>Ga0209258_100058_pt1 | contig 331567 bp, 282 predicted proteins | sample Araplaol_mTSA_r2_FD_184281 | JGI IMG/M metagenome (GOLD analysis project Ga0209258, IMG submission 184281) | Arabidopsis root microbial communities from North Carolina, USA - plate scrape CL_Col_mTSA_r2 (SPAdes) (version 2) | ecosystem: Host-associated > Plants > Roots > Endosphere | place...
TCAAGGAGCTGACGAACAAGATCGACATGTTCGTCAGCCAGTACAACGAGAACTGCAAGCCGTTCACCTGGACGGCCACCGCCGACTCAATCCTCGAAAAACTATCTCGCCTCTGCCGTCGAATAAATGGGACAGGACACTAGGAAGCGGCGCGCACGCCTCCAACGAAGAAATCCGCGCATGCATATGCGGCGACGGATAAGTGCGACAGCGGCGTGGAAATGCTTGCCCCGCACGGCAGGCGGGGGCATCCTCGAAAGTTTCCCGCGATCTCCTTTCGTTAGGTCGCCCTTTTCTTCCTTCTTCCATCGCCAGGACCAGACACACCCATGACCTACCACGCCGACCCCAAGCGCTACGACGCCATTCCCTACCGCCGCGTCGGCCGCAGCGGGCTGGTGCTGCCCGCCATCTCGCTCGGGCTGTGGCACAACTTCGGGGACACCACCTCCATCGCCACGCAGCGCCAGCTGCTGCGCACCGCCTTCGACCTGGGCATCAACCACTTCGACCTGGCCAACAACTACGGCCCGCCCTACGGCAGCGCCGAGACCAACTTCGGCCGCCTGCTGCGCGAAGACTTCAAGCCCTACCGCGACGAGCTCATCATCTCCAGCAAGGCAGGCTGGGACATGTGGCCGGGCCCCTACGGCAAGGGCGGCGGCTCGCGCAAATACGTGCTCGCCAGCCTCGACCAGAGCCTGCAGCGCCTGGGCCTGGACTACGTCGACATCTTCTACTCGCACCGCTTCGACCCCGAGACGCCGCTGGAGGAAACGGCTTCCGCGCTGGCCCAGGCGGTGCAGCAGGGCAAGGCGCTGTATATCGGCATTTCGTCTTACTCCGCCGGCAAGACGCGCGAGATCGCCGCGCTGCTGCGCGAGTGGAAGGTGCCGCTGCTCATCCACCAGCCGGCCTACAACCTGTTCAACCGCTGGATCGAGAAGGACCTGCTGAACGCAACAGAGGAACTCGGCGCGGGCGTCATCGCCTTCACGCCGCTGGCGCAGGGCCTTCTGACCGACAAGTACCTCAGCGGCATCCCGGCCGACTCCCGCATCAACCGGCCCGGCGGCGGCTCGCTGAAGCAGGAGCACCTGTCAGAGGCCAACGTCGAACGTGCCCGCGCGCTCAACGAGATCGCACGGCGCCGCGGCCAGTCGCTGGCACAGCTCGCGCTGACCTGGACGCTGCGCGATCCGCGCGTGAGCTCGGCGCTGATCGGTGCGAGCCGGCCCGAGCAGATCGTCGACAACGTGGCGGCGCTCGCACATGCGCCGCTGAGCGCGGAGGAACTGGCGGAGATCGACAAGTACGCGGTGGAAGGCGGCGTGAACCTCTGGGAGAAGCCCTCGACGGACTTCGCCTGAGCCGCTTCTATTCTTTATCTTCTCAGGGACCGCATCAGGTAACTCGGAATCCGTCTTTGGCAAAGGCGGGTGCGCTTTGCAGAATCGGCGCAAGCATTCGTTCGATTCATTGATTGCCATGCAATTGCGCACCCATTACGTCTCCCCGGCCGCCCAGGCGCGCCATGTCCTGGCCCTCACCGCGAAAGCCTGGCATGTGCCACCGGCTTCGCCGCACGCGCTGGCGCGCCGCGCACCGCACGGCTACGTGCCTGTGCGCGCGCTTCGGCGCCTGCATGCGGCCGCCATGTTGAGCCTGCTGCCCCATTCGTGGTGAACTCGGCGCCAGGACATTGAACCTGGAGATGACCGAGCATGCTGATCGTTCTGGGTGGGCTGCCCGGCAGCGGCAAGACCACCATCGCCCGCGAGATCACCGCGCTGCTGCCTTGCGCGTACCTGCGCATCGATGCCATCGAGCAGGCGCTGCGCTCTGCCGGCGCACCCGGTGGCATATCTGACGGTACATCCGACGGAACATCCACCAGAGAGATCGGCCCGGCCGGCTACATCGTGGCCTATGCGCTGGCTGGCTCCAATCTTTCCCTGGGCCAGGCGGTTCTGGCCGACTGCGTGAACCCCTTGCCCGTCACGCGCGAGGCCTGGCGGGCCGTCGCGGCGCGGGCTTCTTCACCCATCGTCGAAGTCGAGGTCGTGTGTTCCGACGCTGCAGAGCACAGGCGCCGCGTCGAGCAGCGGCACGTCGACATACCCGGCCTCGTGCCACCCACGTGGGAGTCCGTGCAGCGGCACGACTACGAGCCGTGGAGCACGCCGCGCATCGTCATCGACACCGCCGCAATGAGCGCGCGAGAGGCTGCGCAGGCCATTCTTTCCCACACGAGACACTGAGCATCCAGCAGATATCGATATAGGAATTCAGCGCAAGCGGTGCGCGCAATGCCCCAGAGAATTCGCAGCAATTCTTCATCAAGGGGCGTCAGCCACCGCACACCGTGTCCTATTCGCTGTCCCTGCTCGACAAGAGCCTGATCCCGGAAGGCGCCGACGCCGCACAGGCGTTCCAGCACACCATCACGCTCGCGCAGGCGGCCGAGCGGCTGGGCTACCGGCGCTACTGGCTCGCCGAACATCACGGCAACAGGAACTACGCAGGTTCGGCGCCCGAGGTGCTGGCAGCGCACCTGCTGGCAAAGACTTCGCGCATCCGCGTGGGCACCGGCGGCGTCATGCTCCAGCACTACAGCCCCTTCAAGGTGGCAGAGGTGTTCCGCGTGCTGGCCTCGCTGGCGCCGGGCCGCGTGGACATCGGCATCGGCAAGGCGCCCGGTGGCCTGCCGCTGACGAGCAAGGCGCTGCAGTGGCTGCACGATCCCGCCAGGAGCAGGAGCGACGACTTCGGCGTGCGCCTGTCCGAGCTCGATGCCTTCCTGGACGACGGCGTCGCCTCCGGCCATGCGCTCGCCGGCGCTGTGGCCACGCCCAATCCGCCGCAACTGCCGCAGCGCGTGCTGCTGGGCGGCAGCCCCGAGAGCGCGGTGCTTGCCGCGCGCCTGGGCTGGCAGTTCACCTATGCAGGGCACTTCAATGGCGACCCCGTGAACCTTGCGCGATCGGTCGAGGCCTACCGCGCGGAAACGGGGCGGGCGCCGCTGCTGGCGCTCTTCGCCTTCGCGGCAGAGACGAGCGAGAAGGCCGCGGAGCTCGTGGGTGGGCTGCGCAGCTTCCGCGTGCACCTGCCCACCGGCCAGAGCGTGAACCTGCCAAGCCTCGAAGCAGCCGCCGAGTTCGCACGGCAGGCGGGCGTGAGCGACTACCGGACCGAGGAGCGCCGCCCGCATGTGATCGCCGGCACCGGCGAAGAAGTACGCGATGCGCTCGATGCATTGAGCGAGCAGTACGGCATCCAGGAGTTCGTCATCGACATCCCCGTGGCCGGCTTCGCGGAGCGCCGTGCGTCGGTCGAACTGCTCGCCGCGGCGCGCGAGGCCGTGCCTGTCGCAGCCTGAGCCCTTCCGTTCTTCTTCCCATTGCGAACCCCTCGAAGCGAGCCATCGTCATGAGCAACGACAACAGCAACAAGAGCATCCGGTTCGGCGTCATGCTGCAGGGCGCCGGCAGCCACATGAACTCCTGGAAGCATCCGGGCGGGCCGGCCGATGCCAGCGTCAACCTCGGTTTCTTCGTGCGCACCGCGCAGAAGGCCGAGGCCGCCGGCATCGCCTTCGCGTTCGTGGCCGATGGGCTCTACATCAACGAGAAGTCGATCCCGCACTTCCTCAACCGCTTCGAGCCGATCTCGATCCTGTCGGCGCTCGCCACCGTGACCTCGAAGATCGGCCTCGCCGGCACCGTCTCCAGCTCCTATAGCGACCCGTTCACGGTGGCGCGCCAGTTCGCCTCGCTCGACCTCATCAGCGGCGGGCGCGCGGGCTGGAACGTGGTGACCACGCCGCTGGAAGGCAGCGCGAAGAACTACAGCCGCGCACACCCCGAGCACGCCTTGCGCTATGAAATCGCCGACGAGTACCTCGCGGTGACGCAGGGGCTGTGGGACAGCTGGGACGACGACGCCTTCGTGCGCGACCGCGAGAGCGGCCGCTTCTTCGATGGCGGCAAGCTCCACACGCTGAACCACAAGGGCCGCTTCTTCGAGGTGTCGGGGCCGCTGAACATCCAGCGCTCGCCGCAGGGCCAGCCGGTGATCTTCCAGGCCGGCTCGTCCGACGCGGGCATCGGGCTGGCCGGCAAGTACGCCGACGCCGTGTTCACCCATTCGCCTTCGCTGGAGGACACGCGCAGCTTCCTGCGGCAGGTGAAGGCCAGCGCCGTCGCGCAGGGCCGGCAGGCCGGCGACGTGAAGATCTTCCCGGGCATCGGCCCCGTGGTCGCCGCCACCGAGGAAGAGGCCGAAGCCAAGTACCGCGCCATCCGCGAGCTGCTGACGGTGGAGGAAGCCCTGGCCTACCTGGGACGCTTCTTCGACCACCACGACTTCAGCCAGTACCCGTTGGACGCGCCGTTCCCCGAACTGGGCGAACTGGGCCGCAACAGCTTCCGCTCGACCACCGACCGCATCAAGGCCAACGCCAGGGCCAAGGGCCAGACGCTGCGCGAAGTGGCGCTCGAAGTGGCCACGCCCCGCACGCAGTTCGTGGGCACCGGCGAGCGCATCGCCGACGAGATCATCCGCTGGGTGGACGAGGGCGCGGCCGACGGCTTCATCCTCGGCTTCCCGGTGCTGGGGCAGGGGCTGGACGACTTCATCGAGTTCGTGATCCCGGCGCTGGAGGCGCGCGGGCGCTACCAGCGAGAGCTGCCCGGGCAGACGCTGCGCGACCACCTGGGCCTGCCGCGCAAGGCGAGCCGCTACGCGGCGCAGGAAATCGCGCCCGCCGTGCAGAAGGCCGCGTGATGAGTGAACAGTTCCTCTACACCACGCCGCTCGATCCCCGCGCGAAGCCGCTGATCGAAGGACTGACCTTCGAGTACGACAGCCGCTACGGCGACGTGATGCGCGAGCCAGGCCAGCCGCGCGAGATGGAGCGCTACCCCGCGGAGGTGTTCACACCCGCGCATGGCGGCAACTTCGTGCTGCTGCTGCGCGACGGCGTGGCCATCGGCGGGGGCGCCTTCATGCGCCACGACGAGCGCACCGCCGAACTCAAGCGCGTGTGGACGCATGCCGATCTGCGCAGGCAAGGGCTGGCCAGCAAGGTGCTAGCCGAACTGGAGGCGGAGGTGCAGCGGCAGGGCTACGAGCGCATCTACCTGACGACCGGCTTCCGCCAGCCCGAGGCCGTGGGCCTGTACCTGGGCCATGGATACACGGCGCTCTTTGGTCCGCCCATCGATCCGGAGACGCCGCGCAAGCTGCCTTTCGAGAAATACCTGGACACCGGGCGGCGGCACGCCCCTTCGGCTCCCGGGCAACTGGTCGGAGCGGCGCAGCGATGAACACCACCGTCCTCGACGCGGCCGCCGAGCCGATGAACCCCGCGCCGGTGCGCGCACCGCAGCCGCAGCGTTCGCCGGTTCCCGCCGCGGCCCCGGCCAACGGCGACTACTCGCACTTCCGCATCGTGCCGGCCCGCTACCCAGCGCGCACCGTTGGCACCATCTTCGCTGTGCTGGTGATCGGCATCGTGCTGCACTCGACGCTCACCAACCCGCGCTGGGGCTGGGGCGTGTTCGCGCAGTGGTTCTTCGCCGAGCCGGTGCTGCAGGGCCTGGGCCGCACGCTGCTGCTGACGGCGCTGGGTGCGCTGCTGGGCTTTTTCTTCGGCACCGCGCTGGCGCTGGCGCGGGTGTCGCGTTCGCCTCTGCTGGCGCGGCTCGCGTGGGTGTTCACCTGGCTCTTCCGCTCGGTGCCGGTGATCGTGCTGCTGCTGATCATCAACAACCTGGGCTACCTCTACGAGACGGTGACGCTGGGCATCCCGGGCACCGATGTCACCTTCTTCTCGTACCCGACCACGCAGCTCATCAGCCCCTTCGTGGCGGCGCTGCTGGGCCTCACGCTGAACCAGGCGGCCTTCGCCTCGGAGATCGTGCGCGGCGGCATTCTTTCGGTGGAGCAGGTACAGCTGGAGGCGGCTGCGGCGCTGGGCCTGTCGCGCGGGCGGCAGTCGTTCCGCATCGTGCTGCCGCAGGCGATGCGCACCATTCTGCCCACGGCCTTCAACGACATCATCGGGCTCGCCAAGGGCACCTCGAACCTCTACATCCTGGCGCTGCCGGAGCTGTTCTACACGATCCAGATCATCTACAGGCGCAACCTCGAAGTGATTCCGCTGCTGATGGTGGCGACCGTGTGGTACCTCATCATCCTCACGGTGCTGTCGGTGGTGCAGCACTACGTGGAGCGGCATTTCTCGCGCGGTGCGCTGCGCAACCCGCCGAGTTCGCGGCTCGGCCGCGTGGCCAGCAGGCTGTGGCGCTCGAAGCCGGCGCCCGTGGCAGAGCCCGCCGCCGTCGTACCCGCGCAGGTCCCGCGCTGGACCGACCCGCTCACGCAGGGCGGCGAGGTCAGGATCCACGGCGTGTCGAAGAGCTTCGGCGCGCTCAAGGTGCTCGACGATGTCACGCTGACGGTGGGGCGGGGCAGCGTGACTGTGATCCTCGGCCAGTCGGGCTCGGGCAAGTCGACGCTTCTGCGCGCCATCAACCACCTGGAGCGCGTGGACGACGGTTTCATCTCCATCGACGGCGAACTCATCGGCTACCGGCGCGACGCCGACACGCTCTACGAACTGCGTGAGCGCGACATCCTGAAGCGCCGCGTCGACGTGGGCATGGTGTTCCAGAACTTCAACCTGTTCCCGCATCTGACGGTGCTGGAGAACATCGTCGAGGCGCCGATCTCCGTGCGCGGCCTCTCGCGGCCCGAAGCCGAGGCGCTCGCTTCCGAACTGCTGGTGCGCGTGGGCCTGGGCGACAAGACGCATGCGTATCCGCGACAGCTCTCCGGCGGCCAGCAGCAGCGCGTGGCCATCGCCCGCGCGCTGGCACTCAAGCCCAAGGTGCTGCTGTTCGACGAGCCCACCTCGGCGCTCGACCCCGAGCTGGTGGGCGAGGTGCTGGCCGTCATCAAGGAGCTGGCGCGCTCGGGCACCACGCTGCTCATCGTCACGCACGAGATCGGCTTCGCACGCGAGGTGGCCGACAACATCGTCTTCATGGAGCGCGGCCGCATCCTGGAGACCGGCTCGCCCGACAAGGTGTTCAACGCGCCGGAGCATCCGCGCACGGCCGAGTTCCTCGCCAAGGTTCTCTGACCTTCTTCCTTCCCGACTTCATTTCATCGACCTTCATGATCCATCGACGAAACATCCTGTCCGTTGTCCTTGCCGCGCTGCTGGCACCGCTGGCCGCATCGGCCCAGCCCGCTCCGGACCTGAGCCCCGAGCAGCCGGGCCGCCCGCGCGCGCAGAAGATCGACGAGGCCGTCCGGCTCGCGAAGGACTTCAGGTTCCAGAAGGAAGGCGTGCTCGTCGTCGGCACCACCACCGGCCGCCTGCCGTTCGCGGCCTACGCCACCGACACCAAGACACCCGTGGGCAACGCGCCCGACATCGCACAGCTGGTGGCCGACAGCCTCGGGCGCAAGCTGGAGCTGGTCTCCACCGCCTGGGCCGACTGGCCGCTGGGCCTGCAGTCGGGCAAGTTCGACCTGGTGGTCTCGAACGTGACCGTGACCGAGGAGCGCAAGGAGAAGTTCGACTTTTCGACCTATCGCAACGACCAGCTCGGCATCTACGTGAAGTCCGACAGCAAGCTCGGCGCCATCAAGGAGCCGAAGGACATCGCGGGGCTGAAGGTGATCGTGTCCGCCAGCACCAACCAAGAGCAGATCCTGCTGCGCTGGAACAAGCAGAACGTGGCCGCCGGCCTGAAGCCGGTCGAGATCCAGTACTACGACGACGATGTGGTGCAGCGCCTGGCGCTGCAGTCGGGCCGTGCCGACGCCTACCTGGGGCCGAACGCCATCGCCGCCTACGAGGCGCGCGACGGCAAGACCAGGCTCGCGGGCCTGTTCTCGGGCGGCTGGCCGCTGAACGCAGAGATCGCCGTCACCTCGCGCAAGGGCTCGGGCATCGCCGAAGCCGTGACGCTGGCCCTGAACACGCAGATCAAGAACGGCAACTACGCCAAGGCGCTGTCGCGCTGGAACCTGGATTCGGAGGCCATCGCGGTCTCGCGCACCAATCCGCCCGGCCGAAGAACTGAGGCGATGGCCATGAATCTCTTCAAGAAAACCTGGATCGCCCGCGGCCTCGTCGCGCTCATGCTCGTGGCGGGCGCGGCCCATGCCGCCGACAAGTTCGACTTCAGCCCCGAGCAGAAGGGCCGCCTGCGCGGCCAGAAGGACGCCGAGGCGGTCAACGCGATCCCGCCCAGCTTCAAGTTCGTGAAGGAGGGCGTGCTGACCATCGCCATCGCGCCGTTCGCGCCGCCGATCTCGACCTACGCGTCGGACGCGAAGACTGTCGTCGGCTTCGACCCCGACTTCGCGCTGCTCGTCGCCGATGCGCTGGGCCTCAAGCTCGAACTGCAGCCCATCGCCTGGGCCGACTGGCCGCTGGGCCTGAGTTCGGGCAAGTACGACGCCGTGATCTCCAACGTGGGCGTGACCGAGCAGCGCAAGGAGAAATTCGACTTCTCGACCTATCGCCTCGGCCTGCATGGCTTCTACGTGAAGACCGACAGCGCCATCAAGTCGATCAGGGAGCCGAAGGACGTCGCGGGCCTCAAGCTGACGACCGGCGCCGGCACCAACCAGGAGCGCATACTGCTCGAGTGGAACCGGCAGAACGTGGCGGCGGGGCTGAAGCCGGTCGAGATCCAGTACTACGACGACGATGTGACGCGCACGCTGGCGGTGGTCACCAAGCGGGTGGACGCCAATTTCAATCCCAATGCGCCGCAGGCCTACGAGGCCGCGAAGAACGGGCAGATCAGGCTGGTCGGCACCGTCAACGCGGGCTGGCCGCTGAAGTCGGACGTGGCCATCGCCACGCGCAAGGGCAGCGGCCTCGCCGCGGCGCTGACCACCGCCACCAACAACCTGATCCGCAGCGGCACCTACGGCCGGGCGCTCGCGCGCTGGAGCCTGACGGAAGAGGCCTTGCCGAAGTCCGAAACCAACCCGCCCGGCCTGCCGAAGTTCGCGCCGTGAGCAGCAGCATCCGCCATCTCGCCTTCCTCACGCCGGGCAACTACGCCGAGGCCGATCCGTTCGCCGGACTGGAGGCCGCCTTGAAGCTCTTCGAGTTCGGCGAGAAGCACGGCTTCGACAGCGCATGGGTGCGGCAGCGCCACCTGGAGCGTGGCGTCTCGTCGGCCGCGACCTTCCTGGCCGCCGCCACGCAGCGCACGCGCCGCATCGAACTGGGCGCGGCGGTGATCCAGATGGGCTACGAGAACCCGTTCCGCCTCGCCGAAGACCTGGCGACGGTCGACGTGCTCTCGCGCGGCAGGCTGCAGGTGGGCCTGAGCGCCGGCGCGCCGCTGCACGGCGCCCTGCTGGGCAACCGCTTCCACGATGCAGCGCCCCACACCGTCGACTACAGCCACAAGCGCGTGGGGCGGCTGAAGGCCAATCTCGAGGACGTGCTGCTCGGCGACGACCAGACTTTCGTGGAATCGGCCGGCGGACGCGTGCGCCCGCGCGTGCAGCCGTACGCGCCGGGTCTCACGGGGCGGCTCTGGTATGGCGGCGGCTCCCTGCGTTCGGCCGAATGGGCCGGGCGCAATGGCTTCAACCTGCTGCTGGGCAACGTGCTCACGGGCGAGAACACCGACGACTTCCTGCAGGCGCAGGTGGGCCTGGTCGAGCGCTACAAGGCCAGCGAGGCTGACAGGGACGCGGGCAGGGGCAGGGTGGCGCTGGGGCGCGTGATCGTGCCGCTCGACGGTGCGGACACCGTCACCCGCAAGCGCTATCGCGAATTCGCTGCCGGCCGCGTCGAGCGCACGCTGGCGCCGCAGGGCGAACGCCGCACGCTGTTCGCGAACGACCTCGTCGGCAGTTCCGACGAGATCCTCGAACGCCTGCGTCGCGACCCGGTGCTGCCGCTGGTGAGCGAGTTGCGGGTGGAGCTGCCCTACAACTTCGGCAGCGAAGACTACGAGCAGATATTGACCGACCTCTCCCGCCGCATCGCGCCGGAACTGGGTTGGCGTGCGGCTTGAATTGCAGGAGGAGAAACGGGGGAAGCAGGAGCAGCGACAGGAGTTGAGTTCGAGGTGAGTCGGAGTCGGGTTGCGTTCTTCGCGATTCGACGGACGGCTTTGGGCGGGCCCTCGGGCCCGCTTTTTTTTCGTCAGCCTCGCAGCGCGGATGCGCCGAGCAGGAAATCGGTGACCTCGTCCGAGAACACATAGCGCTGCCCGCCGATGAGCACGCCGTCCGGGCTCTCCGGATCGGGCTGCGCGGCGGGCATGCCGTGGGCCACCAGCGCTTCGGCGCAGCCGAGCCAGTCGCCTTCGCCCTCCGGCTCGTTGCACGAGGCCCAGGAAAGGCCGCCGCAGGCGTTGTCGTCGAAGCCGTGCCGCTCCTGCCAGCTGGCGCCGTGTTCCAGCAGGAAGCGCACGAGACCGGCATCGCCGCGGAATACGGCCTTGTTCAGCGCCGAGGCATCCCAGTCGCCACCGCGCGTGGCGATGGGCCAGCCGAGCCTGATCATCAGCTTCACAGCATCGGCGCAGCCTTGTGCGGCGAGTTCGGGCAGCAACCGCAGCTGTGCTTGCGAGAGCGAACCGACGATGTCCGGGTGTGCAGCCTGGACGGCGCGGGCCGCGGCCTCGTCGCCTTTTGCGCAGGCGGCGATGAAGGCCTCGTCCGCCGGCAGTGCGACGCCGCCTCCCGCTTGCTCCAGGAGGCTGGCGACTTCGGGGAGGCCGAAGCGCAGCGCAGCGACGTAGGCGCTCGTTCCGTCGCGCGTTGTCGCCTTGGGATCGGCTCCTGCCGCGAGCAGTGCCTCGATGTGCGCGGGCGAGCGGCGCCGGCGTATGGCCCACAGCAGCAGGGAGCCCCAGTCGCTGGTGGGCGGGCCCATGGGCGGTTCGTTGGCATCGCCGCCATGCGCGAGCAGCAGGCGCAGCGTGTCGACGTCGTCGAGGTCGAGCACGCGATAGAGCGCGTTCGTTCCCGCGATGCGGGCTCCGGCCTCGAGCAGCAGGCGCGTGCAGGCCGGGGTTTCGAGCGAGTGGTAGAGCGATTCACCGTCGTCGGGATCGGCGCCCGCATCCAGCAGCAGCCGGGTGAGCGCGGCATCGCGGTTCTGGCCGGCGGCGCCGTAGAGAGCGGACAGCCGCTCGGTCTCGTCGGGCTGGGCGAGCGACGCGGGCGGCCAGCGGTTGCCCACCGATTTATTCGGGTCCGCGCCTGCGTCGAGCAGCAGCTTGGCGCAGTTGCGCAGGCGCTCCTTGTGGTCCGGCAACTGCAGCAGGCCCGAATGTGTGAGCGCCACGAGCGGCGGCAGCGCGAGCGGGCCGCCTGCGCGGTTCACCCAGCCGGGGTCGCGTTCGATGGCCTGGCGGATCAGGGCTTCGTTGCCTACCGCGCAGGCGAGGATCGGGTCATCGCCCGGCAGGCCCGGGCTCTCTTCGAGCAGGCGCAGGGCCAGCGCAGGCCGCGCGCGGTTCGTGCCCCCGGCGATGTCGCCGGCGTAGACGAGGCGCAGCCATTGCAGCACGGCCTTCGCTGGATCGTCCGCATGCGCGCGGCGTGCGAGGACGAAGCCCTGCAGGTCGGCCCAGGACGGAAATCCGTATTCGCGCGCGATGCACGACTGCGCGTCGTGCAGGCGAAGGCCGAGCGCGGCAATCGCCGAATCGCTCTTGCTGGCAGCAGCGGGAAGGGCTTCGCGAAAGCGCGCGGTGGCGGCGGGATCGTTGCTTCGGTAGAGCGCAAGCAGTTCCTTGGCTTGCTTCTTCAGATGGCCCAGGTCGGGCCGGGCGGGCATGCGCTTCATGTGTACCTCCGTGCATCAGACGCCGTCGGCCCGCAAATCCGGCTGCACAAAGGGCGAATGGATCGGCATATGAAGGCAAGTGGGTTCAACCCTTCCCGCGGGCCCGGGCGCGGCTTGCACCGCGGCGGCGATGTTAGGCCACGTCGAGCGCGAAGGTCAATGCGCACGACCGACTGGCGGGAGCGGCTAAAGTGGCACGCTGCTGCCCGCCATCGTCTCGCACGTCCAATCTCCAAACGGATACCCGACACCATGCTGCCCAGATTCCTCAAGCGGCTTGCCGCACGCTTCACCAGCTCGACGCCGCCACCCGAAACGCCTGTGACTGGCGGCGCAAAGACGCCGGCATTGAAGAAGGGCGACGTGCTCGCCTACCGCAGCGACAACGCGTGGCGCGCCGTCTGGGTTCTCGAAGTCGATCCGTGGCCCGATGGAACAGCGGTGGCGCACTGCCTGAGCTATCAGCCGCTGGACCAGAAGCCCACCGTCGAATCGCTGAAGCACGCCGAGGTGCTGATATGGCATTCGCCCATCGATGCCGACGGCGTAAGCCGGGGCAGCGAACTCATCGGCAACAGGCAGCCCGCCGAGGACGACCTGATCGGCTTCGCCGAATACCTGAGGCTCACCGACTTCCCGAGGTATCTGGAGCTGATGGGCCAGGACGGCCACGAGATCGTGCGCGAGGCCAATGCGCACTATCTGCGCGGCAACGAGCTCTGCGAGCAGGGCCGCAAGCAGGAAGGCATCGCCGAGTACGACGCGGCCGTGGAGCTCTTTCCGCTCTTCTTCGAGGCCATCGACAACCGCGCCTTCACGCGCATGGAACTCGGCGACTTCCAGGGCGCGCTCGAGGACTTCGAGCAGTCGCTGCAGGTGAATCCCGACGGCGAGGCCGCGTTCTTCTCGAAGGGCGAATGCCTCATGCGGCTCGGCCAGCTCGCCGCCGCGGAGTCGACCTTCAAGGAGGGCAGGGAGCGCTTTCCGGGCAAGAAGGCGCTCTTCGACGAATTCCTGGAGCGGGTGCGGGCGCAGCAGCGCTCGGGGAGCAAATAGGAGCGACGCCGCTCAGCGCGCAGCCTCGGGCCGCAGCTGCTCCCTGAGGATGCGGCGGATCTCCAGGATCGCCAGCGGGTTCTCCTGCACGCTGTGCGCCGACGGGATCACCAGTTCGGAGGCCGCGCCGTCGAGGTGCGCGCTGGCATAGGGCACGATGCCGTCGCTCGACAGCGCCTGCGCCAAGCCGGGCGTGTCGTTGCCGATGATCGAATGGAAGCGCACGCGCGGATTCATCGGCAGGCCCGACGACAGCCGCACGAACGGATCGCGGTCGCTGAGGTTGTCGATGCTGTTGGGGATGCGCAGCGTGCCCTGGTCCTGCCGGGCGGGCGCGATGCGGATCAGCTCGCGCGAGATGTCGCCCAGCTGCCCTAGCATCGCCACGGGCAGCGTGATGAGGTTGGCCGCCCAGCGCGAGATGCGGTTGTTGGCGAAATCGGTGCCGCGGTGCGGCGAGGCGATGAAGATGGCGTCGCTCACCTGCGGCAGCGGCTCGAAGCGCAGGTAGGGCGCGAGCTTCTCCTCCATGCGGCGCTGCTGCGCGCCCTGCATCGGGTAGCTGGCGAGCAGGGCGTCCCAGAGCTTGTCTTCCGAGGACGAGACCATCAGCCGGGACAGTACCCCGCCCATGCTGTGGCCGATCAGCGTGATGTCGTTCGAGGCCGGTGCCTTGCCCGAGGGGTCGAAGTGCGCGAGCGTCTGCGTCACGGCTTCGCGGATCGCGAAGTTGTTGAGCGGCAGCGGTGCGTTGGTCGGGTAGTAGACCTGCCAGATCTGGTAGCGGCGGCGCAGCGTCTCGTCGCCCAGCACCTCGTTGGCCACGTTGATCCACGCCTCGGGGCTGCTCGCCAGGCCGTGCAGCATGATGACCGTGCGGCGGTTCGGATCGTAGGGCTGCATCAGGTAGATGCGCGGCTGCGTGAGGCCCTCGCGGCCGCCGAAGAGGCTGCGCAGCGCCTGCAGCGCGAAGTCGGAGCGCGCGAGCCACAGGCCGTAGCCCGAAGTGAAGTTGGCGGCCAGCGGTACTTCCTGGCCGGCGAGCTGCACGTTGGCGGTGCGGTACGGGTCGTAGGCCGCGATGCGCAGCGTGCGGGTGCGAAGCACATCGCCGAGGTTGGCACCGTCGAACAGCAGCAGCGCGGTGACCGCCGGGAAGGGCATCTCGCGATAGGGCGGGCGAGGCTGCTGCCTGTCTGCAAGGTCGGCTCGCGGCGCCGGCGGCTCGTCGTCGGTGCGCCTGTCGCTCGCTGCCACCAGTTCCGCGCCGAAGCCGTCGCGCCGGTAGGTGTTGCGCAGGCCGGAGAAGGTCAGCGAGGCGGCGGGAATCAGCTCGTCGGGCAGGGGCGTGTCGGAAGGAAGGCGCAGGTTCGACACGTCGGTCTCGATGCGCCAGTCGCCCACCTTCGGCATCGCGGGCTGCGCCACCGCGCGCGAACCGTTGCGGCGGACTCCGTCGTACAGGCCGGTGATGGCCTGCTGCACTGCGTAGTTGTAATAGTCGCGCACCTGGGTCTGCCGGTCCTCGAAGGCGCGGTCGCGCGGCTTGCGGGCGGTGAAGAACAGGTAGGCGTAGGCGTGGCGCGCGGTCTCGAACCAGGCCTCGATGGCGGCGGCATCGGTCGCGCCGCCGTGCTTCTCGGACGCGAGCGCCACCTGCAGCCAGACTTCGGAGAGCGCCGAGAGACGCTGCTCGTCGCTCAGGCCCGGCGAGTCCGCCAGCGCGTTGCGGCAGGCCTGGCCGTCCTTGCGGCACAGGTCGGCGTCGGAGCCGATCACGCGCAGCACTTCCTGCGCGGAGGTGCTCAGGCGGCCGGTGGTGAGCACGTCGCCGCGGCGCTGGGCAAGGTACTCGGACGGGGAGATCGAGCCGACCGTCACGCCCGCGCAGCCGGCCAGCAGCGCAGCGGCAGAGGCGAGCGCGGGCAGGGAAACGAGAAGACGTAGCGCGCGTTTCATTTCGTCGTTCCGGCGGCGGGCGCAACGCCCGGCAGGCCCTGCCGGATCGCCCGCGAGAAGTCGGCGGCGGGCGTCTTGTCGGCGGCGATGGCGCGATCGGTGATGCGCCCGGCCGCGCGCAGCGCTTCCATGCTGTAGCCGGGCGCAAGGCCGCCCACGTCGAAGAGATAGTCGGGCAGGTAGCCCGAAGCGAGCAGCCGCCAGTCCATCGGCAGGCCCGGCACGATGCGCTTGGCCAGCGCATACACGATGGTGGTGCAGTTGGCGGTGAGCGTGTTGTAGAAGCTGGGCTCGCGCACCAGCGCCGCGCCTTCGCCGAGGTAGGCGAGGAAGAGCGAGCGGATCTCGGGCTGCGGCAGGCTCACGCGGTACATGTAGACGTCCTCGCCGCGCACGTTGGTGCGCACGCGCAGGATGTCGTGCTCGTCGGCCGCGATCAGGCTGGTCTCGAACTGCTTGAAGAAGCCGCCCACCGACGAGAAGCTCTCGCCGCGCTCCTTGCGGATCTCGATGGAGAAGGTGAGGAACCGGCCGTCGTCGAAGCCGAAGGACACCAGCGTGTGCGCGATGGCAGGCCCGGTCCAGTACGAGAGAGACACGTCGACCGTGCGCAGGCGGTCGAGGTCGTACTGCCTCGTCTCCCAGCGCTGGGTGTAGTCGGTGTCGCTGCGCCACTCGAAGTTGCGCACGTTATCCAGCGTGACGATGCTGCCGTCGACGCGCGAGTGCAGCTGCCGCGAGACGTCGTCGGCCCACACGCGGTTCTGCGAGGGCAGGATGGTGCTCCACCAGCCCAGCAGCAGCGCGAATCCGACCGCGTAGGAGAGCAGGGCGCGCGCGGCCCGCCTGCGCCACGCCAGCACGACCGCCGCGAGGCCGAAGGCGACCCACAGCACGCCCGCGCCGATCTTCATGGCGGCCGGGCCGGGGAAGTGGTACCAGAGCGCGAGGCAGGCCCACGAAGAACTCAGCAGCACCGCAAGCGTCAGCGCAAAGCGGCCCAGGAAGTGCAGGATCGTGCGGATCATTGCAGGCGTCGCGCTTCTAGCCGTAGACGCTCAGAGAGGCCAGGATGCGCGTGAAGTACGCATCCGCGAGGCTCGTCGCGGCCTTGGCGTCGCGTGCCTCCAGCGCATCGACGATGGCGGTGAGCTCGCGCAGCGTCTGCTCGCGCACCACGGCGCCCACGGGGCCGTTGAGATTCGAGCGGCCGTCGTACTGCACCGCGCGGCGGTCGGCCACCACGGCGTCGAACACCTGCATCAGGAAGCGGTTGCGCGTGGCGCGGAAGATCGCCTGGTGCACGCCGTAGATGCCCTCCTTGAACTGCAGCCACTGGTCGGCGTCGCGCACCACGGCGAGGTGGTGGCGCATCAGCGCGAAGTCTTCGGCGTCGGCACGCTGGGCGGACAGCGCCATCATGGCCGGCTCGAACAGCAGCCGGCCTTCGAGGATCTCGGTGTAGGTCGGCACGTCGCGGTGGTGCGCGGCCACGGGCAGGTCGGACTCGCTCAGCAGCTGCATCAGCCCCTCGGCCAGGAAGGTGCCGCTGCCGACCTTGCGCTCCAGCAGGCCCTGCGCGCTCATCATGGCCAGCGCATGGCGCACGGTGCTGCGCGAGGTCTTGAACTGCTCCGACAGGTCACGCTCGTTGGGCAGCTTGTCGCCCGGCTTGAGCGCGCCGTCGCGGATCGACTGGAGTATGGCGCGGTAGACCTTCGAGGCGGTCGCCTTGTCCTGCGCGGCGATGCGGCCCGAAAGATCCGTGACCTCGATCAGCGGCTGGAGCGGCTGCGGCACGGGCTTTGCATTCATGGTTGAAGAGTTCGCCAAAATGGTTGACCAATCGCAATTAATGTTCTTAGAATGAATTCATTACGCAGTCACATAAGACTGCGCTGCATGGCTCTGGATTGGTTGACCAATCCTTCCGAATCCGTTGATTTTCGTCGAAAGGTTGACCGTTTGCGCCGCCCCTCGCGCCGCAACGGTGATGTGTTCCCAATGACCCTGGATTCCAACACGGCGCCGGCGGCCGCGAGCCACGGCAGCGCGCGCAGCCCCGAGGAGCGCCTCGCCGCCCTCGGACTGAAGCTTCCGCCGCCTCCGGCGCCCGTCGCCAACTTCGTCGCTTGGCGCCGCAGCGGCCAGATGCTGTATCTCTCGGGCCAGGGCCCGCTCGAAGCAGACGGCCGCCTGCACGTGGGCCGTGTCGGCGAGGAAGTGAGCGTCGAGGCTGCCTACGCGCATGCCCGGCTGACCGGCCTGAACCTGCTGGCTGTCGCCAAGGCCGCGCTCGGCGAACTCGGGCGCGTGCGCAGTGTGGTGAAGCTGCTGGCCTTCGTGAATGCGGCGCCGGGCTTCGCCTTCCACCCGAAGGTCATCAACGGCTGCTCCGACCTGTTCGTCGAAGTGTTCGGCGACGAGGTGGGGCGGGGCGCGCGTTCCGCCATCGGCGCGGGCTCGCTGCCGGGGCACCAGACCGTCGAGGTCGAAGCCATCCTCGAAGTGGACTGACGATGGCCTACCAGTTCCAGTTCGAGGCGCTCGCGCCCTATGCAGGGCAACTGGCCGAAGGCCTGCTGCACACGCTGGGCTATGCCGCGTCGAGCATCGTGCTGGGCATGGCGATCGGCGTGGCGGGCTCGCTGGCGCTGATCTACGGCAGCAAGCCGCTGCGCGGCGTGACGCGTGTGTATGTGGAGTTCTTCCGCAACACGCCGGCGCTGGTGCAGCTCTTTCTCATCTACTTCGGCCTGCCCAACCTGGGCATCCGGCTGGAGGCGCCCGTGGCGGGCGTGATCTCTCTGGCGCTGTACTGCGGCGCGTACATGGTCGAGGTGTTCCGATCGGGGCTGATGTCGGTACCCCGCGGCCTCTCCGAAGCCGGTGCCGCGCTCGGGCTGCGGCCGCGCCAGGTGCTGGTGCACGTGCTGTTCGTGCCTGCGCTGCGCAACGTGTTTCCCTCGCTGGCCAGCCAGATGGTGCTCACGCTGATCGGCACCAGCCTCATCTCGCAGATCGGCGTGGAGGACATCTTCCACGCAGGCAGCTTCATCGACTCGCGCACTTTCCGCAGCTTCGAGGTGTACGTGGTGATCTGCGCGATGTACTTCGTCACGGTTCAGGCGCTGCGCGTGCTGCTGGGCTTCGTGCAGCGCCGGCTGTTCGGCAGGGAGGGCCGCTGAGATGCGCGGACTTTCCATTGCCGATCTCTGGCTGATCCTCGGTGCCATCCGCTGGACCGCCGCGCTTGCCCTGACCTCCTTCGCCATCGGCGCCGTCATCGGCCTCGGCGTGGCGGTGGCGCGCACTTCGCGGCTGACCTGGCTGCGCGTGCTGGCGCGCGTCTACGTCGAGCTTGTGCAGGGTACGCCGCTGCTCGGGGTGCTCTTTCTCCTGTACTTCGGCGTGCCGATGCTGCTGGGCATCGAGATCAAGGCCTTCACGGCCGCCGCCGCAGCGTTCTCGCTTTCGGCCGGCGCCTTTCTCGGCGAGATCTGGCGCGGCGCGATCGAGTCCGTGCCCAAGGGGCAATGGGAGGCCGCCTCCTGCGTGGGTCTGCGCCGCTGGCACGTCATGCGGCACGTGGTGTGGCCGCAGGCCTTCCGAGTGGCGCTCGGCCCGACGGTGAGCTACTTGGTGCAGCTCATCAAGAACACTTCGCTGGCTGCGCTCGTCGGGCTGGTCGAACTCACGCGTTCGGGCCAGATCGTGGCGGGGTCGACGCTGGCACACCTGCCAGTCTTCTGCGGCGTGGCCCTGTGCTACTTCGCCATCTGCTATCCGCTGGCTCGCCTGGCACTCTCTCTTGAAGGACGCATGAATGTCGCTCGTGCTCATTGATTCGGTCGAAAAGCACTTCGGCGACAACCATGTGCTGCGCGGCGTGTCCACCGAGGTCGCCAGGGGCGACATCGTGGCGCTCGTCGGGCGCAGCGGCTCTGGCAAGAGCACGCTGCTGCGCTGCGTGAACGGCCTGGAGACGATCAGCGCCGGCCGTATCGTGGTCGACGGCGTCGACGTGCAGTCGCCCGACACCGACCTGGCCCTGCTGCGCCGCCGCGTGGGCATGGTGTTCCAGAGCTTCAACCTGTTCCCGCACCTGTCGGCCGCGGCCAATGTGACGCTGGCGCCGGTGCTCACGAAGAAGATCGCCAAGGACGAGGCCCGCGACCTGGCCCAGCGCATGCTGGAGCGCGTGGGGCTGGGCCACAAGCTCGACGCCATGCCGTCGCAGCTCTCGGGCGGCCAGCAGCAGCGCGTGGCCATCGCGCGGGCGCTGGCGATGTCGCCGCAGCTCATGCTGTTCGACGAGGCCACCTCCGCGCTCGACCCCGAACTGGTCGGCGAAGTGCTGCGCGTGATGGAGGACCTGGCGCGCGACGGCATGACCATGATGGTCGTCACGCACGAGATGGCCTTCGCGCGCCGCGTGGCCTCCGAGGTGCTCTTCATGAACCAGGGCCGCATCTGGGAGCGCGGCACGCCCGAGCGGATGTTCGGCAGCCCGCAGACCCCCGAGTTCCAGCAGTTCGTGCAGTCCGTCGTCTGACTCCCACGCCTTCGTTTTCGTCGTTCTTGTCTTTCCTGTCTTCCAAGGAGCTTCCATGTTCAAACTGAAAACCCTGTTCGCCGCCGCGCTGGTCTGCGCCGCTCCCTTGCTCGCGCATGCCGACAAGCTCGCCGACATCAAGGCCAAGGGCGCGATCCGCATCGCCACCACCATCGACGCCGCGCCGTGGGGCTTCACCGACTCGGCAGGCAAGCCCACCGGCCTCGACGTGGAACTGGCCGAGAACGTGGCCAAGGCCATGGGCGTGAAGCTCGAGCTGCAGCAGGTGACCGGCGCCAACCGCATTCCGTACCTGTTGTCGAACAAGGTCGACGTGGTGATCGCCGCCCTGGGCAGCTCGCCCGAGCGCGCCAAGCAGGTCGCCTTCTCCAAGCCCTACGCGGCCGTGTACCTCGGCGTGTACGGCGGCAAGGGCACGCCCAAGTTCGCCAAGGTGGCCGACCTCGCGGGTCAGACCGTGGCGGTGCCCAAAGGCTCCACGCCCGATCTGTCGCTGAGCGAGCTGGCGCCGGGCGCCAAGCTGATCCGCCTGGAAGACACGGCTTCCACCATCTCGGCCTTCCTGTCGGGCCAGGCGCCGCTTTTCGCCGAGAACAACTTCATCGCGCAGAAGGTGGCCGACGAGAACCCTGCCAAGGGCATCGAGATGAAGTCGCTGATCCGCATCAGCCCCGCCTACATGGCCGTGCAGCCCGGCGAGACCGCGCTGCTGGCCGAGATGAACAGGATCATCGACGCCAAGACCGCTGACGGCAGCCTCGCGGCGCTGCGCCTGAAGTGGTTCAAGGACGAGCAGAAAGAAGTGAAGTGAGCCAGCCGCGTCCCTCCACCGTTTTCACGGACATCGACTGGGCCAGACCCGGCAAGCAGGTCGGCCACGCGTGGCTTCCGTATTCGGGACATGACGATGCCTGGGGCGCGGTGGCGCTGCCCCTGGCAGTCATCGGCAACGGCGACGGCCCGACGGTGCTGGTCACCGGCGCCATCCACGGCGACGAATACGAAGGACCGATCGTCATCAACGAGTTGATCCGCAGGCTCGACGCCTCGCAGGTGAAGGGCTGCCTGATCCTGATGCCTTCCGCCAACGCCCCCGCGATGCGCGCGGCCTCGCGCGTGAGCCCGCTGGACGGCAAGAACCTCGCACGTGTATTCCCCGGCAACCCCTACGGCACGCCGACGGAGCAGATCGCAGCCTTCATCCACGACGTGCTGTTTCCCAAGTGCGATGCCTACGTCGACCTGCACGCGGGCGGCAGTTCGCTCTTCATCGAGGAGAGCGCGCAGGTCGTCGTCACGCCGACGCTGGCACCCGAAGTGCGCGAGCGCGCGGAAGACATGGCGCGCTGGTTCGGCGCCAGGTTCACCGTCATCACCGACAACATGGGCGACCCGCGCACCAGCTGCGGCGCGGCCGCGCACCTGGGCCTGGCCGCCATCGCGGCGGAGATGGGCGAGAACGGCAGCGTCTCGCCCAAGGGCGTCAAGCGCACCCGCGAATGCCTGTCGCGCGTGCTGGCGCGGCTGGGCGTGGTGCCGGGCGCGCTGCCCGAGGCGCCCCCGCCGAGCCGCCGCGTGCGCATCGTGCCCAACGGCGGCAACCTGCTGTCGCCGGGCGACGGCTACTTCGAGCCGCTGCACGAACTGGGCGACACGGTGGAGGCCGGCGAGCTCGCCGGCTACCTGCACCTGCTGCACGAGCCCGCGCAGGAGCCCCGCGAAGTGCGCTTCGCCAAGGGCGGCACGGTGTATTCGCAGCGCACCTTCGGCGCGGTGAAGCAGGGCAACAACCTGTGCGTGCTGGTCGAGGACGAGGCATGACCGACAAAGACGCGATGCAACCGATCGACCTGGCCGACTACCGCGCGGCGCACGAGCGCGTGAAGCCCTACATCCGCCGCACGCCGCTGGTCGATGCCCATCCCTGGGTGCCCGGCGGCGCGGTGCAGGTGCGCTTCAAGGCCGAGTGCCAGCAGGTGACAGGCTCCTTCAAGGCGCGCGGCGCATTCAACCGCGTGCTGAACCTTCCCGAGGAGGTGCGCCGCCAGGGGCTGGCCACCGCGTCGGGCGGCAACTTCGGCGCGGCCGTGGCCTATGTCGGCAAGACGCTGGGTCTGCCGGCCAACGTGTTCGTGATGAACACCAGCACGCCGATCACCCGCGCCCGCATCGAGAGCCACGGCGCGAAGCTCACGGTGCATGGCGACTTCTGGGACCAGAGCTGGGACGCCGCCGGCGCCAACGTGGCCGAGCATGGCGGTGCGCTGCTGCATCCGTATGCCGACCGCGACGTGGTGATCGGGCAGGGCACGACTGCGCTGGAGATCATCGACGAGTGGCCCGAGGTCGAGACGCTGGTCGTTTCCATCGGCGGCGGCGGGCTGCTCGCCGGCATCGCGCAGGCGGCCAAGCTGCTCAAGCCTTCGATCCGCGTGATCGGGGTCGAGGCAGCGGGCTGTCCGACGCTCTACACCTGCCGCAAGGAAGGCCGCATCGTGAAGCTGGAAAACGTGAAGACGCGCGTGCCCATCCTGGCCGCGCGTTCGACCGAGCCGCTGAACTTCGAGTTGATCGAGAAGTACGTCGACGAGATCGTGCTGGTCGACGAGGAAGTCATCGAGGACTCGGCGCGTTCGGCCTGGCAGCACGCCGGCCTGGCCATCGAGCTCGGCGCGGCCACCGCGCTGGCGGCCGTGAGCCACCGCTGCTTCGAGCGGCGCGACGACGAGAAGATCGCCGTAGTGCTTTGCGGCAGCGGCAGCGACGGGATGCCGAAGGCCTGAGGGCGCCTCAGAGCATGTAGGTCACGAGCTTGAAGTCCGGGTCCTCCGGGAACGACTTCACCGTGAACCCGAGCCGGCGCACCAGCTTCAGCATGTCGGGGTTGTTGGCAAGCACCAGCCCGTCCATCTCGGCGAGGCCCTTGTCGCGGGCCACGTCGATGATGCTTTCCATCAGCCGCGAGCCGATGCCCCGGCCGCTGAACTCATCGGCCACCACGAGGGAGAACTCGCAGCTGGTCTGGTCGGGGTTGGTGACGTAGCGCGAGACGCCCACGATGCGCTCGCTCTCGAGCACGGTGCCGTCGGGCGACACGCTGCGCTCCATCACCACCGCTACCAGCGCCATCTCGCGGTCGTAGTCGATCAGCGTGAAGCGCGAGAGCATCGACGGCGGCAGCTCGTGGAACCGCGAGACGAAACGGAACCAGCGGCTCTCGGGCGACAGCCCCTGCACTAGCGCCTGCAGCATCTGCGCGTCGTTGGGGTGGACCGGCCGCACGACGTAGGTGCCGCCGCCCGTGCCGGCCAGCGGCCATTCGCGCCGGTAGCGCGCGGGGTACGGCATGATCGCCAGGTGCTGGTAGCCGTTGACCGCGTTGCCCACGTGGGCCGCTACCGCCTGCGAGCTGCTGCCGACCACGATGCGCGCATCGACCGAGATGGCGCCGTTCTCGTCCACGATGATCGGGTTGATGTCCATCTCGCGCAGCTCGGGCAGCTCGCACACCATTTCCGACACGCGCAGCAGCAGATCTTCGAGCGCCTCCATGTCCACGGCATGGGCGCCGCGCCATTCGCCCAGCGTCTCGGCCACGCGCGAGCGTTCGATGAGCCGGCGAGCGAGAAACTGGTTGAGGGGCGGCAGCTCCATCGCGCGGTCGTTCAGCAGCTCGATCATGGTGCCGCCCGCACCGAACACGATGACCGGGCCGAATGGCTCGTCGGTGACCATGCCCACGTAGATCTCGCGGCCGCGCCGGGCGCGCGCCATCTTCTGCACCGTCACCCCGTTGATGCGCGCCTCGGGCGCGAGGCGGGCGACGCGCTCCATCATCTCGACGTAGGTGTCGCGCGCCGCGGTGCCGTTGAGCACGTTGAGCGCCACGCCTTCCACGTCGGACTTGTGAGGGATGTCGGGCGAATCGATCTTCAGCGCCACCGGAAAGCCCAACTGCGTCGCGATCATCATCGCCTCGCTGGGGCTGCGCGCGAGCAGCGTGCGCGTGATCGGGATGTGGAAGGACGACAGCAGCGACTTCGATTCCATCTCCGTCAGCACGTTGCGCCGTTCGGCCAGCACGCTCTCGATGAGCAGGCGCGCGCCTTCGATGTCGGGCTTGGCCAGCGCCGACAGCGGCGGCGGCGTCTGCTGCAGCAGCTGCTGGTTCTGGTAGAAGGCCGCGATGTTGCCGAAGGCGCCCACGGCCGCCTCGGGCGTGCGGAAGCTCGGGATGGTCGCCTCGGCCAGCACCGAGCGCGCCTTGCCCACCGACGAGTCGCCCATCCAGCAGGCCAGCAGCGGCTTGTTCATCGGCCGCGGGATGTCGGCCAGCGCCTTCGCGGTGGCTCCCGCGTCGATGCCAGGCTTGGGCGAGAAGATGGCGAGCACGCCGTCGACCTGGCTGTCGGCCGAGGCCGCGTCGATGGCGGCGCGGTAGTGGGCGGGCTGCGCCTCTTCCGACAGGTCGATCAGGTCGGCCAGCGATGCGAGCGGGGGCAGGGCGGGCAGCAGCACCTTCTGCGCGGGGGCGGAGAGCTTGCCGAGGTCGAGACCGATCTCGTTGATCCAGTCGGCCGCCAGCACGCCGGGGCCGCCGCCGTTGGTGACCACCGCCAGGCGCTTGCCAACGGGCCTGTAGCGCGAGGCAAGGCACTTGGCGGCGGAGAAGAGTTCGACGAAGGAGCGCACGCGCACCGCGCCGGCCCGGCGCAGCGCGGCGTCGAACACGTCGTCGCTGCCCACGATGGCGGCGCTGTGCGTCTGCGCGGCCTCGTTGCCGGCTGGCTTGCGCCCGGCCTTGAGCACCACCACCGGCTTGGCGTGCGAGGCCGAGCGCAGCGCGCTCAAGAAGCGGCGTGCATCGGCAATGCCTTCGAGGTAGATGATGATGCTGTGCGTGGCCTGGTCGTTGGCCAGGAAGTCGAGCACCTGCGGAATGTCGACCGAGGTGTGCGGGCCCAGCGAGACCACGCTGGAAAAGCCCACGCCGTTCTGCCGCGCCCAGTCGAGCATCGAGGCCGTGAGCGCGCCCGACTGCGCCACCAGTGCGAGGGGTCCGCTGCCCGCCAGCGGGCCGGCCACGCTGGCGTTGAGATGCAGCAGCGGGCGCTGGAAGCCCAGCGAGTTGGGGCCCAGCAGGTGCACGCCCTCGCGGCGCGCGATCTTGCGCCACTGCGCCGCCTGCTCGGCGCCGATGCCGCTCGAAAGAACGACGGCCGCCTTGCAGCCGATGCGCCCCGCGATCTCCAGCGCAGCCGCCACGTCGCCCGGCGCCAGCGCGATCAGCGCGAGGTCGGCGTGGGTCTGCGCGAGCTCTTCGAGCGTGCCCTTGGTGCGCACGTCCAGGAAGCGCAGCGTGCCGTCGAAGCGCTGCGCGCGGAACGCCTCGCGCAGCGTGCGGCCGGCCGGCGTCTGCCCACCCGGGCCATCCGCGTTGCCGACGAAGGCGACGATGGAGGCGGGCGCGAAAAGCGGTGTCAGGAAATGCTTGTCCATGCCCCCGAGTCTGCACCGTTCGGACGCTGCTGTGCATCGTGGCCGCACCCGAGAGCCGAGGTCAGGACGGGTTCAGAGGGCTTGGCTATATTCGGGTCTCCATGCAAAAACGTATCGGAGTGATCTTCGTCTCGCGACGGAACTCATTGCGCAGCATCTTGGCCGAAGCGTGCCTCGCACACCTGGACCCGAAGCGGTTCTCGGCCTCTTCCTGCGGGCAGCCCGGGCAGGTCGCCCGCGAATTCCATCCTGCCGCAGTCGCCGCGTTGAAGAGCGCGGGCATCCCCTTGCCCAACAGGCTGCCGCGCGGCTGGGACGAGCTGGCGCGTGCGAGTGCGCATCCTGCGGACTTCGTCATCACGCTCGATGAAACGACGGGCCCGCGCCAGCCCCTGTGGCCCGGCCAGCCCGACGCGGCCCTGTGGGCCTACCCCGACCTGCTCGACGGCCGCGATCCCGAGAGGGTCGCGCACGACGCGGTGCAGACGCTGTTCTCGCTGCGCCGCCGGCTGGAGCTGCTGGTGAGCCTGCCGATGCAGGGGGTGGACCGCTCGGCGGTGCGCTCGGACGTGCGCGACCTGGGCTACCTGCGCTAGTTGCAGCGATCGCGCCGGGCCGAAGGGCTCATTCCAGCGTGAACCCGATCTTCAAGGTCACCTGCCAGTGCGCGACCTTGCCGTCGACCACGTGCCCGCGCGTCTCGGTGACGTTGAACCACTGGATGTTGCGCACCGTCTCGTGCGCCTTGGCGATGGCGCTTTTCACCGCATCCTCGATGCCGGTTGGCGACGAGCCGGTGAGTTCCAGGGTTTTGTAGACGTGGTTGGACATGGTCTCTGACTCCTTCTGGTTCGATTGAAAAAACGATTGGGCTGGCAGCGCTGGAAAAACATCGTAGTCCCGTTGCGCTGGTACGTGTCAGTGGACGTACCCGCCCTTGACGAAGCGCACCGGCTCGGCGTCCATGCGCGCGATGAGGGCGCCGAGACCGTCGGGCGGCAATGGCCGGACGCCGGGCTTCGACGAGGGCTGCTGCTCCGTGCGGCACAGCAGGTCGTCGTCGCTCCACGCGGCCTTGCCGGGCTCGCCGCGTGCGCGCAGCCAGCCGTCGCGGTCCACGATGAACTGGGTGCCCGCGAGCTGCGTGGTCGCGCCGACGAGCGAGAAGGCGGTCCACGCGGCGGGTGAGGTGGCGATGCAGTCGCCGGACTGCGATGCGGCGGCTTCCGTGGCTTGCGGGGCGATCAGCACGGTGACGAGGCGCGGGTCGTCGGCCGGCGTCGATGCGCCGGCCCCGAGGTTCGATGCGACGATGCGCAGGCGCTGGCCGCGCCAGCTGGAAAGGCTGCGCGGCGGCCTGCTGCCGCATTGCACCATCACATCGGGCGGCGCGATGGGCTGCGCCCACAGTCCGGCAGCGCGCAGGCTTTCCCCAGCGCCCTGGGCCTTCATGAAATCGATCAGCGCCCAGGCGTCGGCGTCGCTGAGCGTGGAGCCGAAGCCGGGCATGGTCGGGGTTCCGCGGCGGTCGCGCATGCCGTTCATCACATGCCACAGCACATCGCCATCGGCGCGGCGCCACAGCAGCGGACCGCCAAGGTCGGGCGGCCACACGGCCTGGGCCGAGGCCAGCGGCCCGTGACCCCTGCCGTCGGCGCCGTGGCAGGCGGCGCACTGCGCTGCATACAGGGTGCGGCCGCGCTCGATGCTCTCGGCAGTGAAGCCTGTGGGCGATGCATGGAAGGTGGTCGGATACGCGGGCACCAGCACCACGTTGGCCTCGGGCCACGGCGCCAATGCCGCCAGCAGCACAGCCGCTGCGGCCAGCCACACACGGCGCCGGCGCCAGGGCAGCGCAAGCAGCAGGATCAGCAGCGCCACGGCAAGCACGACGAGCGTGAGCCCGAGCCGCCGGGCCTGGCCGAGGTCGATCAGCAGGTTCTCGCCCGAAAGCCGCAGCGCCCACGGCCAGGCGGGCTGCCCGTGCGATTGCCCGGCCAGCCCCAGCACGTCGAGAACGCGCAGAAGCCACAGCTGCGCCCCTTGCAGCAGGCCGATCAGCAGGTTGAGCCAGCCGGCCTCGGGCGGACCACTCATCTCTTCAGTTCACCACGTGGCGTCGAGTCCCAGGTGCCTGAGCGCCTCGTGCCGCAGCTCGGCCAGCTTCGGGTCGCCGCGGTGGCGCGGGTAGGGCAGGTCGACCACCAGTTCCGCCGCGATGCGCGCCGGCCGGTCGCTCAGCACGATCACGCGGTTGGCGAGGAAGAGCGCCTCTTCCACGTCGTGCGTCACCAGCAGCGCCGAGAAGCCCGCGCGCTGCCAGAGGTTGACCAGCTCGCTCTGCATCGCGATCCGCGTGAGCGAGTCGAGCTTGCCCAGCGGCTCGTCGAGCACCAGCAGCTGCGGATCGTTGACCAGCGCGCGTGCCAGCGCCACGCGCTGCGCCATGCCGCCGGAAAGATGGTGCGGAAAGGCTTTCGCGAACTCGGTGAGGCCCACGAGCCTGAGCGCCTCGTCGACGCGGGCACGCTGTTCCTTCAGCACGCCGCGCGCCTGCAGGCCCAGCGCCACGTTGTCCCACACGCTGCGCCATGGATAGAGCGTCGGGTCCTGGAAGACGACGATGCGCGACGGATCGGGCCGGGTGATGGTTTCGCCGTTCTGGGTGATGGTGCCTGTGGTCGCGGGCTCGAGCCCGGCCACCAGCCGCAGCAGGGTCGACTTGCCGCAGCCGCTGGGTCCCAGCAGCGCGACGAACTCGCCGGGGCGAACCTGCAGGTCTACACCGTCGAGCACCTGCAGCACACCGCCGGACACCTCGAACCAGTGGCTGACGCCGCGGACGTCGATCTGCGCGCCAGCGACATCTGCCTGGCCGGTCGGCGCGGGCGCGGGAGGAAGCACGGCGTTCGTCACCATTTCACGGTTCCCTTCTGCCAGGACAGCACGCGGTCGCGCACCTTGAAAAGCAGGGTGATGAGCCCGGAGCACAGCGCCGCCATCACGAGCAGCGCCGCATACATGTTGGCGTAGGCCGCCCAGCCCTGGGCCCACTGCAGATACCAGCCCAGCCCGGCCTTCACGCCCATCATCTCGGCGGTGATCAGCACCGAGAACGACGCGCCCAGGCCCATGAAGAGGCCCACGAACACCTGCGGCAGCGCAGCCGGAATCGCCACGCGGAACACCAGGAAGCGTTCCGACGCGCCCAGCGTGCGCGCCACGTCGTAGTAGCTCTTGTGCACCGAGGCCACGCCCGACCAGGTGAGCACCGCCACCGGAAAGAAGGTGGCCAGCCCCACGAGGAACACGGCGGCCGAATAGCTCGAAGGCGCGAAGAAGAAGGCCAGCGGCAGCAGTGCCGACGCGGGCACCGGCCCCAGGAAACGCAGCAGTGGATGCACCCAGTACCCCGCGATGCGCGACCAGCCGATGGCGACGCCGGTGATGAAGCCCACCAGCGCGCCCAGCACGAAGCCGTTGGCCAGCAGGCGCAGCGAATGCACGGTCGACAGACCCAGGCGCTGCCAGTCTTCATGCACCACGTCGATCAGGCTCTGCGGCGGCGCAAAGAACGGGGAGGGCAGCACCCCGAGCTTGGCGGTGGAGACCTCCCACAGCGCCAGGCCCACGGCCAGTGCGACCAGCCATTGCCCGGCCGGGCGCAGGGTGCGCACCAGCCTGCCGGCGCGGCTGCCCAGCAGCGAGATGGCGAGGAGCAGCGCGGCAACCACCAGCGTGGCGATGCCGAACTCGCGGGTGAAGGCCCAGTCGCTGAAGCCGACCTCCTTGTTCGGCCACAGCAGGGTGAGCAGGCCCAGCGCGACCCATGCGGCCGAGGCGAGCAGGCCCGTGGGCCAGATGCCCGCGGGGGCGGCGGGACGCAGCGTTGCCGACTGCGCTGTGGCTGTGGTCGTGGCCCTGGCCGCACGGGGCGCGGCGGAGGCCGGCGCGTGCGCGCCGCCCTGCAATCCGAGCGGAGCGTCGAGGATCTGTTCGGCCGTGCTCATGCCAGGACGTCCAGCGACACGTGGTTGGCGAAGCGGACCACGTCGGTGCTCTTCTTCAGGATGCCCGCATTGCGGAAGTCGGTGGCGAAGGCCTCGACCTCGTTGCGCAGCGCCTTGCCGGCCGGGTGGTGCTTGTAGGTGAGCTCGGCCAGCAGCTTCTGCAGGTCCTCGAGCGGCACCTTGGGCGCGTACTTCGAGTAGATGCGCGCGGCCTCGTTCGGGTTTTCGGAAACGTAGTCGGAGGCCTGCGCAAGGGCGCGCACCACGGCCGCCGCGCGCGGCTTGTCGTTGCGCGCCAGCTCGCCGCGCGCGCCGACGATGCAGCACAGCCGCTCGGCGTATTCGCCCTTGGCGCTGTTGGCGATCTCGGTGAAGACGCCCGGGTTGCGCTTCTCGATCAGGAATACGTTCGGGTCGCCATCTGCGATAACCTGGATCTCGCCTTTCTTCACCGCCACGTCGAGCAGATCGGCCGGGTAGACGCGCCAGTCCACGTCCTTCTCGATGTCGATGCCCTTCTTGGCGAGGTGGATGGCGTAGAACTGCCGCGCCGGGCTGTTCTGGTCCGACACGCCGATGGTCTTGCCCTTCAGGCTCGCCAGGTCGGTCGTCACGCCCGCTGCCTTGGCACCCACCAGCCGCAGGCAGCCGCCGTGCACGCTGCCCACCACCTTAACGTCGAAGCCGGCTTCCAGCGGCTTCACCCAGCGATGGAACAGGCCCACGCCCAGGTCCGCCTTGCCGGTGGCCAGCGCCTCCAGCATCTGGTCGGACGAGCCTGCCCAGTTGAGCAGCTCGACGTCGAGCCCGTTCTTCTCGAAGAAGCCGCGCTCCAGCGCCACGGGCACCGGCGCGAGGCAGAAGCCAGCCTGGCTCCATGCGAAGGTGAGCTTGCGCGGCTGCGAATTCGCGATGGTGGCGAACAGGCCGCCGGAACCCACCACAGCCGCGGCCGCGCCGGCCTGCAGCACGCTGCGGCGCGAGGGCGGCAAATGATCGAGAGCAAAGGTCATCGCAGGCTTCTCCTCCGGAAAATACGAAGCTGCGAGTGTTGGCGCACCACGCCGGCGCGGCCAACGAAGGAATGCGGCTATGGATATGCGCGCAGCTACTTTCCCTTGACGCCCCTGTTGCCGAAGCTCTCGGCGAGGAACTCGACGACGGCCTGCACCCGCGCCGTACGGCCCTTGCGCGTCGGTACCAGCAGCGTGACCGGCGCGGTGTCGAACTGCCAGTCGGCCAGCACGCGCACCAGCGTGCCGCGTGCCACCGCATCGGCCGCGTCCCACTCGGAGCGAAGCACCAGGCCCAGGCCCTGTTCGGCCCACTGCCGGGCCACGCCGCCGTCATTGGTGACGTAGGCGGGCGAGATGCGAAGGGTTTCCCGGCGGGCCTTGGCGGCGGCTGCGCGGCCGGCCGGGCGCAGGTGCCACAGCGTCACGTCCTCGTCGTTCTCGCGGATACAGATGCAGTCGTGCTGCAACACGTCGCGCGGCATGCGGGGGGGGCCGTGCTGGCGCAGGTAATCAGGGCTGGCGCACAACCAGCGCTCGTTGGCGCTGAGCGTGCGCGCCACCCATGACGAATCGCGCACCGTGCCGATGTGGATCACCGCGTCGGCGTCGTGCCGGTCGGGCCACGGGGTCTCGCGCAGGTCGAGCTGCACGCCCAGCCCCGGGTGCAGCCTCGCGAAGCGCGCGAGCATCGGCGCGATGTACTGGCGACCGTAGCCGAACGGCGCAGTGATGCGCAGCGTGCCGGTGAGGCGCCGGTCGTCGCGCTGCATCGACTCGCGCAGCCCCTCGATCTGCCCGAGCAGCGCGGCCGCCTCGCGCGCGAAGCGCTCGCCCTCGGGCGTGAGGCTCAGCTTGCGCGCGGTGCGGGTGGCCAGCGACAGGCCGAGCGAGGCCTCCAGCTTGCGCAGCCGCATCGACAGCGCCGGCGGCGTGACGTCGAGCGCCCGCGCCGCCGCGCTCAGCGATGGCTCGCGCAGCAGGGCGGCGGCAAGCTGCATGTCCTCGATCTGGATCGTCGTCATTAACTTGTGCTTAACGATTGATGACTGCGCATTGAAGCACAAGCATGGCTTCGGAACGTAGAGTCCAAGGCCATGCAACAAGCTTCCCACGCCTATCCGCGCGCCGTGCTGTTCGACCTGCTTACCGCGCTGCTCGACTCCTGGACCGTCTGGAACGCCGCCGCCGGCTCCGAAGCGAAAGGCCGCGCCTGGCGCGCCGAGTACCTGCGCCTGACCTACGGCTGCGGCGCCTACGTGCCCTACGAGCAGCTCGTGCAGGAGGCTGCCCGCAACACCGGCATGGCCGGCTCGGCCCCCGATGCGCTCGAAGCGCAATGGCACGCGCTCCCCGCATGGGACGGCGCGCGCGAGCTGCTGCTGGCGCTCAAGCCGCACTGCCGCCTCGCCGTGGTCACCAACTGCTCGAAGCGCCTGGGCCATCGTGCCGCGGCACGGCTGGGCATCGACTGGGACGTGGTGGTCACGTCGGAGGAGGCCGGGTTCTACAAGCCCGATCCGCGCCCGTACCGCATGGCGCTCGACCAGCTGGGCGTGCGGGCGCAGGACGCGGCCTTCGTCGCGGGCTCGGGCTACGACATGTTCGGCACGTCGGCGGTCGGTTTGCGCACGTACTGGCACAACCGCGTCGGCCTCTCGCTGCCCCAGGGTGCGCCACCGCCCGAGCTGCAGGCACCCACGCTCGACGCCGCGCTGCCCTGGCTCCAATCCTTCGCCGAATGACTGAATGAAAGAGGCCCACCCATGACAGAAACCCTCGCCACCATCGACACGCCCGCGGCCCTCATCGAGAGCACGCGCATGCAGCGCAACATCGAACGCATGCAACGGCAGATGAACGAGCTCGGCGTGCGCTTCCGCCCGCATGTGAAGACCAGCAAGTGCATCGAGGTCGCGAAGGCGCAGCGAGACGCGGGAGCCCAGGGCATCACCGTCTCCACGCTGAAGGAGGCCGAGCAGTTCTTCGCCGAAGGCTTCACCGACATCCTCTACGCCGTCGGCATGGCGCCGCACCGGCTGCCGCATGCGCTGGAGCTGCGCCGCCGCGGCTGCGCGCTGGGCATCCTCACCGACAGCGTGGCTTCGGCGCGCGCGATCGTCGAGTTCGGCCGCGCGAACGGCGAGGCCTTCGACGTGCTGATCGAAGTCGACACCGACGGGCATCGCAGCGGCATCAAGCCCGAAGAAGACGCGCTGATCGAAGTCGGCCGCGTGCTGCACGAGGGCGGCATGCGCCTCGGCGGTGTGCTGACCCACGCGGGCTCCAGCTACGAACTCGATACGCCCGAGGCCCTCAAGGCGATGGCCGAGCAGGAACGCTCAGGCTGCGTGCGCGCGGCGCAGCGGCTGCGAGAGGCAGGGCTGCCGTGCCCGGTGGTCAGCGTGGGTTCCACGCCCACCGCGTTGGCTGCGGATGCGCTGGACGGTGTGACCGAAGTGCGGGCCGGCGTGTACGTCTTCTTCGACCTCGTCATGCGCAACATCGGCGTGTGCACGGAAGACGACATCGCCCTGAGCGTGCTGACCACCGTGATCGGCCACCAGGCCGATAAAGGCTGGGCCATCGTCGACGCAGGCTGGATGGCGATGAGCCGCGACCGGGGGACGCAGAAGCAGAAGCGGGACTTCGGGTATGGACAGGTCTGCGATGTCGATGGCAGGGTGCTGGGCGGCTATGTGCTCAGCGGGGCGAACCAGGAACACGGCATTCTTTCGCGTGAAGGCGAGGCGGATACGGGGATCGTGGAGAGATTTCCTGTGGGGATGCGGCTACGCGTCCTGCCGAACCATGCGTGCGCGACGGGGGCGCAGTTTCCGGAATATCACGCGTTGTCGGACGATGGCTCGCTGCGCGCCTGGGGGCGTTTTCACGGCTGGTGAGGTCGGCAGATTCGAGCACCCGATTCGCACGGACCTCAGCGCGCCGATACGAACGATCGACATCGATCTGAGGTGGCGGCCCGAAAGCGCCACCAGCATGGCTCCGTCGAGCCGGCAGCCTTCGCGCAGGATCTCAGAAAGACTGCTCCTCGACCACCCGCCGCACAGTCCGCAAGGCGCTGCGCAAACCATCCAACCCGACTGACCCCAACGCCAGCCGCAACGCGTGCGGCACATGCTTCGACGTAGCAAAAGGTTCGGCCGTGGAAACCGAAACGCCTTCACGCATCAGCGCCGCGGCAACCAGATCGGCCCGCGTCTCCTCCGGCAGCGGCAGCCAGGCGAAGTACGAGAACGGATGCCGCACGCACCCCATCCCAGCGAGCACTTCGCCGACGATGGCCTGCCGCGCCGATGCGTCCTGCCGCTTCTCCGATTCGAGCCGCTCGACTGTGCCGTCCTCCAGCCAGGTGCATGCGATGGCGGTGGTCACGCCCGGCGTGCACCAGGTCGTGGCGCGGATCGCGCGCTCCAGCTTCGGCACCAACGCGTCGGGCGCGGCGACGAAGCCGACGCGCAGGCCGGTCGCGACGTTCTTGGAGAGGCCAGAGACATACACCGTCGTCTCGGGTGCCAGCACGGCAAGCGGCGGAGGTGGATCATCGGCCAGGAAGGCGTAGGCCGCATCCTCGATGACGAGCAGCCCGTGCCGCCGCGCGATGGCCACGAGGCGCTTGCGGCGGCTCGCGCTCATCACCCAGCCCAGCGGGTTGTGCATGGTCGGCATGGCGTAGATGGCACGTACGCGGCGCCGTGCGCACAGGCGCTCCAGCGCGTCGAGATCGGGGCCCTGGCCGGCGGCGGGCAGGGGCGCGAGTTCCAGCCGGTGCGCCTCGGCCAGCACCTTGAAGCCGGGGTAGGTGAGGGCGTCCACTGCGATCACGTCGCCGGGCTGCAGCAAAGCCATTGCAGTCACGGCGAGGCCGTGCTGGGCACCGTCGACGATCAGCACGTTCGACGGCTCCGCCGCGAGCCCTCGCGAGGCGAGGTGCCGGGCGAAGCAGGCGCGTTCGTGCATCCGCCCGCCGTGCGGTGCGTAGCGCAGCATCGCGTCGAGTTCGCCGCCGGCTGCGAGCTGCCGCAGCGCGCCGCGCAGCAGTTCGGCCTGCCCGGGCAGCGCGGGGTAGTTGAAGTTCAGGTCGACCAGGTCCGCCAGCAGGGCGCGCTGGTCGGCGCCGGGGCCCACGCGCAGCGAGGCCTCGCGCACGAAGGTGCCGCGGCCGACCTCGCCGCTGACCAGTCCCATGGCCTCCAGTTCGGCATAGACGCGCGATGCGGTGACCAGCGCGAGCCCGTGGCGCTCCGCCAGCTTGCGGTGCGTGGGCAGGCGGGTGCCGGGCGGCAGCCGGCCGGCGCGGATCTGCGCGGCGAGTTCATCGACCAGTTGCTTGTAGCGGGCTTCGGCCATCGTCGGTTCGATGTATCCATGACAATTCTTTGATTGTATTGATCGGCTCTCCTAGGATGGCGCCATTCCGGCTCCCGCTCCACCTGCCAACGATCATGCACATCGCCATCCTCACCTTCGACGGCTTCAACGAACTCGACTCGCTCATCGCGCTGGGCGTGCTCAACCGCATCAAGAAGCCTGGCTGGCGCGTGAGCATCTGCTGCCCGACGGCAGAAGTCACGTCGATGAACGGCGTCACCATCCGCGCGCAGTCGCTGCTCGAAGATGCGCGCTGCGCGGATGCGGTGGTGGTCGGCAGCGGGGTGAAGACGCGCGAGGTGGTCGCCAGCCCGGAGCTGATGGGGCGCCTGTCGCTCGATTCGCAGCGGCAGCTGATCGCGGCGCAATGCTCGGGCACGCTCGTGCTGGCCAGGCTCGGCCTCGTCGAGGGCGTGCCGGCCTGCACCGACCTGACGACCAGGCCCTGGGTGCAGGAAGCCGGCGTGGAAGTGCTGAACCAGCCCTTCTTCGCGCGCGGCAACGTCGCCACAGCGGGGGGCTGCTTCGCGTCGCCCTACCTGGCCGGCTGGATCATTGCGCGCGCCGAGGGCGTCGAGGCGGCTGCCGACGCGCTGCACTACGTGGCGCCGGTGGGCGAGAAGGACGCCTACGTCGCCAACGCGCTGAAGAACATCACGCCGTATCTGCCGCGATGAGGTCCGCCGGCAACGTGGCCGCAGTCGTAGCCGTTGCTGCGGCCTCCGGCTGCGGTGCGCAGCGTCCGTAGGTGTCGTCGAAGCGCACGATGTCGTCTTCGCCGAGATAGCCGCCGGTCTGCACCTCGATCACCTCGAGCACCGTCTTGCCCGGGTTCTCCAGCCGGTGGATCGCGCCGGAGGGCAGGTAGATCGATTCGTTCTCGTGCACCAGCCTCACCGTGCCGTCGCAGGTGGCGCGCGCCGTGCCCTTCACGACGACCCAGTGCTCGGAGCGGTGGTGGTGCATCTGCAGAGAGAGCCGGGCGCCGGGCTTCACCGTCAGGCGCTTGACCTGGAAGCGCTCGCCCAGGTCGATGCTGTCGTAGGCGCCCCATGGGCGCACCACGCGGCGGTGCTCGGTGGCTTCGGCGCAGCCTTCCAGCGAGAGCTTGCGCACCACCTCCGCCACCTGCTCGGCGCAGCCCGCGCCGGCCACGAGCACCGCGTCGGGCGTGTCCACGATGATGAGGTCCTGCGTGCCCAGGGCCACCACCGGCCGGTGCGGCGCGTGCACGAAGGTGTTGCGCGAGTTCAGTGCGCTGGCCTTGCCGCTGAGCCGGTTGCCGGCATCGTCGGCCGGATGCAGGCTGGCGACTGCGTTCCAGCTGCCCACGTCGCTCCACAGGCCCTCGAACTTGACGACGGCGATCTGCCGGTGCTTCTCGAGCACCGCGTAGTCGATGCTTTCGGCGCGGCACTGCTCGAAGGCGGCGCGGTCCAGGCGCAGGAAGCTGCCATCGCGGCTCGCCCTGGCCGTCGCGTTCTCGCAGGCCTGGAGGATGTCGCCCGCGTGCTCGCGAAGCGCGTCGACCAGCGTGCGCGCCTGCACGAGGAAGATGCCCGCGTTCCAGCTGTAGCCGCCCTGCAGGATCAGCATCTCGGCCACCGCCGCGCTCGGCTTCTCGACGAAGCGAGCCACCGCGTGGCTATGGCCGTCGGCCAGCGCCTCGCCGGCCTCGATGTAGCCGTAGGCCGTGCTCGGGAAGCTCGGCACCACGCCGAAGGTGACGATGTTGCCGGCGAGCGCGGCATCGATGCCGGTGCGTACGGTGCGCTCGAACAGGGCGATGTCGGGAATGTGGTGGTCCGAGGGCGCGAACAGCAGCAGGTCGTCGGGTGCAGCCAGCAGCGCCGCCGACGCCATCGCGGCCGCGGTGTTGCGCGCCACCGGTTCCAGGATCTGCCGGCCCGTGACACGGGCGTTGTCCACCGTTTCCTTCACGAGGAAGCGGTGGTCTTCCGAGGTCACGCAGGTGATGTCGGCGTTCAGCAGCGCCAGCCGCTCCAGCGTGAGCTGCAGCAGGCTCTTGCCGCCGACCAGCGGCGCGAACTGCTTGGGCAGGGCCTTGCGCGACAGCGGCCACAGCCGCGTGCCGCTGCCGCCGCACAGGACCACGGGATGGATGGGAAGAGCGGTGTTCATGATCGGTCGCCAGCGTGAAGGAGGTGGTGGGTGGGGTGGATGGAGGGCCGTCCGGTTCAGATCAGCCCGGAATACGCGGCGTAGCTCACGGCCTGCGCGCGCGAGTGGACGTGCAGCTTCTTGTAGATGTTCTTGATGTGGGCGTTGACGGTCTGCCCCGAGATGCCCAGCCTGTTTCCGATCTCCTCGGTCACATGCCCGCGCGCGACGAAGCGCAGGACCTCGCACTCGCGCGCCGTCAGCGTCGTCGCGCGCGGCACGGGCTGCGCCACCGGCGGCAGCGCGCCCACCGGCCGGTGGCTCAGCCGCGAGAGCAGCCGGCGTGCCAGCCGCGGCGTGATGGCGGCACCGCCGTTGACCACCTGCAGCACCGCCTGGGCGAAGCTCTGCAGCCATGCGTCCTTCAGCAGGTAGCCGGTGGCGCCCAGTTCCAGCGCGTGCAGCACGTGCGCCTCGTCCTCCAGCACGGTGATGACGATGATCTCGGCCGAGCGGCGGTGCTCGCGCGCTTCCTGGATCAGGTCGAAGCCGGAGCCGTCGCCCAGCCGCAGGTCGACCATCAGCACGTCGAACTCGTGCGTGGCCACCAGCCGCCGGCCCTCGCGCAGGCTGCCGGCCTGGCCCTCGAGCTGTATGCGCAGGTCGGACAGCAGCTCCTGCGCGATCACGCGGCGCATGAACTCGTCGTCGTCCACGAGCAGCACGCGCACCGGCGCGTCTTCCTGCCCGGTCAGGAACCCCGGCCACAGCGGCGTGGCCGGTGCGCAGACCCCTGGCGGATAGCCCGACTGGCCGACGCCCAGCTCGATGGCTGGGGTTGTAGCTTGTTCAGACATGGGTGTGCCCCCGGTTGGAGTGGATATTGATGCCTCTGTCGTTGTTCTGGAAAAGCGCGGCCCCGGGCACCAGGGCGGGCACCGGGTCGTCGAAACCGTGCGGGTTGGCGCACTGCCAGCGCCAGCTGTCGGCGCACATCTGGTCGAGGTCGCGGCGCGCCCGCCAGCCGAGCGTGCGCCACGCGCTGCGCGCATCGGCCCAGTAGGCGGGGGCATCGCCAGGGCGGCGCGGCCCGATGCGCAGCGCGATGCGCCGGCCGCTCGCGCGCTCGAAGGCCGAGACCACTTCCAGCACCGATGCGCCGTGGCCGGTGCCCAGGTTGGCCATGAGGATGCCCGGCCGGCGCGCCGCGCGATGCAGGGCCGCCACATGCCCCTCGGCCACGTCCATCACGTGCACGTAGTCGCGCACGCCGGTGCCGTCGGCGGTGTCGTAGTCGGCGCCGTGCACCACCAGGTACTCGCGCTCGCCGGCCGCGACCTGCGAGATGTAGGGCATCAGGTTGTTCGGCGGGCCGTTGGGCAGCTCGCCGAGCAGGCCGCTCTCGTGCGCGCCCACGGGGTTGAAGTAGCGCAGGCAGGCGATGCCCCAGCGCGGGTCGGCTCGCGAGAGGTCGGCCAGCATGCTCTCCACCATCGACTTGGTACGGCCGTAGGGGTTGACGGGGCCGTGCGGCGCGGCCTCGGCGATGGGCGAGGGATGCGAGTCGCCGTACACGGTGGCGGAGGACGAGAACACCAGCGTGCGCACGCCCGCACGGTCCATGGCCCGCGCCAGCGCGAGGCTGCCGGCCAGGTTGACGTCGTAGTAGCCCAGCGGATCGGCCACCGATTCGCCGACCGCCTTCAGCCCCGCCAGGTGCACCACGGCGCGCACCTCGTGTGCCGCGAAGGCGCGGTCCAGTGCGGCTGCATCGCGCACGTCGGCGCGCACCAGCACGGGCTCGACGCCGGTGATGCACGCCACCCGCTTGAGCGAGCGCGCGTCGCTGTTGACCAGCGTGTCGAGCACCACCGGCTGGTAGCCCGCCTCGATCAGCGCCACGCAGGTGTGGCTGCCGATGAAGCCTGCGCCGCCTGTCACGAGGATCCTGGGTGCTGGCATGGTCGTGTTCCTGGTGGCGGCGGCCGTCGCGTCAGGCGGTCGCGCAGCGCTGCAGTTCCTCTTCGAGGCGCTGCAGGATCACGTTGCGGTCGAGTTCGGCCTCGGCGAAGCGCCGGCCGATCGAGCCCATCAGCTCGCGCGTGGCGGGCGACATCGACAGCTGCTCGATGGCATCGGCCAGCGCGGCGGCGTCGCCGGGCTGCACCACCACGCCGCGGCCCCACACCGCCTCGCTGAGCGCGGTGCCGGCATGCGCCGTCACGATCACCGCGCGGCCGCTGGCGAACATGCCGCCCAGCTTCGAGGGCATGACCAGGTCGGCCGCGTCCGCGCGCTGGGGCAGTACGTGGATGTCGGCCATGCCCAGCAGTTCGTTGAAGCGCTCGTTGGGCTGCAGGTCAAGGAAGTGCACGTTGGCCAGCTGGGCGCAGGCGCTCGTGAGCGACGGGCGGCTCGGCCCGTTGCCGCAGAAGACGAAGTGGATGTCGTGCGAGCACACAAGCAGCCGCGCCGCCTCGGCCAGCAACTCGATGCCCTGCTTGCTGCCGAGGCTGCCGGCATAGAGCACCACCACCGCGTCCGCCGGAATGCCCAGCTCCGCGCGGTAGCCCTGCGGCGAGGCATCCGCAGCCAGCGGCGGCCGCTCGACGGGCCGGATCGCCTCCACGTCGACCCAGTTCGGGAACAGTACCAGCCTCGATTCGTCGACGCCTTTTTCCAGCGCCCTGGCGCGCATCGTGGTGGAGATGGTCGACACCCGGTCGAACCTGCGCATCAGCCAGCGCTCGGCCGCCAGCGCGAATCGCTTCACCCGGTCGCCACGCAGCCAGCCCAGGCCGAAGGCGGCGTCCACCTCGTAGTCCTGGATGTGCAGCCAGGACCGGGCGCGCAGCAGCTTGGCCAGGAACAGCGCGGCCGGCGCGCAGGACACGGGCGGCTCCACCACGATCACGACCCCCGGCCGCCAGAAGATCTGCGCCAGCAGCAGCGGCACGCTCGACAGCGTGAACGACAGCAGGTGCCCGATGCGCCCCAGCGCCCGCGGCTGCTTGGGCACCCATGTGGGCGCACGCCAGACCGTCACGCCGTTCCAGACCGACTTGCGGTACATCCAGGCCGAATGGCCCTCGAACACCGACCACTGCGGAAAGAAGGGCGGCGACGCGATCACCCGCACCTCGTGCCCGCGCGCCTGCAGCCACTCGGCCATCTCGCCCGAGTATTTGCCGATGCCGGCCAGCTCGGGCGCGAAGTTCATCGAGTAGAGGAGAACCTTCACGGCGCCGGCCTCCGCGCCAGCAGGCGCACGATGGGGAAGAAGCCGAAGTGCAGGCGCATGCGCGTCTCGTACAGCGCGATGTCGCTCAGGCAGGCGATGAAGAACACGTAGTGCGGCCGCTCCGGAAAGAGCGCCACCACCGCCGCGTAGGAGGCCAGCCGCAGCGCCACCTCCAGCAGCGCCCAGCGGCCGAGCGAGCCCATCGAGGTCTTCAGCGAGAGCATCGTCTCGTGGTGGATCGTGTACGTGCGCAGCAGGAAGTACGGCGCGATGCACAGGAAGATGGTGCGAGCCTCGTTGCCCAGCTTCAAAAGCGGCGCCGCGACCGAGATGAGCACGGCCAGCCCCGCGAAGAGCGCGCAGCCCAGCAGGAAGCAATGCCGTGCGAGCCGCAGCCTGGCGGCCGTGAAGTTGCCCGCGTCGGTCTCCAGCATCGCGGGCGTCCGCGTGACCAGGAAGGCCTGCACGAACTGCGAAGGCGCCTCGGCCAGCAGGAAGGCGATCTTGAAGGCACCCACGTAGCTCAGCGGCATGAAGTACGCCACGATGAGCAGGTCCGACTTGCGCAGCAGGAACATCAGCAGCGAATACACCGTCGCGCCGGCCTGCGAGGCCAGTTCGAGTGCGGCGCGGCCCGCCGGCGGCGCCGCGCCGTTGGCCGGCAGGCCGACCGCCAGGCACACCACCACGACCGCGATCAGGTTGATGAGCAGCAGGTGCGCCACGCCCAGGTCGAAATGCACTGCGGCGCAGATGCCCACGCCCGCGACCAGCACGGTCGAGCGGATGCCGGCCTCCAGGTTCAGCAGCCCCGCGCGGCCGAGGCCGCGGCTGAAGGACAGGCGCAGGCTGTTGAAGGCGAACACCACCAGCGTGGCCACCAGGATGGCGAAGGGCGCATCGCCCACCGGCAGGCGCTGCAGCGTGAGGATCACGATCGCCAGCACCGTCGCCATCGGCATGCCGATGGCCAGCGTGCGCACCACGTCGCCGCGCGTCACGCCGGGCGGCACCGAGGCCGCATTGCGCGAGAACAGCAGCGAGCTGCCCAGCGTGGCCACCACCAGCGCCACTTCCAGCACCGACTGGTAGACCGAGTACTCGCCGAAGCGCGCAGGCGGAACGCTCGCTGCCATCAGGAAGATGGCAAGGAAGCCCGAAAGGTATACATACAGCCGCGAGGCGAGCGCGCCCAGCCCCGACAGCCATGCCGGGCGCGCACCGGGCAGCGGAAGCGGCAGGCTGGGGTGCTTCATGGCGCGGGCTCGCTCGATGCTCATTTGCCGGCCGGCACGCGGTGCACCCGGCGGGTGTCGAAGAGCCGGCGCGCGAAGGTGCCGGTGCGGAAGGCGTTGTTCTTCGCGCGGCGCGCCATCTGCAGCGCGTAGGTCACGGCGGCCACGGTGAGCGTGCGGCCGCGCAGCGCATGGGGCATCGCCATCTTCGCGCTGCCCTGGAAGTGCAGCGCCACCACGCGGACGAGCTCGCCCGATGAGCTGGTCAGCCAGGCCTTTCCCTCGCTTCGGGCGATGCGCTTGGCACCGCCGAGCACCTTGAACTCCCCGCGATGCAGGTTGTGCGTGCCGTTGATGTTGTGGTCGACCACCATGCCTTCGAACACGCGGTTGATGGGGTCGTCGTTGCCGGTGGCGTGCGCCCAGAGGTAGAGCAGCGTCATGTCCGACACACCCCCGCGCACGCCGCGCGCGGCGAAGCGCTGCGAGATCTCGCGCAGCTTCCTGCGGCCCGACGGGGTCGCATAGGTATCGAGCACGCAGGCAACGAAGCGGCGCAGGCCGTTGGACGTCCAGTAGCTCACGTGCGGCGAGATCTGGCAGGGGTTCCAGCCGTCGGCCGACTGCATGCTGGAGCCCGAGAAGTCGGCCTTGCCCACCAGCCGCCTGATGTGTTCGCCCGCGCCCTCGAAGAGCAGCACGTCGCTGTCGATCAGCACGAAGTCGCGCACCTCGGGATGGGATTCCAGAAACCGCGCCAGGAGAAAGTAGCGCCTGAAGCAGATCTTCTCGAACTCCGGCGAGTTGCTCGACAGATGCACGTAGGAGCGACAGAAACGCTCGTAGGCCGGACCGGCGTCGGTCTCCGAGAGCACGAGCAGAGGCTCGCCGGCCAGTTCCGCCGATTCGCGGCAAAGCGCCAGGGTCTTGTTCTGTCGGTCTTCCACGACGATGAAGGGCAGGGGCGGATTCATGATGCTCGGGTTGGGGTTGATGGGGTCACAGCGAAGGGATTCAGGGCCGGGCCGTCACGCTCTTGATGAGCGCCACGTGCGCGGGAACGAAGCGGCCGGCCGCGTCGATGGGCGTGTCCAGCGTGAAGAGGCCCCGCGCGGTGGCCGCGTCGGCGATCCAGGTGCGAAGCTGCGCGGCGGTGAAGCGCGCCGGCGCGTCGCGGCCCCACGAGGCGGTCAGCGGCGTGAGCACGTGCAGCACCAGTTCCGAGGGCGGGCCGGTCAGGTGCGAAGGCGGCTGCATGTATTCGCCGGCCATCAGGTTCTGGCACGGTGCCGACTTGGCGCTGAAGCGCTCCGCGCCTTCGCCCGCGTTGAAGGCCAGCCAGCGGTTGGTGGCGCCGGCGCGCGCGGCGCTGCACAGCATCTCCCAGCCCGCGGGCGTGATGCCCTTGGTGTTGTAGGTGCCGTCGAACCACCAGCCGCTGGCCAGCGCGCCATAGCGCTCCGACCAGTCGCGGATCACGCTCGACCAGGCCGCGACGAATCGAGCCGGCGGGGGCTCCTGCTCAGACACGTCGCCCAGGCATTCCATCATCGCCCGGTCGCCCTGCGGCGCGCGGAACGGCAGGTACAGGATCAGCGCGATTCCCCGGCTGCGCAGCGCGCGGCCGATCTCCAGCGGCAGGTCGCGCGGCGGGCGGTTGGCCACGCTGGACGGACAGAGCACTTCGAGCGCGGCGTTGGGCGCGATGTACTGGCCGCTGTTCTGCCCGAGCGTCAGGATCAGGTGCGAGACGCGCATCTCCGCCAGCGTCGAGGCGAAGGTCTCCACGTCGAAGCGCTTGATCTCGCCGATCGACTGCTTGTCGGGCAGGTAGTGCACCATCACGCCGAAGCCGGGCTGCGGGGTCGGCTGCGCGTGGGCCGCGAGCGGCGGCGCCGCGGCCAGCAGCAGCGTCGCGAGCAGCCGCACGAAGCGAACCAGGCTCCCGGTCATGGCAAGGCCCCCGCGAGCGACAGCGTGCCGCGCTTGAGCATCAGGTAGCGCCGCGCCACGTTGGCCGGCGCGCAGGTGCCGGCATGCACCCATGCCGGGCGCGCGTGCCCGTGGTGCGTGAGGTACTGAGCGAGCCGCGCCGGCTCGTCGTCATCGCTGGCCTCGCTGCCCACGAAGAAGGCGTAGTCCGCGAACAGCTCGCGGTGCACCGGGATGTCCGACAGCAGCAGCGGCACGCCCAGCGTCGCCGCCTCGGCCGCCGAGAGGTTGAAGCCCTCGAAGGTGGACAGCGAGATGAAGGCGGTGGCTCCCTGGTAGAGCCGCAGCAGCTCGTCGCGCGGCACCAGCCCGCGGTGCCGCACGCAGTCGCGCACCTCGGACGGCATCTGCGACACCATGCGCTGCACTTCCGCCGCGCCGTTGCCGGTGATGTCGAGGCAGTCGACCAGTCCGGCAGTCTTCATGCGCGCGAAGAGCGCGAGGATGCCGGCGAAGTTCTTGTGCGGGTAGTAGTGGTAGGCCGCGATCAGGTAGCGCTCGCCGGGCACCGCCACGGCCGCGGGCGCGACGCGGTGCGCGTCCACCGGGTTGAAGATGACGCTCGAATGGGCACAGCGGCCGAAGTGGCGCTCGAAGTCGCGCTGGCTGCTGCGGCTGATGAAGACCACGTCCGCCGCGCTGTGCGCCGCGCGCCAGAGGTTCCAGTCGAGGAAGAGCCGCTTGCCGCGCCCGAAGTACTGCGGATAGGCCTTGTACTGCAGGTCGTGCACGATGACCACCGAGTCGCGATGCCGCCCCAGCAGCGTGAGCGGCAGGTAGTAGTTCGGGAACACCGAGAACAGCAGCTCGCCGGTGAGCAGCGTGCGCAGCCGGTGGAAGTTGTAGAGCAGCGTGTCGAGCACGAAGCGGCTGATCTTCAGCCTCTGCGCCAGTGCGAACAGGCGCGGATGCCGCTCGCTCACGGGCACCACGCGGTCGTCGGGTGCGAGCCGCATGTGGCGCAGCAGCACCTCCGACACGTTGAGCACGCCGCCGGCCGCCTTGTTGAGGCGCACGGTGTCGTAGTAGAGGTAGGTGGCCATGGCTGCGTCTTCTCTTTCTTGTTCTTCCTGCTTCATGCGCTCGGCAGGTGGCGCCGCACCACGCGCGTCGACGCGCGGCGGCTGCGCGAGCTCAGCAAGCCCGCGACGAAGGCGGCGATCAGGCCCGATGCAGCGAACGGGCCCCAGCCCAGGATGGGCCCGCGCATGAAAGGCACATAGGCGGCCAGAAGCACCAGCGCCGAGAGGTACGCGCCCGATACCGGGCGATCGGCCTGCACCGCCCGATCCACCGCGCGGAACATGGCCGAGATCGCGAAGCCGAAGAGCGCCGGCCCTGCCATGCCGAAATCGAAATACGCCGTGGTGAAGGGCGGCAACGAGAGGTTACTCTGCGAGAAGTTGCCCAGGATCGCGCTCCAGCCCAGCGGGTCGAAGTCCGGGAACATCTTCAGGCTGCGCGGCAGGAAGAAGGAGAAGGCCGACAGCAGGTAGCGGCCCCAGCCCAGGTCGGGGATCGGTGCGCGCTCCAGGATGCCGGCCACCACGAACATCGCGTCGAAGTCCTGGCTGAAGGGAAAGGTCCGCAGCTCCTCGCCCCAGATGCTGCCGCGCGAGATCAGGTTCAGCACCGGCCCCAGCCCGGCGATCGAGCCGAAGACCAGGCCCGCCAGGAGCCAGCGCCGGCTGCGCGACAGCAGATGGATGAGCAGCGGCAGCAGCCCGATCAGCAGGATCTGCCGCGCCGTGTTCACCGGGTTGGCCGCGATCGCCGACAGCCCGAACGCGATGCACGCCGCGCCCCAGGACCACAGCGTGCGGCGGCGCATCGCATGGATGGCAAGCGCCACGAAGCACAGCAATACCACCAGCTTGGGCAGCGTGGAATAGAAGATGAAGTCGATGGCGAGGTTGTTGTCCTCGCCGCTCAGGCCCACGACGCCGCGCGCCACGAAGTTGAGCTCCGGCTTCACCAGCAGCGCCCCGAAGGCGAACACTGCGCAGCCCAGCAGCAGCAACTGCGCATTGGCGAGCTCGACCAGGCGGCCGTCGCGCCGCACCATCGCATCGGCCGGCGCATCGCGCTCCCCCAGCCGCGCCGCCTCCACGCCCGCCATGTAGAGCACCAGCAGCATCAGCGCCTGCGTGTGCGATTCCGTGCGCATCAGGCCCGCGTCCCAGAACTCCACGTCGTACGCGATCTGCATTGCTGGCGCGATCGAGAAGTAGGTCAGGATCGTCGCGTAGTGGATCAGCAGGAACACGCTGCCGCCGGCTCGCCCCAGCATCGCGAGCTGAACCAGCGCCAGCACGGCCACCGCGGCGTATCCCCAAGCCGGATCGACCAGCCCGCAGAGGGTGGCGCAGACGATGCCGGACCAGAAGGCGAGGGGGCGCATGGCGGGGCCTTGGGTGGATGGAGCCGTTCGGCGGTTCAGGCGGGGGCCTGCACCTCGGTCAAGGCCTGTGCCCGGCTCGTGCCGATTTCCTCGACCGGCCGGATCGCCTTCTGGTAGTCGGCGTAGGTGCGGCGAAGCCCTTCGGCCAGCGGTACCGTCGCGTGCCAGCCGAGGCTGTGGGCGCGCGACACGTCCAGCAGCTTGCGGGGGGCGCCGTCGGGCTGCGCGAGGTCGTAGCGGATGGTGCCGGTGTAGCCCACCACGTCGCGGATCAGCTCGGTGAGTTCGGCGATGGAAACGTCCTCGCCGGTGCCGAGGTTGATGTGGCCGCGCATCGCGTCGGTCTGCTGGTCGTACTCGGCGCGTGAGAGGTTCATCACCGCCAGGCAGCCTTCGACCATGTCGTCGACGTACAGGAACTCGCGCCGCGCGCGGCCGCTGCCCCAGATCAGCACGCTGGGCGAGTTGCCGATCTTGGCCAGGTGGAAGCGTTGGATCAGCGCGGGCACCACGTGGCTGTTCTCGATGTGGTAGTTGTCGCCGGGGCCGTAGAGGTTGGTCGGCATCACGCTGCGGTAGTCGATGCCGTGCGTGGCGCCGTACTGCCTGTTGTAGCTCTCGCAGAGCTTGAGTCCCGCGATCTTGGCGATGGCGTAAGGCTCGTTGGTGGGCTCGAGCCTGCCGTTCAGCAGGTATTCCTCGCGGATCGGCTGCTCGGCCATCCGCGGGTAGATGCAGCTGGAGCCCAGGAACAGCAGCCGCTTCACGCCCGACACGAAGGCTTGGTGCGTCACGTTGGTGGCGATGGCCAGGTTCTCGTAGATGAACTGGGCCGGATAGGTCATGTTGGCGTGGATGCCGCCGACCCGTGCGGCCGCCAGGTACACCTGGTCGATGTGTTCCGTGGCGAAGAAGCGGGCCACGGCCGCCTGGTCGAGGAGGTCGAGTTCGGAGTGGGTTCGCGTCACCACCTCGTGGCCCAGTTCGCGCAGGCGCCGTGCCGTCGCCTGACCCACCATGCCGCGATGACCTGCAACAAAGATTCGCATATGAGCTTTCGTGAAGTGGTTGAATGGAAAAAGGCGAGTCCGGTGTTCGGGGTCGGATGCCGTCGTCTGCTACCGCGAACCCCGCGCCCCCGTCACCACGCCGAAGGTCTTCAGCAGGATCACGAAGTCGCGCCACAGCGACAGGTGGGCGACGTATTCCGCGTCCATCGCGGCGCGGCGGCGGTAGCTGATCTCGTTGCGGCCGCTGATCTGCCACAGGCCGGTGATACCCGGGCGCACGGCGCAGTAGTGGGCCCAGTAGTCGCCGTACAGGTCCTTCTGCGCGAACATGCAGGGGCGCGGGCCGACCATGCTCATGTCGCCCTTGAGCACGTTCCAGAACTGCGGGAACTCGTCGATGCTGTACTTGCGCAGGAAGGCGCCGAAGCGGGTGATGCGCGGGTCGTGCTGCAGCTTCTGGTAGACGGCCCATTCGCGCCGCGCGGCCTCGTTCTCGCGCAGGTGGCGCGCGAGCACCGCGTCGGCATTGGCCACCATCGAGCGGAACTTGTAGAACTTGAACACGCGGCCGCCCTTGCCGTAGCGCGGCTGCATGTAGATGGCGGGGCCGCCCGACGTGTAGAGCACGCCGAGCCAGATGAGCGCGTAGGCCCATCCGAAGAAGAGGAAGAACGAGCCGGCCATCAGGATGTCGGCTGCGCGCTTGGCGCGGCGCTGCCAGGGCTTGCCGCCCAGGGGCATGTAGGGCGCGGTGTTGGCGGCGGTGCCGACGCCGGGGCTTCCGCGTCCGCGGTCCGAGGAATGGGTGGATCTCAGCGTGCTCATGATTCGGCATGCTCCGGTTCGATGCGCCTGGGCATCACGGTGTCGGCCGTGTCCAGCTGGTAGGAGGGATCGCGCCGCGGCGCGGCGGAGCCGGCGGTGGGCGAATAGCCGTAGTAGCCGTAGCCGTAGGTGCGATGGCGGCGCTGCGAGGTGTCGACGGCGTTGAACACCACGCCGTGGAAGGCCGCGCCCACGTGCGCGAGGCGCTTGCTGCTCTCGAGCAGCTCGCCCATCTCGCTGTTGTCGGCGCGGGCCACAAGCAGCACGGTGCCCATGCTGGGTGCCATCGCGGCGGTCTCGGAGGCCAGCAGGGTGGGGGGCGCGTCGATCACCACCACGTCGTAGCGCGCCGACAGCAGCGCCAGCGCATGCGCGAAGGTGTCGCTGGTCATCAGGACGGCCGGGTCGGCGTGGGGCGTGCCGGCGGACATCACGTCGAGGTAGGGCAGCACCTGGTGGTGGATGGCCTGCTCCAGCGCCACCTCGCCGGTGATCACGTCGGCCAGGCCGTCGCGGCGCTGCAGGCCGAAGTCTTCCGTCAGGGTGCCGCGGCGCAGGTCGCCGTCGATCAGCAGCACGCGCTTGCCCGAAACCGCCAGCAGCGTCGCGAAGTTCGACGACACGAAGGTCTTGCCCGCGCCGGCCGTGGCGCTGGAGATCAGGATGCGGTTGTTGGGTGCGCCCACCATCACGAACTTGAGCGCGGTGCGCAGCCGCCGCAGGCCTTCGAGCGCCGGGTCCTCCACGTGCAGCGCCGCCAGCACCTTGATGCCGGGCTTGCCCTTGCGCACCGCGCGGTCGAGCACGCGCTGCTGCGTGCTCAGCGGAATGCTGCTGTAGACGTTCAGGCCGGTGATCGCCTCGATGTGGTCCGGGCTCTCGATGGAGCGCTTGAGGTTCTTGCGCGCGAGCGCCGCCGCGCCCCCGGCGAAAAGGCCGCCGGCCAGCGCCAGCGCGACCACGATGATCGACTTGGGCCGCACCGGCTTCTCGGCGACCAGCGCCTGGTCGAGCACGCGCACGTTGGCCACCTTGCCTTCCTTGGCCAGCCGCATCTGCAGCGAGCTGTTGAGCAGCGTGGCGTAGAGCTCGGTGTTGACCTTGATGTCGCGCTGCATGCGCACCGTGTTCTGCTGCAGCATTGGCATGCGGCGGATGCGGCCGTCGATGGCGCCCAGTTCCCTCTTGAGCGAGGCGATCTGCGCGTCCAGGGTGCGCACCATCGGGTGCTCGGCGGTGAAGCGACCCACCAGTTCCAGCCGCTTCTGGTTGGCGTCGAGCAGCTTGGTCTGCAGGTCGGCGTTCTGCGACAGGGCATTGCGAGCCTCGTCGTCGAGGTTGATGGTGCCGTTCTGGTTGCGGTAGCGGTTGTAGGCGTCCTCGGACTGCTCCAGCTGCTGCTTGAGCTTCGGCAGCTCGGTGCCCAGGAAGCTCAGGGCGCGCTCGGCCTGAACCGTCTTCTGCTCGATGTTCTGGCGCACGTACAGGTTGGCGATCTCGTTGAGCACGCCGGCGAGCTGATTGCGGTTCTCGGCCTGCAGGCTGACGTCCATCACGCCCGACTGCTTGCCCTTCTCGACCACGCGCAGGTCGCGCTGCAGGCCCAGCAGCGTGAGTTGCTTGGAATGGCGCACCAGCTCGAAGGCGGCGCCGGGGCGGGCTTCGAAGGAACCCACGAGCAGGTGCAGGTTGCCGCCAGGCACCGTGGCGTCCAGCGGCACGCCGACGGTGCCTCGCAGCGGCGACTCGAGTTCGGGGCTGCTCAGCGTGTAGTTGCCCTCGCTGCCGGCGACCAGCGTGAACTTCTTGCCCTCGAGGGCCGGCGGCACGTCCATCTGCGCCACCGCGATGTGCTCGGTGCCCGAGACATAGTTGCCCCACCCGAACACGCCGGGCGTGGAGAGCCGGCTCGAATGCCGCGCCAGGAACTCGCCCACCACCGGGATGTAGCGCGGCTTCGCGTCGATGTAGAGCCGCGTGTTCTCCATCGCCTGGCCCAGCACCATGCGGGAGCGCAGGATCTCGGTCTCGCCCGCAGTGGGCGTCTTCACGTTGATGCTGCCGCCCCCGTTGGCGTCGCCGGGGAAGTTGCCGCCCGAGCGATCCGGGTCCTCCACCTGGATCAGGATGTTGGCCTCGTACACGCGGGTGCCGAAGAGTGCGTAGCCCACGCCCACGAACAGCGCCAGCGCCGTGATGCCGGCGATCAGCCAGCGGTTGTCGATGAGGATGTCGAGGTACTCGTGGAACCGGGATTCCCGGGGCCACGCCGTGGTCTCGAGCACCATCGGGGAGGCGCCCGCGGGCGCGGGAAGGGTCGGCTGCCAGTGCGCGTTCATGAAGTCACCTTCTTGTGGGCTGCGGCTTCGGTGTCTGGACGGGCGCGCCTAGCGGCGGGCGGTGTCGCGGGCGAGGTTGATGACCTGGGCGGCCGGGAGGATCAGGCTGAACACGCGGCTCCAGCTCACCAGCGGCACGCGGTCGACGTACACCACGTCGCGCGGCTGCAGCTCGAAGCGGTCGGCCAGCGCGAGCGCCACCGGGTTCTTCGCGTTCAGGTTGAAGACCTGCTGCACGTCGAGGTTGTCCGGCGCGTTGCGCACCACGTAGATCTGCCCCGGGTCGGATGTGGTCAGGTCGGGCCCGCCCGCGTCGCCGAGCGCCTCGTTCAGCGTCAGGCGGCCGTTGTTGCGCATCTGCAGCGCCGACGGTGCGCGCACTTCGCCCATCACGTAGACGCGGCTGTCCTCGCGCGTTCCGACGTTGACGATGTCGCCGTTGCGCAGCGGAATGTTGTTGGCGTCGGCGCCCAGCGCCTGCAGCATCGGCAGGTTGATCACCGTCGAGACGCCGCCGCGCGTGAGCGTGACGTGCGCGCGGTCGCCGGCCTGGGTGAAGCTGCCGGCGCGGCTGATGGCCTCCGACAGCGTCATCGGCACGTCGGTGAAGATCTGCAGCCCCGGCGTGCGCACCTCGCCCTGCACGTAGGCGCGCTGGCTGCGGAAGGACTGGATGCGCACCGTCACCTGCGGGTCCTTGATGAAGGCCTTGATGCGGTCCGCGATCAGCTCCGAGGCGCCGCTCTCGGTCAGGCCCTGCACCTTGGTGCGGCCGATGTAGGGAAAGAAGATCTCGCCCTTGGCGTCGACGATGAAGCCGGGCGCCACGGTCACGCCGGTCGGGTCCGACTGCTGGGCGATCACCGCCCCGGCGTTCGGCAGCAGCTCGGGGTGGTCGTAAACGATGATGCCGACCACGTCGCCCGGCCCGATGGTGTAGACCGGCGCCGCGGTGAAGAGCCGCTTGATGTTGTCGGGCACGCCCGTCGGCCGCTGCGCGATCTGCGAGCGGATCAGGTCGGGCGTGATCGGGATGATCTTTCCGCTGTCGGCCGAAGCCGTGCTGTCGCCCGTGGTGCTGGTGAAGCCCAGCGGCGCCACCGTGCCGAAGCCCGGCGCGCAGCCCGCCAGCGTCACCAGCCCGATGGACACCAGCATGGCCAGGCCCAGCCATCGCAGGCGGGCCTGCGCTTGCGTCCGGGCCAGGGCCGCGAACGATGGGATTGCGCGCGGCTGTGTCGCTGGATCGTGGCGTTGCATGGTGGTCTCCTTGACGGCTGGTTGTGACGGTGGTGCAAGGTGCGAAAGGGGAGGAAGGCGGGCCCTTTTCAGAGCGCGGCCCAGGTGGTCATCGCCGGTTCCGGCGCCGCCGGCGCGGGGCTGCTGGCCTGGCTGCGACGCTCGATGCCGCCGGCCAGGCAGCGCTCGGCGACCCAGTCGCCCACGCTGCGCAGGAAGAGCTGCTGGCCTCTTTCGGTGCAAACGGTGTGGTCGACCTCGCCGAGGAACTCGTACTGCAGCCCCTGCGCGAAGGGCTTGCGGGCGAAGGCGCCGAGCTGGTCGCGGCCGCGGTCGCACACGTGCAGAGAGCCCGAATACAGCAGCTGCATCGCCACATTGCGTTCGGCGAGCCGCTGCAGCGCGGCGCCGAACCAGATCGCGTTGGCCTCGGGTGCGCGCCTTTCGGCGAAGAAGCCCGGCATGGGCGTGGTCGAATGGCTGCGCGAGAAGCGGCGCTGCAGCCAGCGCCTGGCCTTGCCCGGGAACGAGGGGTGGGCCGGTGCGGCCAGTGCGCGGCGCAGATTGCGCTCCAGCCGCGCACGCAGCTCCGGAAAGGCGAAGCCGTCGAAGAGCGACAGCGCGACCACGCGCCTGTCGACCAGCGCGGCCGACATGGCCTGCTCCACGCCCGAGCACATGCCCACGATCACGAACTGCCGCGCACCCAGCGTGCGCTCGGCCGCGTCCATCGCCGCCTTCAGGCTGTGCACCGCGCGCATCTGCAGGTCGGGCGAGGTGGCCAGAGCCTCGCTGTCGCCGATCCCGCCCAGGTCGAAGCGCAGGCTGCTCACGCCGCGCGCGGCCAGCACATGCGCCAGCTTCACGTTGATGCGCCGCGGCCCCACCCGGTGGTTGGCGCCCATGTTGAACATGAGGCAGGCGGTGCCGCTGCGCGCCGGCCGCGCGGGGAGGGTGAGCATGCCCATCAGCGCGTCGCCGGGGCCGAACAGCAGCGGGGCCTGGGTGATGGCGAAGGGGAGCGTCGTGGTCGGGTCATTCATGAAGGGCACCCTGCAGGCGGTTGAGCGCGTCGGCCGGGACCATGGCGCTGTTGGGGTAGGGGTCCGAGGTCCAGTCGAGCTGGTGGCTGAAGTACGCGAGGCGCACCGGCATGTGGCGCGACTGCTGGTCGGCGGCCCACTGGGCGGTGCGCTCGTCGTCAGGCTCGGCCAGCACCAGCGTGTCGTGCAGCGCGGTGAGCGGCAGCGATTCGGGCACCAGCGCGGCCAGCTGGGCGCGCAGCGCGGGCGAGAGCACGGTGCCCAGCGCTTCGGCGGGCATCGCCTCGGGCTCCTGCAGCAGGCTGCGGCGCCAGGCCAGGTCGGGAATGCAGAAGGTGGTGTCGATGGCCGCCACATGCTGCTCGCGCAGCAGCCGGGCGTAGCCGCGCCCGTCGATCACCGGCTCCCACAGCACCAGCCGCACCGGGTCGCAGCGCCCGCCGCGCGCCGCCAGCACGGCCACCGTGGCGCCGAGCCGCGCACCGATCCACACGATGGAGGCGCCGGGCGCGCGCCGGCGCAGCTCTTCGTGCGCCGAGCACAGGTCGCGGCGCCAGCCGTCGAGCTCGCCCTCGGCTTCCTCGCCCGGCGAATCGCCCGAGCCGTAGAAGTCGAAGCGCAGCGTGGCGATGCCCGAGCGCGAGAGCCGCTCGGCCAGCACCTTGAAGAAGCGGTGCGTGCGCAGGCCCTCCTGCCCGAACGGCGGGCACAGCAGCACGGCGGTGCCTCCCGCTGCGCCCTCGTTCGCTTCGGCGGGATGGAACACGCCGAAGAGCTGCCGCGAGGCCGGCCCGAACATGATCGGCGTCATTCGGCTCATGCGTGCGCCTCCAGCAGACGGCCGGAGTGGCTGGCCCGGCCGGCGCGCGCTTCCGTCTGCCGCCATTCGGCGATGGAGCCCACGCAGTCCATCCGCTCGGGCGCCGGTCCCAGCACCAGCCACAGGATGCGGCCGGCCACCGAGAGCTCGACACTGCGGCAGTCCGGCTCCAGGCCCACCTCGAAGCTCTGCGACGACAGCAGCAGCCCCACGCCGATGGCCTTGAGGCAGGCCTCCTTGCGCGTCCAGCAGGTCAGGAAGGCGCGGTCGCGCTCGTGCGCGGGCAGGGCGGCCAGCGCCTCCTGCTCGCGGTGGGTGAAATGCTCGGCCGCGAGCACCGCCGCGTCGGGCACCGGGCGCAGCAGCTCGATGTCGGCGCCCAGCGGGCCGCGGCCGCCGATGGCGATCAGCGCCAGGCCCTGGCTGTGGCTCAGCGAGAACTGCGTGCGCGCATGGCCGGTGAGCGACGGCTTGCCGAAGGAGCCCTTGGACAGGTGCAGCTCCGCATGCTGCAGGCCGGTGTACTCGCTCAGCGCCTGCCGCAGCGCGAGGTGCGAGGCCACGTAGCGCTGGCGGTCCAGCGGCGAGCGGATGGCTTCGGCGCGCTCGCGCTCCTCGGCCGAGAGAACCTGCTCCGACGGAAGGCCGGCGAACCTGTCCAAGTCGACGTACAGGCACAGCGGCACGTCGATGGAGATCGGCTGGGGGGTGCTGCCAGTCATGTCCATCACCCCTTGCGCAGCCAGCCGCCGAGCGCGCCCAGCAGCCCGCCGCGGTGCTGCTGCGCGGCCGTGCCGGCGGCGAGTTCGGCGAGTTCGGAGGGCACGCCCTCGGCAGCGCCTCGCGGCGAGGCGGCGATCTGCCCGAGGTTCTCGAACAGGTAGCGGCGCGGCTCCACGCGATGGCCCAGCGCCTGCTGTGCCTGCTGCACCGCGCGCAGCACCAGCAGCGAGTCGCCGCCCAGGTCGAAGAAGTTGTCGCCCGCGCGGATGTCGGCCACGTCGATGCCGATCACCTCGGCCCAGATGCTGGCGAGCTGCGCCTGCTCCGGTTCGAGCTGGCTCTGCTTCGCTCTTGCCGCACCGCCGTTGCCGTCGATCGCTGCGCCGGGCGCGGCCGCCTTGGCGGGGTCGGTGGCGGCCATCTTGCGCAGGTAGGCGGCGCTGGTCGAGGTCTCGGGGTCGGTGATCCGCTCCAGCGTGGCGCCGGGTTCTTCGGCCACGCGGCGCAGCACTTCGAGATAGCGCTCGCGCAGCTGGGCGCCGGTCTCGCGCAGGTAGACGTCGGCGTTGTAGATCAGCGCGCCTTCCAGTCCGTGCGGCTTGTCCATCAGCCACACGCCGATGTCGTCGGTGGCGCCGTGCTGCATCACGTGGACCTGACGGGTCTGCAGGCTGCCGACGCAGCGCGAGCGTTCGCGCGCGTCCTGGAACGAGAACATCGACTGGTAGGGCCCGGAGGTCTTGATCTGCCCGGCGTAGCCCGGCTCCTGCATCAGGCGCTCGAAGGGCACCTGCTGGTTGTTCATCATCGACAGCAGCTCCTGCTTCACGTAGCGCATGAAGGCCGGCAGCGTGAGCGAGCGGTCGATGGCGAGCGAGACCGGCAGCACGTTGTTGAAGAAGCCCATGACGTCTTCCGTCTCCGCCTGCTGGCGTCCGCGCACCGGGTTGGCGATGACGATGGCGTCGTTGCCGGTCACCTGCGCCATGGTCAGCGCGTAGACGCCGAAGGTCAGCATGCTCAGCGTCACGTCCATGTCGCGAGCGATCTCGCGCAGCCGCTGCGTGCTCTGCAGGTCGATGTGGATCCAGTGCGCGCCGCCCTGGCCGCTCTTGCCGGCGCGCCGGGGCATGTCGGTCACCGGCGGGCGCACGGCCCTGGCGCCTTCGAGGCGGCCGCGCCAGAAGGCGAGCTGCTCCTCGCAGGCCGGACCGTCGAGCCATTTCTCCAGCCACTCGGCGTAGTCGCCCTGCGTGGTGAAGAGCGCGGGCAGGTTGTGCGGGCGGCCGCGCTCTGCGGCGTCGTACAGCGCCGCCATCTCGCGCTGCATCAGGTCGAAGGACCAGCCGTCCCAGATCAGATGGTGCGGAACGAAGAGGAACACATGCTCGTCCTCGTCGAGCCGGAACAGCGCCGCGTGCATCATCGGCGCGCTGTGGATGTCGATGGGCCGGTCCGCCAGCTCCTGCATGCGCTCGGCCAGCTCGGCCTCGCGCTGGTCGGCGGGCAGGCTGCGCAGGTCGACCAGCGGCAGGGCGAATTCCGCTGACTGCGAAATCACCTGCACCGGCTTGCCGCTTTCGGCGTCAATGCCGATGTGGGTGCGCAGCGAGGGCTGGCGGCGGATGATCTCGCGCCACACCGCCTCGAAGCGCGCCGCATCGAGCTGCCCGGTGAGCCGCTGCGCCGAGGGTGCGTTGTAGACCGAGCGGCCCGGATGCAGCTGCTCCATGAAGCGGATGCGCTCCTGCGCCATGGTCAGCGGCGCGGTGGTGCGCCCGATGCTGCGGCCGATCGGCGCCTGCAGGCCGACGCCCGAGCCCTGCAGCGCCTGGATGGAGGCTGCCAGCTTCTCGGCCGTGGGCGACTCGAAGAGAGTACGCAGCGGCACCGTCACCTGGAACTCGCGGCTCAGCAGCGTGGTCAGGCGCGCCGCCAGCAGCGAATGGCCGCCCATGGTGAAGAAGTCGTCGTGCATGTCCAGCCCGGGCAGGCTCAGGACCTTCTCCATCAGCGCGAGCACCTTGCGCTCGTGCTCGTTGCGCGGGGCCGCACCGCGGCGCACCGCGTCGCGCGCCACTGCCTGCGGAGGCGGAAGCGCGACGCGGTCGATCTTGCCGTTGGCCAGCTTGGGCAGCACGTCCATCGTCACCACGTGCTGCGGCAGCATGAAGGCCGGCAGGTGCTTGCGCAGGTGCACCATCAGCGTCTCGAGGTCGAAGCCCGCGCCCTGCTTGAGCGCGAGGTAGGCCACCAGGCGCACGTCGCCGGGGTTGTCCTCGCGGGCGATCACCACCGCGCGCGAGACGCCCTCGACCTCGCAGCAGCGCACCTCGATCTCGCCGGGCTCGATGCGGTAGCCGCGCACCTTCACCTGGAAGTCCAGCCGCCCGAGGTGGTCGAGCAGGCCGTCGTTGCGCCAGCGACCGCGGTCGCCGGAGCGGTATATCTTCTTGGGCGTGCCGAAGATGCGCACCGTGACGAAGCGCTCGGCCGTCAGCTCGGGGCGGTCGATGTACCCCAGCGACACGCCTTCGCCCGCGATGCAGATCTCGCCCGGCACGCCGATGGGGCAGGGCTGCAGGTCGGCGTCGAGGATCCAGATCTCGGTGTTGTCCACCGGCCTGCCGATGGCGACACCGCGCGAGGCGATCTCTTCCGGGCGCACGTGCCAGGCGGTGGAATACACCGTGGTCTCGGTCGGGCCGTAGCCGTTCCACAGGCCTTCCATGCGTTCGCACAGCGCCAGGGCCATGCTCGGGCGCAGCGCCTCGCCGCCGGTCCAGCCGCGGAAGCCCGGCGCACCGCCGGCCCACTGGGCATCGAGCAGCAGCTGCCACATGCCGGGCGTGGCCTGCAGCAGGGTGATCTGCTCCTCGTCGAGCGCGCGCGACAGGCGGGTGCCGTCCATCGCGACCTCGCGCTTGACGATCACCAGCTCGGCGCCCGCCGCCAGCGGCAGCAGCAGGTCGGGCACCGCCATGTCGAAGGACAGGGTGGTGACGGCCGCGATGCGGTCGTGCGGCCCGACGTTGGATTCGCGCTGCATCCACTGCAGCAGGTGCGCCACGCCCCGGTGATGGGCGATGACGCCCTTGGGCAGGCCCGTCGAGCCCGAGGTGTAGATGATGTACGAGGCATCCTCGGGGCCCGGGTCGTCCGCGCTCGGCGGCAGCGGCTCGCCGGAGAGCTGGCGCCAGTTCTCGCGGTCGATCTCGAAGATGCGCGCGCCCGCGTCGGCGCGCCAGTCGCGCGGCGCGACCGCGATGTCCGACGAGGTCAGCATCAGGCTGAGGCCCGCGTCGGTGGCGTAGTGGTCGAGCCGGGCCTGCGGGAAGGCGGTGTCCAGCGGCACGTAGGAGGCGCCTGCCTTGAGCACGCCCAGCATCGCGATCACCATCTCCAGGCTGCGCTCCACGCAAAGCCCCACGCGCTGGCCGCGGCCCACGCCGCGTGCGCGCAGGGCGCGTGCGAGGCGGTTGGAAAGCGCGTCGAGCTCGCCGTAGCTGCAGGTCCTGGCGCCGTCGCGCACCGCGGGGCTGTCGGGCTGCATCGGCACGCGCGCGAGGAAGCCCGCGTGCGCCAGGGGCGCGCCGACCAGCGGAACGCGCGCCGGCTGCAGCGCGATCAGGTCGCGCGCGGCGTCGGCCGACAGCACCTCCAGCCGGCCGACGGTCTCGTCGGGCGTGTGCGAGGCCGACAGCAGCACGCACTCGAACATGTCGAGCCAGCGCAGAACGCTCACCTCGTCGAACAGGTCGGTGTTGTACTGGACCTCGACCATCAGGGCGCCTTCGTGCGGGCGCAGGTTGGCGAAGAGCTCGAAGTTCTCGTAGCGGCGGGCGATGGTGTCCTGCACCACATCCAGCGTGGTGAAGGCCTGCGCGCTGCTGGCCACGTCGGGGTCGACGTTGAAGGCCACGCTCACCAGCGGCAGCCGGCTCGGGTCGCGCTCCAGAGAGAGCTGGCCCAGCAGCGCGCCATAGGTCAGCGCCTGGTGATCGAAGGCGTCGAGGACGGCGGTGTTGCACTCGTCCATCAGCGCGTCGAAGCGCATGCCGGCGTGCGCGGCGATGCGCAGCGGCAGCAGGTTCACGCAGTGCCCGACCAGGCCCGGCATGTCGTGCGCTAGCTGGCCCGAAGCCGGGATGCCGACCACGATGTCGTCCTGGCCGGAAAGACGGTGCAGCGTCGCCACGAAGCCGCTGAGCAGGCCGGTGAAGAGGCTGATTCCGGCCTTGGTGCTGGCCGATCGCACCGCGGCGACCAGCCGCTTGTCGAGCAGCCGCTCGGCTCGGCGCGAATTGAAGGTGCGCGCGGCCGGGCGCGGGCGGTCCAGCGGCAGGTCGAGCACCGGCAGCGGGCTGCCGGGGAAGCGGCCCAGCCAGTAGTCGATGTGCGCCTGCATGTCGGGGTGCGCGGCGGCAGCGGCTTCCTCGGCGGCGAAGTCGGAGAAGAGCGGCGCGGCCTTGAGCTTCAGGCCCGTGCCGGTCTCCTCGGCGTACAGATGGCCCAGCTGCTCGGTGATGACCGCCCAAGACCAGCCGTCGCACACCACGTGGTGCGCCGACATCACCAGTTCGTGCTCGGTTCCGCCGAGGCGGTAGAGCGCGGCGCGGAAGAGCGGACCGTGCTCCAGCGAGAACGGCGTGCACACGGCCTCGTCGTGCGCATCGCGCAGCGCCAGCGCACGGGCATCGGGCGCGAGGCCGGCCAGGTCGTGCTCTGCCATCGGGTTGCCGCCCGGGTGGCTCACCAGCATGCAGGTGCCGTCGGGCGAGATGGTGGAGCGCAGGGCCTGGTGGCGTTCCAGCAGCCGGCCCATGGAGCGCGCCAGCGCGTCGTGGTCGAGTTCGCCGCGCAGGCGCAGCACCACCGACTCGTTGTAGGCCATCGAGGCCTCGGGGCTCAGCGTCGCGCCGAGCCAGACTTCGCGCTGCGATTCCGTGGTCGGGATGATGCACTCCACGGCACCGCCGCTCGCGGCGGGCTTGAGAACGGCGTTCATGCTGCGACCTTTCCGTTGACGTGTTGCTGGCTGGCGGCGGCCGCGTCGGGCACGTACCAGAAGGGCTGGCCGTCGATGTCGCGGGCCAGTACGGAGCCTTCCTCGGCGGGCTTGTGCAGGTCGAAGCCGGTGAGGGGCACTGCGCGGCGCGGCAGGAAGCCCGATTCCTGCATCTCGGCGACCGATTCCTTGAAGGCGCGCTGGATGAAGGCGATGTCCTCGGCGCTGTGGGCGCTCGTGAGGAAGCAGGGGAAGTTGTCCAGGATGTGGACCCCGCGGCTGCGCATCATGGCGAACAGCAGGTCCTGCAGCGGATGGTCTTCGAGCCAGCTCACGCGCCACAGCGACGAGAAATGCCGGACCTCGATGGGCGCGCCCACCTCCCTGCACCAGCCCGAAAGCTCGGCCGCCATGGCGGTGGTGCTGGCGTTGAGCCCCGACTGCAGCGCGGGCCCGGCTTCCTTCAGGTGATCGAGCGAGGCCTTCGCCGCCGCGAGCGCGAGCGGATGGCGCACGAAGGTGCCGGCGAAGTAGGTCACGCCCACGCCGGGAATGGAGTCGTCGCCGTACTGCCAGGCGCCGCCGTCGAGCGCGTCCATGAACTCGCGCTTGCCCGCGATCACGCCCACCGGGAAGCCGCCGCCGATGACCTTGCCGTAGGTGGCCAGGTCGGCGCGCACGCCGAAGAACTCCTGCGCGCCGCCCAGCGCCGTGCGGAATCCGGTGATGACCTCGTCGAAGATCAGGCAGCAGCCGTTCTTCGCGGTGATCTCGCGCAGTTCGTGGAGGAACTCGCGCGGCTGGAAGTCGGGCCGACGGCTCTGCACCGGCTCGGCCACCACCGCGGCCAGGTCGCCCGCGTTCTCGCGGATGAACTCCAGCGCCTCGGGCGTGCCGTAGTCGAGCACGCGGATGTCGCCGAACATGCCGCTCATCACGCCCGGCGCGGCCGACAGGCCCTTGCCGGCCTTGCCGGCGCGCACCAGCACCTCGTCGAAGGTGCCGTGGTAGGAGCCGGTGAACACCACCACCGTGCTGCGGCCGGTGACGGTGCGCGCGATGCGCAGCGCCGCCATCACCGCCTCGGAGCCGGTGTTGCACAGGCCCGCGCGGTCGTTGCCGGTCAGCTCGCACACCAGCGCCGTCACTTCGGCGGCCAGCGGGTGCTGCGGCCCGATCTCGTAGCCCGCGTCGAGCTGCCGGCGCACGGCGTCGAGCACGAAGTCGGGCTGCCAGCCGAACATGTTCATGCCGAAGCCGTTGAGCGCGTCGACGTACTCGTTGCCGTCGAGGTCCCACATCTTCGAACCCTTGGAGCGCTCGATGACGATCTGGTAGGTGATCTCCTTCGTGATCGGCCTGAAGCCGTTGACCACGCGCGGATCGGCCATGTGCGGGCGGTTGGCCTCGGTGAATTCCTTGCTCTTGCGCGTGCGCTCCACGTAGCGGCGGATGAAGGCCGCCAGCCGCGCCTTCTGCCGGCCGCTGGGCTCGGCGGTGCGCTGGGTGTGGATGCGGGCGATGGCGCCGAAGGCCTTGCTCACGTCGTAGCGCACGGGCTGCGCGGGCTCGTCGGCGGCAGCGGCGGCAACGACAGGGGCGGGCGCGGCTGCCGGTGCAACCGCCGCGGGGGCGGAAACGGCCTGCACCGGCGCCACGGCCTGCAGCGTCACCAGCGGCGCTGCGGCAGCGGCGCCCGACAGCAGCGCGAGCTGCTGGCGCATCAATTCCATCTGCTGCGAAATCAGCTGGGGCAGATGGGCGTCGCCCATGGCGGCGCTGCCTTGCACGGGCATGTAGACCGGCATCGGCGCCGGCAGCGGCTGCTGCACGGCCGCCTGCATGACGGAGACCGCGGTTTCGACTGGCGCGCTCGCCGCCGGAGCCATCGGGGCGGCGGGGGCCGGCGCCGCCTCGGGCGGCAGGCTCTTGCGCAGGAAGGCCGAGAGCGCGTCGAAGCTGCGGTAGTTCTCCATCAGCTGGCGGAAGCTCACGCCGACCTTGAAGTGCTTCTTGATCTGCGTGGCCGCCTGCGTGAGCGTGAGCGAGTCGAGGCCCAGTTCGCCGAAGGGCGCCTGTCCCTCGGCCTGGGCCATGTCGAGGCCGGAGATGTCTTCGAACAGGGCGCGCAGGCGAGCGTCGATGGGCGATGCGGCTGGCGGAGGAAGCGGCGAGGGCGTAGCGGCGGTCACGATCGGCTCCAGGGAAATGGGTGGGACGACGACGGCGGCGACGGGCGCAGCCGCAATGGACGAAACGACGGGAGAAGCGGCGGGACTGGCGGCGGGCGCAGGGACAGGGGCCGGGGCGATGTCGACCCAGCAGCGCTTGCGCTCGAAAGGCGTGGTCGGCAGGCGCACGCGCTGCGCGCCGGCACGGGCGGTCAGGCGCGAGAGCTCGACCTCGGCACCGCGGGCCCACAGGCGCGCGAGTGCCAGTCGAAGGGTGCGTGCCTCGTCGGCATCGGCGCCGGGCTCCAGGTGCAGCAGCGCAGCGACGCTGTCCGCCTTGGCGCCGTGCTGGCGTGCCAGCGTGGCGAGCGTGTTGCGCGGGCCGGCCTCGACGAAGAGCGGGTTCTGCAGCTGCGCCATCGCGCTGCGAAGGGCCGGCGAGAAACGCACCGTGCCGCGCAGGTGCCGGGCCCAGTAGGCCGGGCTGGTGGCGTCGGCATCTTCGAGCGGCTGGCCGGTGAGCGTCGAGAAGATCGGGATCTGCGGCGCGCGCAGCGCCACCTTGGCCACCAGCGCCTCGAAGGGCGCGACGGCCGGTTCCATCATGGCCGAGTGGAAGGCATGCGAGGTCTGCAGCGCGCGGCAGGCAATGCCGTCGGCCTCCAGCGCGGCCTGCAGCGCGGCGATGTCCTCGAAGGGGCCGGCGGCCACGCAGGCCGTGGGGCCGTTGTCGGCGGCGAGCGAAAGACCGGACCCGAGCCGGCCGGCGAGATCGGCCGCGCCCATGCGCACCGACAGCATCGCGCCCGCGGGCTGCGCCTGCATGAGCGCGCCGCGGCGGGCAACCAGCCGGGCGGCATCCTCGAGCCGCATCACGCCGGCGATGACGGCCGCGACGAACTCGCCCACGCTGTGGCCGACTAGCGCATGCGGACGAGCGCCCAGTGCCAGCAGCCGGCGGGCGAGTGCGTATTCGAGCGTGAAGATCGCGGGCTGCGTGGCGGCCGTGGGTGCCAGCGCCTGCGGGTCGTCGCTGAACATGCGCTCGCGCAGGTCGAAGTCCGTGGCGCCGGCGAAGGCTTCCATGCAGTCGTCGAAGGCTGCGGCGAACACCGGGTCGTTCGCATGGAGGTTGCGGCCCATGCCGGCGTATTGAGCGCCCTGGCCGGGGAACATCAGCACCAGCTGCTGTGCGCGCGAGGCCGCGCGGCCGCTGGCGGCGCGGGGCGACGCGGCATCGCGCAGCGCGGCGATGGCTTCGGCAGTGCCGCCGGCCACCACGGCGCGGCGGAAGGCGTGGGCCTTGCGGCCGACCGAGAGGGTGTGGGCCACGTCGGCCAGGGGAAGTGCGGGATGGCTCTCCAGGTGTGCGGCGAGCTGGCCGGCGGCGACGTCGAGCGCCGCCTCGGAGCGGGCCGAGAGCAGCAGCACCTGGTCGCCCGAGGCCGGCGGCGAGGCGGGCCGCGGCGGCGCTTCCTCGACGATGACGTGCGCATTGGTGCCGCCCACGCCGAAGGAGCTGACCCCCGCGCGGCGCGGCTGCTGCGTGCGCGGCCACTGCTGCAGGCTCGCGGTGACGTGGAAAGGCGTGCGCGCGAAATCGATCGCCGGGTTCGGCGCGCTGAAGTGCACGGTCGGCGGGATCTGCTCGTGGTGCAGCGCCAGCGCCGTCTTGATGAGGCCTGCCGCACCTGCCGCCGTGACCATGTGGCCCACGTTGCTCTTGAGCGAGCCCAGCGTGCAGAAGTCCAGCGCGTCGGTGTGCTCGGCGTAGGCGCAAGCCAGTGCCTCGACTTCCACCGGGTCGCCCATCGGCGTGGCGGTGCCGTGCGCTTCCACGTACGAGATGCTGCGCGCATCCACGTCGGCTGCCGCCAGCGCGGCGCGGATGACGGCCGCCTGGCCGTCGACGCTGGGCGCGGTGAAGCTGGCCTTGGCGCCGCCGTCGTTGTTCACGCAGGCGCTGCGCAGCACGGCGTAGATGGTGTCGCCGTCGGCCTGCGCGTCGGCCAGCCGCTTGAGCAGCACCACCGCGGCGCCGTCGCTGAAGACCGTGCCCTGCGCCTGCGCGTCGAAGCTGCGCGTGTGGCCATCGGGCGAGAGCATCGAGCCCTCGTTGTAGAGATAGCCGCCGCGCGGCGGGCAGGTGACCGAGGCGCCGCCGGCCAGCGCCATGTAGCACTGGCCCGTGCGCAGCGCATGGAACGCATGGGCCACCGCCACCAGCGAGGTCGAGCAGGCGGTGTGCACGCTGACGGCCGGGCCGGTGAGGTTGAGCCGGTTCGCCACCCGGGTGGTGATGTAGTCCTTTTCGTTGGCCAGCATCACCTGGAATTCGCCCACCGGCTCCACCAGGTCGGGCCGCGTGCTCACGTGGCGCTGGAAGTAGGTCGCGTTGTACATGCCGGCGTACACGCCCACCGGGCCCGGCGCGGCGTCGGGTACGTAGCCGGCACGCTCCAGCGCCTCCCAGCAGATCTCGAGGAACACGCGCTGCTGCGGGTCCATGAGCTGCGCTTCCTTCGGGCTGATGCCGAAGAAGGCAGCGTCGAAGTCCTCGATGCCGTCGATCACGCCGCGGGCGCGCACGTAGGCCGGATCGCTGCGCAGCGCCTCGGAGATGCCGGCGTCGAGCGTGGCGTCGTCGAAGAAGCTGATGGTGTCGCGCCCGGCGACGAGGTTGTCCCAGAACTGCTCCACGTCGGCCGCGCCGGGAAAGCGCCCGGCCGTGGCGATCAGCGCGACGGCGTCTTCCATATGGGTGGCCGCTGCGGTCGGTCGATCCTTGAAACCGGCCGCAGCGGCCTCGGCGGGCTGTTCGTCCGCCGGGTGCATCCGCGCCCCCATCGCTTTTGGTGTGGGATTGCGGAAGAAAAGGTTGGCCGACAGCGGCGCCGCCGAGTCCTGCCGCAGGTCGGCCAGCACCTGCAGCACGAGCAGCGAGTCGCCGCCGAGGTCGAAGAAGTTGTCGTTGCGCCCGACCTTTGCAATGCGCAGCGCACGCGCGAACGCATCGCAGACACGCTGCTCGAAGGCGTCGCGCGCCTCCTCGAAGGGCTGGGCGAGGTCGGGGCGCTCGCCCGCCGGCTCGGGCAGCGCCCTGCGGTCGAGCTTGCCGTTGGAGGTGACCGGCAGCTGGGCGAGCCACACCTGTGCCGACGGCACCATCGCCGCGGGCAGCCGGTCTGCCAGATGGGCGCGCAGGGCCTCCCAGGAAGGCCGCTGTTCCGCAGAGCGCGAAACCAGATAGGCGACCAGGCGCAGCTGTCCGTTTCCGTCGGGCCGAGCGACCACGGCGCACGACTGGACGCCCGGGTGAGCGAGGATCGCGGCCTCGACTTCGCCCGTCTCGATGCGGTGGCCGTGGATCTTCACCTGGCCGTCGCGGCGGCCGATGAATTCGATGGTGCCGTCGGGCAGCCAGCGCGCGAGGTCGCCGGTACGGTAGAGCCGCTCGCCGGGGGCGCCGAAGGGGTCTTGCACGAAGCGTTCGGCGCTGAGCCTGGGTTGCCGCAGGTAGCCGCGCGCCAGCCCGTGGCCGCCGATGCAGAGCTCGCCCACGAAGCCAGTCGGCAGCAGCGCCATCGACGGGCTCAGCACGCGCAGCACGGTGTTCTTGATCGGCCGGCCGAGCGGAATGGAGCGCAGCCCCTCGGCCAGCGGCGCGGCGATGCGGTGCGTGGCCGCGAAGGTGGTGCACTCGGTGGGACCGTAGCCGTTGCTCAGGGTGAGCTGCGGCAGTGCGGCAAGCGCGCGCCGCACGTGCGGCACGGAAAGCGCCTCGCCGCCGGTGAACAGGTGGCGCAGGCCGGCGAGGTGCGCCGGGTCGTCGTCGATCACCGCGTTGAAGAGCGCCGCCGTGAGCCATGCGGTGTGCACGCCGTGGCGCTCGATGGTGCGAGCCAGGCCCGCGCCGGTGGGCACGCGCTCGTCGTGGATGACGCAGCAGCCGCCGTTGAGCAGAGGGCCCCAGATCTCGAGCGTGGCTGCATCGAAGCCCAGCGGCGCCGCGTGCAGCATCGCAAGGCCCGGGGCGAGGTCGACGTAGTCCACGCCCACCACCAGCCGCAGGATCGAGCGATGGCAGATCTCGATGCCCTTGGGCGTGCCCGTGGAGCCCGAGGTGTACATGACGTAGGCCACCGACTCGGCGTCGATGGCCGGTGGATTCAAGAAACCACGGTTCTGCTTGTCTTCAATCTCGTCGACCATAAAAACGGCCTGACCGGTCGGAACCAGATGCCGCAGCTCCTGCGTGGTGAGCACCTTGTGCGCGCCGGCTTCCGCAAGCATGTAGGCGATGCGGTCGGCCGGGTAGTCCGTGGGCACCGGCACGTAGGCGGCGCCGGCCTTGAGGATGCCGAGCTGCGCGACGATGGCCGGCATCGAGCGCTCCAGCAGCATGCCCACGCCGTCGCCCGGCTGCACGCCCAGGCTCCGCAGGCGCTGTGCGAGGTCGCTGGAGCGGCGGTCGAGCTCGCCGTAGCTCATCGTCGCGTCGCCCTGCGCGAGGGCGATGGCATCGGGCGCCTTCTCCACCTGGAGCGCGAACACGGCCGGCACGGTCAGGGCCGCGTCCACCGGCGCGAGGGCGGTGTTCCAGGCGTCGAGCTGGTCGGCGCGGTCGGCTTGCGGCTGGGTGCGGATGTCGCCGATGGCGGCGTCGGGGCGATCGAACAGGTCCTGGGCCGTGTCGACGAGGGCGGCGAGCAGCTGGTCGATGTCGGCTGCATCCATCAGGCTTTCGGCCGCATCCATATGAATAGTGGCGGTCGCCGGGTCGAAGCGCAGGCGCACCGGGGCGTCTGCGCTGTCCGATCCTTCCTGCAGCCACAGCGAAGGCGCGGCTGCTGCTTGCTGCGCCGGCCCAGTGGTATTGCGGCGGCTGGCATCCACGACGGCCAGCCACGCGTCGGCGGAACTGGCCGCGTCGAACGACACGGCGATCGGGGCGCGGCCCGGCTCGTGCAGCACAGGCTGCGCGATGCCGAGCCAGCGCGACTGCAGCAGCAGCCAGGCGGCTGCGAAGAGGTTGTCGGGAAGCTGGTCGCCGTCCGCATGCCGACGCGTCCAGTCACCGGCGAGACGGGAGGGCAGGGCTGCCGCGCCGGCGTGGCGGCCGACGGGGCCTTTCGAATTGGATCGCGGCGCGAAAAGGCCTTCCAGAGAAGGCTCTGGAGTTGCCTGGGCCGGCTGCGAAACAGTTTGAATTTCCACGTAAATATCCCGAAAGAAATAGCGCGAAAGCGTCCGTGCCATTGGAAAATCCATTGGCATCAATTGAAAGAACAGGAGGTGGTCCGTGCTTTTTCGTGACTTCATCCTAGGGTGTTTGCTGATGCCGTTGTGTTAACTTAAGGCCCTAGTTACAACTGGATAAAGTTATTTCGCATACGTACTACCCGAACCGTCCAGTACGAGGTAACTGATGCGCCGTTTGGAGTGAAAAGGGCGTTCGCCGACCCGTCCGAACCGGCTCCAAGGCGCGGTAGAAGCGAGGTACTCAGGGGGAGATTCGAGGGGATTTCGGGTGAAAGCGCGGTCGGCGCCTGTGTTGGGGGCGACCCCGGCGCCGTCGTCGTGCGCACCCCCAGCCATGCGGAAAACGCACAGGAAGAGACGTCGAAAAATGAAACATCCTCCCGGAGCCAACTGTATTCAATTGGCAGGGCTTGTAACCTAATAAGGAATATCAGAACAAAATCTGAAAATTGAAAAATTACGGCGGCTTGCAGTAGAGATGTGAATCCCATTTGAAGAAGGCCGCAAAAATCTCCGCGACATCCTATTACCCGATGTGATTCACATATCCGGGCGGGCTGCTCCGAATAACTTTCCCGGGGCTTTTCCAGGCAATTGATCCGCATTGCCGCCATCACCGGGTCGGATGCCGTCTTGAGGCGGAAAAGCCCCGTCGCCGCTGGAGCGCCCGGCGACTGCTGTTAGCCTTCGCGCATTCTTCGAGCGCGGTCCCGCAGGTCCGGGAGCGCGAGATCCAGGTTGTGCAGGAGGAATCCGATAGTGGTTGTGACAGGAAGGAACTGGCGCGCGGGCGTGGTGCTTGCCGCGGCATTGATGGTGGCGGCGTGCTCCACGTCTCCCAAGGCGCCGGTGGCGGGGCCGGGCGAATATGTCGTCCAGCCGGGCGATACGCTCTATCGCATCGCGTCCCGGTCGGGACGCTCGCCGGCAGACATCGCGCGCTGGAACAACCTTCAGGACCCCGACAAGCTCGAAGCGGGGCAGGTGCTGCGCGTGGTTCCGCCGGGCGGCGCGGCCTCCGCGGAGCCTCCCCCGAGCCGTGAACGGCCCGATCGCCCCGAGCGCTCCGAACGCGCGGAGCGCGCCAGGCCGCCCCGGGCCTCGGCGCCCGAGCCGGTGTCGCCCCCCGCGTCGCGACGCAGCGACTGGAGCTGGCCCTCGCAGGGCGCCGTCATCACCGGCTTCAACGGCACCAGCAACAAGGGCATCGACATCGGCGGCAACCTGGGCGACCCCGTCGCATCCATCGGTGCCGGCAAGGTGGCGGTGACCGAAACGCTGCGCGGCTACGGCAGCGTGGTGATGGTCGACCACGGAGGTTCATATATGTCGGTCTACACCAACCTGCGCGCGGTCCAGGTCAAGCAGGGGCAGCAGGTGAAGCAGGGCCAGAAGCTGGCCGAGATCGGCAGCTCCGACGCCGGCCGCCCGCGCCTGCACTTCGAGATCCGCTATCGCGGCAACGCCGTCGATCCGCGCCAGTACCTCCCGGCAAGGTGAGCGAGTTCGCGCGGCGGCGGCCTTGCACCGCCTCTGGCGAACGGCATCCCCCGAATTGGCGATATCGCGCCGCCCGCGAAGCACGCAGACTCCCGCGCTGATCGATTTTTTCAAAAGGGGCGGCAATGGAACTCGTGTACTGGGTGTTCATCATTCTCGGCATCGTGCTGGCCGTGACCACGCAGTGGTTCCTGCTTGCCCCGTTCAGCCTGGAGTGGCGCCCGCTGCGCGAGCAGCTCGCCGAGCAGGTCACCCAGTCGGCCGCGCTCCTGCAGGAGTGCGCGGACCCTGCCGACGCCAAGGCCTGATCCGCCGCGCCCCGGGAAGGGGTCGCCACGCAGCAGGAGCGCGTGCCCTCTGCCTCTAAGATGCTCGCTGTTCAGAAATGACCAGAGCGATGCAGACGCGGTAGGCAAAGAGGAGGGCCACGACGCATGATTTCTTTGCTCCACACCGCGGACTGGCAGATCGGCCGGGTGTTCTCGCAATTCGAGCCCGACGATGCCTCGGCCCTGTTCGAGGCGCGCTTCAAGGTGGTCGAGCGGCTGGCCGCCATCGCCACCGAGCGCCGGGTCGACGCGGTGCTTGTCGCGGGCGACGTGTTCGACCTGCAGACCGTGTCGGACAAGACCATTCGCCGCATGTTCAACGCCATGCAGGGCTTCACCGGGCCGTGGCTGCTGATCCCGGGCAACCACGATTCGGCGCTGAGTGAATCGGTCTGGAGCCGGGCGCAGCGGCTGGGCGCCATCGCGCCGAACGTGCTCTGCTGCCTGGAGCCCAGGCCGCACACCGTGGCGGGCAAGTTCACGCTGCTGCCCGCGCCGCTCACGCAGCGCCACACCTATGGCGACCTCACCGAGTGGTTCTCCACTGCCGAGCCGGAGGATGGGAGCCTGCCCCGCATCGGCCTCGCGCACGGAAGCGTGCAGGGCATCCTCTCGGAAGACATCGACTCCACCAACCCCATCGCCGCCGGCCGCGCCGCGCAGGCCGGGCTCGACTACCTCGCGCTCGGCGACTGGCACGGTACGCGGCAGATCGACGAGCGCACCTGGTACGCCGGCACGCCCGAGACCGACCGCTTCCGCGCCAACGACTCCGGCCAGGCGCTGCTGGTGCTCATCGACGGCCGCGGCGCGCTGCCGGCGGTCGAGCCCGTGCGCACCGGCCAGTTCGACTGGCAGCAGTGGGAGCCGCGCCTCGCCGTGTCTTCGGACATCGACGAGCTGGTGCGCAGGCTCGAGCAGATCGGCAGCGGCGACGTGGTGCAGCTGCGCGCGCAAGGCACCTGCGACCTTGCGGGCCACAACCGGCTGAACGACGCCCTCGATGCCGCCCGCGCCCGTGCCCGCGCCCTGGTGTGGGACGGCGAGGCGCTGCGGCTGGAGCCGACCGAGGACGACATCCAGGCGCTGCACGCCGACGGCTTCGTCGGCGAGGCGCTGCAGGCATTGCGCGAGCAGCAGGGCGGCGCCGATGCCGAGCTGGCGCGCGACGCGCTGCTCACGCTCGCGCGCATCCTCGGCACGCAGGCGGGAGCCGCCGCATGAAGCTGCAGCGTCTTCGCATCGAGAACTTCAAGCTCTTCCGCGCGCCGCTCGAAATCGACGGCCTGACTGACGGGCTCAATCTCTTCGCCGCACCCAACGAGTCGGGCAAGTCGACCGTCGCCGAGGCCATCCGTGCCGCGTTCTTCGAGCGGCATCGCTCCAGCGCGGTCGAGCACCTGCGGCCCTGGGGCGAGAGCTCGGCCACGCCGATGGTCGAGGTCGATTTCGAACTCGACGGCAAGCGCTACCGGCTCACCAAGGCCTTCCTCGGCAAGAAGCGCTGCGAGCTGGTGATCGACGGCCGCGCCATGGACGGCGCCGTGGCCGAAGACCACCTCGCGGCGCTGCTGGGTTTCCGCTTTCCGGGCAAGGGCGCCAGCACGCCCGAGCACATGGGCATTCCGGGGCTGCTGTGGATCAGGCAGGGCACTTCGCACGACATCGCCAGTGCGGTCGGCTTTGCGAGCGACCATCTGCGCAACGCGCTCGGCGAATCGCTGGGCGAGCTGGCTTCCAGCAATGGCGACGCGGTGCTCAAGGCGGTGGAAGCCGAGCGCAACGAGCTGCTGACGCCCGCTGCCGGAACGCCGCGCGGCGCCTACGCCGATGCGATCAAGCTGCGTGCCGAACTCGAAGCCGATCTGCAGCGGCTGCACGCCGACATCGAGTCGTACCAGTCGGGGGTCGACCGCCTGACGAATCTGCGGCGAGATCACCAGCGCGACGAAGCCGCCCGACCCTGGGCGGCGTTGCGCGAACAGCTTGCCGTCGCCCAGCAGCGGCTCGACGAAGCCCGGGGCCTGGACGAGAAGAAGACCGCGCAGGAGGCCGCGCTCAGGCAGATCGCCGCGCAGGTGAATTCATGGCGCACCCAGCTGCAGTCGATGGAGCGCGAGGAAGGCTCGCTCGCCCAGCGCGAGGCGAACCTGCAGAAAACACAGCAAGCCCTGGCCAAGGCGCTCGGCGAACTGCAGGCCTGGGAGCCACGCCATGCCGCCGCCACGAAGGCCGATGCCGAAGCGCGCGAGAACCTTCGAGTGGCGCGCCAGGCCGCGTCGCGCATCGCGCAGGAGAACGCCGTCCAGAGCCTGGCCGAACAACTTTCCGCGCTCTCCCAGAGCCACGAGAAGGCGAAGGCCGAGCAGCAAAAGGTGACCCGCCTGCAGTCCGAGGCGCAGTCGCTCGCGGTGCCTGACAGTGAACTCAAGCGGCTGCGCCAGTGCGCGGACGCGCTTCGCACCGCGCAGGCGAGGCTGGACGCCGTGGCAACGGCCCTGGAGTTCGAGCTGCAGCCCGGCGCCGGCGTCCGCGTGGCGGGCGTTGAACTGGCGGGCTCGCAGCGCCGGACCGTCATCGCCCGAACCGACATCGAGATCGAAGGCGTGGGCCGCATCAGCGTGCTGCCGGGCGGTGCCGACCTCGAAAGCCTCGCCATCGAGCGCGACCGTGCGCGCGACGAGCTTGCGGCGCTGCTGCGGGGCCTGCGCGCGGAGAGCGTGGCCGCCGTCGAGGAGCGCACGCGCCTGCACGCGCTTCGCAAGAGCGAAGCCGGCGCCGCCGAAGCCGTGCTGGCGGCGCTGGCCCCCAAAGGACTCGGCGCCCTTGCCGCCGACGTCGCGACGCGCGAAGCGCGCCTGGCCGAAGCCCGGCAGGTGCTGCAGGGCATGCCGCCCGCATCGGAAGCAGACATCGCCGTGCCTTCGGCCGAGTCTGCCGAAGCCGCTGCACGCGCAGCGCTGGCCGACGCGTCGGCCGCGCTCAACGATGCGAAGGTCGCGGCCGGCAACGCACGCGAACAGGTGAAGGCGGCCGAAGACGAGCTCGCCGCCGTCCAGGCGACATTGAACGATCCCGCACGTGCCGGCAGAAAGGCCGAGGCCGGCGGCGCGCTGACCGATGCGCTGGCGCAGCAGTCGTCCATGCAGGACCGTCTCTCGGAACTCGCGCAGCGCCTGCAGACCGTCAACCTGCCCGTGCTCGCGCAGGACGTCGAGCGGCTCGAACGCAGCGCAAGGCAGGCCGAGGCCGCGCACAGCCAGCGCGCCAACGAGATCACGCGGCTCGAAGTCGAACTGGAGACCAAGGGCGCGCTGGGCCAGGAAGAAGCCGCTTCGGAGAAGCAGCGCGAGCTGGAACACGCCACGCGCCGATGCGCCGAGCTCGAACGGCGGGCGAGGGCGCTCGACCACCTGCTCAAGCTGCTGCGCGAGAAGCGCTCGGCCCTGGCGCGGCGCCTGCGCGCGCCGCTGCAGAAGCACCTCGACCACTACCTGCAGATCCTTTTCCCCGGCGCGCAGATCGAGGTCGGCGACGATCTCTCGCCCGGCCGCATCACGCGCCAGGGCCTGCGCGGCGCCCAGAGCGGCGAGTTCGAGGAGCTCAGCGTGGGCGCGCGCGAGCAGATGGGCGTGGTCGCCCGGCTGGCCTACGCCGACTTGCTGAGGGAGGCGAACAAGCCGACGCTGCTCATCCTCGACGACGCGCTGGTCCACACCGACGAGGAGCGCCTGCGGCAGATGAAGCGGGTGCTGTACGACGCGGCGCAGCGGCACCAGATCCTGGTGTTCAGCTGCCACCCCGAGGCGTGGCGCGACCTGGGCGTGGTGGCGCGGAGCATTCCCTGAAGGGGGTCGAGTTTTTGGCGGCTCGATGGGCGGGCGCAAGCCCGGCCGGTTTCACGCAAGTGGTTGCCCGGTAGTCCAACCCGTCGAGCCGCCGCCCCGATTGGATTCGGGCGCGGAGGCGCGAAGCACCCCTCAAGCCGCCGGGGCGCGCCGTCCGCGTGGCTATACTGCGCCGGTCGCGTCCCAAATTGGCGCGATCGGGATTGGCCTCCCGTTGAAACCACTGCGATGCAAGCCGCAGTGTCCCCGCAGGGTATGCGGCTTCGTCGTTTGAGCTTCCAGTTTTGGCGGCTCGATGGGCGGGCGCGAGCCCGGCCGGTTTCACGCAAGTGGTTTCCCGGTAGGCCAACCCGTCGAGCCGCCGCCCCGATTGGCCTGGGTGCGTCGGTTTCAGCAACCCGAAACCCTTGGAGGCCTCTCATGGCTGCATCCGCTCGCGCATCAGCGCGCGCCTCTTCCTCTTCCGAACCCTCCGTCTCGCACGACGCCGAGCAGCTCGCGCTGCAGCTGTGCGACGACATCGGCAATCTCCAATCGATGCAGCGCGCCTACGCGTGCCTCGAAAAGCTCATCGTCCAGCAGGAGGTGGGTGATGCGCAGGAGCTCTATCCGAGCCGGGCCGAGCTCGCTGCGCTGGTCGGTGTGGTCAACGATGAGCTGCAGCGGCGCATCGACGCGGCCGAGGCCACGGCGCAATCGCTGCGCCATGGCCTGGGAAGGAGCGGCACGCCCTGAACGTGTCCGGCGACGTGCTCGCTGCTACTTGTCGGCCGGCACGAAGAAAAGGTACTCGCCGCGCCCCACCTCGGGCGTGATCGTGTAGCCCGCGCACAGGTCCCCCGTGCACTGGAGGAAGATCACGCGCGGCCAGATGGTCGCGGCCGTGGGATAGCCAGGCAGGTACTGCGGCACGTGCCACACGCCGAGGGAACCGACGGGCAGCGCGTTCTCGGTGCCGCGCGCGTTCTGCAGGCCGCTGCCCATGTTCACGCGCTCGACGCGCAGCGGCTGCTGCTGGACCGCCGCGGCCGCCGCCGTGGTGGCCGCGCCGCACGCGGCCAGCCAGAGGATAAGTACGGACCGGGTCATGTGGCGCTCCGGGGCGGTCATTGCGCGGCCTGCGCCGCGCGCGGTGCGGCCGCGACGTCGTCGGAGCGCTGGTCGAGCATGCGCGACGCGGCGCGGATGGAGGCCGCTTCGGCCGGGTCGATCGGCGTCACCGTGGCGCTGATGACTGGCATCGTGACCACGCCCGCATCTTCGGAGGCGGCAACGGCCTGCTGTTGTTGCTGCTGCTGCTGCTGCGGAACCGGGGCAGGCGCCGGCGGAGCCACGACGGCCACAGGCTGCGGAGCCACTGGGGCAGGGGCGGGTGCAGGTGCCGCCGCAGCCACCGGGCGCACCGGCGAGGCGGGCGCACCGCTGGCAGAGGCCTGCGGACCGTAGGCCGTCACGCGCTCCTCGGCCGTCATCGACTGCGGGCACTTGGTGCCGGTCATCTCCAGCGCGGCCATCGCGGCCGGGTCCATGCAGTCCATCGCGAGCGAGGCGGCCTTCATGCCCTTGTTCCACAGCTCGCGGCTCATCTTCAGGCGCTTGCAGTGCTCGTCGGTCCAGGTGGTGCCGAAGCTCAGGCCCACGCCCGCACCGTTGGCGCTGGCGCTGGTGCTGCCCATGCAGGTGTCGTTGCTCGTCGTCAGGTTGGGTCCGTTGACCGACGGCACGTTCTTGATCGTGTAGCTGCCGCGGTAGTCGACGGTGTTGGTCGTCGCACCGGTGTTGTTGACGTTCTGGTTGCTGGTCATCGTCGTGTTCACGCTCGCCGGACTCGAAAACGTCACCGACTGGCTGTTGCCCTGTGCCGACGTCATGGCCGAACTCGTCGACCCGTTGTTCGCGCCGGTGTTGGTGTTGGTCTGTTGAGCGAGGGCCACTGCGGAAACGCCCAGCAGCGCAAGAAAGATCAGCTTCTTCATTTTTCGACTCCTTTGAGAACCTTGGGGGGAGGGGCGCCGCCCCTCCCCATTGCCGATAACAGCAACCGTGCGCGCCGGGCTCAGGGAGCCGAGGCGGTCGCGCTTGCGCCGGCCGTGCCACCGGTGCCGCCACCGTTGGTGAAGCCGCCGGCATTGCCGAAGGAGATGTTGGTCACGCCGAAGGAGCCGCCCATGGAGCCTGCCGTCGCCGAGGTGGTCGTGCCGTTGATGGGCCCGTTGATCGCACCGGAGGAAGCGTTGTAGCCCGAGGTGGTGGTCGAGGTGCGGGTCACCAGGGCGATGCCGCCGCCGGGGCCGGCTGCCGTCGCGGCCGTGTTGTTGGTCGTGGAGGAAGCTGCACCGCCTGCGCTGCCGCTCACGTGCGTGGCGCCGCCTGCGGAGTAGTTGGCGCTGCCTGCAGAAGTCGCATTCGCCGAAGCGTTGGCGCCGCCGATGGCCAGGCCGTTGCCCGTCGTCACGGCCATGCTGGTCACCTTGCCCGTGGTCGTGGCCGAGCCGCCTGCGGAAGCACCGCCGATCGCGAAGCCTGGCACCGCGAATGCGCCGCCCGAGGCGTTGGCATTGGCGGCCGAACTCGACGTGGCCGAGTTGTAGCTCAGTGCGCTGCCCGTGCCGGAGCTGGCGGCCGTCGATCCGGCGGCGCTGGAAGAGCCGGTGGAGGTGGATGTCGCGGCGACCGCGGTGCTGCCGACAGTTGCCGAGGCGACGCTGCCGACCAGGACGACTGCAATGGCGATGAGAGTCTTCTTCATGATGCTTCCTCGAGTGATGTGGAACAAACCCCGATTGCCGGACCACCCGGCCATCAGCTGCGGTCCGTGACGCTGTGTGGAGTGGCTTGCGTGACGACCGGGGTGCAGTTTCTGCGTCGGGGAAGCAACGAAAAATGCCTTGTGCTGGGTACTGCGAGGCTATTGCGAAAGATGTGGTCGAAGGCGTTTGCGGCGCTGCGGAAAAACGCGCTCGCCACACGATGGCCGCCATCGCGACGAAGGCTGCGGCATGGCAATGAAGAACCATGGCAACCAGATGCAACCGAGGTAATCGAATCTGCGGGCGCTCTGCGGGTATCTCCGGGGTCGGCCGTCTGAAATACGCCGGCGCTGCACGCCAGTTCCGGGGCCGGCCCAACCCGCGAAAGAGCCTCCGCGGGCTCGTCGACCTGGCCGTTCGGCCATCTGTCCGTTGTCACGCCGAGCCCGGGCGCTTTGTCCTGCCTGCGCGGTTGCGCGTACGGGGGATTTGTCTCCCCCACAAAAGGGCGCAGCGCTCATGTGCGGATGCAGGCCGATTCCTACAGTCATCCCCATGGTCCGACGCCCAAGCCCAAGCGGGGCGGCAGGCAGTCGGAACCGCACAACCGGGGAACACGAATGGAACTGCTCGCACTGCTGCCGACGACCTTCATGAACCTGCTGCGCGAAGACGCCGGCATGTCGTTCATGGAGTTCGCGCTCATCGGGTCGTTGGTGATGGTCGTGCTCCTGCTGCTTCTGCTGGCCATCCGGCGTGGCGCCTGAAAACGGGGAGACCGACATGCATGAATTCGACGCCGTCCTCGAACTGCTGGCGATGCTGGTCTCCGACCTTCGCATGCTCGCGCTGTTCGCGCTGCTGGCCGTGGCTGCGGTCAGCGACTGGCGCTCCTACCGCATTCCCAACTGGCTGACCTTCGGCGGCGCGCTCTTCGCGCTGGTGTACGGCACGCTGGCCGCACGCACGCCGGCCGTGGGAGCCGCCAGCGCCTTCGGCGGTCTGGGCATCGGCTTCGCGGCGATGGTGCCGTTCTACGTGATCGGGATCATGGGCGCCGGCGACGTGAAGCTGATGGCCATGGCCGGGGCCTTCATCGGGCCGGAGCAGACGCTGATGGCGGTGCTCTTCACCTTCATTGCCGGCGGCGTGGCGGCCATGGCCTTCGCGATCCACCGGCGCCGCGTGGGCCACATGCTGGCCAACGTCAAGGACGCCGCCCAGGGCGTGATGTTCTCGGGCATCGCCGGCATCCGACCTTCGGGACGCATCGACGCGAGCCTGTCCATCGGCAAGCTGCCCTACGGCATCTGCATCGCGGCGGGCACGGCCATCGAGGTGCTCGCGCACCAGCTGGGCTACGTCTAGCCGCTCCTTCTTCTCTTTACACCCTCTCTTCATTCATCTGCGACGGAGGTTCACATGAAGAACATCAAGGCGATCGGGCTGATCCTTCTGGCCCTGCTGACCGGGCTGGCGGCCGCCGTCTATGCGGCGGGATGGATCTCGAAGCAGGGCGGCATCGCGTCGAACAAGGTCGTCGTTGCGGCTGTCGACATCGAACTGGGCAGCCGCGTCAACCCGCAGATGCTCACCACGGTCGACTGGCCCCGCGGCTCGGTGCCCAACGGCGCGTTCAGCGACATCAAGGCGCTCGACGAGCGCGTGGTGAAGGTCGGCGTGCTGCGCGGCGAGGCGATCGTTGAAGGCAAGCTGGCGCCCGTAGGTACCCAGGGCGGGCTCTCGGCGGTGATCGCCACCGGCAAGCGGGCCATGACGGTGCGCGTCAACGATGTGGTGGGCGTGGCGGGCTTCGCGCTGCCGGGCAACTACGTCGACGTGATGGTCAACGCCCAGCAGGAGAAAGGCCGCGGCGAAGAGGCCCTGCAGATCAGCAAGACCGTGCTCGAGAAGGTGCTGGTGCTCGCAGTGGCACAGGAGGCCAACCGCGATGACACCAAGCCGAAGGTGGTGAGCGCCGTCACGCTGGAGCTCTCGCTCGAGGACTCCGAGAAGCTCGACCTGGCGCGCAGCGTGGGCACGCTGTCCCTGGTGCTTCGCAACCAGATGGACAAGACCACGGTGGCCACCGACGGCATCACCAAGGGCCAGCTCTTCGGCGCGAAGGAAATCGTGCAGATCGCCGCCACCGCACCCGCGCCGGCTCCGGCCCGTCCGCGAGTCCAGCGTGCAGGGCCCGCGGCACCCGCTTCAGATTGCGTCGAAGTGATCCAGAACGCAGCCCGCTCGCTGACCTGCTTCTGATCGCCTCGCACCCGACCAACTCCGAAACGACCGACACGAACCGACAGGAGGAACACCAAGTGCGCCATATCTCCACAACACTCGCCAGCGTCCTGGCGACCCTCGCGACCGTGTCGGCTCCCGCCACGGCTGCAGAGGCCGCCGCCGCAACCGCTTCCACCGTGGCCGCCGTGCCGGCGACCGCCATCGTCGCGGTGCCGCCGGCGGTCGCCGGCAGCACCGCCAACGGCACCCGCCGCTGCACCGCGATCATTCCCGACGACCAGCCCACGCAGGCCGTGCTGGGCAAGTCGGTCGTCATTCCACTGAAGACGCGCGTCGTGCGCATCGTGGTCAGCGGGCAGCCGCCGAGCCGCGCACCGGTGCCGGCCGCGGCGATGGCGGCCGTGCCCGCGGGCATGCAGCCCGTCGCGGCGCCGCCGGCCAATGCGAACGGCGGCGACGGCATCGCCGACGTCGACGTCACGCTGCTGAGTCCGACGGACCTGTTCTTCCGCGGCCGCCAGGCGGGCTCGATGAACGTGGTGCTGCAAAGCGCCGACGGCACCTGCTACATCAAGGACGTGGTCGTCACCATCGACCCGATGGCGCTGCAGGCCAAGCTGGCCGAGCTGATGCCCGAGGAGCGGCGCATCCAGGTGCGCAGCGCGGAGAAGTCGATCGTGCTCACCGGCGAGATCAGCGACGCGCTCAAGCTCGACGACGTGATGAGCCTGGCCTCCGCCTACGGCGCGGACGGCAAGAAGGTGGTGAACCTGCTGCGCGTGGCGACGCCGCAGCAGGTGATGCTCGAGGTGAAGATCGCCGAGGTGAGCAAGTCGCTGCTCGACAGGCTGGGCGGCGGCATCAATCTCTCGCGTACCAGCGGCGGCGGATTGAACAGCTACTCGCTGGTCTCGAACTTCCTGAGCGGCGGCGGAGGCCTGGTGCAGGCGCTGCGCATCGGCCGCGGCACGGTGACCATCGACGGCCAGAAGGACGACGGCCTGGTGCGCATCCTCGCGGAGCCCAACATCATGGCCATCAGCGGCCAGCAGGCGAGCTTCCTGTCGGGCGGCAAGATCTTCATCCCGGTGGCGCAGAACGCGGCCGGCGGCAGCGGCACCAACATCACGCTGGAGGAGAAGGAGTTCGGCATCGGGGTCAAGTTCACGCCCACGGTGCTCAATGGCAACCGGGTCAACCTGAAGATGGTGTCCGAGGTGTCGGACCTGTCGCAGACCGGGTCTCCCTTCACCACGGTCGGCGGCGTCACGGCGGTGCTGCCTTCGCTCACGGTGCGGCGCGCAGACACCACCGTGCAGCTCAACGACGGGCAGAGCTTCGTCATCGCCGGGCTCATCAAGGCCAACGTGACGGAGTCGATCAAGCGCTTTCCCGGACTGGGCGAGGTGCCCGTGATGGGCGCGCTGTTCCGCAGCACCGAGTTCCAGAACGAGCAGACCGAGCTGATGTTCGTCATCACGCCGCGCATGGTGAAACCGCTGGCCGAAGCGCCGCGGGTGCCGACGGACAACCACGTCGTTCCGAGCCGCGCCGAGGTCTATCTCAACGGAGCACTCGAAAGCTCCACCCCGGCCCCGGCCGCCCCCGACAGCGAACCCAAGTGAGGAGCACCGTCATGTTCACCATCGCCAGAACGACCACCGTTGCGCTCGTGTGCCTCCTGGGCGCCGGCTGCTCGCACGTCACGCCCAACTACGACGCCCGCTTCGGCGATGCGGTGCGCGACGCGAAACGGAAGATGACCATCAACCCCGATGCCGGCAAGAGCAACGACCCCGCCGTGGGCATGGACGGCCGCGCCGCGCGCGAGGCGATGAACCAGTACCACGACTCGTACAAGACGCCGCCGCCTGCGGTGAACGTCATCAACATCGGCGGCCAGATCGGCGGACAAGGAGCAGGGAGCTCGAAGTGATGCACGCACACGTTGCATCGGCCAGGCCCGCTTCCTCGGGACTCACGCGGAAAGGAGAGTGACACGAATCGAAACGAACTTTCTTCCCTATCCATGTTTTCTCGAACCTGATCCCCAACCGTTCAAACATCGAAAGGAACGAATCATGCAAAACCTTTTCAAGGCCATCGGCCAATCGACCCAGAACTTCCTGCGCGAAGAAGAGGGCGCCCAGGTCGTCGAATACGCGCTGATCATTGCGGTCGTCTCGATCGCCCTGGTCGTCGCGCTGAAGGGCCTCACGGCGAACAACGGCGGCTTCACGTCGTTCATCACCCGCGTGACGAACTGCCTCACCACGGCCACCTGCTCGTAAGCCGCAGGGCGAGCGAGCCGGGCCTGGCCCGGCTCGCTGTACGCCAGCTGCTGCGTTCGCATTCTTTCCCGCATGGAAAAGGAGTAGTCCCATGTTGAAGTCATTTCTGAAAGACGAGAGCGGCGCGCAGATAGTCGAGTACGCGCTGATCATTGCTGTCGTCTCCATCGCGCTGGTTGTCGCGCTGCAGGTTCTGACGACGGGCAACAGCTTCAGCTCGTTCATTACCCGCGTCGCCAACTGTCTCGATGGCACGGGCTGCACCTGAGCCCGCGTCTGCCGGACCACCTCTGTTGCACAGGAGCCGATCATGCATGTCCGCCGTTCTCTTCGCCGCCAGCGCGGCGCGATGATCGTCACAGCCGCGCTGATCCTGCTGTTCCTGATGGGGTTCATGGGCATCGCCCTGGACTTCGGGCACCTGTTCGTGGTCAAGACCGAGCTGCAGACAGCTGTAGACAGCTGCGCCCTGTCCGCCGCGCGCGAGCTCGACGGGCAGGGCACGGCGATCACCCGGGCGACGAGTGCGGGCCAGGTCGCCGGCAACGCGAACGGCGTGAACATGCAATCGAGCAACTGGAGCGGGAAGGGCCAGATCGTTGCGAGCGACATCACCTTCCGCGACGCCTCCTATGCAGTGACGACCACGCCGGCATTGGCGCGCTATGCCCAGTGCGCGCACACGCAACCCGGCATCAACATCTGGCTCATGAAGGCCATGGGCGCCTTCACGGGCAACGCGGCCGGCAACCCTGCCACCCGCAGCGTCATCGCAAGCGCGGTCGCCACCCGTGCGAGCGCGCAGTCCGCATGCCCCATCCCGGTGGCCGCGAAGCCCAAGACCGGCGGCACGGCACCCAACTACGGCTTCGCCGTGGGCGAATGGGTGACGCTCATCATGGCGCAGAACGCCGCCACCGGCGGGCAGATCGGGTGGGCCAATCTCGATGGGAGCAACAGCGCCTCCGAAACCTCCGCCGAACTCAATGGCCGCTGCGGCGCAAAGGTGGGCGACACGGTCGGCACCCCGGGTGTGCAGACCTCGGTGGCCGACGTGTGGAACCAGCGCTTCGGCATCTACAAGAACACCAGCGACCCGAGCACGGCGCGGCCCGACTACACCGGCTACGCCTACACCTCGCTCAACTGGCCCGCGCAGTTCAACGCGTACAACGGCGCCCCAGGTGCCGGCGCGGGCCCGACTGCCCAGAATTTCGTGACCAAGCGCGCTGCCTTCGCTTCGTGCGCCGACACGGGCACCAAGGTGAAGGGCGCGAACAGCTGCGAGTCGATCACCGGGCTCTCGCTCAACAGCTTCCAGTCGCTGGCCGCGCCGGGCAACGTCGCCGGAGGCCACATGCAGTACGGCATGGACCGGCGCATCGTCACGGTGCCGGTCATCGACGGCGGCAACCACGTGATCGACTACCTCTGCATGCTGATGCTGCAGCCGTTGAGCATTCCGATGACCGACGTGCAGCTGGAATTCCTCGGCAACGCCGGTGCCGCTGGCAGCCCCTGCACGACCAGCGGGCTGGCGGGCGGAACGGCGGGGCCGCTGGTGCCGGTGCTGGTGAGATGAGATGAGAAGCGAAGAGAACGCAAGAAAGGGGCGCATGCCATGAAGCAGCCATCCCGTCGCACTCAGCAAGGCGTTGCGCTGGTCGAGCTGGCGCTGATCATTCCAATGCTGCTGTTGCTGACCTTCATCACCACCGAGTTCGGCCGCGCGATGTACGAGTACAACGCGGTGGTCAAGTCGACGCGCGACGCGGTACGCTACCTGTCGGTGCAGACGCCGGGCACGAAGATCACCGAAGCGCGCAACCTGGTGGTCTACGGCAACACCGCCGGTACCGGCTCGCCGCTGGCGCGCGGGCTGAGCCTGGCGAACGTGCCGGCGGGCACCTGCTGCACCTGGCAGTCGGCAGGCGCCGCGCCGATCATCACCACGGTCACGATCCGAGTGACCGGCTACACCTTCCATTCGATGTTCCCCTCGGTGTTCGGCGTGGTCTTCGCCAACGCGAGCGGCAACATCGCCTTCAGCGACATCACCGCCAGCATGAGGGCCGCATCATGAGACGCAGCCACAACCGCCGGCTCGGCGGCGCGACCACTGTCGAGTTCGCGCTGGGCCTGATCGTCTTCCTCATGTTCACGCTGGGCATCGTGGACTTCGCCCGCATGCTCTTCACCTGGAACGCGGCGCAGGAAGCGACGCGGGCAGGGGCCCGGTACGCGGTGGTGTGCGACGACACCACCCAGCAGGCGCTGGTGCTCGCGCGCATGAAGGCGCTGCTGCCGCAGATCAGCACGGTGTCGGTGGCGTGGTCGCCCTCGGGCTGCACGGCCGCGACATGCCAGGGCGTGACCGTGAGCATCACGGGGCTCAACTACCAGTGGATCTCGCCCATCTCGGGCGCCACCGCGCCCCTGATCCCGATGCCGGGCTTCTCGACCTACCTGCCGCGCGAGGTCATGCGCAAGGACCCGAACAGCGCGGCCATCTGTTCCTAGCCATCAACGCAACGGACAAGACCATGAAGATCGCCATCATCTCCCCCAACGCCAACCACCTGCAGGACATGCGCAAGGTGCTGGAGGCGCGCTCGCACACCGTGTCGCTGTTCGAAGGCGGCAAGAGCCGGATGCAGTGGGTCGTCGACAAGGCCTCGCCCGATCTCCTGCTGGTCGACGGCATGTGCTGCGACCCGCAGGAGCTCAACCTGGTCGAGAAACTCACGCTGCAGCATCCGTCGATCGCGGTGGTGCTGCTGTGCGCGATGCAGACGCCCGAATTCCTGATCCACGCGATGCGCGCGGGCGTGCGCGAGGTGCTGCCATCGCCCGCCGACACGGCCGCGCTGGAGGCGGCCGTGGAGCGCATCGCGCACAAGATGGCCGGCGCACAGGCACGCGCGCCGGGGCAGGTGGTGGCCTTCATGCCGTGCAAGGGCGGCAGCGGCTCGACCTTCCTGGCGACCAACATCGCGCACCAGCTCTCGAAGGAGCGCTCGGTGCTGCTGGTGGACCTGAACCTGCAGTTCGGCGATGCGCTGTCGTACGTGAGCGACCTGCGAGCGACCTCGACGATGGCGGACGTGGCCCGCGACATCGGCCGGCTCGACGCCTCGCTGCTGGCCGCGAGCGTGGTGCGCGTGTCGCCGACCTTCGCCGTGCTCGCGGCGCCGGAGGACATCTCGCGCGCGATGGACGTGAAGGCCGAGCACATCGACGCGATCCTGCACATCGCGCTGGGCGTGTACGACTTCGTGATCTTCGACCTGGGCCCGCGCATCGACACGCTCTCGATCCGCGTGCTGGACCGGGCCGACCGCATCTTCCCGGTGCTGCAGCCCAGCCTGCCGCACATCCGCAACGTGACGCGGCTGATGCACGTCTTCAAGTCGCTGGGCTACCAGCCCGGCAAGGTCGAGTTGCTGGTGAACCGCAGCGCGGGCGGAGGCGAGATCGGCCTGTCGGACATGCGGCGCTCGCTGGTGGGCGCGACGCTCACGATCGTGCCCGACGGCGGCAAGGACGTGGATGCGTCCATCAACCGCGGCGTGCCGCTGGCCGAGATGTCGCGCGGCAGCGCTCTGGCCAGGAAGCTCGCCGACATCGCCCACTCGCTCAGCCCGCGCCAGGAGGCGGCGCCCGGCTTCATCGGGCGGCTGTTCCGCCGCGCCTGAGCGCGCATCGCCCAACCCATTCAACAGCAAGGCAGGTCCCCATGTCATTCAGAGAACAGCTCAATGCCATCGATACCGACGGCGCGATGCGGCAAGGCGGGAGTGCCGTGGAGCAGTCCGTCTCGCCCTATGCCTCGGACGCCTACAAGTCGCTGAAGGAGCGCATGCACCTGAAGCTGCTGGAGCGCTTCGACCTCTCCGCGCTCGAGACGCTCAAGCCCGAAGTGCTGCGCCAGGAAATCTCGACCATGACCACGCGGCTGCTGCAGGAGGAGCCCGAGGCGCTCAACGACATCGAGCGGCGCACGCTGATCCGCGATATCCAGCACGAGATGCTCGGCTTCGGGCCGATCGAGCTGCTGATGGCCGACCCTTCGGTCTCCGACATCCTGGTCAATTCGCACGAGAAGATCTATGTGGAGCGCAGGGGCAAGCTGGAGCTGACCAACGTCAGCTTCACCGACGAGAAGCACCTGCTGCGCATCATCGACAAGATCGTCTCGCTGGTGGGGCGGCGCATCGACGAGTCGAGCCCGATGGTCGACGCGCGGCTGCCCGACGGCTCGCGCGTGAACGCGGTCATCGCGCCGGTGGCGCTCGACGGTCCGATGATGTCGATCCGGCGTTTCGCGAAGATCCCGTTGCGCATGGAGAACCTGGTGAACGAGCTCAAGACGCTGACGCCGCAGATGGCGCAGATGCTCGAGGGCCTGGCCCAGGCGAAGGTCAACATGCTGATCTCGGGCGGCACGGGCGCCGGCAAGACGACGCTGCTGAACATTCTCTCGGGCTTCATTCCGCCGAGCGAACGCATCATCACCATCGAGGACGCAGCCGAGCTCCAGCTGCAGCAGCCGCACGTGGCGCGCATGGAGACGCGGCCGATGAACATCGAGGGCAAGGGCGAGATCACGCAGCGCGCGCTGGTGCGCAACGCGCTGCGCATGCGGCCTGACCGCATCGTGATCGGCGAGGTGCGCGGCGCCGAGGCGGTCGACATGCTGCAGGCCATGAACACCGGCCACGAGGGCTCGCTCACCACCATCCACGCGAACACGCCGCGCGACGCGCTGGCGCGGCTGGAGAACATGATCGGCATGGCCAACCTGAACCTGCCGCACCGCACGGTGCGCCAGCAGATCGCGTCGGCCATCACGGTGATCGTGCAGGTGCTGCGCCTGGTGGACGGGCGCCGCAAGGTCACGAGCATCCAGGAGATCACCGGCATGGAAGGGGAGGTGGTCACCATGCAGGAGATCTTCAGCTTCCGCCAGACCGGCATGGGCCCCGACGGACAGGTGCGTGGGCATTTCCAGGCCTCCGGCGTGCGGCCGAAGTTCGCGGAGCGGCTGCATGCGTACGGCGTGGACCTGCCGGATGCGATGTTCGACCCGACCAAGCACTACGAATGACCTGACCAGGCAAGCAACAGGAGGCCATCATGCTCAACAACCTGGGGGGCAACACCCTCATCACCGTCACCGTGCTGGTGTTCGTGACCGTGCTGCTCATGCTGGAGGGGCTCTACATGCTGTGGCGCTCCTACAAGGGGCCCGAAGCGCGCAAGATCGAGAAGCGGCTGCAGGCGTTCTCCGCCGCGGTCGACCGCACGCCGCAGGCCCACCTGGCCAAGGAGCGCATGCTCAGCGAGGTGCCGTGGATGCAGCGCCTGCTGCTGACGCTGCCGCGCGCGCACATGCTGGACCGCTTCATCCTGCAGGCGGGGCTGGAATGGACTGTTTCCAGCTTCCTGCTGGTGTCGTGCGTGCTGGGCGTGCTCGGCTTCTTCGCCTCGATGGTGATCGTGCACCAGTCGCTCCTGGTGGGGCTGGTGGTGGGAGGCTGCCTGGCGATACTGCCGCTGCTCTACCTGCAGAACCAGCGCAGCCGCCGGCTGACGCGGCTGGAAAAGCAGCTTCCCGAAGCGCTGGACCTCGTCACGCGGGCGCTGCGCGCGGGGCATTCGTTCGCCAGCGGCATCCAGATGATCGGCGAGGAGATGGCCGAGCCCATCGCCGGCGAGTTCCGCATGGTCGCCGACGAGGTGAACTTCGGCGTGTCGCTGCAGCAGGCCCTGACCAACCTCAGCGAGCGTGTGCCGCTGACCGACCTGCGCTACTTCGTGGTGTCGGTGCTGATCCAGCGCGATTCGGGCGGCAACCTGACGGAGGTGCTGGGCAACCTCAGCCGGTTGATCCGCGAACGGCTCAAGCTGCTCGCGCGGGTGCGGGTGCTGTCGTCGGAAGGGCGGCTGTCGGCCTGGATCCTCGGGCTGATGCCGTTCGCGCTGGCGGCGCTCATGAACGTGTTCAACCCCGAATTCATGTCGCCGCTGTGGACCGATCCGATCGGGCAGACGGTGATCAAGTACATGCTGTTGGTGATGCTCGTTGGCGTCGTGCTGCTGCGCAAGATCGTGAAGATCCGCGTCTGAAGGAGAAGAACCATGACCATGCTGTTTCCCGTTCTCGTCTTCCTGGCCGTGTCGATGGCGATCGTCGGAGTGGCCGCCTGGCTGTCGCCGACGCGCACCGAGCAGCGGCTGCAGGCGGTGGCCATGCCGGCAGGCAAGTCGGCATGGACCGAGAAGGCCGTCAAGATCGTCGGGCCGTTCGCGCAGCTCTCTTCGCCCACCAGCGATGCCGAGCTCTCGCCGCTGCGGGTGCGCTTCCTGAACGCGGGCATCCGCCACCCGGACGCCTACATCATGTACTTCGGCATGAAGACGCTGCTGCCGCTGGGCTTCGCCGCGCTGGCCTACGTCGGCCTGCGGGCGACGGGTGCGGCGGACGACAGCACGGTGATGCTGCTGTGGCTGGCAGTGGTGGCGCTGGCCGGCTGCTACCTGCCCAACCTGGTGCTGCGCCTGATGATCCGCTCGCGCCGCCGCGAGATCTTCGAGAACTTTCCGGACGCCGCCGACCTGATGCTCGTGTGCGTGGAGGCCGGGCTGGGCCTCGATGCCGGGCTGGCCAAGGTCACGGAAGAAATCCAGGTGAAGAGCGCGGCGCTGGCGCAGGAGCTGCACTGGACCAACCTCGAGATGCGCGCCGGCTCCACCCGCGAGAAGTCGCTGCGCAACCTGGCGCTGCGCACCGGCGTGGACGAGATCGGCACCTTCGCGACCATGCTGACCCAGGCCGACCGCTTCGGCACCAGCATCGGCGAATCGCTGCGGGTGTTCTCCGAGGACCTGCGCCACAAGCGCCACGTGCGTGCCGAGGAGCTCGCGGCCAAGGTGCCGACCAAGATGCTGGTGCCGCTGGTGCTGTGCATCTTCCCGTGCATCTCGCTGGTGATCCTGACGCCGGCGGCGATCCGCATCGTGCGGATGATCATGCCGATGCTCAACGGGACCTGAGCCCTTCAGTCGAACCGACATCTCCTGGATGGAAAAAAGCCCTGCGCGCCGGTTGCGGCGCGCAGGGCTTCAGGCTTTTGCCTTCGCGTGTCGTGCTGCTGGATTCAGTGCGCGGGGGCGTGGAGCTGGTGCTTCATCGCGTAGATGTACAGCTCCAGGCGGTTGCCCACGCCGAGCTTCTGGTAGATCGAGGTGAGGTGGTTGCGCAGCGTGTGCTCGGTGACGAAGAGCCTGGCGGCCAGGGCCTTGTTCGAGGCGCCGCTGCCTTCGACGACCGTGTGGATGATCTCGCGCTCCTTGCTCGTCAGGCTGGCCTGTTTGGCAGCTTCCGGATCGGCCTTGGGCTGCTGCTTCTTCACAGCGGTCAGCTCGTAGAAGACGCGGCCGATGGACTGCGCGTCGACGCAGAGCTCGCCGTTGTGCACGCGCTCGATCGCGTCGATCACCTGCTGCGCCGGCGCGTCCTTGCGCATCACGCCGCGCGCGCCCTGCAGCACCGCTAGGTCGAGCGTGCGCTGTTCGCGCTCGCCGGTGAGCACCATGACGCGCGACACCTCGTTGGACACCAGCCGGGGCAGGATGTCCAGCGCGCTGTGGCCGTCGAGGTCCAGGTCGAGCACGATGACGTCGGGCGCGAGGCTCTGCGAGGTTGCCACCGCGTCCTCGCAGCAGCAGGCCGTGCCCACCACCTTCATGCGCGGATGCTCGCCGTCTATCAACCTCGACAGGCCCCAGAGCATGGTCTGGTGGTCGTCCACGAGCAGGACGCTGATGGGGTGGGTGGCTGGCTGCATGGTGGGCTCCTTGAACTTGGCTTTGGCTTGTCTCGTGTCGGTGCAGCGCGTGCTGGCTGGCATGCGGTGTTCGTCGGTTCTCAGATCGGTATTTCCACCAGCACGGCGGTGCCGCCGCTCTCGCACTGGCGGACCTGCGCGCGGCCGCCGAGGGCCGCTGCGCGTTCGGTGATGGAGTGGGGCCTGAACCTGGTGAAGCTCTCCTGGCCGGCTTCGTTCTCGATGCGCACGTGCAGCCGGCCATTGCTGCAGGCCAGGCGCACGCTGCCGCGGCGGGCCTGGGTGTGCTTGCAGATGTTGTTGAGGCCCTCGCCGACCAACTGCAGCACCTCGGCGCTCACCCGGTCGTCGAGGTGCAGCGGGCCGTCGACGGCCACCGCGATGTCGATGCCGTAGAGGCCCTTGATCCGCGCGGCCTGGCGGTGCAGCTGCGGCAGCACCAGGCCGCCGCAGCCGTTGGCGCCTTGCCGGACTTCGCCCGCATAGCGGCGCAGGTCGGCGATGACGCCGTCGGCCACGTCCGTGAGCTTTTCCAGGTCTTCGCTCAGCGGGTTGTCTGCGGCCGCCTTCCTGCGCAGCGCACACAGGCCCATGCGCAGGCCGATGTAGGGCTGCACGGCGGTGTCGTGCAGGTCGAGCGCGAACTTCAGGCGCTCCGCCGTGGCGGCTTCGGAGGCCATGCGGTCGAGCACCTCGATGGTCTCGATGATCGGGAAGATCTGCTCCATCAGGTGCGTGAGGAAGAGCGCATCGGGCTTGTTGAAGAGGCCGTCGCGCGATGACACGAAGACGCGGCCTTCGCCTAGCCGCATCGGCAGCGGCGCGCTGATGAAGGCACGCGCCTCCAGCATCGCCGCCACCGCCTCGCAGCGTTGCGCGCCTTCCTCGTCCTCGGCGCGCCAGCCGGCTGCGGCAGCCGGCTCGAAGACATGGCTCTGTGCGCACAGCCGGCTCAGCGGCCAGGGCAGGCGGTTGTTGAGCACGGTCTGGCCGGTCGGCAGCGCCATCAACGCCATCAGCGGGGATTCGGCGATACGGCCGATGGTCTCGACGCTGACGTGCTCGCAGGCGTCGTTCTTGCGCAGCGTGCGCAGGACCCAGTTGCCCGAGGCGGTGTCGCGCGTCAGCAGGATGCAGTGGCTGGCCCTGAAGAAGGCCAGGGTCTTTTCCATCGTGCGGGCGATGGTGCGGCCGGCGCCGAAGCGCGGGTTGGAAAGCTGGCTGACGTCGCCCAGCAGCGCGAGCCGGCGCTGCAGCCCGAGCTTGGAGCCGCCCCAGTGCACGATCATGTGGCCGAGCGCCAGCAGGAAGGTGCTGCGCATCAGGAGCTGGGGCGCGTCGTTGCCGGTGCTGGTGGCCAGCCCGCAGGCCGCGAAGGACGCGACCGAAGCCACTGTCACGCGGGCGCCTTCCTCGAAGCCCCAGCGGAAGGCGGAGGTGAGGATCGCGAAGAAATAGAAGAGGAAGAAGAGGCTCTGTACGCCGTCGGTCACGAAGATGATGAGCGTGAACCACAGCACGTCGGACCAGTGGATGACCTTGCCCTGGAAGTACGGGCGGCCCATGCGGGTGCATGCGTAAACCAGCAGGCTGTGCAGCACATAGCCGCAGAAGGCCAGCCACACGGTGCCATGGATGTGCTCACGATGGTCCCCGGCATCAACCACCACCGCCAGCAGCGCCGAAACCGAGAGCACCAGCCGCATACGCGCGACCATGAGCGCATCCGCGGCGACACCCGTATCGGCTTCGGGGGCGGCGGTGGTATGGGCCAGCATGGCTTGGGGTTCCCGGCATGAGTCGGATCACGCGATGCAGGGCGCGGGGCCATGGCTGCAGGCGGAGCCGGACGGTGTCAGTCTGGAATTCATGCCTCGCACCTGAAAGGGATGTATGTGAAGGTTTCACATTACTACTTTGGTAGTCAAAAACAATGGCGCCAGAGGTCGATCGTCGATTTGTGACGTTTGTTGCACTTGGTTGCAAAGATGCCGTTGCGCCGTGATTTTCGGGAGGCTGTCGAGGGGATGCGGTCCTGGCACCTCGTGGCTGGCGGGATATTTGCGGGTACCTGTTCAGCGCAACGATGCGGCCTTGTCCGGCTTGCGGGGCCGGCCTCAGGCGCGCCGTTCCACCAGGGCGGTGCGCCCAAGCGGCGTGACACGGAGAACGACCGCCTGCCTGAGTTTCGGCGGGCTCTGCCTGGCCCTGCACGGCGGTGGCAGCGTGGCTTCGACCATGCCCGCGGCGTTCAGCACCGCGACGGAGTTGATTTCCGCCGGGTCGTCGATGCGCAGCGGGAAGACCGAATTGCCGATCTTGCGAAGGTAGTCCAGCGGCATCACCGGCCACCCCGGGTCTGCGAGCGCTGCCGCGGCCGCGCCGGCGTTCAGGTTGGCGATCTCCGCATGGCCTTCCTCGGTGATGTCGAACACCACCGCGCTCTCGTACCGCTGGTAGCCGAAGTGGTCGAGATGGAACTCGGCTTCCACCAGGCCGGTGGCCATCAGTACGGAGGCGTGCCTGATGTCGGGGTCAGCAGTGAGCGTGACCGGAAGCTTCTCGTGCAGAAGCCGGAGGAGGAGGGTGAGCGGCATACATGCTCCCGTCTGCACCGTGACTGGTGCACATCGAGCAATGGGCAGGAACTGCGGACGGATGCCCGCATCGCAGCGCCGATCGCAGATACCGCTTCGAGACGGGCAGCAGCGCTACCGCGGGCGGAACGCCGCGGGTGCACGATCTCCGGTCGTCGAGAGGCAGCATTGGCGTGAGCGCTTTAAATGTGATTTTTTCACTTTAGTTATTTAGTTGTACTCCCGCTGCCCGGCCTTGTCGAGAGTTTGTTTCGTGAAGGATTGCTCGCTCAGGGCGAGAACGTGACGTGCTGCGCGATCAGTACGCCGTCGACCACCCGGTCGCCCACGACCGTGACCTTGCGGCCGTTCTGGAGGTCGGACTGGGTGCCGTTCTCGAAAACGGCCGTGCTGGCATCCACCGGCTGGCCGCGAACCCTGAAGCTGGCGGGCGGCGTGAACCCGCCGATCGCGCCGATCACCGTGAAGGAGGCCGGACCGCCAGTGCCCGGCACGTTGCGGATGCGCAGCTTCTTCACCACCAGCACGCCACCCGACATGAACCCGTCGACCTCGACCTTCACGCCGTTGCCGAGCGAGTTCGCATTGCCGCCTGCGATCTGCGCATTGGTCGCATCGACCGGCGTTCCAAGCACCCTGAAGGAGCCGCGCGAAGCGAAGTCGGTGATGACGCCCGCGAGCTGCACCGCCACGCCGTTGCTCGTCGGAATGGCGTACCAGCCCTGCACCCTGGTGGCCGAGAGCACGCCGCCGACAGGGGCCGCCGTGCCGCGGGCCCGCACGACCACGCCGTTGGCGAGCGACGATTCGTCCAGGCCCGTGAACGCGGCCGTGCCGTAGTCGACGGTCAGCTGGCCGAGCATGAAGGTCTTGTGCGCCTTGTCGAGGTTCTGCACCGCGCCTGTGGCCAGCGGATCGGTGAGGGCAGGGGCCACCTGGATGCGCGTGGCCCTCAGCATGCCCGGCGCGCCGGGCAGGCCCCACACCTGGATGATGTTGCCCGCCCTGACGTCGGACAGCCCGTTGGCGTCGGCCCAGACCGTGGCCGAGTCGACGCTGACACCGATGCCCATCACCACGAAGGTGCCGCCGGCGAGGTCAATGTTCGAAACCGCACCGCGCAACTCGGCCGCCGAGACCACCTGGTTGGCGATGCCGCTGGTGAAGTTGGCGTCGACCTTGCCCGCGATGCGCGCGCTCATGCCGATCTGCAGTTCGGTCGCATCCTCGATGATGAAGATGGCGCTGTCGGTGTCGTAGCGCAGCCCGTTGAGGATGACGCTGCCCAGGCCGTCCGCCGCGCCGATGCCGGCTGCGTCCGCCGTCACGCCGGTGCCGCCTGAGCCCACGCCCGAGCCGTCGGTGTTGCTGTTGCCTGCAGTGCTGCTGCCCGCGCCGGCGTCGCTGCCGGTGCCTCCCGTAGCGCCCGTGGCACCTGTGCCGCTCGAGCCGCCTGCGGCGCCCGTCGAGCCCGTACCGCCGGTTCCGGACCCCGCCGAACCTGTGCCGGCGCCCGTTCCTGTCGATGTCCCGGTCCCCGTCCCGGCTCCCGTTCCGGCTCCGGTGGGGTCTGCCCCCGCGGTTCCCGTAGTTCCCGCGGCCCCCGTGGCCGCCGGCGGCGAAGTGCTGCCCGTGCCCACGCCCAGGCCTGCGATCGAGCCGCCTCCGCTCCCGCCGCCTCCGCCACACGAAAGCAGCAGCGCCATGATCCCGGCCGACAGCAGGCCGAAGATGATCCTGCGAGGTGTCTTGATCGTGCTCATGGCCTGGGCTCGCTTTCTGATGGGGGCGGCCGTGCCGGCGCCCGATCGGCTGGCTCGTCTTCGAAGTAGGTGTAGATGCCCACGCGGATGCGCGCCTTCGCGCCGGCGGGGGCCTCGTCGACCGCCTTCGACATGTCATGGGCCAGCTCGTGGTGCAGCGCCGTCCAGCGCTCGCGCACCAGGCGCTGGATCCGTTCGCAGTCTTCCAGCGAGAGGCCGCGCGCGTACACCGCGCGTTCCAGCATCCGCGGCTGCTCGCCCAGGGTGTTGGCGACGGCGGCCAGCAGGTGGTCGCGGCCGTTGTCGCCCAGGAAGGCCAGCATCGACTGCAGGTCTTCGACCGGCACGAAGCCGTCGGTCGTGAGCTCGACCACGCCCTTGTCCTCGTCCTCGCTCACCATGTTCAGGCGCACCAGCTCGTCGAGGATGGTGCGGTGATGCACGTTGCCGCGGCTGCTCAGGCGCGCGACGGCCTCGAACGAGGGCGCGTCCTGGCCCGCCGTGATGGGCAGCCGGCGGTAGGTGTCATCTTTAGTAAGCATCTGCAGCCACAACGTGAAGGTCTTGGCCGCAGCCGACAGTTCCGTATGGGGCAGGGGATCGGTGGTTGCCCTGACCTTGGCCGTCACCGCCTTGCGGTTCAGGCCGGTGGTGACCGAAAGCTGGCTCAGGTTCGGGTTGGGAACGCCCTGCTTGCGCCAGCTGCGCTGGGCTTCCTCGATCAGCAGGTCACGCAGCAGCTCCTCGATGTGCGGATGCTTGACCCCCATGGCGAGCGCGAGCCTGACCACCGGCCGAAGAAGCCGGGCGCAGGCAGCGAGGGTCCAGTCCAGCCGGTGTTCCATGGAGTCGCGATGTGTTCCCGAAACTGCGGTTCAAAGAGGATGCGGCGCAGGTCGCCAATTGCGATCTGCTTGCAATTGTCTTGCGCAACAGTATGAATGTGAATGCTTTGGACTACTGCGAAGGTGTAGGCCAGGTGCACTAAACCAACAGCGCCCACAGCGTCCGCCGAGGCTCGCGAAGCGGGCATCGGCGTTCACGGCGGCTCAGGCGCCCGGGGCACTCGTGGTCGCCGGATCGTGCTGCAGGCGTGGCGGCAGCCGGTCGTCCAGCCAGTCCATGCGCCAGGCCAGCAGCGCCACCGCGCCAACGATGCAGGCGGCAGCCACCGCACCCGCGAGGCCATGCCGTTCGCGGTACGGATCGGGCGCGATGCGCTTCGCCCCCGGCGGCACGCGCGCGGTCTGAGAGAGCATGCCGCCGAGCCGCACGCTCACCTTCATGCGGCCATTGATGGCCCACCCGCTCGCATCGAGGATCGGCCCCAGGCTGCGCTGCCGCAGCTTCAGCCAGGCGATCAGCATGCTCGGCCCCGAGATGGCGATCACGATGCCGGCGAGCGCCACCGGTATCCACTGCCCCAGGTCGATGAACTTGCCGAAGATTCCCACCAGCACCGCGCTGATGCTGCCGAGCGCCACCCCGATGGCCGCGACGGTACCCACGTCGATGCGGCTGCCGGCCGATGGCACGCCCGGCTTGGCAGCCGGTTTGGCGGCGGCATTCGCACCCGCCGCCTGATCGGCCGTGGCTACCCGGCCGGCCAGCGACTGGAGCGCATTCTGCGAACCCGCCTCGCTCGCGGCGGCGCGCTTGGCCACCTGTTCCTCGATCATGCGCACGAACTTCTTGTAGGGCGCGAAGAAGGCTTGGCCCACGCTGGTGGGGTTCTCGATCAGCTTGGTGATGGTGGCGTCCCAGTCGCGGCCCTGGCGGTCGTAGAAGACACCGTTGCGGCCGACGAAGAGAAAGTCGACGTCGCCCGCGGTGAAGGCGGCGACGATGCTCATCTTCTGCCCCTGCCGCGTGCAGTCGCAGTAGGCCAGGCAGGTCTTTGCAAGGCCTGCCAGCGCCGCATGCCGGGCGGTGTCCTGCACCTGCACGGTGAGCTCGCAGCTGCGTCCGTCGAGGTAGAGCGTGCCGGCCTGGAAGATGGCGCCCTCGCGCTGGTAGAAGGCCTTGAACGACACGAAGTTGTGCAGCAGCACCAGCAGGTCGCGCTGCAGCCGCAGCAGCTTTTCGAGGTCGACCAGCAGCCGGTTGTGCTGCTCGGCGGCCTCGTCCTCGGCGATGAGTGCGAGGAGGCCGTCGCGCGTCGCGAGCAAGGCATCGATGCGTTCGCGCGGCAGGCCTGCGAGCGCATTGGCCGGGCGCGACGCGATCCAGGCCTCGCAGGGCGCGAGCCAGCGGCGCAGCTGTTGCCACTGTTCCTCCTCCAGCGCGTCGCGCTCGCCCAGGAGCGGCGCCACGGCGTCGCGTGCGAAGACGGCCATCGCCCCGGCCCACGCGGGGTTCAGGCTGGTGCCGCGCAAGGGCAGCGAGCGGCTGGGCGTGACAGGCGCGAGCGGCAGCTCGGCAATGGGCTGCGCGCCCATGTCGAGGGTGTGGCCCGACAGCGCGTCGTATGCCTGCGGCGACGGATTGAGCGCCACCACCGCCTGCACGTCGTAGGCCGCGACGCGGCAGCGCGCGAAGAAGTCGTCGATCTTGGCAGCGACCGCGCGCAGCGCCTCGGTCGCCTCGAGCGTGCGGTCTCCGAGCGGCAGCAGCGCCTCGTCGCTGCCTTCGGCGCGCGCGTACCAGTCGCGCATGGCCTTGGCGTCGGCCATGAAGGCCTCGGCGCGGGCCCGGTCGAGGCCGGGTTTCCTGTCGTGGCGGTCGGGCGTGCTGCCGTGGGTGCGCATCGCCTCCTCGATGGTGGCGCGCAGCGCGTCGTCGGAGGCGGTGTCGGGGGTGACCACGCCGTCGCCGTTGAAGCGCATGGCGGCGAGCCACTCGCTGCGGTTGGAGATGTCGGCGAGCGTGAGCGTGTTCGAGTCGTTCTTGCCGAGCAGGTCGAGGATGCGCCGGCCTTCCTTCGCGAGATCCGCACCCGCGGCGCCCTTGTCGTCGAGGTCGTCCAGCGACAGGGTGCCGCCGCCGGCGAGCAATGCGTCGGGGCTGCGCAGCCGCTCGCAGGCCCAGCGGCAGGCCGCGATGACCTCGGGAGGGCGCACGCGGCCGTCGCCGTCTGTGTCGATCAGGTCGAGCGTGCGGGGATCGAAGTCGATGCCGCGGGTGGGGCAGGCTAGCGCGACCCACAGCTTCTGGTCGAGTTCGGCAATGTGGGCGATGTCCGCGCCGCTGCGGAACACCACCTGATCTAGGCCGCCTGCGCGGATGAAGCTCCACCGGTGCGGCGTGGTCGCGGGAACCGGCGTGCTGGTGCCGGGGACGCCGGCGGGAATTGTCTTGGAGGGAAGGGTGGCGGTCGTCACTGTGGCGGGATTCCTGCGGCGTGGCGCGCGCGATGAGGAGAAAGAGCGACGCGCCGGTTCTTCGTCTGCGAAAGAGCCTAGATCGCGCGGCAGCCGTGCCTTGAGGACAGACGGCGCGCAGCCATGTCGGCCTATGCCGACACCGCCGTTCGCAAGGTAGAGGCCAAGGTGGAGGCCTATGGCAAATGTCCTGCACCTGTCGTCGCCTGCGGATGGCGGCGTGCAGGCCGCGCGCGGCCAAGACTCGGCTCATCCGCAGATCGATCACACACACAGCCCGAGGAGCCATCAGCATGACGCAGAACCCCAAGCAGACGCCGCGCGAGGAGCCGGAAGTGACGCAGGAAGAGTCCGTCCCCACCGATGGCCGCGACGTCGAGGGCGAAGAGCTCATGAAGGGCGTGACCAACAAGAAGCTGCACGAGAAGGGCGAGGCCGAGCACAAGACCCCCGAGAAAGCCGCGACGCACGGCGGCAAGCGCGATCCCGACTGAGATGGCCGCCGTCCTGAGCTCCCCGGCAGCCCCCGGCGCAGCCGCGGCCACCACGCGGTGGCAACGCTGGCGGCGGTGGGCCCTTCCCGCGCTGGGTGTCGTTGTCCTGGGCCTGTTGCTGTCGCACATCCACAAGATCGACTGGGCCGGCGCCTGGCATGCGCTGCAGAAGTATTCGCCCTGGCTGCTGCTGGCCGTGCTCGGGCTCGCCACCGCGAGCCACGCGCTCTACGGCTGCTTCGACCTGATCGGCAGGCGGCACCTGCGGCACAAGCTGTCGGCGCCGCGTACCTGGGCCATCGCCGTCACCAGCTATGCGTTCAACCTCAACCTCGGCTCGCTGGTCGGCGGCATCGGGATGCGCGCGCGGCTCTATGCACGCGCGGGTCTCGACGAAGCCACCGTCGCGCAGATCGTGGGGCTGAGCCTGGCGACCAACTGGCTTGGCTACGGGCTGCTGGCCGGCGGGCTCTTCGCAGCGGGTGCCATCCATCCGCCGCGGCAGGCGCACATCGGTGACGGCGCATTGCGCGCGCTCGGCGTGGCGATGATCCTGCTGGCCATCGGCTACGTGGTGGCCTGCGCCGTCTCGCGCAGGCGCGAATGGGTGATCAGGGGTCGGCACGTGCGTCTGCCTGGCGGGCGCATCGCCGCGATGCAGTTGGTGCTGTCGAGCGCCAACTGGGCGCTGATGGGCGCCGCCATGTACCTGCTTCTGGGCCAGAAGGTGCCCTATGCGACGACGCTGGCGGTGCTGATGGCAGCCTCCATCGTCGGTGTGATCACGCCGATCCCGGCCGGGCTGGGTGTGCTCGAAGCCGTGTATCTCGCCCTGCTGTCGGGCACGGTGAGGCAGGGCGCACTGATGGGGGCGGTGCTGGCATACCGGGCGCTGTATTACCTGGTGCCGCTGGCGGGCGGGCTGGCGCTCTATCTGCTGCTGGAACGCACCCTGCCGGCGCAGGCCGACGGGGCAATGCCGCCGGCCGAGGCGCCGGCGGGGTGAACGACGAGGCTGGCGCCTGCGGGCTCAGAGCCCGTAGTACCTGTTGATGCTGGCCGTGTAGCTCTCGTCGTAGTCGGGGATGCTGGTGTCGGCGTACTTCGGGGCGCCTTCCAGCGTCTCCTTCTGCAGCGGAACCACGTAGCCTTCCTGCGCGGTGTCGTACTTCAGCATGTTCCAGGGAATGGGGTAGCGGTCCTTGCCCATGCCAAGGAAGCCGCCGAACTCCAGCACGGCGTAGCGCACCTGCCCCGACAGCTTGTCGATCATGAGGTCATCGATGGTGCCAAGCTTGTCGCCGGCGGAGTTGTAGACGGACGTTCCTTCGACACGGTCCGACGAGATGACGTTTGCCGTGATGGCCATGGCTGTTCTCCTTGCCGGCGCATCTGGGGAACGCCGACGCTCGCTTCAAAGCCCAGGACGCGGGTCTCTCGCGGATGCGCGGCACCTTTCATCGGCGATGCGCGGGTCGGGCTGTAGGAATATGCGTCGTTCGCGGCTGGCCGGCGGCTACCACGCGGCCTCGCCGCCTTGGAGCGCCCGCAGCGCGAGCAGGAAGGTCGCCGCGTTCCAGCTCTGGCCGGCCATGCCCATGGGCGCGAGCGTGCGGCCGTGGAACCACTCGGTGAAGCGCCAGTCGTCCAGCGCATTGGACTGCGCCAGCCGCGCGAGTTCGCTCCAGGCCTTGGCCTGCTCGCCGAGCCTGGCGAGCGCCATCACCCAGAAGCCTCCGACGAAGGGCCAGATGCCGCCGTTGTGGTACTGGTGCACGATGTTCTGCCTGTGGCGGCCCATGTAGGCCCGCCACAGGGCGTGATGGCGCGGCAGCGGGTGCAGCACCACGCGCACCGGATAGGGGTCGCTCGCATGTGCCCGGTCGATGGTGTCGACGATGCGGCGCGCCATGTCCGTGTCGGCAAGCCCGCCCTGGATGGCCAGCACGTTGCCGAACACATCGCCTTCGTCGCCCACCACGGCCAGGTTTACGAAGCTCAGGTACAGCCCCGGGTCGCGCCGGCCGCGGCGCGCGTAGTGCTGCAGCAGCCGCGCGCGGTGGTATTCGGGAAGATCGCGCTGGAAGGGATTGAACAGGTGATTGAAGTGGTAGTGCGTCGCCTCCGCGTGGTCGAGCGCGAAGCGGCGCTTGACCTCGTACCACAGCGCATTCGTATAGAGCACGTAGCCCGAGCGCGGCATGATGTCGGCCCAGTCGCTGGCCTCGTTCTGCTGCAGCAGGCGGAAGTGCTGATGCTCCTGGGCCAGCAGCCAGCCGATGGCGCGGCCGGCTTCCTCCTGCCAACGCGAAGGGCCGACCTGCCCATGGCGCCGCACGTGGTCCACCGCGATCAGCCACCACAGCGTGGCGTCGATGCAGCCGAGGTACCAGAAATCCGCGTCGCGGCCTTCCGGATCGACGTACTTCGGGATCTGTCCGTTGGCCGCCTGCTGCGCCACCAGTGCCTCGAGGCTGGCCACCGCGCCTTGCTCCAGTGCGGGCACGCCGCTGCCGCACATGGCCATCACGCATATCGCGGCGTCGCGCCCGAAGATGCGGGTGTAGCGCCGTGCCTCGGCGGCCTCCGTCCGCGCGGCCGCCAGGATGCCGTGAGAAGTGAGATTGCGTTCCAGAAGTTCGAGCGAGGCTTTTGAGCAGTCTTCGATCAGTGCGCGTGCGGAAGCGTCGAGGTCGGTCATGGATTCCATGTTGGCTTGAGGCCCTCCTTTTTAACAACCGTGGGCCATGGCGGATGTAAAGCCGTGTGATGTGCGCCCGCTTCCGGTGCACGTGCCGGACATACGGGCAGCTCTCCGACAAGGCGAATGGGCGCAGACCGTAACCACGGACAGGCGCGCGCTCGCAAATTCGATGAGGTCAGGCGAGAGCGGGCAAGCAGGCGGGGTTGGGCCCGATGCGCCGTTCTGCCGGTCATCAACCAAGGAACGCAGGTGCCCTCCAACCAACCGATTCAGAGCGAGCGAGACGCCTACCTTTTCAGGGAGGGCACACATTCCCGCCTCTACGACCTGCTCGGCTGCCATCCCGCTGCAGGCGGCGGCGCCGATTTCGCGGTGTGGGCGCCCAACGCGGAGTCGGTCTCGGTGGTCGGCGACTGGAACTACTGGTCGGGCGACGCCGATCCGCTGCAGCCCGACCCCGGCGGGACCGGCATCTGGAGCGGCCATGTCGCGAATGCCGCGGTCGGCCATACCTACAAGTACCGCGTCCGCTCGCGCCACGCCGGCTACACGGTCGACAAGGCCGACCCGGTGGCCTTCGCCGCAGAGCTGCCGCCAGCCACCGCCTCGCGCATCTGCGAGCTTTCGTACCAGTGGGGCGATGGCGAATGGATGGCCGATCGCGGCCGTCGCAACGCGCTCGATGCGCCGATGTCGGTCTACGAGGTGCACCTGGGCTCCTGGCGCCGCGAGGACGGCCGCTTCCTGGGCTACCGCGAGATCGCGCACCAGCTCGCCGCCTACGCGATCGAGATGGGCTTCACGCACGTGGAGCTGATGCCCGTGACCGAGCACCCGTTCTACGGCTCCTGGGGCTACCAGACCACCGGCTACTTCGCGCCGACGTCGCGCTTCGGTTCGCCGCAGGACTTCATGTACCTGGTCGACCACCTGCACCAGCAGGGCATCGGCGTGCTGCTCGACTGGGTGCCCTCGCACTTCCCGACCGACGAGCACGGCCTCGCGTACTTCGACGGCACGCACCTGTACGAGCACGCCGATCCTCGCCAGGGCTTCCACCCCGAGTGGAACTCGAGCATCTTCAACTACGGCCGGCCCGAGGTGCGCAGCTTCCTCGTGTCGTCCGGCCTTTTCTGGCTCGACCTGTACCACATCGACGGCCTGCGGGTGGACGCGGTGGCCTCGATGCTCTACCTCGACTACGCACGCGGCCCCGGCGGCTGGGTGCCCAACCGCCATGGCGGGCGCGAGAACCTGGAGGCCATCGAGTTCCTGCAGACGCTCAACCGCGCCGTCTACCGCGAACACCCCGACGCGCTCACCGTGGCCGAGGAATCCACCGCCTGGCCGCGCGTCTCGCGCCCCACCGAGATGGACGGCCTGGGCTTCGGCGAGAAGTGGAACATGGGCTGGATGCACGACACGCTCGCCTACATGAAGGAAGAGCCGGTGTACCGCAAGTACCACCACCACAAGCTGACCTTCTCGCTGGTCTATGCCTTCCACGAGAACTTCGTGCTGCCGTTCTCGCACGACGAGGTGGTGCACGGCAAGCGTTCGCTGCTGGGCAAGATGCCCGGCGACAGCTGGCAGCAGTTCGCCAACCTGCGGGCGCTGTACGGCTTCATGTGGTCGCACCCGGGCAAGAAGCTGCTGTTCATGGGCAGCGAGTTCGGCCAGCGCCGCGAATGGACGCACGACGGCGAACTCGAATGGTGGGTGAGCGGCCTCGAAGGCCACGCGGGGCTGCAGCGGCTGGTGACGCAGCTCAACCGCGTCTATCGCGCATCGCCCGCGCTGTACCGGCTCGACTTCTCTCCTGCAGGCTTCGAGTGGGTTGCGGCCGACGAAGCCGACCTGAGCGTCTTCGCCTTCCTGCGCAAGGCCGACGACGGCAGCCCGCCGCTGCTGACCGTGAGCAACATGACCCCGGTGCCGCGCACCAACTACATGCTGGGCGTGCCGCTGGGCGGCCGCTGGCGCGAGGTGATCAACACCGACGCGACCGAGTTCGGCGGCTCGGGCTGGGGCAATTTCGGGGGCGTCGAGGCGGCGCCCGTGGGTTCCCACGGACGCAGGCAATCGGTGTGTCTCACCTTGCCGCCGCTGTCCACGCTGATCCTGGAGCACCAGCCTTCATGAAGAACATTTTCTCGACCAGGCCCGCCGCAGCCGCGAGCGCCGGCGCGGAAAGCGACCTCGGGGCATGGCAGGGCGATGCCCGCGCCGTCGTCGACGCGGTGCTACCCAGCATCGACAACGGCCGCTTCGCCGTCAAATGCGTGGCCGGCGAGCGCGTGACGGTGCGCGCCCATTGCTTCACCGACGGCCACGACGTGCTGCGCGTGCAGCTGTGCTGGCGCGCCCAGGAGCAGTCGGAGTTCCGCGAGGTGCCGATGAAGCCGCTGGGCAACGACGTGTGGGAGGCCGGCTTCTCGCCGCCCTCGGCGGGCCGCTACGTGTACACGGTGGTGGCCTGGGTCGATCCCTTCGAGTCATGGCGCCACGAGATGAGCCGCCGCGTGGACCTGGCCGACGTTCGCGTCGCCGCCCAGGTCGGCGCGCTGGAGATCGCTGCGGCAGGTGCTCGCGCCGAGGGCGACGACCGCGTCACGCTCCAGCGCTGGGCCACCGAGCTGGATGCCACGGCCGCCAACCCGGGCACGGACGTCGCCGCCCTGAAGGCGCTGGCGCTCGACGACGAATACGCCGTGCTCGCGCGGCGCCACCCCGATCGCCGCCATGCGGTGCGCCACACGGTGGAGCTTCCGCTGGTGGCGGATCGCGAGCGCGCCCGCTTCAGCACCTGGTACGAGCTCTTCCCGCGATCGGCCGGCACGCAGCCCGGCGTGCACGGCACCTTCAAGGACGTCGAGGCGCGGCTGCCGGCCATCGCCGAGATGGGTTTCGACGTGCTGTACTTCCCGCCGATCCACCCCATCGGCCGCATCCAGCGCAAGGGGCCCAACAACTCTCTGGAGGCCGGCCCCGGCGACGTGGGCAGCCCGTGGGCCATCGGTGCGGAGGAGGGCGGGCACAAGTCGATCCTGCCGGAACTGGGCACGGAGGAAGACTTCCGCCGCCTGCTCGCGCGCGCGGCCGAGCACGGCCTGGAGATCGCGATGGACATCGCCTTCCAGTGCGCGCCCGACCACCCGTACGTGAAGGCGCATCCCGACTGGTTCCGCTGGCGCCCCGACGGCACCGTGCAGTACGCCGAGAACCCGCCGAAGAAGTACCAGGACATCTACCCCTTCAACTTCGAGTGCGAGGGGTGGCGCGCGCTGTGGGCCGAGCTCAAGAGCGTGATCGACCACTGGATAGGGCAGGGCGTTCGCATCTTCCGCGTGGACAACCCGCACACCAAGGCCTTCCCGTTCTGGGAGTGGGTGATCGGCGAGGTCAAGCGCAAGCACCCCGACGCGATCTTCCTGGCGGAGGCGTTCACGCGGCCGAAGGTGATGCACCGGCTCGCGAAGCTGGGCTTCTCGCAGTCGTACACCTACTTCACCTGGCGCAACACGAAGGAGGAACTGCAGGAGTACTTCACCGAGCTCTCGACCGAGCCGGGCATCGACTACTTCCGGCCCAACGTGTGGCCCAACACGCCCGACATCCTGCACGAGCAGCTGCAGAGCGGGGAGACTGCCGTGTTCATGTCGAGGCTGGTGCTGGCCGCCACGCTCGCGGCCAACTACGGCATCTACGGGCCGGCCTACGAGCTGCGCGAGCACCTGCCGCGCAGCCCGGGCAGCGAGGAGTACCTCGATTCCGAGAAGTACCAGCTGCGCCACTGGAACCACGACGACCCGGCGAGCCTGGCGCCCTTCATCGCGCGGGTGAACCGCATCCGCCGCGAGAACCCGGCCCTGCAGTCGGACCGCACGCTGCGCTTCCTGCACATCGACAACCCGCAGCTCATGGCCTATGCGAAGAGCTCGGCCGACGGCGCCAACGTGGTGGTGACGGTGGTCAACCTCGATCCCCACAACGTGCAGGAAGGCTGGGTGGGCCTGGAGCCCGCCAGCGTGGGCGTGAACCCGCCTTCGCGCGCCTTCCAGATGCATGACCTGCTCAGCGGGCAGCGCTTTCTCTGGCAGGGCGACTGGCACTACGTGCGGCTGGATCCGCGCAGCGTGCCCGCCCACATCTTCGTGGTCCGCAGGCGCCATGGCGACGAGCGCGACTTCGACTACTTCCTCTGAGGTCGCCCGCCCATGAATGCACCCGTCTCCCACATCGCGCTCGAGACCGTCGAGATCGACAACAGCGACGATCCGCTGTGGTACCGCGATGCGGTGATCTACCAGCTCAACGTCAAGGCCTTCTTCGACTCCAACAACGACGGCATGGGCGACTTCAAGGGCGTCACAGCCAAGCTCGACTACGTGAAGGAGCTGGGCGTCAACACCATCTGGCTGATGCCCTTCTATCCCTCGCCGCTGCGCGACGACGGCTACGACATCTCCGAGTACGAGGACGTGCACCCGCAGTACGGCACGCTCGACGACTTCCGCGAGATGCTGGCCGAGGCCCACAAGCGCGGCCTGCGGGTGATCACGGAGCTGGTCATCAACCACACCTCCAGCGAGCACCCGTGGTTCAAGGCAGCGCGGCTCGCGCCGCCCGGATCGCCCGAGCGCAACTTCTACGTGTGGAGCGACACCGACCAGATCTACCAGGGCACGCGGATCATCTTCACCGACACCGAGACCTCCAACTGGACCTGGGACCCGGTCGCCAAGCAGTACTACTGGCACCGCTTCTTCAGCCACCAGCCCGACCTGAACTTCGACAACCCCGCGGTGCTGGAGGCCATCTTCAAGACGATGCGCTTCTGGCTTGACATGGGCGTGGACGGCTTCCGGCTCGACGCCATTCCGTACCTGGTGGAGCGCGACGGCACCAGCAACGAGAACCTGCCCGAGACGCACGCGGTGATCAAGCGGCTGCGCGCGGCCATCGACGCTCAGTACAAGAACCGCTTCCTGCTGGCCGAGGCCAACATGTGGCCCGAGGACGTGCGGGAGTACTTCGGCGACGGCGACGAGTGCCACATGGCCTACCACTTCCCGCTGATGCCGCGCATGTACATGGCCATCGCGCAGGAAGACCGCCACCCGATCGTCGAGATCATGGCCCAGACGCCCGACATTCCCGAGGGCTGCCAGTGGGCCATCTTCCTGCGCAACCACGACGAGCTCACGCTGGAGATGGTGACCAGCAAGGAGCGCGACTACATGTACACCATGTACGCGGCCGACATGCGCGCGCGCATCAACCTGGGCATCCGCCGGCGCCTGGCGCCGCTGATGGAGAACGACCTCGACCGCGTCAAGCTCATGAACGGCATGCTGCTGTCGATGCCGGGCTCGCCCATCATCTACTACGGCGACGAGATCGGCATGGGCGACAACGTGTTCGTGGGCGACCGCAACGGCGTGCGCACGCCGATGCAGTGGAACCCCGACCGCAACGCCGGCTTCTCGCGCGCCGACCCGCAGCGCCTGTACCTCCAGCCGATCATGGACCCGCTGTACGGCTACGAGGCGCTCAACGTGGAGACGCAGGCGCGCGACAGCAGCTCGCTTCTGAACTGGACCAAGCGCATGCTGGCCGTGCGCAAGACCAGCCACGCCTTCGGCCGCGGCAAGCGGCGCTTCCTCAAGCCGGGCAACCGCAAGATTCTGGCCTACCTGAGCGAGTACGACGGCGACGTGATCCTGTCGGTGTTCAATCTCTCGCGTGCCGCGCAGCCGGTGGAGCTGGACCTGTCGGAGTTCAAGGGCTTCGTGCCCATCGAGATGCTCGGGCGCGCGCCGTTCCCGCCCATCGGCGAGCTGCCGTACCTGCTCACGCTGGCTTCGTACGGCTTCTACTGGTTCAAGCTCACGGCCGAGGCCGACGCCCCGAGCTGGCACCAGGAAGGCGTGGCGCTGCAGGAATGGCCCACCCTGGTGCTGTTCGACGGCTGGACCAGCTTCTTCCGCGACCGCGTGATGCCCTGGCGCATCGGCATGTCGGAGCGCATGCGCAACCAGTTCGAGCTCGAAACCTTGCCGCGCCACATCGAGATCCAGCGCTGGTACGCCTCCAAGGGCACGACGATCCAGCGCGCGCGGCTGGCCGACCATGCGGTGTGGGAGGCGAACGGCCTGAGCTGGCTGCTGCCGCTGCTCGAGCTCGACGGCCCGCCCGGCGGCGCCACCTACTTCATGCCGCTGGCGCTCGCCTGGGAAGAGCGCGACGAGGAGCGCATGGCCGGCGTTGCGCAGGCCGCGCTCGCCAAGGTGCGGCAGCAGGCGCAGGTCGGGCTGATGGGCGACGCCTTCTACGACGAGGCCTTCTGCCGCGAACTGGTGCGCACCATCGGCAGCGGCGCCGAGCTCGCGACCGCGAACGGCAAGCTGGTCTTCAGGCCCACGGCCGCCTTCGCGGAAACCGCGGCCGACATCGACGCGCTTCCCGTCGGCCGGCCCAGCGGCGTGAGCAGCAACACGGTGGTGACGCTGGGCGAGACGCTCTTCCTCAAGGGGTACCGCCACGTGCGCGAAGGCATCAACCCCGAGCTCGAGATGGGCCGCTTCCTCACCGAGGTGGCGCGCTATCCGCATTGCGTGCCTGTGCTCGGCGCGCTCGAATACATGACGGCCGACGGCCGCACGATGACGCTCGCGATGGTTCAGCGCTACGTGGCGAACCAGGGCGACGGCTGGGACTACACGCTGGGCTACCTGGAGCGCTTCCTGCGCGACGTGGCCACGTCGGACAGCGATGCGCCGGAGGTGGCCGCGGTGCACGGCGGCTTCCTCGCGCTGATGGCCAAGCTGGGCCGGCGAACGGCCGAGCTGCACGAGGCGCTGGCCTCGCGCACCGGCGCCGCGGCCTTCGACCCCGAGCCGCTCTCCGCGACCCATGTCGCCGGTTTCAAGGCACGCGCGGCCGCCGACGCCACAGCCACGCTCGAAATGCTGCGCGAGCGCTTCGAGCAACTGCCCCCCGCCGCCCAGACCGACGCGCGCATGCTGCTGGACGCCGGCGAGGCGCTGCGCGCGAGCATCGAGGCGAAGCAGCCGGCCGAAGGCGGCGGCGTCATGAGCCGCTACCACGGCGACTACCACCTCGGCCAGGTGCTCGTGAAGGACAACGACTTCGTCATCATCGACTTCGAGGGCGAGCCGGCGCGCAGCTTCGACGAGCGCCGCATGAAGGGTTCGCCGCTGCGCGACGTGGCGGGCATGCTGCGCTCCTTCAACTACGCGCGCTGGTCCGCACTGCGCCGCGTGGCACAGAGCACGCAGGAGGCCGAGCGCCTTGCCGGACCCGCGATCGCCTGGGAGCAGGCCACGCGCGATGCGTTCCTGGCCGGCTACGGCCTGGCGCTCGATGGCGAGCTTCTTGCTCTCTTCGAACTGGAGAAGGCGCTCTACGAGCTTCGCTACGAACTCGGCAACCGCCTCGACTGGGCCCAGGTCCCGCTGCACGGCGTGCTCGCGCTGGTGCGGCCGGGGCGCGGCTGATGCCGCCCCCGACCCCACCGCTGTCGGCAACTGCCGCGAACCCCAAGCCAACCTAGCGAAACAAGGGAAGAACCACCATGGAAAACTTCGGCATTCACCTGGAGCCGTTGCGCGCCATCCTCTACCAGATCGGCGCATTCATTCCCCGGCTGCTGGTCGCGCTGGTGGTCGTGCTCGTCGGCTGGCTCGTGGCCAAGGCGGCGCGCTTCGCGGTGACCAAGGCACTGCGCGCCATCAACTTCAACGTGCTGACCGAGCGCGCAGGTCTCGACAACTTCCTGCGCCAGGGTGGCCTGGCGGGCGACACGAGCAGCCTGTTCGGCGTGCTCGCGTACTGGCTGGTGATCCTGGCGTCGCTGCTCATCGCGTTCAACGGCATGGGGCTGAGCTACATCGCCGACCTGCTGGGGCGCATCGTCTGGTTCGTGCCGAACGTGTTCGTGGCGCTGCTGGTGCTGGCCTTCGGTTCGTATTTCGCGCGCTTCGTGGGTGACGCGGTGGCCAGCTATTTCCGCGGCGTGAAGATGCAGGACGCGGCACTCTTCGCCAAGGCCGCGCAGTACGCGGTGATGGCCTTCGTGATCCTGATCGCGCTCGACCAGGTGAAGGTGGGCGGCGACATCGTGCGCGAGAGCTTCCTGGTGATCCTCGCGGGCGCCGTCTTCGCGCTGGCACTGGCCTTCGGGCTGGCCGGGAAGGACTGGGCCAAGTCCTGCATCGAACGCTGGTGGCCGAAGGAGGCCCGGGATGTCAGGGTCCAGCCGCCGATGCCTGCCGCCCCGCCGAAGCCCGTGCCTCCAACTTCCGTCACCGGCGTCGGTCCCTACGGCCGGCAAGACAACGACCGCCCGCCGCGCTGAACGCGGCACCTCGCTCTCCGATCCCTTCCTCCAACCTGCAGCTTCCGGATGACATCAAAAAACACTGGCAATCCCGCGATCACGGCCGTCTGGCCCGGCCGGCCTTACCCTCGCGGCGCCACCTGGGACGGGGAGGGCGTCAACTTCGCGCTCTTCTCCCAGCATGCCGAGAAGGTCGAGCTGTGCCTCTTCGACGACCGCGGCCGTCACGAACTCCAGCGCATTCCCATGCGCGACCGCACCGACGGCGTGTGGCACTGCTACCTGCCCGAGGCGCGACCGGGCCAGGCCTACGGCTACCGGGTGCACGGCCCCTACAAGCCCGAGGAGGGCCACCGCTTCAACCCCAACAAGCTGCTGCTCGACCCCTACGCGAAGGACCTGGTGGGCGACCTGCGCTGGGGCGATGCGCTCTACGGCTACACGGTCGGCAGCAAGCGCGAGGACCTTTCCTTCGACCGCCGCGACAGCGCACCGCTCATGCCCAAGGGCCGGGTGCTCGAAACCGCCTTCACCTGGGGCGACGACCGCCGCCCGATGATCCCGTGGCAGGACATGGTGATCTGCGAGATGCACGTGCGCGGCTTCACCATGACCCACCCCGACGTGCCGCCCGAGCTGCGCGGCACCTACGCGGCGCTGGGCTGCGCGCCCGTGGTCGACTACCTCAAGCGTCTGGGCGTCACCACCGTCGAGCTGCTGCCGGTGCACGGCTTCCTCAACGACCGCCACCTGTCGGAGCGCGGCCTTCGCAACTACTGGGGCTACAACACGCTGGCCTTCTTCGCCCCCGAGATGCGCTACAGCGCCTCGGGCAAGGTGAAGGAGTTCAAGACCATGGTGAAGACCCTGCACTCGGCGGGCATCGAGGTGATCCTCGACGTGGTCTACAACCACACCTGCGAGGGCAACCAGCTCGGGCCGACGCTGTCGATGCGCGGCGTGGACAACGCCTCCTACTACATCGTCAACGGCGACAACCGCCGCTACTACGACGACTTCACCGGCTGCGGCAACACCGTCAATCTGGAGCATCCGCAGGCGCTGCAGCTGGTGCTGGATTCGCTGCGCTACTGGGCCGAGGAGATGCACGTCGACGGCTTCCGCTTCGACCTGGCCTCGGCGCTGGCGCGCGAGTCGGGCAAGGTGGAGAACCTGGGCGGCTTCTTCGACGCCATCGGCCAGGATCCGACGCTCAACCGCGTGAAGCTCATCGCCGAGCCGTGGGACCTGGGCCACGGCGGCTACCAGGTCGGCAACTTCCCGCCGGGCTGGGCCGAATGGAACGACCGCTACCGCGACGGGCTGCGCGGCTTCTGGAAGGGCGACGGCGGCCTGCTGGGCGAGCTGGCCCGGCGCATCACCGGTTCGGAGGACCTCTACGGATGGTCGGGCAAGCGGCCCACCTCCAGCATCAATTTCGTCACCGCGCACGACGGCTTCACGCTGCATGACCTGGTCTCGTACAACGACAAGCACAACGAGGCCAACGGCGAGGACAACCGCGACGGCAGCAACAACAACATCTCCTGGAACTGCGGGGCCGAAGGTGCCACCGAAGACCCCGAGGTGCTGGCGCTGCGCGAGCGGCAGAAGCGCAACCTGCTGGCCACGCTGCTGCTGTCGCAGGGCGTGCCCATGCTGCTGGCGGGCGACGAGCGCGGCCACACCCAGCAGGGCAACAACAACGTCTACTGCCAGGACAACGAACTCGGCTGGCTCGACTGGACGCCCACGCCCGAGCGGCTCGCGCTGGTGAGCTTCGTCGAGCGGATGGTGGCGCTGCGGCGCGCGCATCCGTCGTTCCGCCGGCGGTCGTTCTTCGCGGGCCAGCCGGCCGAGGTGGAGACCGTGACCGACGTGCACTGGCTCAGGCCCGACGGCGCCGAGATGCGCCCGGAGGACTGGAACGACGGCAACGCCCGCTGCATCGCGATGTACCTGCCCGGCGGCGGCATCGTCGACCGGGGACCGCGCGGCGAGGCGCAGCACGACGACGACTTCATCGTGCTGTTCAACGCCCACCACGACGAGATCGCCTTCACGCTGCCCGCGACTTCACACGGCGCATGGCGGCTGCTGGTCGACACCGCCAGCACCGCGCCGCCGCTGACCACCGAGGACGCCGCCGCGCATGCGCCCGCGTGGAGCGAGCCCAGCTATCCGCTGCAATGCCGCTCGCTCGTGGTGATGAGCCGGCCGGACGTACGGCCATGACCACGCACGCGCACCCCATGCCCTTCGGCGCCACCGTGCAGGCGCAAGGGGTCGATTTCGCGCTCTGGGCCCCGTCAGTGGAGACCGTGCTGCTGGAGCACGGCACCGCCGGATCGCAGCCGATGGAGCGCGATGCCCACGGCTGGCACCGGCTCACGGTGCCGCAGGCAGGGCAGGGCGACAGCTATGCCTTTCGCCTGCCCGACGGCACCCGCGTGCCCGATCCGGCCTCGCGCTTCAACCCCGAGGACGTGCACGGCCCGAGCCGGGTGGTCGATCCGCACAGCTTCGCTTGGACCGACGACGCATGGCGCGGCCGCCCCTGGGAAGAGGCGGTTGTCTACGAGCTGCACCTTGGCACCTTCACCGAGGAAGGCACCTTCGAGGCCGCGCGGCAGCGGCTGGAAGAGCTGGCCGAGCTCGGCATCACCGCGGTCGAGCTGATGCCGCTGGCGGACTTTCCGGGCCGCCGCAACTGGGGCTACGACGGCGTGCTGCCCTTCGCGCCCGATGCCTCGTACGGCACGCCGGACGAGCTCAAGGCGCTGGTGGACACGGCGCATTCGCTCGGGCTGATGGTGCTGGTCGACGTGGTCTACAACCACTTCGGACCGGAGGGCAACTACCTGCACGCCTACTGCCCCGAGTTCTTCAACGGCGAGCACCAGACCCCGTGGGGCCCGGCCATCAACTTCGACGGGCCGGGCTCGCGCACGGTGCGCGACTTCTTCATCCACAACGCCTGCTACTGGATCGAGGAGTTCCGCTTCGACGGCCTGCGCATGGACGCGATCCACGCCATCCACGACGAGACGCGGCCGCACATCGTGCAGGAGATCCGCCAGGCGCTCGACGAGGGCCCGGCCCGCGAACGCCACGTGCACCTGGTGCTGGAGAACGACGCCAACCAGGCCTCGATGCTGATGCGCGACGGCCGCGGCATCCCCGTCGCCGGCACTGCGCAATGGAACGACGACCTGCACCACGCGGTGCACGTGTTCGCCACCGGCGAGCGCGATGGCTACTACACCGACTATGCGGCCGACCCGGTCGCCAGCTTCGCCTGTGCGTTGGCGGAGGGCTTCATCTACCAGGGGCAGCCGTCGGCCTTCCGCCATGGCGAGCGACGGGGCGAGCCGAGCACCCGGCTGCCGCCGCAGGCTTTCGTTTCCTTCCTGCAGACGCACGACCAGGTCGGCAACCGCGCCTTCGGCGAGCGCATCCACGCGCTCGGCGACCCGGTGCTGGTGCGCGCCGCGATGGCCTGCCTGCTGCTGTCGCCGCACGTGCCGATGTTCTTCATGGGCGACGAGTTCGCGGCTTCGACGCCGTTCCTGTATTTCTGCGACTTCGGCCCCGAGCTGGCCACCGCAGTCTCCGAGGGGCGGCGCTCCGAGTTCGGCGGGTTCGCGGCATTCGCCGACGAGGCCGCGCGTGCGCGCATTCCCGATCCGAACGCCGAGTCCACCTTTCTCGCCTCGAAGCTGCGCTGGCGCGAGCGCGGCACGCGCGCGCACTTCGAACGGTTGTGCGAGGTGCGGCAGTTGCTCGAAGTGCGGCATCGCCTGATCGTGCCCCGGCTCGCCGGCATGACGGCTGCAGGCGTCTACCGCAGCGATAACGGCACGCTGCAGGTGAGCTGGGACCTCGGGACTTCCGGCCGGCTGCACATGCTGGCCCATTTCGGCGAACAGCCCGCGGCGAGCCGGGCTGTTCCGCCCGGCGCGCTGTTTCATGGTGAAGGCGCCGCCATTCAAGAAGGTGCGCTGCAGCTCGAACGCGGCGCGGTGTACGTGACGCTGGAGGATCCACCGGGTGTCGGATGAAACGAGCGAGCCGCATGACGCGGTCACTGACGAACTGGTTCGGCTGTGCGAACACCACGGCATCGCCACCAGCTATTTCGATGCCTTCGGGATTCGCAGGGAGGCCAGCGCAGGCTCCCTGATGGCGCTGCTGGCCGAGTTCGGCGTCCGGCTCGGCCGCGTGGGGGATGCCGGGCCCGCGCTGGAGGCGGCGCGACACGCAAGCCAGGCCCAGGCGCTGCCGCCGGTGCTCGTCATTCAGACGCCTGCGGCCGGATGGCAGGTGCGGCTGCGGCTGGCGCCATCGACCGGGCGGGTCCGCTGGCAGCTGCAGGACGAGCACGGGACCGTGCTCGAAGGCGAGAGCGACGTCTCCCCGGAGCAAACAGCGCAGGGCGAACGCACCCTGCACGTCCCTGTCGAGCTTGAAGCCGGCTACCACCGGCTGCGCGTGGAGGGCCTGCCCGGCGAGACGCTGGTGCTGGCCACTCCCGGGCGCTGCTACCGCCCGTCCGCCGTGCAGGATGGCGGACGCGTGTGGGGCGTGGCCGTGCAGCTCTACGGGCTGCGCTCGCCGCGCAACTGGGGCATCGGCGATTTCGGCGACCTGGAAGAACTGGCGGTGCGGATGGCCGGGCAGGGCGCCGACCTCATCGGGCTCAACCCGCTGCACGCGCTGTTCGCAGGCACGCCGGAGCATGCAAGCCCGTACAGCCCCTCGTCGCGGCAGCAGCTCAACGAGCTCTACATCGACGTCGAGGCGGTCGATGGCTTTTCCAGCTGCGCTGCCGCGCGAGAAAAGGTGGGCTCGCCGGACTTCCAGCAGCGCCTGGCCGCGCTGCGCGCTTCGCCGCTCGTCGACTACGCCGGCGTGGCGGCGGCGAAGTTCGAAGTGCTGGAGCTGCTCTTCGCCCATTTCCGCGAGCGCCACCTCCCGCCGGAGGGCGTACCTGACGAAGCGGGCAGGGCGTTCCTCGATTTCGTCGATCGCCGCAGCGAGGCCCTTCGGCGTCACGCGGTGTTCGAGGCCCTGCGGGCGCACGTCCTCTCCACCGAAGAAGGCTCTGGCGACTGGCACTCATGGCCCGACGCATGGCGCAATCCCGATTCCGCCGAGGTCGCTGCGTTCGCGCGCGTGCATGCGGACCGCGTGCACTTTCACCAGTACCTGCAGTGGGTGGCCGACCGGCAGCTCTCGCACGTCGCGGCGCGCTGCCGCGCGCTGGGCATGGGCGTGGGCCTCTATACGGACCTGGCGGTGTCGGTCGACCGCGGCGGCTCCGACGCGTGGTCTTTCCAGCAGGGCTTTGCAGAAGGCGCCAGCATCGGCGCGCCGCCCGACGAGTTCAACCCGGCCGGCCAGCGCTGGGGCCTGCCGCCGCTGAAGCCGGGCAGCCTGCGCGCCGACGGCTACCGCTTCTTCATCGAGACGCTGCGCGCCAGCATGCGCGCAGCGGGCGCATTGCGCATCGACCACGCGATGGGCCTGATGCGGCTCTTCTGGATTCCACCCGGACGCGGGGCGGGCGAGGGCGCATACGTCTACTACCCGCTGGAGGAGATGCTCGCCATCGTCGCGATCGAAAGCCATCGCCAGCGCTGCATGGTGGTGGGCGAGGATCTCGGCACGGTCGAGGACGCGGTGCGCGAGGGCCTCTCTCGAGCCGACGTGCTCTCCTACCGCCTGCTCTACTTCGAGCGCCGCCACGGCGGCGGCTTCAAGGCGCCGGCCGAATATCCGCCGGCCGCGCTGGTCGCGATCAGCACGCACGACCTCGCGACCTTCGCGGGCTGGTGGACGGCGGCCGATCTTCGCGAGCGGCTGGCGCTGAACCTGTTTCCCGATCCGGCCGTCTTCGACAAGCAGCTGGCGGACCGCATGCGCGAGCGCGTCGAGCTCATCCAGTCGCTGCTGCAGGAAGGCCTGCTGTCCCGCGACGAGGCCGCCGAGGCTGCCGGCCTTTCGATGCCTTCGCCGCGGCTGGTGGAGGCGGCGCATGCCTTCCTCGCCAGGACGCCATCGGCGCTAATGGCGGTGCAATTGGAGGACGTGGCCGGCACCGTCGAGCAGGCCAACATGCCGGGGACGGTCGACGAACACCCCAACTGGCGCCGCAAGCTCGCGCAGCCCTTGGCGGCGCTGGCGCAGGGCGATCGCATGCGCGGACTGGCGCGGGTGCTGGGCGAAGCGCGGCCGCGGCAGCCGAATCACGAAGCGCCGGCCGGCCTGCAGACGCGCATTCCGCGCGCCACCTACAGGCTGCAGTTCCACAAGGACTTCGGCTTCGACGACGCCATCCGCGTGCTGCCCTACCTCGCGAAGCTGGGCGTGAGCCATGTCTACTGTTCGCCGATACAGCGCGCCCGGCCCGGCAGCATGCACGGCTACGACGTGGTCGCCCATGCCGAGATCAACCCCGAGCTCGGCGGCGCGGAGGGCTTCGCCCGCTTCGTCGATGCGCTGAAGGCGAACGGCCTGGGCCAGCTGCTGGACATGGTGCCCAACCACATGGGCGTGTTCGGCGCCGACAACGCCTGGTGGATGGACGTGCTGGAGAACGGCCCGGCCTCGCTCTTCGCGCAGCACTTCGACATCGACTGGCAGCCGCTGAACCCCGAGCTGGCCGGCAAGGTGCTGCTGCCGGTGCTGGGCGGGCACTACGGCGAGGTGCTGGAGAGCGGCGAACTGGTGCTGTGCTTCGAGGAAGCGGCCGGCAGCTTCGCCATGCGCTATTTCGAGCACCGCTTTCCGGTGGCCCCCGAAACCTACCCGACAGTGCTGGAGCCCGCGCTCTCGCGGCTCGGCGGCGTCGATGCGGACCGGCTCGCGAGCCTTTCGACTGCCTTCGGGCGACTGCCGGGGCGCAATGCCACGTCGCCGCACGAGCAGGCCGAGCGCGTGCGCGACAAGGAGCTGCTCAAGGCGCGGCTCGCGGACCTGGCCCTTGGCCAGCCCGAGGTGGCCCGTGCGGTCGCCGCCGCGGTGGCCGAGTTCAACCTGGCCTCGATCGAGGGGCGCGACGCGCTGCACGGGCTGATCGAGACGCAGGCCTACCGGCTCGCGCACTGGCGCGTGGCGGCCGACGAGATCAACTACCGCCGCTTCTTCGACATCAACGATCTCGCGGGCGTGCGCATGGAGCGCGACGAGGTGTTCGAGGCCACGCAGTCCTTCGCGCTGGACCTCGCCGCTTCGGGCGCGGTCGACGGGCTGCGCATCGATCACCCCGACGGGCTGTACGACCCCGCGGGCTATTTCCGCAAGCTGCAGGAAGGCTATGCACGACGCGCCGGCCTGGCGCTGCCGACCCACGACGCCGGTGGCCGGCCCGCGCGGCCGCTCTATGTGGTGGCGGAGAAGATCGCGGCCGCGCACGAGGAGGTGCCCGACAGCTGGCACGTGCACGGCACCACCGGCTACCGTTTCGCCAACGTGGCCAACGGCGTGCTGGTCGATACCGCAGGCGAGGACAGCGTGCTGCACGCCTGGCAGCGCTTCAGCGGCGTGACGGAAGACTTCGCCTCGATCTGCCGCGAAGGCCGGCGCGAGGTGATGCGCAACGCGCTGTCCTCGGAACTCAACGTGCTCTCCGGCGAGTTGCTCCGCATCGCCCGGGCCGACCGGGGAACGCGCGACTACACGCTCAACGCGCTGCGGCGGGCGCTGGCGGGCGTGTGCGCATGCATGAGCGTCTACCGCACCTACATCGTCGAGGGGCCGTCCCCGCAGGATGCGCACTTCATCGACGAAGCCGTGGCCGAGGCTGCGCGGCGCAGCGGTGATGCCGACTTGTCGGTGTTCGAGTTCCTGCGCGGTGCGCTGCGTGGAGAGGTGGCTGAGGGGGTGCCGGCCGCGCTGGCTGAGCGGGTAAAACGCTTCGCGATGCGCTTCCAGCAGTTCAGCGCGCCGGTGGCGGCCAAGGGCGTAGAAGACACTGCCTTCTACCGCTACTTTCCTCTGAGCTCGCTCAACGAGGTGGGCGGGGAGCCCGATCTTTTCGGCATCGAGGTCGAGCAGTTTCACGAGCTTTCGGCCGACCGCGCGCTGCGCTGGCCGCACACCATGCTCGCAACCTCGACGCACGACAACAAGCGCTCGGAAGACGTGCGCAATCGCATCGACGTGCTTTCGGAGATTCCGGACGAATGGATGCACGCCCTGGCGCGCTGGCACGGCAAGTGCCGCGGATCGCGCGTGCAGCTGCCGGGCGGCGGCGAGATGCCATCCCCGGCCGACGAGTACCTGCTCTACCAGACCCTGCTGGGCACCCTGCCGCCGGGCGGGCTCTCTGCTGCAGAGCTTCCGGACTACGCCGATCGCATCTGCCAATACATGCGCAAGGCCGCGCGCGAAGCCAAGCTGCGCACGCGCTGGACACAGCCGGACGAGCCGTACGAATCGGCTCTGGAGCACTTCGTGCGCGAGATCCTGGCTCCCGCCGAAAACGGGGAGGAGGGCGCCTGCCTGCGCGACATCCGGCAGCTGTCGGACCGGCTGGCGACGCTGGGCGCCTGGAACAGCCTGACCCTCACCTTGCTGAAATACGCCTCGCCCGGCGTGCCCGACCTGTACCAGGGAAGCGAGCTGATCGCGCTGAGCCTCGTGGACCCGGACAACCGTCGCCCCGTGGACTACGCGCTGCGCCAGCAGCTGCTCGATGAGCTGGACCAGACGGCCGGCAGGAACGATCTTTCGTCACGTATTCCGGCGATGGCCGCGGCCCCTCACGATGGTCGCGCGAAGCTCTGGTTCATCTGGCGCCTGCTGAGCTTGCGCCGGTCGCAGCCGCTGCTGTTTTCCGAAGGAAGCTATGAACCGCTGGCAGTCGAGGGCCCGCTGGCGCGCCACGTCGTGGCGTTCGCGCGGCGGCATGGCGACCAGGCCGTTCTTGTTCTGGCCGGCCGCCTGTTCGCGTCGATTTCTGGAGAAGCCGCTGCGCCGAGACTGCCGGAGGCGAGGAGCTGGGACGGCACGACCATCCGCCTGCCGGGTTGGCTCGCTGGCGCTTCGTTCCGAAACCTGCTGACCGGGGAGGCCGTCTCTGCCTCAGGGGATGCGGCGCGCCTTCGCCTCAGCGAAGCATTCGTCTCGATGCCCTGGGCTGCGTTGGCCGTGGCTGGCACGCGCTGAGATGAATGAGTCGGTCGGTTTGACAGGCGCCGACACCAGGTCCCCGCCGCGGACAGGCCGATGCGTGCAAAGGTCGAAACAATTGCCTGGAATCCTGTGAAGCGATTGCTTCGACAAGCCGCGGCTTGATTCGACATGGGACGACCGGACGCTCGCTCTGGTCCGACCTGTGGTCTCGATACCATGTGCCGGCGGAGTCCGCATCCTGAATATTGGAGATGCCGCAGCAGGGGAGGCGTTCGACAATTCGGCGCCATCAAGCCCACTCGACATCGAGATGATCGAACGCTTCACCCTGCCCTTCGGGAGGAATGTCTCTTTTCCAAGTCCGAATCCGGAACCGCCTCGCCGGCTTGCTGCGCTGGTTGTCATCGCCTCATTGCTGTCAGGCTTCCATTCCAGCTCACTCGCTGAAATCCGCCTATGGAAGCGCGGCGCGCCGGGTGGGTTCAACGCCGTGCTCTATGTTCAGAACACTGGCACACAAGCGCAGCAGTGCGCCGTGTCCTGGGCCGACGCCAGTCGTGCCTACGGCAACGGGCATACGGTGATCGTCAAGCCGGGCGCCACGGAGAGCATCCAGACGGGCGTGGTGGCGGTCAACGAGGAGGCTCGTTGTCATCCATGGGTCGATCCGCAGGAACAGCGAGCCCAGGAGGAGCGGCGGCGCCGGGAAGCCGATGCCCAGCGTGCAGATGCCCTGCGCAGGAGCCTGCAAGAGGAGCAGCGGGCTCGGCAGCAGCTTTTCGGGGCGCCGGCCGAAGCAGCGAAGGCCGGCAGCACCGGCGTCGGGCAGCAAAGCGGCGCTTCCGTGACCCCGCACGCAGCAGCGGCGCCGCAGGCTACCGCGCGTGCTGCTCCGGCCTTGGTGCGTCCCGCACAGGCCGCCGCGCCTTCTTCGCCGATCTACCAGCCGCCGCCCGACCCTTCCGTGACGCGCGCCAGCCGCGCAACGCAGTTGATCGGCGCAGTGGGAGCGGGTCTGGACGCAATGAGCCGTGCATCCGAGCGTGAAGAGCAGGAAAAGCTCTATCGGCAAGATCGGGCGGCGCAGATCGAGAACGATGCCAGGCAGGCTGTCGGAAATGGTGCAGACGTCAATCCATGGGGGGTCGAGAAATGACGCGGATTCGCAAGCATGTTCTTGCAGTTGCGCTCGCCGCAGCGCTTATCTCCTTGGCAGGATGCGCGACTCATCCGTGGGAGCATGAGCGAGCAGCCGAGAAATGGATCGAGAGCACGGTTGTTCCCATTCAAAAGTCGCAGCCGCAACAGGCCATCGCGCTGCTGCAAAAGCGCCTGAACGAGGAGTGCGCGCCCATCGAAGGTCTGGGAAAGATGTCCTTCTGGCAGATGAAGGGCTACAACGGCGAAAGCGGCAATCACCGGGCTTGTGCCCTCTACAGCGCGCAACTCGCGATGGTGCTGTACCAATCCGGGCAATTCCGAGAAGCGGTTCCCTACATGTCGCAGGCGCTGCTCGACAAGGCATCGAGAGTGCCGGGGACCACCCCGCCCCTCAATGGCATGCTGTGCGAAAGCATGAGCTGGTACGGGGTCCGTGACCCTCAGATGCGCAGCGCACCGTTTTTCGTGGCGTACTTCGACACCATGGAGAAAGCCGGCGACGCACGGGCGAAGGACTTCATGTACAAGTCCTATCTTTGCCGCCTGGACGTCGACTACGGCGCCAGTCCGACGGAGCTTGAAGACGAGTTTGTGATGCGGACGCGGGCGTACTACGGAGAGGATGCGGCCCAGAAGAGTCAGCAGTACATCACGGTGATCCACCGCAAGCTGAAGCCCGCTCGCTTCGCGCTGCAGTCACAGCCCTACACCCCGCAAAGATTGGCGAAGGACGCCGAGCTTCTGAACAACGCGATCGCGCAAGTGCGACGCCAGGGATTGGATGCACCCATCGGGACCATGCCTTCGCCGTATCCGCTGCACTTGCAGGCCTTGATGGCCGACAAGGAAAGAGCCCTCAGAACCAACGCCACGAATGAAGCGTACAAATAACGAAGGCGGCACGAGCCGGGGAGGGGGGAGCGGCGCCTTACATCCCGGTGACCAGCCGCACCATTTCAGCGAGCCGGGTCACGCCGGTCTTCAAGTGGATGGATTTGATCTGCGAGCGAATGGTGCCGATCGACACCCCGCGGGACTCGGCGCAGGCCTGGGGCGTGAGGCCTTCAACGCAGATCGAGGTGCAGACTTCGCTTTCGGCCTGAGTGAGGCCAAAAACGATGCGCAGGCTGCTTTGTCGTTCCGCAATGGATCGATCACCGGAAGCGACCATCAGCGTCAAGGGCCTCTGCCAGTCCTTGGCCACCGCAGAGCTGGCTGACAACGGAGTCAGGCGCAGCACCAAAGGGCTGTGTGGCGCCGGTCGTCGAAGGGCGATCGCGCCTTGACGGCATGCCTCGTGCCATTCCCGTGCCGTCGATGGCGATGGCGGCGATGGCTCGAAACGGCCGTTCACGAAGCGCAGCGCCTTCTCGCTCGCCATGAGCCTGCTGGCCGCCGAATTCGCGCGCAGCAAGCGCCGCGAATCGTCCAGCACGAAGATCGCGCAGCCCAGGGCATCGAACACCGATTCGACGTGGTTCACCTGCTGTTGCGAACTCTCAAGCTGGGCTTGCAGGCGCAACGCTCGTCCCAGATGCGTGCCAATGCTCTGGAAGCTGTCTCGGGAGGAGGTCGACCCCATGTCGTCCGTCCCGCCATGCAAGCTCAAGAAGTGCGACAACCTGGTCGTCCTGGAGACGAATGCGCCTTCCCAATACCCCAGGTCCAGGGGACGCAGGAACTCCTGGTGATAGATGCTGTGCGAGCGCTGTCTGTCCCGATTCCATTGCCGGTCGTCGTACCAGCGGCCCACGTCCCATTCCGCGGCCACGGCCCGGGACGGGTCATATCGATGAAATTCGTCGTTGTAGCCCTGCTGGATCTTGCCGGCCAACTCGTCGTCGTCGGCCGCGACGTCGCTGGCAAGGGTCTGGCCGGCGCCATCCAATGTCACGATGGCGACCAGTCGAGTGCCCGTCAGTGCACGAATCCGGTCGAGGGCGCATCGCCACGGCTGCTCGCCCATGCCTGCGGCGTATATGTTCTCGATCAGTGCTTGCATCTAACTAGCACCTTGCTCCGGACGAAGAGGGGTTCCATTTGTCATCTGTTATTTAACATAATGCACATTGTGTGATTCGCCAGAGCAAGTCACCGAGGTCCGTAGCTCCCGGGATCGTCGAAAAAATCTGGTGTGCTGAAGCGCCAACGGAACCGAGGACCGCGCCAGTCAGAAGCGAAGCTTTTCCCAGCGCTTTCATGAGCGCGTCTCCCTTTGCCTTTCCCTCGTACTGCCGCACCGTTGCGCGCGCGAGCGTCTGCACAGGATCTAGGCCTGCCACGTGAGCCATGAGAGCTTGGTCTGCCGGCGTACAGGTCTTGTGACCATGGCGCCAGTTGCTCACGTGCTGGGGCGGGACTCCAAGTGTGCGAGCCAGCTTGCCGTCGCTGCCCGCGACCTTTGCCGCTCTGTCGATCAGATCGTTCAGTTCTTCAAGTTGATTCATCCGTAACCTCTTGTAGTTACAACCGGATTGGGTTATGGTCGCACCCCAGTAACCAAAATGGGTTGCATAACCAAACGGGGTTCATTATGGCGCGAGAGGGGCGCAAGAGGGTCATCGAGGCAACGCCGCGCGCACAGCTGCTGCGCCGTTCGTTCTGGGCCTACCGTCAGCTGGACATGTTCGCGAGCGCTCCGCAGGGAGCTACTGCCAGAAGCAGCTCGCTGGAACCCTATGCCCAGCACCTCGACCAGTTGCGAGCTAGCCGGGAGGCCCGCTCGTGATCTACGAAGACGACACCCCTGTCGAGTGCATCGATTGCGGCTGGAGCGGTGAACACGCTCTGTGCGCTGGCTGTGCTGACGTGCTGGCCGATGACGATGAAAAGGGTTGCCCGATCTGCGGCGGTCGCGTCGTCTTGGACGCGCGCGAGCTGGAGGCTCGTTCTTGACTCGCAAGCTCCAGCCCTACAAGGCCCACGGCTACGGCAACACGTTCCGTCGCCGGCTCAGCGTGAAGCGCGCGGGGGCAAGCGAAGCGCCGCACCAAGCGCTGAACGCTGCACCTCGCCCCCCTGCTCTAACAGGGGGGGAAAGTACTCCCCGAGGCGCAAAGGTGGACTGGCTCACCTGCACGTGGTATCCAGATCCGGACGAGCACGTCCCCGCGACCATCCTTGGCCTGCTGCGCGACGTAGTTGGCTCCACGGTGGTTGCGGTCGACGCCCCCGGCATGTTCGGCTATCAGGACGGCTGCAGGTTCTTCATCGACCTCAACGGCACGCAGGTCAACATCGCCCGCGTGGACTTCGGCGGCACGCACCACGGTATGCGTGCGCGCTTCGACCTTTCGGGCACCGGCTGCTCGAAGGTCTCCAGTTGGCCCGCCGTGCAAGGCTGGATCGAGCGACAAGCCGCGTACAAGCTCACGCGTGTTGATCTGGCCGTGGATCTGCTCATGGGCGAGTACACCGTCGAGCACGCGCGCGACTGGTATCTCGAAGGGCGGTTCAACGCCGGCGGCCGCATGCCTCGGCACAGCACGCCTGGTGACTGGCTCTGCCCGAAGAATGGCCGCACGCTGGAGGTCGGCCGGCGCGAGAACGGCAAGATGCTGCGCGCCTACGAGAAGGGCCGCCAACTGGGCGATGTTGCCAGCCCGTGGACTCGCTTCGAGGTCGAGCTACGCAACATCGACCGCGATCTGCCACTCGACATTCTCACGCGCTGCGATCACTACTTCGTTGGCGCGTATCGCTGTCTCGAAGAGATCCTCGCCGTTGCGGCCGACAGGATCTCCACGCATCAAAAGGAGGGCGAGATCGCCCTCGAAAAGCTCACCACGCACGCACGCAGCGCCTACGGGCAACTGGTGGACGTGCTGCGCCTTCGTCTCTCTGCAGACGAGGTGCTCGGTGCCCTATCTCGACCTGGTGTTCCACGGCGACTGGAAAAAGCCAGCCTGGTCGGATTCAACCTCGCGGCGTCGCCGGCCGCGTTTCTCAACCTCAAGGAAATGAACCATGAAGATCAACGTGATCGGGTTTGAAAGCAGCGAAGGCGTCTCGAAGAAGACCGGCCAACCCTACGCCATCGGCAAGCTGTACGCCGCCCTCCCCCTCGCCGGTGCCAAGGGCGCCAAGGGCTACATGGGCAGCGAATACCGCTGCGAGCCGTCGGTCCTGAAGAAGATCGAGCACAACGCCCCGCCGTTCATGGCGGAAGTCGAGTTCCAGGACGTGATGCGCTACGGCGAGCGCGAGCAGCAGATCGTCTCCATCGTGCCCACCGAAGCGAAGGCGCCCGGCACTGCCGTGCGCACGGCGTGATGCCTGAGGTGCCGCTCTGGGCTTGTGGAGCGTTCATCGGCCTCGTGGTCGGTGTTCTGCTCGGCGGTGTGCGTGACGTGCTTCACGAGGTCGCAGAGTCCACCAGGCGCGTGCACGCTGCGCGTCATCGCGATCACCGCTCTGTGCCGTCGATCAAGTGATTTCAACTGGTAGCCCTCCAACGTCGTGAGACGCCGAGGGCTATCGGGTGCAATCCCGAATGTCTCGGGAACACCAGCTCAACTGGAGTTCCAAATGCAAGTTGCCTCTTTCGGTCGTAAGACCGCCTCTGCAGTCGCCCGCGCCAAGCGCGTTGCCGGTGACACCATCCTCAAGGCCAGCATGGTCGCCGCTGCAGCTGCAGCACCGGTCCTGTCGTTCGCGCAGACCGCAGATCCCAACCAGGCCAAGATCGACGAGGCCGGCACCAAGATGGTCGGCTATGCCGTCACCGTCGTCGGGATCATGGTCGGCTTCTGGGCTGTGAAGCGCGCCGGCCAGAAGATGGGCTGGTGGTAAGCCCTCGGAGGGGTTCGCGTCATGGGTGACAACACGCAAACCATCGTCGTGCAGATCCAGCCGGCCCCTCCCTCGGAGCAGAACATCGACCTGTACTGGTCGGTGTTCTGGTCCCTGTTCAGCGCCCTCCTCGGCGTCTGGGTCTGGAAGCAGATCGAGAAGATCTTCACCACCAATCACGATGACTGACCATGTTCACCTCTCCCGTCGAGCTGCTGCTCGTTGGCGGCATGCTCTTGCTGCTCTGGCTCTTCTTCCGCTGAGCGCCGCAGCATACGTCTCTCCTTCCCCGCCGCCAGGCTTCGGCGGTTCGCCCGGTTCGTGGACGTTCACCCCCCCATCGCCTGCTGACCAGCTCGACAAGATCATCCGGGGTCCGGGTCCGAAGATTCCTGGCGGTCCTACTGCTGGTGGAGCTTTCCGCCTTGGCGGTGGCGCTGCCCGTGCACTCGCTGGTGGTGCCGCGCGATTCCTGATTCCCGGTGTCGGGGCTGCGATGACGGTGGCGTGGCTCGCGTCGTATTGCGTGACCTACGAGGGCGGTCAGTGGAAGCGAACCTGTTTCGTCGACAACAACGGCCAGCCCTATACCCCTCCGCAGTCGGATGGCTACCGGTACTCGGTGTTCGCCATCAACGGTGACACGAGGGAAGAGGCCTGTCATAACTACATCGATCAGTTGGTCAACGAGACCTACAGGTATGAGTACAGCGGGGTCACGACGACTGGTGGTTCCTACGGGTACGGGCTGTGCTCGTACAAGCAGTACTACAAGTCCAATGGTGCGCTCTGGGGCACTCAGAATGCGCCGCTTAACAGGGGGCAAGCGAGCAACTGCCCGGCCGGTTGGTACAAGACCCCTGCGGGCTGTCTGTCATCGCTTGCGCCGCAGCCGCTGACGGTCCAGCAGGTAGAGGAGGAGATGGCCACCAAGCCATTGCCCCAGCAGCTGCCTCCTGGTTTCCCGTATCCGCTCGATCCGCAGGTGCCGTTCATCTTCAACCCGGATCAGGCCACGCCTCCTAACGCACAACCTCTGCGCGTCCCCCAGGGCAACCCGGTTCCCATTCCGAACACGAACCCGCAGCAATACCGCCAGCCGGTTACTCGCTTTACGCCTGCGCCCACCGTCGACGATCCGTTTCGGCTGGATGTTCGGCCCGAGGATCTGACTGGCACCAGCCCGACCGGCCTCACTGGGCCGACGACCGTCACCTCCGGTAGTCCGGCTGGTGATAAGCCCGAGCAGTTCGATTTGTGCAAAGAGCACCCCGATATCCTGGCTTGTCAGAAGATTGACTTCGACACTCCTGACGGCGAGATACCGAAGGAGAACAGGCAGATCACGTATGCCCCGGAGAACGTCCTTGGCGGTGGTTCCTGCCCTCCCCCGCGTGACCTGGCTTATGGCCGGCAGTTCAGCTATGCGACCACTTGCGATGCGCTCACGACTTACGTGCGTCCGATGGTGATCGCGATCGCGGGCTGGATGGCCATCGTGATCATCTTCAGCATCGGGAAGCCAGAATGAAGTTCGGCACCTTTCTCCTGTCGCTGCTTCAGCCCGCGATCGCCAAGATCCTGCTGAGCCTTGGCTTCTCAATCGTTTCCATCGTCGGCATGCAGGCCCTGCTGCAGCAGTTGAAGACCTCGCTCGTGTCCAGCTTGAACGGCCTGCCCGCTGATGCGATGAGCCTGTTCCTGCTGGGCGGCGGCGGCGTCGCCCTCGGGATCGTCTTCGGTGCTCTCACCACCAAGCTGCTGCTCTGGCAGATCCAGCGCTCCACCCAGATCCTCGGGAAGAACACGGGATGATCACCGTCATCACTGGCACGCCTGGTGCCGGCAAAACGCTCTACGCGATCCAGAAGCTGCTGCTGCCTCTCGTTGGCACTGACGTTGTGCAGGAGGTCGATGGCGTCGTCACGATCCACCCGCGCACCATCTACACCAACATCAAGGGCCTCACCATCGATCACGAGTTCATCGATGGTGGCGACGTTAACGGTCTGCGCGACTGGCATCTGTGGGCCAAGCCTGGTGCCGTGATCGTGTTCGACGAAGTGCAGAAGATCTGGTCGCCTCGCGCCAATGGCTCGGCCGTGCCCGACGATATTCAAGCGTTGGAGACTCACCGGCACATGGGCGTCGACTTCATCCTCATCACGCAAAACGTCATGCTGGTCGACCGCAACATCCACGCGCTCGGCGGTCGCCATCTGCACGTGCGCCGCGTGGCCAACATGCCGTTCGCTACCGTCTACGAGTGGGACCACGTCAGCCGGCAGTTGCTGTTCGCCAAGTCGATCACGAAGTCTTTCTTCAAGCACGACAAGAAGGTCTACAAGCTCTATCACAGCGCAGATTTGCACACCAAGCAGCCGCGCAAGATGCCCGGTGTCCTGTGGTTCCTGTTGATCGCCGTCGTTGTTCTGGCCTGGAAGGGTCCCGACGCGTTTCGAGGCCTGACCGGCAAGCCCATCTCCACGCCGGCCAGCGCCGCCTCGAGCTCGAGCACTTCGTCGCCCGCGGCTGCAGCTGCTGCGTCTGGTGCTGTAGCCGCGGGGCCAGTGGCCATCGATGACCGCACCGCCTGGTTGCCGCGCATCAGCAGCCGTCCTGAGTCTGCCCCTGCCTTCGACCAGTTGCGTCAGGTCAGGGCTATGCCCGTGGTCGCTGGTGCTATGTGCAATGCGAAGGGCTGTAGGTGTGTCACGCAGCAGGGAACGAACGCCGGCTTGTCTGACGATGAGTGTCGCGCCTGGCTGGCCAACCCGCCCTTCGACCCGTATACGGCTCCGAAGGCCGATCAGCCACCTACCCCTCAACCAGACCGAGAAAAGCCGTTGGAGGCCCTCCCTGCCCCCACGCTGGTGGTTATCGATGCCCCTGGCTACCGCGATCCGGTCGGCTCCAGATCCTCCCACCGCTGATCCGACCAGGTTGGAATTACGTGCCCCTGCCTAAGCGCCCTCGCTACTGAAAAGCAAAACGCCGGAGCCCTTGTGGCGTAGGCATCTGGTCTCTGGCGTTTGGCTAATTACGTGCCCCTGCCTTTTCTCTGGCCGGCCAGGACGACGCCCGCGACTGCGGGCTCCCGGCTACATTTCGTGAATGGCAGGTGATCAAAGAGACTGGTACAGGGACTGGTGGCGCAAGCGCACTGGCTACACGGAGCGCGCTTCCTTCCGCATCGGTGAGGGCGAGCGCAAGCGCCAGGCGCACCGCTCTGCCTGGCGACGCAACTGGATCGCCCTCGCCTGCCTGGTTGCGCTCTTCACCATCGCGGTCATAGCTTCCAAAATTCTTCGCGCATGAAAAAGGCCCCAATCGGGGCCTTTTTTAATTCGGTTATATTTTATTTAATTACGCTTTTAAAGCGAAATATCTGTTTACATAACCCCTATTGCGTTTCGAATTAATTCGTAATGCACATTGTGTGCGATATGGGAGGATTCCAGGGAGGTCATACCCCCGAAAATCCAGAAAGCAAATCTACCTCCGCGGACTGTTCCCCATGTCCAACACCAGACTGCCTTCCTTCAGATTCCTGATCGGCTTCGAAGCCGCTGCCCGCCTGGGGAGCTATTCGCGGGCGGCGGACGAACTGAGCATCTCCCAATCCGCCGTCAGCCACCAGATCGCCCAGCTCGAAGAGCAAGTCGGCCAGCCGCTGTTCCGGCGCAAAGGACGCGGCGTCGAATTGACGGTCTCCGGGCGCTTGCTGCTCGACAGCGTCGGCAAGTCGCTCGACCAGATCCGCAACGGGCTCGACCGCATCGAAACCTACATGGACGACAGCCTGGTCACGCTGGTCTGTCCGGCGCCGATCGCCGAAGGCTGGCTGCAGCCGCGCCTCGAGATGCTGCTGCGCGAGCATCCAGCGCTCTGTCCGATCATCTCGATCGACGAAACCGCGCGCTACATCGACGAGATGGACGTGGATATCGCCATCACCCGCGAGCCGCTCAGGCAGCGCGGCGTGTTCGAGGTCCCGCTGCTCGAAGACGAACTCGCCGCAGTCGTGCATGCAGACTCCGCCGACAAGGCTGCTGCCGGGTTGCTTTGCCTCGAATCCGACCTCACGAGCGACCGCATCGGTCCGTTCATCCGCGAGCACTTCGGCAAGCTGCGCAGGCGCGCCATCTACGACGATCCGCGACTCCTGCTCGACGCAGCCTTGCGCGGCCACGGCGTGGCACTCGTGTCCCGCCTGTTGGCCGACGAAGCCCTGCACACGGGCCAGCTTCAGCGCCTCGTCGAGTACCCGAGCCTGTCGCTGGGCACGCTTTGGATCTCGCGCTCCGAGGGCGAGCCGCGCATGCCGATGGTCCGCGAAGTGTTCGAGAGCCTGGTGCGTTACGCCAAGCCTTGAAAACCGAGTCATGAGCCAGATTGGCCGATCAGTCCAGAAAAGATCAATTTTCCAAATAGATAAACGTCAACAGAATCCGGGGCTCAGTAGTAACCCTTGATTTTCATGACAACTCGACGTGCCCTGATGGGCCTTGGCAGCCTCGGACTGATGAGCGGAATCCTGAGCGCATGTGGGGGAGGCGGTGGCGGCAACGGCCCGCAGGCACTTGTTCCGGTGCCGGCCCCTGCTCCTGCGCCCTCCCCGATCGCGCTCCAGCCCTCCCCGCAACCAACCGAAACCTGGCGGATGCCCGACGAGAGCGCTCCGCATCGCGCCGTATGGATGGCGTTCGCAGCCCGCGAATCGGTCTGGACCGCGCCCATGCGCCAGCCGGTACAGCAGGCGCTGGCGCGCATCGCCAACGCCATCAGCGTCTACGAGCCGGTGAAGATGCTGGTGGGTGCGGAAGATTTCGCCACCGCGCGCCAGCTCTGCGGCTCCAACGTGGAACTGATCCAGCACGAGATCGACGATCTCTGGATGCGCGACACCGGCTGCGTCTTCGTGCGCAATACCCGCGGCGAGCGCGCAGCGGTGAGCTTCAAATTCAACGGCTGGGGCAACAAGCAGCCGCACACCCGCGACGCGACCGTGGCCGCCCGAATGGCGGAGCTGACCGGGGTACCGCTGCTGCGCAGCCGGCTCGTGATGGAAGGCGGCGGCATCGAAGTCGACGGGGAAGGCACGGCCATCATCACCGAGAGCTGCGTGCTCAACGCCAACCGCAATCCGGGCGTCACCAAGTCCGACGCCGAGGTCGAACTCAAGCGACTGCTGGGCCTGGAAAAGATCATCTGGCTGCCCGGCGTCGCCAACCGCGACATCACCGACGGCCACACCGACTTCTACGCCCGCTTCATCAAGCCGGGAGTGGTCGTCGCAGCGCTGGAGAACGACGAGACCTCGTTCGATCACAGGGTGACGCGGCTTCATCTGGAGTTGCTGCGCGCGGCGACCGATGCACGCGGCCGCGCGCTTCGGATCGTCGTGTTGGAAACGCCGGGCAAGGTGCGGCCGGAGTTCGCGCGCAAGGACTTCGCGGCCGGGTACGTGAATTTCCTGATCACCGACAAGGCTCTTTTCCTGCCCGAATTCGGCGATGCTGCGGCCGACCAGGCTGCCCGCAATGCGCTCGCGGCCCAATTGCCCAGCCACCAGATCGTCCAGCTGAACATCGACGCCATTGCCGCCGGCGGCGGCGGCATCCACTGCACGACGCAACAGGAACCCGTGTAGCAGGACACCGACATGCGCATGCCCCCTCCTCTACTGACCCGTCGCCGTCTGCTCGGCGGCCTGAGCCTCGCGCCCCTGGGACTGGCCGTGCCGTCGATGGCGGCGGCGCCCGAGTCCTGGCACATGCCTGACGAAGGCGATCCGCATCGTGCCACCTGGATGTCCTTCGGCGCTAACGAGGACGTCTGGGGCCGGCGCCTGCTGAAGCCGGTGCGCGAGCACCTGGCCAGCGTCGCGCGGACGATCGCGGCCTTCGAGCCGGTGCGCATGCTGGTGAACGAGGAAGACCACGATCTCGCGGCCCGCCTGTGCGGCAACCGGGTACAGCTCGAGGTGCAGCCGGTCGACGATCTCTGGATGCGCGACACCGGCCCCGTCTTCGTGCGCGACAGCGCCTCTGGCCAATGGGCCGGGGTGGATTTCAATTTCAACGGCTGGGGCCGCAAGCAGGAGCATGAACACGACGCGGAAGTCGCCGGTTACGTCACCAGTGCAGCCGGCGTACGGCGGCTGAGTACCCGGCTCGTGCTGGAGGGCGGCGGCATCGAGGTCGACGGGCAAGGCACGGCCATCATCACCGAGAGCTGCGTGCTCAATGCCAACCGCAATCCCGGCCTGGGCAGGGAAGCCTGCGAAGCCGAGCTGAAGCGGCTGCTGGGCCTGCGCAAGATCATCTGGCTGCCTGGAATCGCGGGGCGCGACATCACCGACGGCCACACCGATTTCTACGCCCGCTTCGCCTCGCCCGGTGTCGTGGTGGCCGGCCTCGACGAGGACCCCGGCTCCTATGACCGGGCCGTGACCCGCCGGCACCTCGAGATCCTGAAACAGGCTACGGATGCCCGCGGCCAGCGGCTGCGTGTGGAAGTTCTAAGAGGGCCGGATTCCGTACGCCGGAAGCTGGAAACGCCAGAGTTCGCCGCCGGCTACATCAACTTCTACGTGTGCAACGGCGCGGTGATCGCGCCGCAGTTCGGCGATTCACGAGCCGATGGCAACGCCCGGTCGCTGCTGCAAGAGCTGTTTCCGCGCCGGGAAGTCGTTCAACTGGACATCGACGCCATTGCCGCGGGCGGCGGCGGCATCCACTGCACGACTCAGCAGCAGCCGGGCTGAGCAGGAGGAGCGAAGCTCACCACTTGCCATCCTTGGGCACAGCCTTGGGCGCGTTGGCCCTCGCATTGGCAGCTGCGGCGATCATCGAGGCAGCCTCCGAGCGGTTCGCCTTGTTCGCGAAGTCCACGGCAGTCATGCCCAGCTGGTTCTTCATGGTCGTGTCCGCGCCCTCGTCGAGCAGCAGCTTCACCGCGTCGTTGGAGCCGTACATGGCCGCCATCATCAGCGGTGTGGTGCCGTTGGGCGACTGCGCGTCGATGAAGGCGAAGTTCTCGAGCAAGGTCTTCATGATCGCGATCTGCCCACTGGTGGCGGCGTAGTGCAGCGGCGTCCAGCCGGTCTTGTTGACAGCGGCGTCGCGCTTGAGCAGCTGGTCCACCACATCCTGCTGGCCCTTGATGGCCGCGAGCATCAGAGGGGTCTCGTCCTTCGGACTGGCGATGTCCACGTCGGTCTGCGGCGCCTCGATCAGCACCTTGATCACCTTCGGCGAAGGCTCGCGCAATGCGATCAGGAGGCCCGTCTGACCGTGTTCATCGCGGGTGTTGGGGTCGAATCCGCGCTGGATGAGGTTCCTGACGCCGCTGGCGTTGTCGCCGCGCACGGCCCGGAAAAAGTCTTCGAAGGAACCGGCATGGGTTGCAAAAGATGCAGCAACGACAATGAGATAGATCGATTTCTTGAAGTAGTTTTTCATGCTTTGACTTCCCTGAACAAGGCTTCGAAATTGTCGCTCGTGGCCTTGGCGACGGCCTCCACTGGCATTTTTCGCAGCTCCGCGATCTGCTGCGCCACGTAGGGCACGTAGGACGGGTTGTTGGTCTTGCCGCGGTACGGCACCGGCGCGAGGTACGGGCTGTCGGTCTCGATCAGCATGCGGTCCAGCGGGACGAAAGCGGCCACGTCGCGCAGGTCCTGGGCCTTCTTGAACGTCAGGATGCCGGAGAAAGAGATGTAAAAACCCAGGTCCAGCGCCGCCCGCGCCACCTCGGCAGTCTCGGTGAAGCAGTGGAACACGCCGCCGGCCGCGCCGGGCGAGGCGTCCTCGCCCTCCTCCTTCAGGATCGCCAGCGTGTCCGCCGAGGCTTCGCGGGTATGGATGATCAGCGGCTTGCCGGTCTGGCGGGCGGCGCGGATGTGCACGCGGAAGCGGTCGCGCTGCCATTCGAGGTCGGAAATGCTGCGGCCACCCTTGCGCTCTTCCATCTGGTAGTAGTCGAGGCCGGTCTCGCCGATGGCCACCACGCGCGGGCGCTGCGAGAGGCGCACCAGGTCTTCGACGGTGGGCTCGGCGATGTCCTCGTTGTCGGGATGCACGCCCACGCTGGCCCAGAAGTTGTCGTAGGCGGCCGCGAGGGCCTGCACTTCGTCGAATTCCTCGAGCTTGGTGCAGATGCACAGCGCCCGGTCGACCTGCGCCGCAGCCATGGCGGCGCGGATCTCAGGCATCTGGCCCGCGAACTCGGGAAAAGTGAGATGGCAGTGGGAGTCTGTGAACATCGGGAATGAGGGGATGGCGGTGCTCGCCCCTGGCTGGGCCCCGTGCGGGGTCCGTATGGGAGGCTGGCGCCGTCGAACGAGTTCCGCGCCACCGTGACGGCGGCGGAAGACTCAGATGGTTTGCGTGGGGCGGTCGGAGGCCATCGAGCCGCCGAGCGCCGCTTCGATGCGCGCCTTCAGCTGGCGCGACTTCTCGTCGGAAGGAAAACGGATGCCCACGCCCGGAGCCCGGTTGCCTGCGGCGCGCGGCGGCGTGATCCAGGCCACCTTGCCGGCCACGGGGTAGCGCTGCGGGTCTTCCGGCAGCGTCAGCAGCACGTAGACGTCGTCGCCAAGGCGGTATTCGCGCGAGGTCGGAATGAAGATGCCGCCCTCGGCGAACAGCGGGATGTAGGCCGCGTACAGCGCGCCCTTTTCCTTGATGGCGAGCTGGATGACGCTCGGCCGGGCGGGTGCGGAGGATGCTGCGGGCGCAGCGGGTGCGGCAGGTTGGTTCATGGTCGGCGACGAGCGGCAGAGTTTAGGGTGGTTCGCGCTTCGCTCACAAGCGCTTCGAGCATGAGGCCCGCGTTGAACGGGTGCTCCGCGGTCCTTGCGGCGCTCGCGAGCGACTTCGACCAGCGCGCGAGCGCCAGCCGTGGCGGTGCGGCGGGCAGGTCGGCCGCTTCGAAGAATCGGGGCGCCGCGCCGTTGCCGACGGCCATCAGGTCATGGCAGAGCTTCTGCAGCGCGCCTACCGCCTGCGCAGGTGCGTGGTCGGCCAGCGCGCCGACGTCGCCTCGCACCATGGCCTTGGGCAGCAGTGCCCAGGCCTTGGGCGACTGCCCTGCCCGCGCGAGGCGCAGGGCATCGCTGGGCCGGCCGCCGGCGGCGCGCAGCAAGGCGGCCGCGTCGGCCGCAGGCACGTCCTGCGCGACCAGCCAGGCTTCCGCCTCGGCGGTTTCGGGCCAGGGAAGCGTGAAGCCGAGGCAGCGGCTGCGGATGGTCGGCAGCAGCTGCCAGGCAGCCTCGCTGGCGAGCACGAAGCGGACATCGCCGACGGGCTCCTCCAGCGTCTTCAGCAGCGCATTGGCGGTGATCGTGTTCATGCACTCGGCCGGATACACCAGCACCACCTTGCCGCGTCCGCGCGCGCTGGTGCGCTGGGCGAAGCCGACCGCGTCGCGCATCGCCTCGACACGGATCTCGCGGCTGGGCTTGCGCTTCTTGTCGTCGATCTCGGCCTGGGCCTTCTCGTCGAGCGGCCAGCTCAGCTCGTGCATGGCGACTTCGGGCATCAACACGCAAAGGTCGGCATGCGTGCGCACCTCGATGGCGTGACAGCTCGCGCAATGGCCACAGGCGGTGCCCTGCTCCGTCGGCTGCTCGCACAGCCAGGCGGAGGCCAGGGCCAGCGCCAGTTCGTACTGGCCGATGCCGGACGGCCCCTGCAGCAGCCAGGCATGGCCGCGCTGGCGCAGCAGCTCCGTCAGCGGCCGGCGCAGCCAGGGAGACAGTGCCTCGGCGCTCATCGAATGCCTCCGCCGGCCAGCACACCGCGCGCAATCAGCTCGGATTCGATCTGCCACCAGACCTGCTCGCGCGTCTGGCTGGCGTCGATTCGCACGAAGCGTTGCGCGTCGGCGCTCGCGCGGTCCGCATAGCCCTGCGCCACGCGGCGGAAGAACTCGACCGGCTGGGCCTCGAATTTGTCGGGCACGCGGGCGCCGGCCAGCCGCTGCGCGGCGATCTCCGGAGCCAGGTCGAACCACAGCGTGACCTGCGGCTGCAGCAGCTTCGCGCTGCCGGCCTGCGCCTGGACCCATTGCTCGAGCGTCGACAGAACGGCGTTGTCGAAACCCCGCCCCGCGCCCTGGTAGGCGAAGGTGGCGTCGGTGAAGCGGTCGCACAGCACCACGTCGCCACGCGCCAGCGCCGGCTCGATGACCTGCGCGACGTGGTCGCGCCGGGCGGCGAAGACCAGCAGCGACTCGGTCAAAGGGTCCATCGGCTTCTCGAGGATCAGCCCGCGCAGCGTTTCGGCCAGCGGCGTGCCGCCGGGCTCGCGCGTGCGCACGACGGTGCGGCCCTGCGCCTTGAAGCGCGCCTCCAGCGCTTCGAGATGGCTCGACTTGCCCGCGCCGTCGATGCCTTCCAGCGTCAGAAAAAGGCCCTGTTCGCTCATTGGGTCGTCGCCTTCGGTTTGGTGTCGCTGCCGCCGCGCTGGTAGCGGTTGACCGCTCGGTTGTGGTCGTCGAGCGAGCTGCTGAACTGGCTGGTGCCGTCGCCGCGTGACACGAAATACAGCGATTTGCTCTGGGCCGGCTGCACGGCCGCCAGCAACGCCGCCTTGCCCGGCATCGAGATCGGCGTGGGCGGCAGGCCGCCGCGCGTGTAGGTGTTCCAGGGCGTGTCGGTCTGCAGGTCTTTCTTGCGCAGGTTGCCGTCGAAGGCGGTGCCCATGCCGTAGATGACCGTCGGATCGGTCTGCAGCGGCATGCCGATGCGCAACCGGTTGGCGAAGACGGCTGCGATCTCCGCCCGGTCGTTGGCCTTGCCTGTCTCCTTTTCGACAATACTGGCCAGAATCAGCGCCTCATCGGCCGATTTCAGTGGCAAGTCGGATGCTCGGGCAGCCCAGGCGGCTTCGAGCTTCTTGTCCATGGCCCGCATCGCGCGCTGCAGCAGGGCGACATCGGTGGAGCCCTTGGAGTAGGTATAGGTGTCCGGGAAGAAACGGCCTTCAGGATGCACGCCGGGCCTTCCCAGCTTGGCCATCAGCGCCTCGTCGGTCATGCCCACGCTGTCGGGCTTGAGCTGGTCGGCCTTGGCGAGCGCGGCGCGTACCTGGCGGATGTTCCAGCCTTCCACCAGCACGACGCTGCGCGTGGCCTCCTCGCCGCGCACCAGGATGTTGAGCAGCAGCTTGGGCGTCACGCCGCGTTCCAGCTCGTAGCTGCCGGCGCGCATCTGGCGGTCTTGTCCGGAGATGCGGAACCACAGGTAGAGCAGTTGCGGCTGGACGTCGACGCCCGTGTCGGCCACCGCCTGGGCGATGCCGCGCGGCGTGGTGCCGGGCTCGACCGACAGGTCGACGCTGGGCGCAGGCAGCTTGAGTGGCTGGTGCACCCACCATAGGCCGGCGCCGCCGAGCGCGAGCACGACCAGGGCGGCGAGCAGGAAAAGCGTGAGAAAGAAGCTGCGCACGGATCCGATGTGGGGGTGACGGAGAAAAACGGAGGAAAAACCAGCAGGCCCCGTATGAGAGACAGGTGCCCTTGCGAACCGCAGGGCCGGAGCCCCCGCCGCCCCGAAGGGACAGGCCCGGCCATGATAATTCAGCGATGACCACTGTCGTTCTCAATGGGGTGACCGCCCTCTCCCATCTCGGCGTGATCCGGGCCGAAGGTCCCGACGCCGCCAGCTTCCTCCACGGCCAGCTCACACAGGACTTCTCCCTGCTCGGCGCCTCCGATGCCCGCCTCGCGGCCCTGTGCACCGCCAAGGGCCGTGTGATCGCAAGTTTCATCGGCATCAAGCCGCAACCTGAGCTGATCCTGCTGGTGTGCAGCCGCGACATCCTCGCCGCCACCCTCAAGCGCCTGTCGATGTACGTGCTGCGCGCCAAGGTCAAGCTGACCGATGCGACCGCGCAGTTCGCGCTCTACGGCCTGGCAGGCACCGCGCTCACGGCCAACGGACTCGACGCCGCTGCCCAGCCGGGCAAGCGCACCGCGGTCGGCGATGGAGTCAGCGCCGTGTCGCTCTACCCTGCCGACGGCGTGCCGCGCGCGCTCTGGATCGCCCCCGCAGGTCACGCTGCGCCAACGGGTCCGGCCCTGGAAGACAACCTGTGGCAATGGAGCGAGGTGCGCAGCGGCATCGTGACGCTGACGACCCCGGTCATCGAAGCCTTCGTGCCGCAGATGATCAACTACGAATCCGTGGGCGGCGTGAACTTCAAGAAGGGCTGCTATCCCGGCCAGGAAGTGGTTGCGCGCAGCCAGTTCCGCGGCACGCTGAAACGGCGCACCTACCTCGTGCAGGCCGACGCGCCGGTGTCCGTGGGCCAGGAAGTGTTCGCCGCCGACGACGCCGAGCAGCCCGTGGGCACCGTGGCGCAGGCAGCGCCGGCGCCCGGTGGCGGCTGGTCCGCGCTGGTCTCGATGCAGATCGCCGCGCTCGATGCCGGCGGCTTGCGCGCAGGCGCGGCCGATGGCCCGGCGCTCACGGTCGAGCCGCTGCCCTACCCGCTGCTCGAAGACATCTGAGCCCGCGCACTCCTTGAACCCCCAACGCCTTTGAAAACAGGCGTTTGGCGCTGTCGGAAACGACGGCGCCATTTTTTTGCGTGTCTGCCGACCCCGTTGCCTTTGCTGCGCCGTAGAAGCCGGTACCGATCAACTCCGGCAAGGAAGACACACCATGAAGCGCAGACTCTTTTCCACCGCCCTGGCCGCGACAGCCATGACCGCCCTGGTCTCGCTCCCGGCCTGCGCCCAGCCATCGGAACGCCCCTATGTTCCTTCCACGCCGTCCAGCCGCATCGGTTCGCTGATGCAGATCAGCGTGGTCGACCGCGGCACCGGCGCCGAATTGCCGATCTACCGCCATCGCGGCGAATACTGGGTGGCCGGCCGCCCTGGCGCACGCTATGCCATCCGGGCGCGCAACGCGATGGGCGAGCGCATCATGGCCGTGATGTCCGTGGACGGCGTCAACGTGGTCACGGGCGAGACCGCGGGCGTACTGCAGAACGGCTACGTGTTCGGCCCCCGCGAGCGCAGCGACATCACCGGCTGGCGCAAGAGCGATTCGCAGATCGCGGCCTTCGAATTCGCGGCGGCCGGCAATTCGTACGCGAGCCGCACCGGCAGGCCCGACGACGTGGGCGTGATCGGCGTCGCGATGTTCCGCGAGCGCATGCCCGAGCCGCTGCCTCCGCCTGTCACGCCGTTCCCGCGCCGCGACGACCACGGCGGATATGGAGGGTATGGCCCCGAACGCGAGCGCCGCAGCGAATCGTCGTCGTACCAGGGCGATGCGCGGGCCAAGTCAGGCGCCGCGGACAGCGCCGCGCCCGCCGCGGCCGCCGAATCCTCTTCATCGGGCAGCCTGGCGCGCCAGTCGGCGCCCAGCCCGAGTCTGGGCACCGCCCACGGCCGCCGCGAAACCTCGTACGTCGGCAAGACCACCTTCGAGCGCGCGCAGTCGTCGCCCGACGAGGTCGTGCGCATTCGCTACGACAGCCGCGAGAACCTCGTCGCCGCGGGCATCATCCCGGTGCCGCCCGCGCCGCGCTGGCCGCGTCCCGCGGGCCCGTCGCCTTTCCCCGGCTCGGACCCGGGCTACGTGCCCGATCCTCCGAGCCGCTACTGAGAAGACGAAGCGGGCCGAAGCGGCCGGCGCATCTCGATGTGCGGGATGCCGGCCTCCTCGAAGCCCTCGCCGTGCGGTACATAGCCCAGCCGCGTGTAGAAGCGCTCGGCACTGCGTTGCGCGTTCAGCGCGACCACGCTGTCGCCGCGCTTCCGGGCGGCATCTTCCAGCACCTGCATCACCGCGGCGCCATGTCCGCCGCTGCGCAGGTTGCGGTGCACCGCCACGCGGCCGATGTGCGAGATGCCGTTCTCGGCCGGCAGCAGCCGCGCCGTGGCGATGACCTGCCCGAGCCGGTTGCGCGCCACCGCGTGCAGCACCACGGCATCCTGCTCGTCCCACTCCAGCGACTCGGGAATGTTCTGCTCTTCGATGAACACCGCACGACGCAGTGCACCGGCGCCTTCGCCCAGCGTGGCCCAGTCGCCCGTCTCGATGGTGCGCATGGCCTCGCCCGCCTCGTAGCCCAGCAGCACCTCGCGCAGTGCCGGCGGAACCGGCTTCGAGGTCTGCGTCGCCGGATCGGCGAACACGTAGACCAGCTCGCAACCGACGAGAAACTGGTCCTGCCGGAACAGCCCGCCTTCGAACACGATCGATGAATTGCCGATGCGCACACAGCGCATGCCGACGTCGAGTACGTCGTCGATGCGCGCCGATGCGCGAAAGTCGACCGTCGCCTTGCGCACGTACAGGTCGCCGCCCATCGCGTGCATCGACTCCTCGTACGGCAGCGCCAGCGCTCGCCAGTAGTCGGCGATGGCGGTGTCGAAGTACATCAGGTAGTGCGCGTTGAAGACGATCTTCTGCATGTCGACTTCGGCCCAGCGCACGCGCAGGCGGTGGAAGAAGCGGAAGTCCTTGCGTCCGGTGGATGTCGTCGTGTCGCTCATGGTGTCAGCAATGCCTCCTTGATTGCCCGGGCCGCGTCGTCCTGCGCCTGCAGCGCCTCCGGAATCGCCCGGCCCATCTTGATGAATTCGTGGATCACGCCGCGGTAGATCTCCAGGTCGACCGGAACGCCTGCCGCACGCAGCTTGTCTGCGTAGGCGATGCCTTCGTCCACCACCGGGTCGCATTCGGCAAGGCCGATCCAGGCCGGCGCCACGCCGTCGACGTCGTCGGCCAGCAGCGGCGCGAAGCGCCAGTCGTCGCGGTCGGCGGGCGTGTTGACGTACTGCGCGAAGAAGAAGTCGATCATGGCCTTGGTCAGCAGCGGGCCGTCGACGTGGCGCAGGTGCGAGGCCGTGTCCTGGTGCGCGGTGGTGCCGGGGTAGATCAGCATCTGCAGCGAGAGCGGCAGCCCCGCATCGCGCGCGAGGATGGCGCAGACCGCCGCGAGCGTGCCGCCCGCGCTGTCGCCGCCCACCGCCAGCCGCGAGGGGTCGAGGCCCAGGCTTGCGCCTTGCTTCGCGATGAACTGGAAGGCATCCCACGCGTCGTTCGATGCGGTCGGGAACTTGTGCGCGGGGGCCAGCCGGTAGTCCACGGAAATCACGGCGCAGCCGCTCTTCATGCTCAGCACGCGGCACAGCGTGTCGTGCGTGCGGATGTTGCCGACGGTGAAGCCGCCACCATGGAAATAGATCAGCACCGGCAGCACCTCCGCCGAGGGCGCGTAGAGGCGCGCGGGGAGCGCATGGCCGTCGCGGGCCGCGATGGTGAAGTCTTCGATGCGCGCCAGTTCGGGCTTGGGCACTTCGAGCACGCCGGCACCCTTTTCGTAGGAGGCCTTGGCCTCGTCGGGGGTCTGGCGGTCGAGCGGCGGGTGGCCTGCGCGAGCCATGCGTTCGACGACGCTGGCCATCTTCTGCGTGAGCCGCGTGGTGTCCGGTGTGCCCGGCGCGACAGCGGCAAGGGTTTCTTTCGTGTGCAAGACGGTTCGCTCTTGTTAGATTTGGCTGGTCGGCAATCGTACTGCCCCGGGCTCCCGGAGGCCTTCACCCCCATGGCACTCATCCAATACCTCACCCAGATCCAGTTCGAGTTCGGCGCGATCAAGCTGCTTTCCAGCGAATGCGCGCGCATCGGCATCAACCGTCCTCTGATCGTGACCGACGCCGGCGTGCGCGCGGCCGGTGTGCTGCAGAAGGCGCTCGACGCCATCGCCGACCTCGAAGTCTCGGTCTTCGACCAGACGCCCTCCAACCCCACCGAAGCCGCAGTGCGCGCGGCCGTGGAGCTCTACCGCAGCGGCCGCTGCGACGGGCTGATCGCCGTGGGCGGCGGCTCCGCCATCGACTGCGCCAAGGGCGTCGCCATCGCGGCCACGCACGAGGGTCCGCTCAAGACCTACGCGACCATCGAAGGTGGCTCGCCGCGCATCACCGATCGCGTGGTGCCGCTGATCGCGGTGCCCACTACCAGCGGCACCGGCAGCGAGGTGGCGCGCGGCGCCATCGTCATCGTCGACGACCACCGCAAGCTGGGCTTCCACAGTTGGTTCCTGATGCCCAAGGCGGCCATCTGCGACCCCGAGCTCACGCTGGGCCTGCCGCCCAAGCTCACTGCCGCCACCGGCATGGATGCCATCGCGCACTGCATGGAGACCTTCATGTCGGCGGCGTTCAATCCGCCGGCCGACGGCATCGGCCTCGACGGACTGGAGCGCGCATGGGGCCACATCGAACGCGCAACCAAGGACGGCAGCGACCGCGAGGCGCGCCTGAACCTGATGAGCGCGTCGATGCAGGGTGCGATGGCCTTCCAGAAGGGCCTGGGCTGCGTGCACTCGCTGAGCCACAGCCTGGGCGGCGTCGATCCGCGCCTGCATCACGGCACGCTCAACGCCCTCTTCCTGCCCGCTGTGATCCACTTCAACTCGGGCGCCGAGTCGGTGCAGAAGGAACAGCGCCTGCAGCGCATGGCGCAAGCCATGCACCTCGATTCGGCTGGCGACCTGGGTGATGCGATCCGCGACATGAACGCGCGCCTCGGCCTGCCCAAGGGCCTGGCCGAAGTGGGTGTGACGCCGGCGATGTTCGAGCAGATCATCGACGGCGCCATGGCCGACCACTGCCACAAGACCAACCCGCGCCTGCCCACGCGCGACGACTACAAGGCGATGCTCGAAGCCTCGATGTAAGGCCCGCGCAAGAAGCCTGTAATGGCTTCTTCTACACATTGCTTCAGTGAGCGTTCCGAGGGGTGTTTCAGAGGGAAAAACCGCCCTCTCACACCCCTCGCGTCATTTATGTGACATAAGGGATTTCTAGACTGTCACCGAAGGTTTCCCAGCCGCGGAAACCCAAGGGTCAGGGAAGTTCCGAATGCAGCGCACCGTCCAAGTCCACACCGTCCTGAGCTCGGAGCAGCTCAAGTTCCGCTCGATGCGGGGCCGGGAGGGACTCTCCGAACTCTTCGAGTTCGAAGTGGACATGGTCAGCACCAGCTTCAGCCTCGACCTGAAGCAGCTGCTCGGCACTTCGCTCACGCTGGAGCTGGCCGACGAAGGCGGCCCGCGCTTCCTCAACGGCACCGTGGTTCGCTTCGAGCTCGTGGGCCGCGCCAACGAAACCGGCCGCCACTACATCTATCGTGCGCTGGTGCAGCCCTGGCTCTGGTACCTCACCCGCACCACCGACTGCCGCATCTTCCAGAACAAGAGCGTGCCCGAGGTGCTCGACGAAGTGCTGGGCAAGTACGGCTTCCAGTTCGAGAAGCGCCTCACCGGCAGCTACCCCGCCTGGGAGTACTGCGTGCAGTACCAGGAAAGCGACTTCGCCTTCGTCAGCCGCCTGATGGAGCACGAAGGCATCGCCTATCACTTCGAACACGCCGACGGTTCGCACCTGCTGGTGCTGGCCGACGACGCAGGCAGCTACAAGCCTCTGCCGGGCCATGCCAGCATTCCCTACCGGCCGCGCGACCGCGTGGCCAATGCGCTGGAGCCCTGCATCGACCAGTGGCGGGTGGCCGAGCAGATCACCTCCGGCCGCGTGATGCTCGACGACTTCGATTTCCGGAAGTCGCGCGCCTCGCTCCAGAGCGTTCAGCAAGACCCCAAGCCTCACGATCACTCGACCTACGAGGTCTACGAATGGCTCGGCGGCTACACCGAGCACCAGCAGGGCGACGCCTACGCGAAGATCCGCCTGCAGGAGCTGCAGTGCGCACACGAGCTGGCCGCGGGCCACACCAACGTGGTGGGCATGGCGCCGGGCTACCTGTTCCAGATGACGCATTGCCCGCGCGAGTCGGACAACCGCGAGTACCTGGTCACCGAGACCCGCTACGACCTGCGCGAGCCCGAGTACTCCTCGGGCGGCAGCAGCGAATCGGTGTGCGAGTTCGACTTCACCGTGCTGCCCTCCTCCGTGCCCTACCGTCCGGCTCGCAAGACGCCACGCCCTCGTACCAACGGTCCGCAGACAGCCACGGTGGTCGGCCCCGAGGAGATCTGGACCGACCGCTTCGGCCGCGTGAAGCTGCAGTTCCGCTGGGACCGCTACGGCCAGTCGAACGAGAACAGCTCCTGCTGGGTGCGCGTGTCGAGCAGCTGGGCCGGCGCCAACTACGGCACCATGCACATGCCGCGGGTGGGCCAGGAAGTGATCGTCGATTTCATCGGCGGCGAGCCCGACCGCCCCATCGTCACCGGCCGCGTCTACAACAGCGACCAGATGCCGCCGTGGGAGCTGCCCGCCAACGCCACGGCCAGCGGCATCCTCACGCGCTCCAGCAGCGGCGGCGCAGCCAACCAGGCCAACATGCTGCGCTTCGAGGACCGCACGGGCGCCGAGCAGATCCTGCTGCATGCCGAGCGCAACCTCGACGTTGAAGTGGAAGCGGACGAAACCCACACCACCGACGGCACCCGCACCACACTCATCAAGGGCCACGAATCGGCCACCTACCAGGACGGCGAGACACGCGACATCACCGCCGGTGCCAAGGAAACCATCACAGGCGGCGACACCCGCAGCGTGACCGGCGGCTTCACCGAGACCGTGACCGGCGGCGTGAACCAGACCATCTCGGGCGGCAAGACGCGCGTGCTCAGCGGAGGCCTGAACGACACCATCACCGGCGGCGTCAACTCGACCATCACCGGCGGCTACCACGGCACCATCAACGGGCAGGAAGTGCGCTTCGTAAGCGCGGGCCGGCAGGACACCATCGACGCTTCGAACACGGTGGTGGTCAACGGCCCGTCGACCACCACTGTCACCGGCCCGACGGTGCATACCTCGCCGGACGTGACCTTCAACACCACGAACCACATCCACAACACGACGCAGCACGTCATCAACACCACCGTCTACAACACGACGTCGAACACCTACAACAACCTGGCGGTGAGCTACACCAACAACTCGGTCAGCTACACCAACAACTACGCCAAGAGCAGCGACTGGCGCCTGACGCGCTCCGGCGGCGCGGGCTTCCGCTTCGGCGCGGTGGGCATGTCGCTCGACTTCTGGGGCGTGCGCCAGCAGTTCTACGGCATCAACTCGCAGTACGCGGTGCTCAAGGTCGACTTCCTGACCTTCAAGATCGCGAACAAGGGCATCGACATCACCAACCAGGCCATGGAAGTCGGCAGGACCGCGGTCCGCTTCTACATGGACGGCATGGCGGCCTATGCGCAGGCCATGCACCTCGTGATGTGACGCCCGGCATGGTCGAGTGGGAGACGCTTCTCTGGGTGTTCTTTGGCGTGGTGATGGCCGTGGTGGTGCTGGGCGGCATCGGCGCGGTGGGCTACATGCGCAAGGAGAACGGCCGCTACACGGCCGAGGCCAGGCGCTGGGCGGTGCTCGCGCAGACGGGCCAGCCGGCTGAAGCCGTGGTCAGCAACGTGCGCATGCATCCCAACAACATGACGCGCGGCGGCTCGCGCGGCCAGACGGTCTGTGCGCTGGTGCTCGACGTGGCCTACACCGATGCCGCCGGCGCGGCGCATTCGGCCTCGATTCCCACCTTCGTCGAAGACGCGCTGGTGCCGCAGCTCCTCACGCCGCAGCGCGTCGTCCACTTGCGCTACGACCCGAGCGATCCGGCCTCGGTGGCCATCGACCGCACGCGCACGCCGCTGGAGCTGCCGCGTGCCGACTGAGCGCTGTTCCCTTCCTCGTCCATGAAGACAGTCAAGCCGCTGCGGCTGAGCGTGATCACGCGCCCCTTCCTCCGGCAGGCCGAGCAGCGCCTGGCCGTCACCACGCTGTGCATGGCCTCGATGAGCGGCCAGCCTGTGCTGACACCCGAGCCCGAGTTCTGGAAGACGCTGTCCGAGGAACTGGGGCCGGCCACGGCGATCGACCTCGGCATTCCCAAGGTTCGCGCCGAAATGCTCGCGACCGGCTACGCCTACACCGCGCACCATGAGGAGAAGACCCGCTGCGCCGCACGGCTGCAGGTCGGCCATCTGGCCAAGGACCTCGCGGTGTTCGGCGATCGTTTCTGGATCGGCGCACGCCCTTCCCCACCCCAGCCCTTCGAGGCCATGCGTATCGACTGGACGCGCGCCTACGGCGGCCCCGATTTCGCGGACAACCCGCTGGGCCGCGGCCACGGCCTGGAGAACGTGAACGGCCATGAGGTGCAGCGGCTACCCAACATCGAAGACCCCGCGCACCGCCTGCACCATCCAGGCGACCGGCCGGAGCCGGCGGGCTTCGGTCCGCTCGACATCGCATGGCCGCGCCGCCTGCGGCTCATCGGCAAGCAATACGACGGGCATTGGCGCGACAACCTGTTCCCCGGATTCGCCGAGGACATGGACTGGCAGCTTTTCAACGCCGCGCCCGCCGACCAGCGTTTTCACGACACGGCGGAGATTGCACCGGGCACGCCCTTCGCGGTCTGGAACATGCACCCTGCAACGCCGATCCAGCAAGGCCGCCTGCCGCAGTGGCGCGCCCTTGCCGTCATCGCGCGGCACCGGCTTCCCGGCCAGATCGAGGAAGTGCCGCAGCGGCTGACCACCGCATGGTTCTTTCCACATCTCGAGCGCGTGGTGCTGGTCTTCCACGGAGAGACGCGCATCGATGAAGACGATGCGTCCGACATCTCGCATGTGATGCCGGCGCTGGAAAGCGTCGGCCAGCCGCGCGGCCTCGACCACTACGCCGCCGTGCTGCGCCAGCGCTGCGATCCGGACAAGGGCACGCTGTACATGTTCCGCGACGACGAACTCATGCCCGACGAAGCGATCGGCCCGTGGCTCGACCAGCCCGGCACCGGCGACTCGGCGCTCGTGCGCAACATGCGCGAGCGTGGCGCGCAAGCCCGCGAAGACCTGAAGCAGAAGGCGCTCGCCGCCGGCCACAAGGCGCGGCACTTCAACGAGCGCCGCCTGCCGGAGCTCTTCACGCGAATGCCCACGCTGCGCGAGCTGCCGGACTTCGTCGAACAGGCCGACCACCACGCGCGGGCCCAGCGCGAACAGGGCGCCGTCGAGCGCGAGCGCCTGCAGCGCGAGGCCGATGCCAACGCCAAGGAGTCGATGAAAGTCGGCTTCGACACCGGCAAGCTGGTGCGCGAACACGACGCCACGCGCCCGAAGGGCCCGCCGCAGGTCGACAGCGCCGAACTGCTGCGCGGCTTCGAAGGCATTCCCGCGGCCACCGGTACCGCGCCGCTGCCGGGGCAGCAGGTCGAGTCGATGCGCAAGCTCGCGCAGGACGCCGAGCGCGGGCTGCTCGCGCTGTACCGCGGTTCGGCCCAGCACCAGACGCCGATCGATGCGCCCAGCGACGAACAGCAGGCCGCGCTGCGCGCCAAGGTTCTGTCCGTGCTCCAGGGCAGCCGCGATTTCACCGACATGGACCTCACGGGCGCCGACCTCTGCGGAATGGACCTGCAGGGCGCCTGCTTCCGCCGCGCGCTGCTCGAAGGCGCCGACCTGCGCCGCGCACGATGCGAAGGTGCGGACTTCAGCGAAGCCGTGCTCGTGCGCGCGCATCTGTCGGCCGGCGACTTCAAGCGCGCGGTCTTCCGCGACACCAACCTTGCCGGCATCCAGTGCGAGCAGGCCGTCTTCTCGCAGGCCCTGTTCGAAGGCACGGGCTTCGAGAAGCTCAAGCTCGAGCGCTGCGACTTTTCATCGGCCCACATGCGCCACCTGCACGTCATCGAATCGCAGCTGCTGCATTGCAACTTCGATGCGGTCGACGCCGCCTACATCGGGTTTCTTTCCGACGTGGCCATCGAAGACTGCAGCTTTCGCGGCGCACGTCTCATGAAGGCCGGCTTCCTGGGCTGCCGCGTGGCAGGGCTCGACTTCAGCGGCGCCGAGCTCGAAGCCTGCGCCTGGACCCACGTGAATTGCGACGACCGAATGGTGTTCAGGCGTGCACTGCTGCGCAGCACCTGCTTCGTCGGCAACAGCAGCCTGCGCGGCGCCGACTTCGAAGAAGCCACGCTCGTGCAATGCAGCCTGCGCGAGATTCCGATGGAGGGCGTGCGCTTTGCGCGCTCGACCCTCGACACCTGCGATCTTTCGTCGTGCGACCTCACCGCCGCCGACCTCGGTGCGGCACAGACGCCCGAGAGCCTTTTCATACGCAGCAACCTGAGCCGGGCTTCGCTGCGCGCCGCGAACCTCATGAACGCCAATTTCAACAAGGCCCGGCTGCTGTCGGCCGACCTGCGCGAAGCCAATCTGTTTCGCGCCGACATGTCCCAGATCGTGATCGACGACGTCACCGAGACGCGCGACGCCTACATCGTGCACACCAAGACCGTGCCGGCCGCGCGGGCCGCCGCCGTCGAATGAGCCCGCAGGCGCTGGCAGCCAAGGTACGCAGCGGCGAGCCATTGCAGGGAGAAGACTTCAGCGCAATGCCGCTCGACGGACTCGACCTGTCGGGCGGATTGTTCAGCGAGTGCCGCTTCACGCGCGCAAGCATGACCGGCGTGCAACTGGCCGACGCCGTATTCGAGCGCTGTGTCTTCGACGGCGCAGCGATGGACGGCGCGCAGCTGGGCAAGACTTCTTTCCTGCGCTGCAGCCTGCAGGAAGCGCCGATGCATGCGGCTCGGTGGGAAGGCACGGTGGCTGCCGAGTCCGATCTGCGGGGCGTGCAGGCCGATGAATCGGTACTGCAGGAGGCCGCTTTCCACGATTGCGACCTCGGCGGCGCACGGTTCGTGCGTGCATCGGCCACCAAGACGATCTTCAACGACAGCCGCATCGGCGATGCCGACTTCGGCGAAGCCGCGTTCGCGACCGGCGTGTTCTTTCGCTGCGACCTGCGCGAGACGGGCTTTCTCGGCGCGCGTTTCGACAACGCGATCTTCACTGAGGCCGACCTGCGCGGCCAGTCGTTCGCAGGCCAGTCGCTCGAGCGCTGCCAGTTCATCGACGCGCGCCTGTCGAACTGCGTGTTCGACGACGCGCGGCTGGTGCAGTGCAACTTCAAGGGCGCGGCGCTGGATGGCGCACGGCTGCTGCGCGTGCACGCGCCGCAGTCGCTGTTTCCACAGGCCGACATGCGCCGCGCGGATTGCCGCGGGGGCGTGTTCGACCAGTCACTGTGGATCGATGCGCAGCTCGCCGACGCCGACTTTTCCGACGCGCGGCTCGAACAATGCGTGTTCCACCGCGCCCGCTGCGAGCGCACGTCGTTCGCGCGCAGCCGGCTGGTGTACGCCGACTTTTCATACGCGGACCTGCGCGCCGCCAATTTCGAGAAGGCCGTCTTCCAGCGCACGCAGATGCACCGAAGCCTGCAGGCGGGCACGCGCTGGAGCGACCGCATCGGCGTGCTCGACGCCGACCCCGAGTTGTTCGAGGCCGAGCGCGTCGCTTGGCAGCGCCCGCACCGCGCCGTGCGCATCGATCGCGACGCGCACGGCCTGATGCGCGCGCAGGACCTCCCCTCCTCCCACATGAAGGACCCCGCATGACGATGGCATCCAGGACACCGTCCAGCGCACCCGCGCCGCTGGCCGGCAGCGGCGACGAACGCGGCAATGAAAGCGCCGACGAAAGCGCGCTGGCGCCGCTGCTGCGCAAGACGGCAGGCCCGAAGCAACGGCAAGCCGACGCACCGCCCAGCGGCATCGCCATGGCGACGGTCAGCGCCGCCGAGGCCGAAGACGGCTTCTGCGAAGTCATGCTCGCAGACAGCCGCCGCACGCTGCGCTGCCGGCGCGCCGCCAGCTGCCTGCTGCTGCCCGGCCCCGGCGACACGGTGATGGTCGCCGGCCCGCACGACGAGGCGCTCTATCTCATCGCCGTCGTCGCCCAGGCCGACAGCAGCCGGACCACGCTCGCAGTCGACGGCGACCTGCGGCTGCAGTCGCGTCATGGCGGCGTTGCCATCCAGGGCGCGGGTGCGATCGACCTCCAATCGGACACCGCCATCGCCACCCGATCGCCGCAATGGACGCTCGCGGCCGAGCGCGCGCAATGCACCGTGTCCGAGCTGGACTACCAGGGCGCCGAAGTGCGGTTCGGCGTGCTGGTGTCGCGCTTCGTCGGCCGCGCCTGCGAGGTGGTGCTCGACCGGCTGAGCCTGCTCACGCGGTCGAGCTTCCGCATCACCGAGGAAGTCGAGCAGGTGCGCGCGGGGCAGATCGACATGCAGGCCTCGCGCACGCTGCGCCTGCATGCGAAGAACACGCTCGTCACCAGCAAGGAGCTGGTGAAGGTCGATGCCGAGCAGATCCACATGGGCTGAACCACCCGCCACCGATTCGAAGGAGCTTCACGCATGTTCGCCAACGCACAAATGATGGGCATGGACCTGGCCTTTCCCGATGTCTGCAAGACGCCGCCGGCCGTTCCGATTCCCTACCCCAACTTCGCGCTCGGGCCCATGGCCATTCCCAATGCCTGGAACATCCTCTACGGCGGAACACCCGCGCACAACCTGGCGACGACCACGCCCATCACCAACGGCGACAACGCAGGCGTGCTGATGGGCGTGGTGTCGCAGACCGTGATGGGTCCGTCGCGCCACATCACGGGCGCGTTCACCGTGCTGCTCAAAGGCTCGCCATGCACGCGCATGACCAGCCTGACCGTGCAGAACCGCAGCAACATCGTCGGCATGCGCATCGTGCCGAGCCAGTTCAAGGTGCTCGTGCTCGCGCCCTGAATGCACATTCGGTTGCTTTTGTAAGCGGAAATAGTTCACTTTTGGCATGTGTATTGCTGCGATGCAGCAAAGCAGATGGCATGCCCCAATGATGTGCCACGGCAGTGGAGACGCAGGTCCTGAAAAGCCACCACGTCATCGATTGCGAGGCGCCAATGAATGCAAGTACCGTCCAGGAGTCGCACCAGATCGCGAAGGCGGAGGTCTCCACATGGCATGAGCGCTGGCGACGATGGCGAGGCGGCACCGCCGAATCGCTGGTGCCACGCATCGCGGGATACGCATTGCTCGCCTTCGTGCTCTGGCTCGTCGTCACCACGCTGATACAGCCGCTGGTCTCCAGGCAGGCCACGCGCGCCGTGCTGCAGGCCCCGGTGACGCTGGTCACCTCGCCCATCAGCGGCGTGGTCACTCAGATGTCGGTGCGCGCACTCGACAAGGTCGATGCCGGCGCCGTGGTGGCCACCGTGCAGAACCCGACCATCAACCGCGACATCCTCACCACGCTCAGCACCCAGCGGCTCGCGCTGCAAAGCCAGGTGGCGCAGTTGACGAACCAGGCCAACGCATCGGGCGATGAACTCCAGTTCGTGGAGCAGCAGGTCAAGCTCTACCGCACCGCATCGATGGCGCAGACGCGCGATGCGTGGCAGATCGCGCAGCGCCAGCGCGAGGTGGCGCAGTCCAGCGTGGCGGAGCAGGAGCAGAAGGTGCGCCGCACGTCCGCCATGCTCGACGAAGGCGCGGTGAGCCCGCAGGCCATGGACGCGGCACAGGCGCAGTTGAGCATCTCGCGGGCCAATGCGGCCGTGGCCGAGCAGGCCTACTCAGGCCTGGGCCAGAGCATGGCGAGCGCGAGCCGCGGCGTGTTCGTGGGCGGCGGCGGTGCCAGCGTCTACCAGACGCTCACCAGCCGGCGCGAGACACTGAGCAGCTCCATCGAGCGCGCGCAGCACGACAGCGAGGTCCTGCGCCAGCAGCTGCGCGAGGTGACCGCGCTGGAGGCCGAGGAACGCAGCCGCATCGACCGCATGGCCGCCTTCCAGGTACGTGCGATGCAACCGGGCCAGGTGAACTCGGTGCTGATGCCACAGGGCAGCTTCGTGCCGCAAGGGGCCACTCTGGTGCGCATGACCGACTGCAGCCGCATCGAAGTGGTCGCGGTCTTTCCGCCGCGGGTGGCCAGGAAGCTCAACATGGGCTCGACCATCGCCGTGAAAACCGACGACGGCGGCGCGGAAGTGTCGGCCCGCGTTACCCAGTTGTTGCCAGTTGCTCCAGAAGATTTCCAGAGCCGCTATGCAGTGCCCTTCCCCTTCGCGGAACAAGGCTCGCTGTACGCGGTGGCGCGTGTCGAGTCCGACAACCCGGCCTGGATCGCGCAACGGGGCCTGTGCGCGCCCGGCAAGGTGGTGTCGGCAAGGCTGGCCTCCTAGCGCGAAGCATGCATCCACGACGCCGATGAAGGCAGACGATGGATCACGCAACAACCGTTCGACGACGCGCGCTGGCGCCGGCCATGGCGCTCACGGCGATGCTGTGCCTTCATGTGCCGCAGGCACCGGCGGCCGAGGGCTCCGTGCAACAGCTGCTCGCGCGGCAGAGCTGCGACGGCCTGCGCCGCGCCGTGGCGTTCAGCAGCCGGGGTGAGTCTTCGGCGCCGCTGCTGCTGCCGAGCTATCGCACCGAGGCGCAGATCGACGGCGTGCCGGAACTCGCGCCGAGCCTCGCGAACGTGGCCTTCGTGTACGACAACGCGCTGGCCGGCATCGCACTGCTTGCATGCGGCGACACCGCATCGGCCAAGCGCATCGCCGACGCGATGGTGCTGGCCGTCGAGCACGATCCGCATTACTCCGACGGCCGCATCCGCAACGCCTACCGCGCCGGTCTGCTGGCCGATGCGAAACCCGTGCTGTCCGGCTACTGGGACGCCAGCAGGAACCAGTGGATCGCCGATGCCTACCAGGTCAGCACCGCGACCGGCAACGTGGCCTGGGCCGCGCTGCTGTTGCTCAACGTGAACCAGTCGGCACCTTCGCCGCGCTATGCCGATGCCACCGCGAGGCTGCTGGCATGGATCGAGCAACGCACGCGCTCCAGCGTTGCGCCGGATGGCTACAGCGGCGGCTGGTACGGCTGGGACGACAGGCAGGCGGCGCAGACCTGGAAATCGACCGAGCACAACATCGACATCGCCATGGCCGCCGCATGGGCCGCACGCTCCGGCACGCACCCCGAGCAGAAGCAGCAGGCCGCCACCGCGCTGGCCTTCGTCGAACGCATGTGGAACAAGGGCGAGCAGCGCTTCCACATCGGCACGCAGGCCGACGGCGCGAGCGTCTCGGGCACGGCCTCGGGCCTCGATGCGCAGCTGTGGCCGCTGCTCGCCGCGCCGCCGGGCCACTGTGCATGGCAAGCCGGGCTTGCATGGATCGATGCCAACCATCGCTACGGTGCCGGCTACGGCTTCTCGCGCCAGCCCGACGGCATCTGGACCGAGGGCAGCGCCCAGGCCGCAGCCACGCTGGTGGCCGTCAAGGGCGCGGCGCCGGAGGCCTTGTGGCAACTGCTGGCCGCGCAGCGCGCGCCCAACGGCCTGTACTACGCCACGCCCAGCCCGCGCATCTCGACCGGGCTGGCCATCGGGCCCGATTCCAAGGGCCCCGACTTCTTCTACTACCGCTGGCCCCACCTGGGCGCCACGGCCTGGATCGCACTTGCAGCCAAGGGCTGGAACCCGTTCACCGGAATCACCACCGTCGCAGGAGCAAAGCCATGTTCGAACTGATCGATACGCCTGAATTCAGGGTCAATCTGATGGTCGTGGGCCTGGCCCTGATCATGATCTACCATGCCCGCGCCGACCGCGCGTCGCACCGCGTGCTGTTCGGCTTTCTCACTGCGCTGGTGCTGGTGCGCTACGTGGTGTGGCGGCTGGCCGAAACCCTGCCGCCGGCGGACCTGGGCTTCGGCACGCTGATGGGCTGGGTGTTCCTGGTGTTCGAGATGGTGTCGATCGTCTACACCCTGCTGTCGATACAGATGCTCTCGCGCCGCCGCGACAACCACGCGCAGGCGGATGCGGGCGAGGCGATGCTGCGCAAGCGCGGCGCGGCCGTGCCGGCCGTCGACGTCTTCATCTGCACCTACAACGAAGAGATCGGCGTGCTCGAGAAGACCATCCTCGCTGCGCAGGCCGTCGACTATCCGCATCTGAATGTCTGGGTGCTCGACGACACGCGGCGCGACTGGCTGCGCGACTACTGCGAGCGAAAAGGCGTGCACTACGCGCGCCGGCCCGACAACGCGCATGCCAAGGCGGGCAACCTCAACAATGGGCTTCGGCAATCGGCAGCGACGACCAATGCACCCTACATCCTCGTGCTCGACGCGGACTTCGCGCCTCACCGCGACATCGTCTACCGCGTGCTCGGCCTGTTCGACGACCCGAAGTCGAAGGTGGGCCTGGTGCAGACGCCGCAGTTCTATTACAACGCCGACCCCATACAGCACAACCTGCGCGCCACCGACAGCTGGGTCGACGAACAGCGCGTGTTCTTCGACGTGCTGCAGCCCGCCAAGGACGCGGCCGACGTGGCGTTCTGCGTAGGCACTTCGTTCATCGTGCGGCGCGACGCCATCACCGCTGCCGGCGGTTTTCCCACGGGCAGCGTGTGCGAAGACATCTACACCACCTACACGCTGATGCGCTTCGGCTGGGTCACGCGCTGGCTCAACGAGCGGTTGTCGAACGGGCTGTCGGCGGACAGCGTCATCGACTACATCAACCAGCGCAGCCGCTGGTGCCTGGGCACCATCCAGGTGGCGCTGCTGCGCGACGGCCCGCTGCGCGGCAAGGGCTACAGCTTCACGGCGCGGCTGCACTACGTGCACGGGCTGATGCACTGGCTCACCAAGCCTTTCATCCTGCTGATCCTGGCGGCGCCCGCGCTCTACTGGTACACGGGCGTGTCGGCCTTCCATGCCACGCCCCAGGCCTTTGCCATGTACGGCCTGCCGCCGCTCGTCATGTTCTGGGGCTACACCTACTGGATCAGCCAGCGCCGCTGCCTGCCGGTGTTCACCGAGGTGACGCAGATCGTGGCCGCGATGGCGGTCACGCGCACCATCGTCTCGGCGCTGATCCGCCCTTTCGGGCGGCCGTTCAAGGTCACGGCCAAGGGGCAGGACCGCAGCAGGACGGTCGTGCACTGGAACCTGGTCGCGGTGTTCGGCGCCCTGATCGCGGCGATGCTGATGGGCGCGCTGGGCGCCATCGGCGGCTCGATGACCGCCGGCGATGTGCTCAACGTGGTGTGGACCTTCGTCGCCACCGTGTACTGCCTGGCCGCGCTGATCGCCTGCATCGACCGCCCGCGCCCCGAGCACGACGAGCGCTTTCCGTACGACGCCGTCACCACCGTGCGCAGCGCCGCGGGCGTGGGTGCGGCACGCTTCGCCGAGATCGCCGGCGACGGCGCGCGGCTGCTCAACAGCGCCGCGCTGGGCCGTATCGCGGTCGGGCAGCCGCTGGACGTCCACGTCGACCACGTCGGCTGGGTTGCGGCCACGGTGACGGGCCGCTCCGACACAGGCACCGAACTGGCCTTCGAGCACGACGAGGCGGTGCACGACCGGCTGGTGCGCCAGGTCTTCAGCCTGCCGCCCAGCCATGTCGCCACGCAGGTGAAGCCGGGGCGCGCCGCGCTGGCCTTCATGGACAGCGCGGGCTGGCGTTGGCCCAGGATGCCCCGAATGCCGGCGATGCCGCGCATGTTCGCCAGCAGCGCGCCGATGCTGATGGTGCTGCTGGTCGCCGTGCTGGTGCTGTCGGGCTGCAACCTCACGCCGCCGCTGAAACCGGCCGACGTCGAAGTGCCCGCCCAGTGGGCCGAGGGAGCGGGCGGCGCCGACGCGGCACCCATGGCATGGCAGGCCTTCGTGCGCGACGACGAGCTGCGCGGGCTGATCGCCACCGCACTGGCCCGCAACCGCGACCTGCGCGTGTACGCCGCCAAGGCAAGGGAAGCCCGCGCCGTGTATGCGGGCACGCGTTCCAGCCTGTTTCCGGAGATCGGCCTCGCGGGCTCCGCCGGACGCGGCAACCAGGTCACGTCGCTCGGCCCGAACGGCGTGGCCACCAACAGCCAGGCGGCCGGCCGCGTAGGCAACACCTATGCGGTCCAGGCCGGCATCATGGCCTATGAGCTCGACTTCTTCGGCCGCGTCGACGCGGGCGTGAAGCAGGCGGGCTCGCAGGCCACGGCCAGCGACCTGGACTTTGCCGCGGCGCGCATGAGCCTCGTGGGCGAGGTGTCGAACGCCTACCTCACGCTGCGCGCCGACCGCGCACTGCTGGCGCTGGCCGAGTCCGACCTCGCCACCCAGACCGACAGCACCGGCGTGATGCAGCGTGCGCGCACGGCGGGCGGCACGTCGGACCTCGACCTGCTGCGTTCGCAGTCTCTGGTGCAGCGTGCCGCCGTTCAGCGCGAGGAATTCCGCATGCGCGTGGGGCAGGACCTGCAATGGCTCACCGTGCTGGTCGGCCAGCCGGTGCCCGCCAACACAGGCACGCAGCGCGCATGGCCGGAGCGCTCGGTGGCCGACGTGCCGGTGGGCCTGCCCGCGAGCCTGCTGCAGCGCCGGCCCGACCTGCTGGCCTCTTATGCGCGCGTCGAGGCCGCGAACTCTGGCATCGGCGCGGCCAAGGCGGCGTTCTATCCGAGCTTTTCATTGACCGCCGTGGGTGGCGGCCTGAGCAGCGAGTTCTCGAGCCTGCTGAGCTCCGGCAACCGCAGCTGGGCCACGGTGCTCGGCGTGTCGCTGCCCATCTTCGACTGGGGCCGGCGCTCCGCCAACCTGAGCGCGAACGAAGAGCGCCTGGCCGCCGCCATGGCGAGTTATGAATACGCCGTGCAGCAGGCATTGCGCGAAACCGCCAACGCGCTGATCGCCGACAGCCACCTGCGCCCGCAGCTCCAGGCCCAGCAGGCGCGCGTGCAGTCGCTGCAGCGGGTGGCGGCGATCTCGCGCACGCGCTTTCGCAACGGGCTCGAAGACTACTTCGCCGGCGCCGATGCGCAGCGCGAGCTGTACGTCGAGCAGCGGCAATGGATAGAGCTGCAGCTCAAGCAGGCGGTCAACACAGTGAGCCTGTACAAGGCGCTCGGCGGCGGCTGGGAAGATGCGCCTGCGCCCATTGCCGCAGCAGGCGCGGCGCCGCGCCGGTGATCAAGCCGCCGGGGGGTCGGCGAACCACGCCTCGGCCCAGCCCTGCCGCTTGACGGGGTTGAACTCGCTGAACGTGAAGCTCGCGAGCTTTTCGGTGTGGAACGGGTCCTGCGCGAAGAACGCCTGCAGCGCGGCGAGCGATTCCGCGCGGGCCAGCATGAACCCGCCTGTCGCCGGCACCTTCGGCCCGGAGCAGAGCAGCAAGCCGGCGTCGTAGCCCAGTTGCAGGTAGGCGCGATGAGGCGGCACGGATTCCTGGATTCTTTCGAGCGGAACGAGGTAGTTGATTTCGACGATGAAGTGCTTCATGAATGGTGTCTTCGATGGCTTTCCAGAGCCGTAGCAGCGACCGTGCCCGCCATGGCACTTTCGGTATTCAGCGCGCCAGCGGCAGCCGCATGTCGAAGCGCGCACCGCCGCCCGCTTCGTTCGCCGCCTCCAAGCGCCCGCCTTGCGCATGCACCACTGCCTGCGACAGCGCCAACCCCAGGCCGAGTCCGGGCGTATTCTCGTCGGAGCGCGCGGCGGCGCCGCGGTAGAAGCGCTTGAACAGGTGCGGCAGCTCGTCGCCGCGAATGCCCGGCCCGTGGTCCGACACGCTGACGATCGCCTCGTCGGCCTCCAGGTCGGCGCGCACGCTCACGTTCACCACCGTGTCGGGTGGCGAGAACTTGAGGGCGTTGTCCAGCAGGTTGGCCAGCGCGAGGCTGGCTGCGCCGCGGGCGACGCGCGCAGCGACCGGGAATGGCGCGTCCAGCGACAGGGCAAGCCGACGTTCGCGTGCCAGCGGCTCCAGGCGCCGCAGGGCCTCCTCGGCGAGCTGGTTCAGCGACACCGTTTCCACCGCGTCGCGCTCCTGGCCGGCGTCGAGGCGGGCCAGCACCAGCAGTTCCTCGACCAGCAGCGTGAGCGATTCGACCTCCTCCAGCGAGGAGCGCAGCGTCTCCACGTAAGCAGCCGGCTCGCGCGGCCTTCGCAGCGCCAGCTCGAGCTCGGTGCGCAGGCGCGACAGCGGCGAGCGCAGCTCGTGCGAGGCATCGGCGGTGAAGCGACGCTGCGCCTCCATGCCCTGCTCGATGCGCGCGAGCATGTCGTTGAGGGTGTCCACGAGGCGGCCGATCTCGTCCCTGGTGCCGGGGTGCGGCAGCCGCTCGCCGAGGTTCGCATCGCCGATGCGGTGGGCCTGCCGCACCACGTCGTCGATGGCGCCGAAGGCACGCCGGGTGATGAGTGCACCGGCCGCGCCCAGCGCCAGCAGCAGCGCGCCGCCAAGAATGATGAACAGCGCGCTGGCCATGGCCACGGTGCGGTTCACGTCGTCCAGCGAGCCCGCCACCTGCACCGCGAGCAGCGAGCTGCGGCCCGGCACGGGCACCGAGACCATGCGCGTGGGCTCCTCGCCGTAGCCGTCGAGCGTCTCGAAGACGGTCTCGCCCACCGCGAGCCGCTCGCGCAGCGCGGCCGGGATGGGCAGCTGCGCCTCGCCGAGGTTGCTGCTGCGCGCGAGCACGCGGCCGTCGGCATCGACGATCTGCACCAGCCGGTCGAGCCGCACGAACGAAGGCGCGCCGGGGCCCGGCGGCGCCTCGTGGACGATGACGGTGTCGCCCTCGCCGGCCGCCAGCAGCATGCCCATCTCGGTCTCGGCCAGCGCGAGCAGCGCGGCGTCGAGCTCGCGGTGCACGTTGCGCGAGAACACCAGGTAGGAGGCGAAGGCGGCCACCGCCATCACCACCACGATCACGCTGACGTGCGCCAGCGCCAGCCGCTTGCGGAAGCTAATCATGAGCGACGCTTCCGCCGCCGTTGGCGTCCTCGGCCAGCGCCAGCCTGAAGCCGCGCCCGCGCACCGTGTGGATCAACGGCACGCACGGCGGCGCATCGACCTTGCGGCGCAGGTTGCTGATGTGAACGTCGATCAGGTTGTCGATGGAGATCAGGTCGTCCTTCCACACCTGCTCGGCCAGGCGCGAGCGGCTGACGACCTCGCCGGCGTGGCGCAGCAGGATCTGCAGGATCGCGAACTCCTTGTGGGTCAGCTCCAGCACCATGCCGCCGCGCAGCACGCGCTGGCTCACGGGGTCGAGGCTCAGGTCGGCCAGTGCGAGAACCACCGGGCGCACCAGCTCGGAGCGGCGCAGCAGCGCGCGCACGCGGGCCAGCAGCTCGTCGAAGGCGAAGGGCTTGGTCAGGTAGTCGTCGGCGCCGGTGTTCAGGCCGGCCACCCGGTCGCTGAGCGCGTCCCGGGCGGTCAGCATGAGCACGGGGGTCTTGCAGCCGCGCTGGCGCAGGTCGCGGCACAGGGTGAGGCCGTCCTTCCCGGGCAGCATCCAGTCGAGCACGATCAGGTCGTAGGCGACGACGAACGCCTCCTCGTCGCCCTCCTCCGCGGTATGGACCACGTCGACCACGAAGCCCTCCTCCTGCAGGCCCCGGGCCAGCAGCCGGGCGGCCTTGCGGTCGTCTTCGATCAGCAGAATTCTCATGGCGCGGATCATGCCGTGCCTTCCTGACCAACGGCCACCGGGCCACCGGTCCGGATCCTTAAGAGAACTTCAGGATTTCTTGGGAGCTTCTTCAGGCGCCTTTTCCTACGCTCTCCGGCAGGAGACGGGAGCGGATCGAGGGCATGGGAAGGCGTCCCGTGCACGGCGCGCCCGTCCCGCGACACCCCGGATCGCGATGAAGAAGAAATCCCTCTACCAGATAACCCCCGCGCGCATCGTCTTCGGCGTGATGACCTGCGCGGCCCTGTGCGTCGACTCCTTCGACGGCGCCGCCCATGCAGCCACGACGGTGGCCGCCGCCCCCGCCCCGATGCTGGTGCGCCAGGGCAACCGCCTGAGCGTGCCCGCCGGCTCGCCGCTGCGCGACCGGCTGCTGGTCGCCACCGTCGGCCAGGACACGCTGCCGCACGAGGTGAGCCTGCCCGCCACGGTGGAAGCCAACCCGGCGAGCACCGTCAACATCCTGCCGCCGCTGACCGGTCGGCTGCTCGAGCTCAAGGTGCGCCTGGGCGATACCGTCAAGCGCGGCCAGGTGCTCGCCACCATGAGCTCGCCCGACCTCGCGCAGGCCGTGGCCGATGCCCAGAAGGCCCGCGACGCGCTCGACCTCGCGCAGCGTGCGCTGGTGCGTGCGCGCGGCGTGAACGAGGCCGGCTCCAACGCCGCCAAGGACGTGGAGGCGGCCCAGAGTGCCGTCGCCCAGCAGACGGCCGAACTGCGCCGCAGCGAGGCGCGTCTGCGCAGCCTGGGCGCGGACGGCAGCGGCACCCAGGCTGGCCAGGCCGGGCAGGTGCTGAAGATCGTCGCGCCCGCCTCCGGCACGGTCACGGCGCTGAACGCGGCGGCCGGTTCGAACCTGAACGACGCCAACGCGGCGCTGATGACGGTGTCGAACCTGGATTCGGTCTGGGTCACGGTCAACGTGCCCGAGAGCGTCGTGGGCACGGTCGCGCCCGGGCAGAACGTGGTGGTCACGCTGGCGGCCTACCCGGGCCGCAGCTTCAGCGGCAAGGTCGCCTTCGTGAGCGCGGTGCTCGACGCGGACACGCGCCGCGCCCGCGCACGCATCGTGTTCGCCAACCCCGAAGGCATCTTCAAGCCCAACATGTACGCGACGGCTGTGCTGGGCGTGCCGCAGGGCGCGCAGCCGCAGGTGCCGGCCTCGGCGCTGCTGATGAACAACGACAGCGTGAGTGTCTTCGTCGAGGCCGAGCCCTGGACCTTCGTGCGCCGCACGGTGGAACTGGGCCGGGAGGACGGCGACAAGGTTCGCATCCGCAGCGGCCTGGCCGCGGGCGAGCGCGTGGTGGTGCGTGGTGGTGTGCTGCTGAATGATTAACCTCATCATCACCCAGTTCTTCCGCCGCAGGCACCTGGCCTGGGCGATGTCGGTGGCGCTGGTGCTCTTCGGCGCGTGGTCGTGGACGCAGATGACGGTCGAGGCCTACCCCGACCTCGGCGACGTCAACGTGCAGGTGACCACGCAGGTCAACGGCCTGGCCGCCGAGGAGATCGAGCAGCAGATCACCACGCCGCTGGAGCGCGCGCTGAGCAACACGCCCGGGCTGGCGTGGATCCGATCCAGCAGCACCTTCGGTCTCTCGCTGATCACGCTGACCTTCAAGGACGGCACCGACGACTACTTCGCCCGCCAGCGCGTGACCGAGCGCATCGGCCAGGTCAGCCTGCCCTCCGGCGCGCAGCCCGGCCTGGGGCCGGTGGCGGGGCCGGCAGGCGAGATCTACCGCTACACGCTGGAGTCGGACACCAAGAACCTGATGGAGCTGTCGGAGCTGCAGCGCTGGAAAGTGATTCCGGCGCTCAAGCAGGTGGCCGGCGTGGTCGACATCAACAACTTCGGCGGCTTCACCCGCGAGTTCCAGTTGGAGCTGGACCCGGCGCGCCTGCAGAAATACGGTCTGGTGCTCAACGACGTGGTCACGGCCATCAACAACAACAGCGCCAACGCCGGCGGCGGCCGCATCGCGCGCGGCGACCAGAGCTACGTGGTGCGCGGCATCGGCCAGATCCGCACGCTGGACGACCTGGGCACGGTGGTGGTGGCGCAGAGCAGCGGCTCGCCGGTGCTGGTGCGCGATCTCGGGCGGCTGCAGTTCGGGCACCAGGAGCGCGGCGGCATCCTCGGCAAGGACACCAACCCGGACACCATCGAGGGCATCGTGCTGATGCTCAAGTACGAGAACCCGTCGCGCGTGCTGGAGGGCGTGCACAGGAAGATCGACGAACTGCAGGCCGAGCTCGCGCCCATGGGCGTGAAGATCGTGCCCTACATCGACCGCGACGACCTGGTGAAGCTCACCGTGGACAAGGTGACGCACACCGTGCTCGAAGGCATGGCGCTGGTGTGCTTCGTGCTCATCCTCTTCCTGGGCAGCCCGCGCAGCGCGGTGGTGGCGGCGGTTGCCATTCCGATGTCGCTGGTGACGGTGTTCATCGTGATGCACTTCACCCGCATGCCGGCCAACCTGTTCTCGCTGGGCGCGATCGACTTCGGCATCATCGTGGACGGTGCCATCGTGGTGATGGAAGCCATCCTGCGGCGCCGCGAAGAAGAGCCGCATGCCACGCTCACCGAGGGCAACATCCTCGAGACGGTGAGCCATGTGTCGGGGCCGATCTTCTTCGCCACGCTGATCATCATCACGGCCTACTTTCCGCTCTTCGCCTTCGAGCGCGCCGAGGGCAAGCTCTTCAAGCCGATGGCCTTCACGGTCGGCTACGCGCTGGTGGGCGCCCTGCTCTGCGCGTTGACGCTCATTCCGAGCCTGGCCTACGTGGCGCTGCGCAAGCCGAGCAAGCCCTTCGTCAACAAGCCGCTGGTGTGGCTGACGGGTGCCTATCGCCGGGTGCTGGCGCGGCTGCTGGAGCTGCCGGCCATCGCCTACGGTCTGAGCGTGGCGGCGCTGGCCGCGGTGGTGGTGCTGGGCGCCACGGCCGGGCGCGAGTTCCTGCCCGACATCGACGAAGGCGCCCTGTGGCTGCAGGTCCAGCTGCCCTCGGGCCTGTCGCTGGACAAGGCCAGCGAGATGGCCACCGAGCTGCGGCACGTGCTGCTGGAGTACCCCGAGGTCTCCTACGTGGTGACGCAGCTCGGCCGCAACGACGACGGCACCGATCCGTGGACGCCCTCGCACATGGAGGTGCCCGTCGGCCTCAAGCCCTACGGCGAATGGCCGGCCGGAGTGAAGAAGGCCGACTTCGTGCGCACGCTGACCGAGCGCTTCGCGCGCATGCCGGGTTTCGACGTGGGCATCAGCCAGCCGATCATCGACGGCGTGAACGACGCCGTGGGCGGCGCGCACAGTCCGCTGGTGCTGCGCATCTACGGCGACGACCTGAAGGAAAGCCGGCGCATCGGCAACCAGATCGTCGACCTGCTCCAGACGGTGCGCGGCACGGCCTCGGCGTCGCTGTTCCAGGAGCCGCCGATCCCGCAGGTGGTGATCGAGCTCAACCGCGAGGCGGCGGCGCGCTTCGGCGTGAACGCGAACGACGTGGCCAGCCTGATCCAGACCGGCATCGGCGGCGCGCCCGTCATCACCGTCTATTCGGGCAACCGCACCTACAACGTGTCGGTGAAGATGCCGAAGAGCGCCAAGGGCAACACCGAAGCCATCGGCTCGCTGCTGCTCAACAGCTCCAGCGGCGCCAAGGTGCCGCTGGCGCAGGTGGCCGACATCCGGCTGCAGACCGGCGAAAGCACGATCTCGCACGAGATGAACGAGCGTCAGATCACGGTGCGCGTGGACAACCGAGACCGCGACCTGGCCTCCTACCTCGACGAGGCACGCGATCGCATCGCGAAGGAAGTGAAGTTCGACCCCACGAAGACCCGCCTGCAGTGGGCCGGCCAGTTCGAGAACCAGCAGCGCGCGCACGCGCGGCTGGGCGTGTCGCTGGCCATCGTGGTGAGCATCATGGCCGTGCTGCTGTTCTTCCAGTTCGGAAAGATCCGGCAGGTGGCGCTGATCCTGGGCGTGGTGCCGATGGCGACGCTGGGCGGGCTGATCGCGGTGCACGTCGCGGGCGAAACGCTCAACGTGGCCACGGCCGTGGGCTTCATCGCGCTCTTCGGCGTGTCGATACAGAACGGGATCATCATGGTCGCCAACTTCCGCCGCGTGCGCGGCGAAGGCCTGGCGCTGCAGGCCTCGGTGCTCGAAGGCGCGACCGAGCGGCTGCGGCCGGTGCTGATGACGGCCACGGTGGCCTCGGTGGGCATGCTGCCCGCCGCCCTGGCCACCGGCGTGGGCACCGACGTGCAGCGCGGCCTGGCGACCGTGGTGGTCGGCGGGCTGGTCGTGTCGACGCTGCTGACGCTCTTCATCCTGCCCACGCTCTACTTCGCGATGGAACGCCTGTTCGAACGCAAGGGCTGGGGCACGCGCTCGCGGCGCGACCGGTAGGAGAACAGAGAAATGAAGAAGAAGACGAACCCGGCGGCGCCCGTCCCGGCTGGTATTACGGCCGGCATCACTGCCGGCATCGGGGCGATGCTGCTGGCGGGCTGCGCGGTCGGTCCTGACTACGCGCGCCCGCAGCTGAACCTGCCCGAGCGATACACGCCTGCGCCACCCACGAGCCAGGCCGACGAGGGCGTGCCGCTCGCGCACCTGTCGAGCGATGTGGACGTGCCTGCCCAGTGGTGGCAGGCCTTTCGCAGCGAGCCGCTGAACGCGCTGGTCACCCAGAGCCTCGCCGGCAACCCGACCATCGAGGCCGCCGATGCCGCACTGCGCGCCGCGCGGGAGAACGAAGCCGCCGACCGCGCCGCCTTCTGGCCGAGCGTGGCGCTGGGCTACTCGCCGACGCGGCAGCGCGTGGCCAGCGCGGTGGCGAGCCCGGTGTCGTCCAACGCGAGCCTCTACACGCTGCACACGGCGCAGGTGACGGTGTCGTACACGCCCGACGTGTTCGGTGCCACCCGCAGGCAGGTGGAAGGCGCGCAGGCCAACACCGAGCTGCAGCAGTTCCAGAGCGTGGCCGCAAAGCTCTCGCTCAGCAGCAACGTGGTGACCGCCGCGATCACCGAAGCCTCGCTGCGCGCGCAGCAGGCCGCGACGCTGAAGATCATCGCGGGCCAGAAGGAAGTGCTGCAGGCCTATCGCCGGCAGCTGGCGCTGGGCCAGACAGCGCCGGCCGACGTCGATGCCCAGGAAGCCACGCTGGCCGCCACCGAAGCGACGCTGCCGCCGCTCGACCGGCAGCTGGCGCAGCAGCGCAACCTGCTGGCCACGCTGGCCGGTCGCTTCCCGAGCCAGGGCGTGGAGGCGCGCTTCGATCTCGACGCGCTTCAACTGCCGACGGAGCTGCCGCTGACCCTGCCCTCCAGCCTCGTCGAGCATCGGCCGGACGTGCGTGCGGCCGAGGCGCAGCTGAAGTCGGCGAGCGCGGCCATCGGCGTGGCGGTGGCCGCGCGCCTTCCCAACGTGACGCTGGGCGTGAACTCGTACGGCTCCTCGGCCTACCGGCTGGCGGATCTGTTCAAGTCGTCCTCGCTCTTCTGGACGGTGGCCGCGAGCGTGACGCAGCCCATCTTCGACGGCGGCGCGCTGAAACACCGCGAGGCCGCCGCCCGCGCATCGTTCGACCAGGCGGCCGCGCAGTACCGCGCAACGGTGCTCGCCGCCTTCCAGGACGTGGCGAACACGCTCGAAGCCATCGACGCCGACACCCGCGCGCTGCAGGCGGCGGTGAAGGCCGAGCGCGCGGCGTCGCAGAGCCTGGCGCGCACGCAGGCGCAGGTACGGCTGGGCGACGCCAGCGCGCTCTCGCTGCGCATCGCCCAGCAGGCCCAGCAGCAGGCGCTGCTCAACCTGGTGCAGGCCCGCGCGCTGCGGCTGACCGACGCGGCCGCCCTCTTCCAGGCGCTGGGCGGCGGCTGGTGGAACCAGCCGCAGGCTGCGGTCGCATCGTCTTCGTCGCTTTCGACGTCTTCTTCCATTTCCCCCGCATCGCCATGAACATCATCCGCCACGACATGGGACCCCGCTTCAGCGAGATGGTGACCGTCGACCTGGGCACTGCTCGCCTGCTGTATCTCTCGGGCCAGGTGGCCGAGAACCCGTCGCTCGACATCACCGGGCAGACGCGCGAGATCCTCCATCACATCGACCGCCTGCTCGCCACGCAGGGTGCCACCAAGCAGGACCTGGTCAGCGTGACGATCTACCTGCGCACCGTGGGCGACTACGCCGCGATGAACTCGGTGTGGGACGAATGGGTGCCGGCGGGACACACTCCCGCGCGCGCCACGGTGGGAGCGAAACTGATCGACTCCGAGTACCGCGTCGAGATCCAGGCGACGGCCGCGATCGCAGTGAAGGGGCCCGCGCCGTGATGCGCCTCTTCCTTCTTGGAGCGCTGATGCTCGGCGGCTGCTCGGCCTTCGATGCGCATTCCTTCGACCGCTCCGCCGGCTGGCGCGCTGCCGAGGTCGTCAGCGTCGGGCGCGCGGGCGACCTTGCCGCCACGGCCGATCGCGATTGCGGCTCGGACGGTGGTGCCGCGGCGCCCTACGCCGTCGTGCGCTATCGCAACGGAGGCGTGCACAGCCGTTCGGTAGGCACCGGCCGATGGCCTGCCGGCGCCCGGCTCAAGGTCGGCGATGCGGTGGAAGTGAACGTCCTCGACTGCGCCGCGCCCCTGGCGCTACCGGGTCAGAGCGGCAGCAGCTCCGGCACGCCGTCGCGCTGAAGCCAGCCCTCGAACTCGTCGGAAAGCCGCCGCGCCTCGCGCGTGGCGCGGCCCCATGCGGCGATGCGCGCCTGCGCGTCGTTCGCGAAATGGATGAAGTCCTTGCGGTCGGGCAGCTTGCCGTTGGGCAGTGACCGAACCCATTCGGGGTCGGGCGCAAGCACCACCATCCGGTCGAGAAAACCGCTGGCCTTGTGGCGCCAGCGCAGGCCCTTGTCGAGCCAGCCCGGCACCACCGCCTGCTGGAAGTGCGGGTACAGCACGATGCCCTCGTCGGCCGGCTGATAGTCCAGGTGCAGGTGGTAGTCGGTGATGCCGCCGTCCCAGTAGGCGCCGCGCGGCGCGCCGGGAATGTCGTGCACCGCCGCCAGCAGGAACGGGATCGAGCACGAGGCCTGCAGCACCATGTTGAAGTTGGCCTCGCTGAGCGCGTGCTGGCGCGTGCGGAAGTCGCGCGTGGCGAAAGGCAGGGCCGCGCCGGGGGTGGAGAACACGCAGCGCTCCAGCCACGCGCCCAGGCTCTTGCGGTGCAGGCTGTTGGTGGCGAATGCCCCGAGGTAGCCCACGGGCGTGCGCGCCCTGCCCTCGCGCCCGAGGATGTGCCGGCCGCGCGAGGTCACCACGTGAAGCCGATAGCGCGGATGGCCCAGCACCTCGCCGATGCGCCCGCCGTAGAACGATTCGAGGCTCTCGGCGAAGCGCTCGCTGAGCTGGTGCGGACTGAGCTTCTTCTGGCCGGGCGGCACCTCGAACTGCTGGTGCACGTAGTCGTGCTCGAAGCGCTCGAAAGCGGTGTCGGGATCCGACAGGCAGGCCGTCGACAGCCGCCACGCGCCGATCGACGCGCCCACCAGGTGCACCTGCTGGCTCGACTGCGGCAGCCAGCGTCCGAAGATGAAACGGTCGAGCGGCCCGAGGATCAGCCCCTTCGGCCCGCCCGCCGCGCCGGGAACGGTGCGCACGTCCTGCGGACGCAGGCCGTGCTGCTCGATGTGCTTGCGGGCCGCGGGGCCGGCGTAGATGCGCAGGGCTTTCATCGTCATGCCGGTCGCGTCAGCAAGAAGCGTGCGTCGACGCCTGCCTTACTTGCGAAGCCCCTGCAGCTTGGCGAAGGCATTGGCCATCTGGCCCGCCGGTTGCGGCGAGCTGTCGCGGCGGCCGTGCTGCTGCTGGCCGCGTCCAGCCCCTTCGAAGCGGTTGTCGCGCGGGCCGTCGCGGCGCGCCGGAGCTGCGTCGAGCTTCATCGACAGGCCGATGCGCTTGCGGGCCACGTCCACTTCCATCACCTTGACCTTCACGATGTCGCCGGTCTTCACGACCTCGCGCGCGTCGTTCACGAACTTGTGGCTCAGCTGGCTCACGTGGACCAGCCCGTCCTGGTGCACGCCGAGGTCGACGAAGGCGCCGAACTGGGCCACGTTGCTCACGGTGCCTTCGAGCACCATGCCCTCCTTCAGGTCGGCGATGTCTTCCACGCCGTCATTGAAGCGCGCCACCTTGAAGTCGGGGCGCGGGTCGCGGCCGGGCTTCTCGAGTTCGCCCAGGATGTCCTTGACGGTGATGACACCGAACTTCTCGTTGGCGAAGAGCTCGGGCTTCAGCGTCTTGAGCATGTCGGCGCGGCCCATCAGCTCGGTGATCGGCTTGCCGGTCTTGACGATGATCTGCTCGACCAGCGGATAGGTCTCGGGGTGCACGCCGGTGATGTCCAGCGGGTCGGCACCGCCGCGGATGCGCAGGAAGCCCGCGCTTTGTTCAAAAGCCTTGGGGCCGAAGCCGGTCACGTCGAGCAGCTGCTTGCGGGTGGAGAAGGCGCCGTTGGCTTCGCGCCAGCGCACCACCGCCTTCGCCACGCTGGACGAAAGGCCCGACACGCGGCTGAGCAGCGGCACGCTCGCGGTGTTGAGGTCCACGCCCACGGAGTTCACGCAGTCTTCCACCACGGCCTGCAGCGTGCGCGCGAGCTCGCTCTGGTTCACGTCGTGCTGGTACTGGCCCACGCCGATGCTCTTGGGGTCGATCTTCACGAGCTCGGCCAGCGGGTCCTGCAGGCGGCGTGCGATGGAGGCGGCGCCGCGCAGGCTCACGTCCACGTCGGGCATTTCCTGCGAGGCGAATTCGCTGGCGGAGTACACCGAGGCGCCGGCTTCGCTCACCACCACCTTGTCGACCTTCAACTCGGGCGCGCCGGCCTGCGCGGCCATCTTGGCCAGCAGCTTGATGAGGTCGGCCGCCAGCTTGTCGGTCTCGCGGCTGGCGGTGCCGTTGCCGATGGCGATCAGGTTCACGCCGTGCTTGGCGCACAGCTTGCCCAGGGTGTGCAGCGAGCCTTCCCAATCCTTGCGCGGTTCATGCGGAAACACCGTGGCAGTCTCGACCAGCTTGCCGGTGGAATCGACCACGGCCACCTTCACGCCGGTGCGGATGCCGGGGTCGAGGCCCATCACCACGCGCGGGCCGGCAGGCGCCGCGAGCAGCAGGTCGCGCAGGTTGTCTGCGAACACCTTGATGGCGACCTTCTCGGCGTCTTCGCGCAGGCGGGTGAACAGGTCGCGCTCGGTGGACAGCGCGAGCTTCACGCGCCAGGTCCAGGCCACGCACTTGCGGATCAGGTCGTCGGCCGGGCGGCCCGAATGGCTCCAGCCCAGATGCAGCGCGATGCGGCCTTCGGCGATGCTGGGCTTGCCGGGTTCGGGCTCCACGGGCAGCACCAGCTTGGCATCGAGGATCTCCAACGCGCGGCCGCGGAACACGGCCAGTGCGCGGTGCGAGGGCACGCGGCCGATGGGCTCGTCGTATTCGAAGTAGTCGCGGAACTTGGCGACGTCGGCGTTGTTCTCGTCCTTGCCGGCCATGAGGCTGGAGCGAAGCAGGCCCTCATTCCAGAGCCATTCGCGCAGGCTTTGCACCAGCGCGGCGTCTTCGGCCCAGCGCTCGGAGAGGATGTCGCGCACGCCGTCGAGCACGAGCGGCACGGTGGAGAAATCGGGGCCCGGCTTGCCGTCGTCGAGTGTGGTGGCGGGCTGCAGGAAGGCCTTGGCTTCCACGGCGGGGTCGAGCGTGGGGTCGGCCAGCAGCTTGTCGGCCAGCGGCTCGATGCCGAATTCCCGGGCGATCTGGCCCTTGGTGCGACGCTTCTGCTTGAACGGCAGGTAGAGGTCTTCGAGTTCCTGCTTGGTGGGCGCCAGCTCGATGGCGGCGCGCAGCTCGGGGGTCAGCTTGCCCTGCTCGTCGATGGCCTTGAGCACGGCCCCGCGGCGGTCTTCGAGTTCGCGCAGGTAGGAAAGACGCGCTTCAAGTTCGCGCAGCTGGGTGTCGTCGAGGCCATCGGTGGCTTCCTTGCGGTAGCGGGCGATGAATGGAACCGTGGCGCCCCCGTCGAGCAGTTCGACGGCGGCCTTCACCTGGTTCTCGCCGACCTTGATCTCGACGGCGAGCTGGCGAATGATTTTCTGCATGTCTTGAGCGCGTCCCTGGCAAAGCGCGGGAGTTTGCCATAGGCGAGCGCGGCCTCGGCCCCTGCCGGCCCGCCGGGCGTGTTACAGCTTGCGTTCGTGTTCCGCCCGTGCCGGCGCCGCGCACGGCACCACGAGCCGCACGCACAGGCCGTGCGGCGCGACGGGGCCGATGTCGAGCTCGGCGCCGATCGCCTCGGCGCGCGAATGCATGCTGCGCAGGCCCTTGCCCAGGCCGGCAGAGGGAATCCCGTCGCCCGCCGCCTCGCCCGCCCGGGCGTTCGCCTCCGGGCCCAGCCCGCGGCCGTCGTCACGCACCTCGAGCACCATCGCGCGCCCCTGGTCGTGCGCCGCGACCCGCAGCTCGACCCGGCTCGCACGCGAATGGCGCAAGGCATTCGACAGCGCCTCCTGCGCGACGCGGCAGACCTGCGAGGCGGTCTCCGCGGGCATCTCGAAAGTCTCTGCCTCGGCCGGCACGCTCCACTCGAAGGCCACCCCCATGCGCTCGAAGGCGGGCAGCAGGCGGTAGCGCAGGTGTCCGAGGCGCTCGACGACAGTGCTGTCTCCCTGGTCGTCCAGGTCGTCCACCGTCATCTGCAGCTCGAGCAGGCAGGCCTGGAGCGCCATCGAGAGGCTGCCGGGGCCGGCCGACCTGGGGTCCTGGCTGGCCAGCAGCGCCACCAGCCTGGAACCGACGCCGTCGTGCAGGTCGTTGGCAATGCGGCGGCGCTCGGCCATCACGGCCTCGGCCTGGAGCGAATGGGAGGTGCGCTGCCGCGAGAAGTACCAGATGCCCACGACCATGGCCAGCACCAGCACGTTGACGGCCTGAAGGGCCCAGAAGGCGAACGACATGTCGCCCGCAGTGGCTGCGACGGCGGCCGGCCCTGACCAGATCGCCTGCGCGGCGACCGGCGTCAGGTGCAGCGCACCCGCGAGCGCGGTCCAGGCCAGGAGCCGGCGGCGCGAAACCTGCCGGCGCAGCCATGCCAGCAGCACGCACCAGGCAGCGATCGAAAGCCACACGAACTGGTCTTCCAGAAGATGCGGAAGCTGAAGGTCCTGCGGCGCGAGCATGGCATGGCCTAGAGGAGTCCCCGATGGGAGGCGAAGCTCACGGCCTGCGCGCGGGTGTGCGCGTGCAGCTTGCGGTAGATGTTCTTGACGTGTGCGTTAACCGTCTGGGCACTGATGGTGAGCTGCAGCGCGATCTCTTCGGTTACGTAGCCGGTCGCTACAAGTCGCAACACTTCGCGCTCCCTCGCCGACAGGGTCGCCTTGCTGTCGGGCGGGCGCACCGGGTTCACGTTGGAGCGCTTGTGATCGAGGTGCACGAGCAGCCTGCGGGCCAGCCGGGGGGTGATGGCGGCACCGCCATTGACCACCTGCAGCACGGCCTGCGCATAGCTCTGGAACCACGCGTTCTTGACCAGGTAGCCCGAGGCGCCGAGCTCGAAGGCATGCAGCACCTGGGGTTCGTCCTCGAGGGCCGAAATGACGATGATCTCGGCCGCGCTGCGATGGCGCTTGGCCTCCTCGATCAGCTCGAATCCGCTGCCGTCGCCAAGCCGGATGTCGACCATGAGCACGTCGAATTCATGCTGCATCAGCAGGCGCCGGCCCTCGCGCAGCGTACCGGCCTGTCCTTCGAGCTGGATGCGCAGGTCGCCCAGCAATTCCTGGGCGATGACGCGGCGCACGAACGGGTCGTCGTCCACGAGCAGTACGCGCACCGGCTTGGTCTGCTGCCCGGTCAGGAAGTCTGGCCACGGGAGGGTGTCGGCGGACGGTGACAGCAGTCCGCCGAACTGGCCAGGGTTGTTGTACTTCCTCGCAGAGTTGCTTGAATCTGTCAACGAAATCTCAAGATCGCTTTCCATTTCAGCCCCTTTGTGACAACTAGTCCATCGTGTTCGTTTCCAAAAGTTAATCCATTTCTACTCAGATTTTTAAACCGAACTTTTTTGATTACCTTGGTTGCATCCTGTTGCGATTGACTACCTGTGTCAAGTAAAAGCACTACTTTCCCCTTGTGGCGACGCATGTAATCCCCGTTCGGCGAGGCTTTGGATGGGCAGCTCGACATGTCTTTTGCCATAGCCTTGCTCTACCCAACAAGGGGCGCCGTCCACCGTCCCCGAGACCTTGACGAAGCATTTCGACTGACATTTGAGCCATTCAAATCCCCCTCGCTGACCGTCAGCTGATGGCAAGGCGGCCCGCCGCACTGCCTTGCCTTACGCTCGCACGATGACTTTCCTTGCGCATCTGTTGCGCGTGCTGCGTGCCCTGCTCCGCGCCATCGCCACGGCGCTCGTCGTTCCGCTGCTGCTCTTCGAGGAGTGGGGCTGGGAGCCGCTGGCGGCGTTTGTGGCGCGCCTTTCGCACCTTCCCCTATGGGCTGCGCTCGAGGAGAGGCTGCGCCGGCTGCCGCCATGGGGAGCGCTGCTGGCCTTCTTCGTGCCGGTCCTGTTGCTGCTGCCGGTGAAGGTGCTGGCGATCTTCCTCTTCGGCCGTGGCCATGCGGCGAGTGCGCTGACGGTGCTGGTGCTGGCCAAGCTGGTCGGCACGGCTATCGTGGCGCGGATCTTCCAGCTGGTCGAGGGGCCGCTGATGCGCATTCCCTGGTTCGCCCGCTGGTATCCCCGATGGAAGGCCTGGAAGGACCGCGTGCTCGACTTCGTCAGGCAGAGCCGCCCCTGGCGCCTGGTGCGGGCGTTGAATCGGCGCCTCGCCCGAAACTGGCGTCATTTCAAGGAAGGCTGACGCATATTTTACCCGGGTATATTGCAATCTCTATTTAACCCGGGTAATATTTGAGGCATGAGCCTGCCCACTGAAACCCGCCGCGCCCTGATCCGCCAGTACAAGGAAACCCCGCGCCCCGCCGGCGTCTACGCGATCCGCAACAGGCTCGACGGGCGCATCTACGTGGGCGGCAGCCTCGACGTCGAAGGCGCGATGAATCGCGCGCGTTTCGAGCTGAACATGCGCTCCCATCGCAGCAAGGCGCTCTTGCGCGACTGGATCGCCCACGGCGCCGACCATTTCAGCTTCGAGGTGGTCGATCGCGTCAAGGAGCGAAAAGACCCCGATTTCGATCGCAAGGCCGAACTCGAGAAGCTTCTTTCGCTCTGGCAGGAAGAGCTTCAATGCTTCGGGGCGAACGGCTACAACACACCCTGAACGCATGTGCGATACATGCTGTCGAAACGGCGCGCAACGAAGCGCAGCAGCGAGTAGATTACGCACCTCGTTTCGCTTGGCATCCCCCCAGGAACAAACAAACACCCGAATGTCTTCCGACACCCCGACAACCACCCTGACCGTGTTCTTCGGCTTCCAGCGCGTCGCGCACGGCAGCAAGGCCGAAGTGCTCGAGCAGTTGAGCCGCCGCGACGATCCCGGCCCGTATCTCGTTTTCGACGACCAGACCGGCACCCAGCTCGACCTCGACATGCGCGAGCTCCCGCCCGAACTGCGCTACCCCGAGGCCGAGCCGCATCGCGACGAGGCACCGCGCAGCGTGGGCCGTCCCAAGCTCGGCGTGGTCGCACGCGAGGTCACGCTGCTGCCGCGGCACTGGGACTGGCTGGGCCGCCAGCCCGGCGGCGCGTCGGTCGCGCTGCGCAAGCTGGTCGAAGATGCGCGCCGCGTGAACGCCGAGCGCGACACCGTGCGCGCTGCGCAGGAGGCTGCCTACCGCTTCATGACCGCGATCGCGGGCAACCTGCCCGGCTTCGAGGAAGCCACCCGCGCGCTTTTCGCCGGCGAAGAGCAGCGTTTCGCCAACCTGATCGAACCCTGGCCCGCCGACGTGCGCGCCCATCTGCAGAAACTCGCGGCCGCCGGCTGGAACCATCGATGAGAACGACAACCGAGACGACCGGCTCCCCGGCCAGCAGCCAGGGTGCCGGCCAGAGCGGCCTGCAGGGCGTGCCCGTATCGCCCGTCAACGCGCCGCGGCCCTTGTGGAAGGTGTTCCTCTTCTTCCTCGCGCCGATGTTGCTCAGCAACATCCTCCAGTCGCTCTCGGGCACGCTCAACAACGTGTACGTGGGCCAGATGCTCGGCGTGGGCGCGCTCGCGGCGGTGTCGAGCTTCTTCCCGGTGATGTTCTTCTTCATCGCCTTCATCATCGGCCTGGGTGCGGGCGCCTCGGTGCTCATCGGCCAGGCCTGGGGGGCGCGCGACGCCGCCAAGGCGAAGGCCGTCGCGGGCACCACTCTCACCGTCGGCGTGCTGATGGGCCTCGTGATCGCCGTCTTCGGCGGCGCGTTCACCACGCCCATGCTGGCGGCGCTGGGCACGCCGCCCGACGTGCTGGCCGACTCCACGCGGTATGCGCGCATCATGCTGATCGCGATGCCGGGCGTGTTCATCTTCCTGCTGGCCACCGCGATGCTGCGCGGCGTGGGCGACACCGTCACGCCGCTGCTCACGCTGCTGATCTCCACCCTGATCGGCCTGGTGGTCACGCCTGCGCTCATCCGCGGCTGGGGCGGCCTGCCACAGCTCGGCGTGGCCAGCGGCGCATGGGCCTCGGTGCTGTCGTTCCTCGTGGCGACCGTCTGGCTGGGCTTCCGGCTGCGCCAGCGCAGGAGCCCGCTCGCCCCCGATGCGGAATTCATGCGCAACCTGCGCATCCAGCCGCACCTGCTGAAGGCCGTGCTGCGCATCGGCGTGCCCACCGGCGTGCAGATGATCGTGGTGGCGCTGGCCGAGGTAGTGCTGCTGTCGATGGTCAACGGCTTCGGCTCCAACGCCACGGCCGCCTACGGCGCGGTCAACCAGGTGGTGGCCTACGTGCAGTTCCCCGCCATCTCCATCGCGATCACCGCGTCGATCCTCGGCGCGCAGGCCATCGGCGCGGGCCGTGCCAACCGGCTCGGCGCCATCGCGAAGACGGCGCTGCTGATGAACCTCGTGCTGACGGGCGGGCTGGTGCTGCTGGGCTACCTCTTCTCGCGTCCGCTGATGGGCTTCTTCATCACCAGCGCGCCGGTGATCGAGATCGCGCAGACGCTGCTGCACATCATGCTGTGGAGCCTGGTGGTGTTCGGCATGGCATCGGCGCTCTCGGGGATCATGCGCGCCAGCGGCTCGGTGCTGGTGCCGACGCTGATCTCCATCTTCTGCATCCTGGGCGTGGAAGTGCCGGTGGCATGGCTCATGAGCCACCGCATCGGGCTCGACGGAGTCTGGGTGGCCTATCCCGTGACCTTCGGCGCGATGCTGCTGCTGCAGACCGCGTACTACCAGCTCGTGTGGCGCAAGAAAGCGATCCACCGGCTGGTGTAGGCGCCGCTCCTACCTTCCCTCGAAGGCGCGCTGCACCTCGGCAAGGTCGAGCTTGACCATCTTCATCATGGCCTGCATCGCGCGGTTGGCCTTGGCCTGGTCCTTGTCCTGGAACATGCGGATCATGGCCTTGGGCGCGACCTGCCACGATACGCCGTAGCGGTCGGTGAGCCAGCCGCACTGCACGGGCTCGCCGCCGCCTTCGAGCAGCCTGTCCCAGTAGTAGTCGACATCGGCCTGCGTCTCGCACGGCACGAACATCGAGATGGCCGGGTTGAACTTGTACTGCGGGCCGCCGTTGAGGATCATGAACTCCTGCCCGTCGAGCTCGAAGGTCGCGGTGAGCAGCGAGCCCTTGCGCTCGGGGTTGGCGTCGCCCCACAGCAGCCTGTCGGTGACGCGGGAGTTGGGGAAGATGCTGCTGTAGAAATTCAGCGCCTCCTCGCCGTTGGTGTCGAACCAGAGGCAGGGAACGATCTTCTGCATGGGATCTCCTTGGTGCTTGAATGATGAACCTTGAGGTTCAGTATCGAAGCCTCCGCCGCCGGCTGTCAACCCGTGCAACGCCTGTCAGTGGGAAGTTTTCAGGCGATGCGATAGAAGCCCTGGTCGGGGCGTACGCCCGCCCTCTTCGTGAACTCGACCGGATCGAAGCCCTCCTCGGCGAACTTCTTCTTCACGAACTCAGTGGCCGAGGCCACGGCCTGCTCGCTGGTCCATTCGACCAGCGTCAGGACGTTGAACTCGCTGCCTCCGCCCGTCTGGTCCAGCACATGCGCGCGCAGGCAGCCCGGCAGGTTGCGCAGTGTCTGCTGGATGCGCTGCATCTGCGCGATGAACGCCGGCCGCGCTTCGGCTGGCACGGCGAACTTGTCGACCCGGAAGACGGGACCGTAGGCAGGGATCGAGGAAGAGGTCGAGGACGAGGCGATGGTGTCGTGCGACATGGAGCGGATTCCTTGCAGAGAAAAATGCGCACGGGACCCGCGCGCTGGGAGTTATTCTCAAACCTCAAGTAAAGCTGAGGTCAAGGGCTTTTCTCTTCCATGAACGACGCACTTCAACGAGCCGGCATTCCCCCCACGCTCACGGTCGGCGAGGTCGCCCGCCGCAGCGGGGTGACCGTGTCCACGCTGCATTTCTACGAGGCGCAGGGGCTGATCGGCAGCACCCGCACCGCGGGCAATCAGCGACGCTACCCGCGCACGGTGCTGCGGCGCGTGGCCTTCGTTCGGGTAGCCCAGAGGGTAGGCATTTCGCTTGCCGAGATCGGCGCTGCACTGGCTACCCTGCCCGACTCCGCCGCGCCGACCCGCGAGGACTGGGCCCGGCTCTCGGCCTCATGGCGCGCGGATCTGGACGAGCGCCTGGCGCAATTGCAGAAGCTGCGCGACACCCTCGACGACTGCATCGGCTGCGGCTGCCTGTCTATCGACCGCTGCAAGCTGCGCAATCCGCTCGACCGGCTCGGCGCCGAGGGCCAGGGGCCGCAGCGGCTGCTGGTGAAACGAGGCGCCTGAAAAACCCGGGCGCTTGCGCCCAAAAAAAGCACTTCGCCGGCGAAATGCCCCGGCCGAATCGACTGCGCCCCACGGCGGCTGCAAGCGCCAAGGATGGTGCGCCGCCACGAAGGCAGAATGGAAAAAAGCAAAGGACTCCGAATGACGAGTACTTCACTCACACCCGAGGCCGCCCGTGCCTACGCCGTCGAGATGCACGGCGAACAGAAATACGGCACGCATCCCTACGTGCACCATCTCGACGCCGTCGCCGCCCTGCTCCAGCCCTACGGCGACAAGGCGCGTGTCGTCGGCTATCTGCACGACGTGGTCGAAGACACGGCCGCCACCGTGGCCGACGTGCGCTCGCGCTTCGGCAACCTGGTCGCGTCCTGCGTCGCTCTGCTCACCGACGCACCTGGTGCCAACCGCAAGGAGCGCAAGGCCAAGACTTACGCGGCGCTGGCCGAGGTGAAGGGTGACGAGGAACTCGCGCTGCTCGTGAAGGCCGCCGACCGGCTGGCCAATGTGCGCGCCTGCGTGGCCGACGGCCAGCGCGCCTTGTGGGACACCTACCGCGGGGAGCACCCGACCTTCAGGGCAGCCGCGTTCAGGCCCGGGCAGTGCGATCCGCTGTGGGCCGAGCTCGACACGCTGCTCTCGGCACCGCACGCGCCAGCGCCCTAGCCGGCACGCGGATTCGCGAACTCCATCACCCCGTCGTCCACCGAACCGAAGCGCAGGCTCACGAGATCGCGCGCGTAGTTCTGGTACACCCGCCACGGCGCGCGCGAGCCCTGCTTCGGAAACCTGTCCACCGCGCGCTGCACGTAGCCCGAGGAGAAGTCCAGCCAGGGCTCGGGCACCAGAGACGGGTCGGTGTTGCGGGGCGTGCATTGCCTCCAGCCGTGCTTCTCCATGTGGTTGAGCACCCGGCAGACATACGCACAGGTCAGGTCGCTCTTGAGCGTCCACGAGGCGTTCGTGTAGCCGAACGACGAGGCCAGGTTGGGCACGTCGCTGTACATCATTCCCTTGTAGTTGAAGGTCGCGGCCGGGTCCACGCTGCGGCCGTCCACTTCGAGCTGCACGCCGCCCAGCACCTGCAGCTCGAGTCCGGTGGCGGTGACGATCACGTCGGCCTGCAGCTCTCTGCCCGACCTCAGCCGGATGCCGCCCGGCGTGAAGGTGTCGACATGGTCCGTGACCATCGATGCGCGCCCTGCCCTGATGGCCGCGAACAGGTCGCCGTCTGGCACGAGGCAGAGGCGCTGGTCCCACGGGTTGTAGCGCGGAGTGAAATGCGTGGCGACGTCGTAGCCGGGCCCGAGGGCCTGCCGCACGCCACCGAGGATCAGCCGCTTCACGCGTTCGGGCCTGCGCCGCGCAAGGCGGAAGAAGTACATCGCCAGCAGCACGTTCTTCCAGCGCGTGAGGCCGTACGCGATGCCGGACGGCAGGAAGCTGCGAAGCCGATGGGCGATGGGGTCGCGCGCCGGCCGCGCGACCACGTAGGTGGGCGAACGCTGCAGCAGCACCACGTGCGAGGCCGTCTTGGCCAGCGCCGGCACCAGTGTCATCGCGGTCGCGCCGCTGCCGATCACGACCACCCTCTTGCCGCTGCAATCGAGATCCTCCGGCCAGTGCTGCGGATGGACGATGCGGCCCGTGTAGCCGCCGATGCCGGCGAACCCGGGCGTATACCCGGCCTCGTACCGGTAGTAGCCGCTGCACAGGAAGAGGAAGTTGCAGCGCATGCGCAGCGGAGTCCGCTCGGGACCGCGCTCGACATCCACGCTCCAGCAGGCATCGGGCGTGGACCACGAGGCGCGCACCACGCGGTGGCCGAACCTGATCTTCCGGTCGATGCCGTACTGCCGCGCCGTCTCGCGCAGGTAGCCCAGGATCGACGGCCCGTCGGCGATGGACTTCTCCTGCGTCCATGGCCTGAACGAATAGCCCAGCGTGTACATGTCGGAATCGGAGCGCACGCCGGGATAGCGGAACAGGTCCCAGGTACCGCCGCTGCGTTCGCGCCCCTCGAGGATCGCGTAGCTGCGCCCCGGGCACTTCGCCTGCAGGTGGTAGCCGGCGCCGATGCCGGAGAGCCCGGCGCCGACGACCAGCACGTCGAGGTGTTCCTGTCGGTGCTCCTGTTGCGGCTGCTGTTGCTGGGTCTGCCGGTCTCGGTCTTCTTCCTGCATCGACATGTCTCCTGTCTCCTCAGTTCCTGCTGCCGGGGCCTCCTGCAGGCTTGCTCCGGATCATCAGCCAGGCGCTCACCGCACTGAGCACCGCCAGGGCCGCGCTCGACAGCATCACCCAGCGAAACCCCGCGACGAAGGATTCGGCCACCGCGCGCTTGACCGCGGCCGCGGTCGCCGCGTCCACGCCCGGCGGCACCGCAGCGCCTCCGAGCTTGCTGCGTTCGCCTTCGAGAAATGCCGCCAGCTGCGGCGAAGCCCCCATCTCGCGCAGGTGCGCCGCCAGCGCCGCGTCAAAGGCCCAGGCCATGAGCGCGCCGAACACCGCGATCGCCAGCACCGCCGCCGCGCGCGACACCGCGTTGTTCACGCCCGAGGCCACGCCCGCCAGGTCGGCGCCGACGGAGTTCATCACCGTGGTCGTCAGCGGCGCCACCGTCACCGTCATGCCGAAGCCCAGCACCACCACCGCCGGCAGGAAGCCGCTCCAGAAGCTCGCGCCGACGCCCGGCAAGGCGAACAGGGCGAAGCCCGCGGCGGCGATGGACGGGCCGATCACCAGCGGCATGCGCGGCCCGAACCGGTCGACCAGCTGCCCCGCCCAGCCCGAGAGCGCGAACATGATGAAGATGAAAGGCAACAACGCCGCGCCGGCCACCGTGGCCGAGTAGCCCTGCACCTGGATCAGGTTGAGCGGAAAAAAGTACAGCCCGCCGCCCAGCGCCGCATAGAGCAGCAGCGTGAGCAGGTTGGCGCCGCTGAAGTTGCCGATGCGCAGCAGCTGAAGCGGCAGCATCGGCGTGCGCGCCCTGTGCTCGGCGAAGAAGAAAGCCACGCTGCCAAGCACGCCGATGGCCAGCGCGCAGAGCACCGCCGCCGAACCCCAGCCCTGCGTCGGCGCCTCGATGAAGGCGTAGACGATGCCGCCGAGACCTGCCGTCGCCAGCAGCGCGCCCCACAGGTCGAGCCCGCCGGTGGCGGAAGCTCCGCGGCTTTCGGGCACGTGGCGCCACACGATCCACAGCACCACCAGCGCCATCGGCACGTTGATGAGGAAGGCCCAGGTCCACGAGAAGTGATCGACCAGGAAGCCGCCCAGCACCGGCCCCACCGCCCCCGTGATGCCGCTGAAGCCCGACCAGGTGCCGATGGCCTTGCCGCGCTCCTTCTCCGGAAAGGCCGCGCTGATGAGCGCGAGGCTGCCTGGCACCAGAAGCGCGCCGCCGATGCCCTGCACCGCGCGAGCGGCGATCAGCTGCTGCACGTTGGCCGCGAGCGCGCAGGCCACCGATGACAACGCGAAGATGCCGACACCGATCGCGAACACGCGCCTGCGCCCGTAGTGATCGCCCAGCGCCCCGCCCACCAGCAGCAGCGCCGCCAGCAGCAAGGCATAGGACTCGACCACCCATTGCGCCTGGAAGGCGGTTGCGTGCAGGTCGGACTGGATGGCCGGCAGCGCGACGTTGACGACGGTGCCGTCGATGAAGGCCATGCTCGAGCCGACGATGGCCGCTGCCAGCACCCATGGCCTGGCGGCTTCGGGACAGCCGGTCTCCTCGGGGCGGGCGCCGTGCAGGATCAGCGTGTCGTCGCAGGGCGCCTTGCCGATCTGTGCCATGGGGTCTCCTTTTCATGGGATTCCGTCTTGCTCCTTCCCCCTCTGGGGGAAGGTCGGGATGGGGGCAGCCCCCGCACGATACGCCATGCTTCCTCGAGCGCTGCCGTGCCCCCACCCCTGCCCTCCCCCAGAGGGGGAGGGAGAAACAGCCAGGATCAGGTTGCGCAGGCGGTCGCCGAGGGATTGGCCAGCGCCGCGCTCACGCTGCGTGCGATCGCGCCAGCAGCGGCCGAGGTCACGCGCTGCGCACCCTGCGCCAATGCGTCCATGCCGCTGCCCACGGGCTCGCCAAGGCTTAGCTGGCAGATCATCGTGCGCGCCTCGTCGGAGCGCCGCAGCGTCCAGGTGAAGCTCGCGTCCACGCGAGCGCCGTCCACCGCATCGAACTGCCGCAGCTGCACCGCGATGCGCCACACCGGCAGCGAACTCTGCCGGCCGCCCTTGGTCACGTCGAGCGCACCGAGCCGCCCGGCGATGCCGCTGGCCAGCGCGTCGCGCAGTTCGTTCTCGAAGGACGAGGCCCAGCGGTGCTGCTCCAGCACGTCGACCTGCACGCTGCCGTCGGGACGGCGCACCACCATCTGGGGTCGGGCCAGCCGCTCGGGCACGGCCACCGGCGCGAGCTCGATGTAGACCGGTGCGGTGCCGCCGATCGTCGAGGGCGCTGCGTCGGCTGCGGCCACCGGGCTCGCCAGCGTGTAGTAGTTGTCGGGCTTGCTTGCGCAGCCCGAGAGCGCGACCAGCGCTGCGGCAAGGTACGCGGGATAGGCAAGGTGTTTCGTCTTCATTTCTTGTTGTCGTCCGGTTTGCCGCGCAGCAGCGACTCGGGGTGGCGCTCGAGGTAGTCGGTCAGCACGCGCACCGAGCCGGCGGCCCGGGTGAGCTCCTGCAGCGTCTGTCGCATGTCCTGCTGCAGCGGCGAGTCGTCGGCCAGCGTGCGCTCGGCCGTGTTCACGGTCTTGCGCACGTCCTTCATGGCTGCAGCCAGCTCGGGCGTGACGTCGTTGTTGATGCGCTTGACCGTCTGCTCGGCGGCCGTGAGGGTCTTGTTGAGCGTGGCGAGCGTGGTGCGCAGGTCGGCCGCGATCTGCTCGTAGGGCACCTTGTTGAGCTTGGTCGCGATCTCCTGCACCTGCGACTGGATCTCGTCGAGGCTGTTGGGCACCGTGGGCAGCTCGATCGGATTCTTCGACAGGTCGATCTTGGCGGCAGGCGCCTTCGGGAAGAAGTCGAGCGCCACGTAGACCTGGCCGGTCAGCAGATTGCCGTTGCGCAGCTGCGCGCGCAGGCCCTTCTCGGCCAGGAAGCGCAGCCGCTCCTGCTGGCTGAAGCGCGACTCGGTGCCGGTCTCGCCGGCGCGGCGGCGCAGGCGGTCTGGATAGACCTGCACCAGCACCGGCATGCGGAACTCGCGCTCGGCGCGGTCGAATTCGACGCCGATCGACTTCACCTCGCCGATCACCACGCCGCGGAAATCGACCGGCGCGCCCGGCGCCAGGCCGCGCAGCGACTGGTTGAAGTACATCAGCAGCGTCTGCGAAGGCCCGTCGGGCTCCTTCATGGCCGTCGTTTCGTCCTGCGCCAGCGCGAAGGAGGCGTTCTCGTTCGCCGTCGGCCCCATGGCGTCCTCGGGCGCGCGGAAGGCGATGCCGCCTAGCAGGATCGTGGCCAGCGACTGCGTGCGCAGCGTGAAGCCGCTGGCGCTGAGCTGCGCATCGATGCCGCTGGCCTGCCAGAAGCGGGTGTTCATGCCCACGAACTTGTCGTACGGCGCATTGACGAACACGCGCAGCGTCACGCCGCGACCGTCGCCGTCGAGCTCGTAGGCCGCCACCTGGCCGACCTTGATGCGCCTGAAGTAGACGGGCGAACCGACGTCGAGCGAGCCGACGTCGTTGGCGCGCAGCAGGAACTGCTTGCCGGAGTCGTCGCGGGTGACGATGGGCGGGCTCTCCAGGCCGGTGAACTCGCCCGCCGTTTCCTTCGACACGCCTGCGTCGGCCCCGATGTACGCACCCGACAGCAGCGTGTTGAGGCCCGAGATGCCGGAGGTGTCCAGCCGCGGGCGCACCACCCAGAAGCGCGAGTCTTCCGCGGTGAAGCCCTGCGCGTCCTTGTTGAACTGCACCAGCACGCGCACGTGCGAACGGTCGCGCGCCAGGCGCAGGCTGGTGACCAGGCCGATCTGCACATCCTTGTACTTGACGGCCGTCTTGCCCGCCTCCAGCCCCTCGGCGGTCTTGAAGGTCAGCACCACCTCCGGGCCGCGCTCCATGATGATGCGCGCCACCAGCGTGATGCCGACCAGCGCGGCCACGATGGGAATCAGCCAGATCAGCGAGGGCAGCCACTCGCGCCGGCGCACCACGCGCGGCTTGGGAAGCGGGTGCTGGCCTGTCGGGCTCGGCCGGGCGGATGGTGCCGGATCGTCTTGGGGTCGGTCGTCTTCACTCATGCTGGTTTCTCGTCCCTTTTCTCATGTCCCTGTACAAGCTGCTCGTGCCGTGCGGCTTCCTCGTTGTCCTGCAGGATGGCCTGGTCCTCCCGGCTGTCCCAGGTGAGCTTCGGGTCGAAGCTCAGCGAGGCCAGCATGGTCAGCACCACCACCGAGCCGAAGGCCGCGATGCCCACGCCCGCGGTGATGACCGCGAAGCCCTGGATCTGCACCAGCCCGGTCAGCAGCGACACCACGAACACGTCGAGCATCGACCAGCGGCCGATGATCTCGATGATGTGATAGAGCTTCGCCCGCTCCCGCCGCCGCCATGTGCTGCCGCGCTGCGCCAGCACCACCAGCAGCAGGAGCACGGCCAGCTTGAACAGCGGCACCAGGAAGCTCGCGATGAAGACGATGGCCGCCAGCCCGTAGGCGCCGGACACCCAGAAATAGATCACGCCGCTCAGGATGGTGTCGTTCTGCGTGCCGAACAGCGTGCGCGTGATCATCACCGGCAGCAGGTTGGCCGGGATGTACATCATGCAGGCCGCGATCAGGAAGGCCCAGGTGAGCTTCAGGCTCTGTGGCTTGCGCGTGTGCAGGTGCGTGCCGCAGCGGCCGCAGGGTTCGCCGTCCTGCGCGTCCTTCCAGACGGCGCCGCAGTGGCGGCAGGCCATGTAGCCCATCGAGGCGGCGGTGGGCGACTTCGCGTCTTCTTCATGTTCGTGGTGGTACCGGTCGCCGTAAGCCGCGAGGCTTCCGAGGCGCTGCCGGACGCGTCCCAGCGGCTTCATGCCGATGCCCCGCCTTTCCCTTCGCCAGGTTCGTCGCCGACCTTCTCGCCCCTCGGGCGGAACGCCATCCCCCAGAACGCGCCCGGGTCGAACGACAGCACCGCCGTCAGCATCACCGTGAGCGCCACGAAGGCCCACAGCGCCGGCCCCGGGACCACGGTCGCCATGCTCGAAAGCTTGACGATGGCCACGAGAACGCCCAGCAGGAACACCTCGATCATTCCCCAGGGCCGCAGCGACTGCATCGCCCGCACCAGCAGCGCGAAGCCCAGGGGCCGGTGCTCGCGGCTCAGCGGAACCAGCAGGTAAGCCAGGATGCAGAGCTGCAGGAAGGGAAAGAGGATGGTCGTGGCCAGCACCAGCAGCGCCACCACCGACATGCCCTCGGCGCTGAGCGCCACCACCGCGCCGGCCAGCGTGGTCTGGCTGCGCATGCCCTGCAGCTCGATCTCGACGATGGGGAACAGGTTCGCGATGGCGAACATGATCAGGCAGGCCACCGTCAGCGGGAGGATGCGGCGCTCCTGCTGCCCCGGATGCCGGTCGAGCTCGGTGCCGCAGCGCGGACAACGCGCCACGTCGCGCGGACGAAGCGGCGTGCGGCCATAGACCGCATCACAGCCCGGGCAAACCACGGTATCAGGTACTTCCGTCATGGATGAGTACCCTACCTCATTCAGCCGCCGTGGCTTGTCGTCTTGAGCCGCAGGCTGCTGAAAACCGCCGCCACCGCGGCAAAGCTGGCGGCCAGCACCAGCGCGACCACCGGCCCGTGGCCGTCATGCGGGCTCCAGAAGCTGAAGACGCCCGCCAGCACCACGGCGCCCAGCGTCTGCCCGGTGAGCCGGGCCGTACCCAGCATGCCGCTGGCCGCACCACTGCGGTGCGCCGGCGGCGAGCTCACGATGGTGTGGTTGTTTGGCGACTGGAACAGCCCGAAGCCCAGCCCGCACAACGCCATGCGCCAGGCGATGTCGGCATTGCCCGGATGCGCCGGCAGCGCCGCCAGCAACCCCAGCCCGATGGCCAGCAGGCCCAGCCCGATGCCTCCCAGCAGCCCGTCGGGGTAGCGACCGATCAGCTTGCCCGCAATGGGCGCCATCACCACGATGGCCAGGGGCCAGGCCGTGATGAGCAGGCCCGCCTCGATGTGGCTGCGCCCGTACACCTCCAGCAGCAGGAAAGGCAGCGAGATATAGGCCAGCATCTGCGCGCAGAACGCCGCAACCGAGGTGCCCATCGACAGCGCGAACACCGGGATGCGCAGCAGGTCGATCGGGAAAAGCGGCACGGCTTGCTTGCGCTGGCGCCGCAGGTAGACGAAGCCGACCACCAGTCCGGCCACCAGGATGCCCCACGCCGACGCCTGCGAGCCGCCCGCGCCCTGCGCCCCTCCCTCGCGCACGCCCAGCCGGTCCACGCCCAGGAACACCAGCGAGAACATCAGCACGTTCAGCGCCACGTCGAGCGGCGAGAAGCGCAGCCCCGCGGCCGGAGGCACGCGATTGAAAGGCAGCGCCTTCATGCCGAGCGCGAAGGTGACGATGCCCAGCGGCACGTTGATGGCGAAGAGCCAGGGCCACGAAGCCACCGACAGGATCGCCGCCGCCACCGAGGGCCCTGCCACCGACGAGGTGGCCACCACCAGCGAATTGATCGCCATGCCCTTGCCCAGCTGCGACGACGGGTACGTGAGACGCACCAGCGCCGCATTCACGCTCATGATGCCGGCCGCGCCCAGGCCCTGGAAGGCGCGCGCCGCGATCAGCGTGCCCAGCGAGTTGGCGAAGGTGGCGGCCAGCGAGGACAGCGTGAAAACCGCCATGCCGACCAGGTACACGCGCCGGTAGCCCACGAGGTCGCCCAGCGAGGCCAGCGGCAGCAGCATCACCAGCGTGGCGATCTGGTAGGCGTTGACCACCCAGATCGACTGCGACGGGCTCGCGCTGAGTTCGCGCGCGATGCCAGGCAGCGCGAGGTTGACGATGGTGCCGTCGAGCACCGCCACGATCAGCCCGAGGATGATGACCAGCATCGCCCTGCCGCGCTCCGGCTGGGACAGCCCGTCGACGGGTCTTGGCGCCGTGTTGCCGCCGTTGTTGTTGTCTTCGGCGGCCGGGAGCGCGGCGCCTGCGCGTACCGTGTTCATCAGGCTTGCTGTGTCCTTCCTGTCTTTCCTGCCTTCCCCGTGGGCTCCGAGCGCACGCCGCCCAGCGTGAGCCAGGTCAGCACCAGCGCGATGAGCGCGCCGGCGGCCATGCCGGCCACCATCGGCAGCGGCCTGCCGTCGGTGAAGAAGCCCACCACCGCCATCGCCAGTGCGCCGGTGAGCATCTGCAGCGTGCCCAGCAGCGCCGAGGCCGTGCCTGCAATGGCACCGTGCATTTCGAGCGCGAGGACGCCGGTGGTCGGGATCACCAGCCCCATGAAGCCCGAGGCGATGAAGTACAGGACGATCAGCACCCAGATGCTGTCGCCGCCCATCGCGAAGTAGGCGAACATCGCGATCATCGCGGCGCCGCAGCACACCACGCCGAACTTGACGAGGTTGACCAGCCCGTAGCGCTCGCCCAGCGCACCGGTGAACTGCGAGGCGCCGATGAAAGCGGCCGCGTTCACGCCGAAGGCCACGCTGTAGAGCGCGGGCGACAGGCCGTAGTGATCGATCATCACGAACGACGAGTTCGCGAGGTAGGTGAAGAAGCCCGCCATCGCGAAGCTGCCGATGAACACCAGCCCGAGGTAGTGCGAGTCGCGCAGCAGCAGCCAGTAGGCCGACAGCGCGCTGCCGAGGCTGCTTTCGACGCGCTCCGAAGCCGGGCGGGTTTCGTCGAGCAGCTTCGCCATCATGGCGAGGCCGACCACCGCGGCGATGGTCACCGCCCAGAACACGCCGCGCCAGCCGGCGAACGCGATCACGGCGCTGCCCGCGAGCGGCGCGAGGATCGGCGACACGCTGAACACCAGCATCAGCAGCGACATCAGCCGCGCGGCGTCGGTGCCGGTGTGCAGGTCGCGCACCACCGCGCGCGGGATCGCCATGCCGGCCGCGGCGCCCAGGCCCTGGACGAAGCGCAGCACGATCAGCGTCTGGATGTCGGTCGCCAGCGCGCAGCCGATGCTCGCCAGCGCGAAGAGCAGCAGCCCCGCGTACAGCGGCGGCTTGCGGCCCACCATGTCGGAGACCGGTCCGTAGAGCAGCTGCCCGGCGCCCAGCGACAGGAAGAAGGCCGTGAGGCTCATCTGCACCGCGCCGATGTCGGCGCGCAGGCTCTGTCCGATGGCGGGCAGCGCCGGCAGGTACATGTCGATGGCGAATGGCCCGATGGCCGAGAGCAGGCCCAGCAGCAGGGCCATCTTGAAGAAGGGGGAAGAACGCATCGAGCCGATTGTCGCGAAGCGCGGCGATCGGTGCAGGCGTGGGGTCGGCCCGGGCGCGGTTCAGCCCCCGTTGCTAATTCTGGGCAAAGAAACGGTTGCCTGGCCGTGGCAGGCCGAGGTTCTCGCGCAGGGTACGACCTTCGTACTCGCGCCTGAAGATGCCACGGCGCTGCAGCTCGGGCACCACCTTGTCGACGAAGGCATCGAGCCCGCCGGGCAGCCAGGGGAACATGACGTTGAAGCCGTCGCAGCCCTCGCTTTCCAGCCACTCCTGCATGGCGTCGGCGATGGTCTGCGCGGTGCCGACGAAGGCCAGGCCGCCGTAGCCGCCCAGGCGCTGTGCCAGCTGGCGCACCGTGAGGTTCTCGCTGCGGGCCAGCTCGATCACGCGGGCGCGGCCGCTCTGGCTCGCATTGGTCTCGGGCACGTCGGGCAGCGGGCCGTCGGGGTCGAACTTCGACGCATCGTGGCCCAGCGCGATCGAGAGCGACGCGATGGCGCTGTCGTAGTGCACGAGGCTGTCGAGCTTCGCGCGGATGGCGCGTGCCTCTTCCACCGTGTCGCCCACCACCACGAAGGCCGCCGGCAGGATCTTGAGATGGTCGGGGTCGCGTCCGATCGCGCGCATGCGGCCCTTGATGTCGGCATAGAGGCTGCGCGCACCGGCCAGCGTGCCCGGCGCGGCGAACACGGCTTCGGCAGTCTCGGCCGCAAGCTGGCGCCCCGCCTCGGAGGCGCCCGCCTGCACGATCACCGGCCAGCCCTGCACCGGCCGCGCGATGTGCAGCGGCCCGCGCACCGACAGGTACTTGCCCTTGTGGTTCAGCACGTGCAGCTTCGCCGGGTCGAAGAAGCGGCCGCTTTCGACGTCGCGCTCGAAGGCATCGTCGGCCCAGCTGTCCCACAGCCCGGTGACCACGTCGTAGAACTCCCGGGCGCGGGCATAGCGCTCGTCGTGCTCCATGTGATCGTCGCGGCCGAAGTTCAGCGCGGCGTCGGGGTTGGAGGTGGTCACGATGTTCCAGCCCGCGCGGCCTTCGCTCAGGTGGTCGAGCGAGGCGAAACGCCGCGCGGTGTGGAACGGCTCGTCGAAGGTGGTCGAGGCGGTGGCCACCAGTCCGATGTGCTGCGTGTGCTGCGCCAGTGCCGACAGCAGCGTGAACGGCTCGAACGACGTCACCGTGTGGCTGCGCTGCAGCGCGGCCACGGGCATGTTCAGCACCGCGAGGTGGTCGGCCATGAAGAAGGCGTCGAAACGGCCCCGCTCCAGCGTCTGGGCCAGCTGCTTCAGGTGCGCGAAGTTGAAGTTCGCGTCGGGCCACGCGCCGGGATAGCGCCAGGCGCCGGTGTGGATGCTCACCGGGCGCATGAAGGCGCCCAGCCGCAGTTGCCTCGTGGTGCTCATGGACGGGGCTACTTGCCGGCGGGCCAGAACACGAGCGCGCGCAGCTCGATGCTGCGGCGCGGCGGCGCCTCCTGCGAGCCCGTCGGATCCTCGAAGGCGGTGTGCGCGGTGTAGCGCGCCACGCCCTGCTCCAGCGAGTCGTAGATCTTCAGCAGCAGCGCCTCGTCGGGCCGAAGCCTCGGGAACCAGTACCAGCGGTGCGCCGGGTTCCAAGTGAAGGAATAGGTCTCGCCTACCTTGTCGGGGTAGACCAGGTCGGTGGGCACGAGGTCATCGGGCGAGATGGAGCGTGCGTCGCACAGCGCGAGCGGCAGGCGCTCGACCGTGGCCAGCGGCCGCCAGAGGTTGACGATCGCGAAGCGGCTCTTCAGCCGCTCCTCGGCTTCATCGGGGGGCAGATGGTCGCGCACGCGGCGCGGGCCGGAGACGAAGGTCTGGTCGTTGTGCACGCGGCGCACCGGCTCGCGCAGCGCGGCCGTGCGGCGCGAGCCCTGTGCGCTGTCGCGCAGCGTGTGGTCGAACACCACGATCTTCTCGGCGCCGGTCACGTCGCGCAGCAGCGCCTCGGCCTCGCGGTAGTAGATGTCGCGGATCGCCGCATCCTGGGAGAAATCGGCGAGCACGCTGCGGTGCGAGATCTGCGTGAAGCCGCTGCGGTCGAGCGAGAGTTCGTTCAGCGCGACCAGGGGGCGCCCGTCGCGGATCGCCACGCGGCGCGGCTCCAGTTCGCCGGTCACCCAGGGCGTGCCGGGCGGCGGGTCGAATGTGTAAGTCACGGGCCGCCCCTGCCCCGCCTTCAGGTAGTTCAGCTCCGCTTCCACCGAGGGCAGCGTGGCGGTCAACATCTGGCCATTCGATCCGACGCTCATGTAGCGTGACTCCTCAAAACGGTTCCTTGAACGGCCGCAGGTCCAGCTCCTGCGTCCATGCGCTGCGGTGCTGCACGTGCAGTTGCCAGTAGCTTTCAGCGATGGCTTCGAGCTGCAGCAGGCCGTCGTCGCCGGCCTGCTGCACGCGTTGTGGCGCGTTGCTGCGCAGGCGCTCGCCGTCGATGCCGCCATCGATGACCACATGCGCCACGTGAACACCCTGCGGACCGAATTCGCGCGCCAGGCTCTGGCTCAGCGAACGCAACGCGGCCTTGGCCGCGGCGAAGGCCGCAAAAGGCGGCTTGCCGCGCAGCGCCGCAGTGGCACCGGTGAACAGCAAGGTGCCGCGCGCGTGCTGTCCGCCCGCCTCGAAAGGATTGGCCAGCAGGCCGCGCAAGGCCTCATGCCCGAAAATGAAGCCGCCCAGCGCGCTGGTGCGCCAGGCCTGCGTGAACTGCTCGACCGAGAGCTCCAGCGTCGGCGCGCGCACCGCGCTCGCGGCGTTGAAGATGGCCACCGTGAGCGGGCCCAGCGCCCTCGCCTTCTGCGCAATGCCATGAATCTCGGCCTCGCTCGCCACGTCGCCCGCAAATGCATGGGCCCGGCCGCCGGCCGAGACGATTTCACCGGCCACCGCATCGAGCTGGGCCTGCGTCCGACCGGTCAGCGCGACGATGAAGCCTTCGGCCGCGAAGCGCCGCGCGAGCGCCGCGCCCAAACCCGCGCTGGCGCCGACACCGGCGATCCACGCGACGGGCGACGGCCCGGAACCAGAGGGCAACGAAGATGGGGTGTTGGAGGTGGCAGCCATGGATGAGCACGAAGGCTATACCTGCGCCCCGCGGTGCGGAACGATGCAAAAGGGATAACCTTATTCGGCGGCAGGTCGGCGCCCTGCACCGCTTGACGCCACCCCCAGCTTCACCGCACGCGCCGCGGCCGCTACGCTATGGGCTTCCCGGACCGTTCATAACAACTCGCAGCAATCGTCATCCAGGAGAAGATCGCCCATGGCTCTGGCCCGCACGGTTCACGCCGACCTCTTTCGCGTGTTCCTCCTCACCCTCGTCTCGCTGTTCGTCATTCCGGCCGCGACGCTCGCCTTCACCGAATACGCGCTGCGCTCGCAGGACGCCGAGTTCCTGCAGGCGATCGAGAAGCGCATCGCCAACGACAGCCGCCTCACGCCCGCCGAGAAGGCCGAGGCGACCGGCTTCTACCGCAGCCACCAGCTCTCCAAGGCCTGCGACGCCACCGCGCCCGAGGACAGGAACTTCCACGACAAGGTGTGCAGCCCCTATTCGATGCAGTGGCAGTTCCACTGGGCCGACCGCGCCGCCATCTGGACCATCGTGCTCGGCGCCGCGCTGCTCGCAGCGGCGCTGGTGCTGGGGGCGCTGGCCTTCGCCAACCGGGGCCTGCGCTACGCGAGCTTCGTCGCGGGCTGGCGGCTCATGACGGTGTCGTGCGCGGTCGAGGTCGTGCTGCAGAGCGCGATGCTGGTGTGGCTGTCGTTCTGGCTCACTGCGTACTTCTGGCACAGCTACTACATCAAGCTCATCGCGCTGGCGGGCATCGCGGCCGGCGCGGCGGTGTTCTACGCGATCTACACGCTGTTCAAGAAGCTGCCCTCGGGCAACGAGATCGAGGGCGAGCTGGTCTCGCAGGCCGATGCGCCGCGCCTGTGGGAGCGCATCCGCCAGCTCGCCGCCCGCGTGAAGACGGCGCCGCCCGACCACATCGTGGCCGGCATCGACACCAACTTCTTCGTGACCGAGGCGCCCTGCGAGGTCAAGGGCCGCACCCTGCAAGGGCGCACGCTGTTCGTGAGCCTGCCGCTCCTGCGCGTGCTCGACCAGACCGAGGCCGACGCCGTGCTCGCGCACGAGCTCGCCCACCTGGGCGGCGGCGACACCCGCAGCAGCGCCGCGCTCGGCCCCAAGCTGCTGCAGTTCGACCAGTACACCTGGAAGATGCGAAGCGGCGGACTCACCATCGTGGCCCACTACCTGCTGCGGCTCTACCGCATGATCTTCGCCTTCGCTCTGGCACGCGACAGCCGGGAGCGCGAGTACAAGGCCGACCGCGTTGCCGCAGGGCTCACCGCGCCGCATGCGATCGTGCAGTCGCTCATCAAGATCTCGGCCTATGCAAGCTACCGCAACGACGTAGAGCGCAAGCTCTTCGAACAGGATCGCGAGCATGACGGCGCCCTCGGCATCGCCCGCTTCGTCGCCGACGGCCTGCCCCCCTATGCCGGCTCGCCGGCTTTCATCGAGGCCATGAAGACGGCCGGCGTGCCGCACCCCTACGACAGCCATCCGCCGCTGCTCGAGCGCATGCGCAACGTGGGCCATCACGTGCCCGAGAGCGCCTATGGCGGCATCGTCGCAACCGCGCCGCAGGCCTCATGGGCCGACGAGATCGAGACCGCCCACGACATCGAGCAGCGCCTCTGGAGCGAGTACGAGCAGCGATTCGTGCAGAACCACGAGCTGAGCCTGGCCTACCGCTACGAACCCGCGACCGAGGAGGAGCGCGCCGTGGTGCTGCGCCACTTTCCGCCGGTGGGCTTCGAGCTGAAGAACGGCGAGCGCGTCGACATCAGCTACGAGGGCATGCACCCCAGTTCCAATGCTGCCGACGGCGGCTCGGCCATCCCGTGGGACGAGGTCAAGAGCCTGACCTACAAGGACGGCAGCTTCGGCGACACGCTCATCGTCACCCACCACGACAAGGGCATGCTGGGAGCGCGGACCACCAAGGTGAAGCTCGCGGGCCTCGGCAAGCAGAAGGAGAACTTCAAGGGCGTCGTCGGCCATTACTGGCGGCGCCACCAGATCATGAGGGCCCAACAACAGCAGCAACAACAGCAGTGACACCGGCGGCGTCGGCCGCCCTCCCCCGTTTCCCCAACCAGCCTCCACAAAACCATCCAACACCGGAGACAAGCAACCATGAACCCCGTAGAACAGAGAACCATCTCGAAGATCAGCTGGCGACTGCTGCCGCTTCTGATGGTCAGCTATTTCATCGCCTACCTCGACCGCGTGAACCTCGGCTTCGCCGGCGCGGCCATGTCCAAGGACCTGGGCTTCACCGCCGCCGTGTTCGGCAGCGCGGCCGGCATCTTCTTCCTGGCCTACTTCCTCTTCGAGGTGCCGAGCAACATGGCGCTGGAACGCTTCGGCGCGCGCCGCTGGATCGCCCGCATCATGTTCAGCTGGGGCGTCCTCTCGGCCGCGCAGGCCTGGGTCGGCGGCTCGACCAGCTTCAACATCGTGCGCTTTCTGCTGGGCATCGCCGAGGCCGGCTTCTTCCCGGGCGTGATCTTCTACATCACGCTGTGGTTTCCGGCGGCGTACCGGGCACGCATCGTGGGCTGGTTCATGTTCGCCATCCCGATCTCGACCGTGATCGGCTCGCCCATCTCGGGCTACATCCTCAACATGGACGGCATCGGCGGCATGCACGGCTGGCAGTGGCTGTTCATCCTGGAAGCCGTGCCCTCGCTGATCCTGACCTTCTTCGTGCTGATGTACCTGCCCGACGGCCCGAAGGACGCCAGGTGGCTGACCGACGAGGAGCGCAGCTGGCTGCAGCGCACGCTGGACGCCGAGCGCGCCAACCGCGAGTCGATCAACAAGATCTCGTGGAAGCAGTCGCTGCTGAACCCGCGCGTGATCGGCCTGGGCTTCGTCTACATGGGCATCACGGTGCCGCTGTACGGCCTGAGCTTCTTCCTGCCGCAGATCATCAAGGGCTTCGGCGGACTGGGCAACGTGGAGATCGGCTTCATCAACGCCTTCCCCTACCTCGTGGGCGCCATCGCCATGCTGTTCTGGACGCGGGCTTCCGACGCGCGCAAGGAGCGCAAGTGGTTCCTGCTGATTCCGCTGGCCTGCATCTTCCTGGGCCTGGTGCTGGCTGCCCAGACCTCCGCGCCGGTGCCCAAGATGGCCGCCGTGACGCTGGCCGCCTTCGGCATCTTCAGCGCCCTGCCCACCTTCTGGACGCTGCCCACCGCCATCCTCAGCGGCACCGCTGCGGCGGCAGGTATCGCGTGGATCAACTCCATCGGCAACCTGGGCGGCTACATCGGCCCGACCATCTTCGGCACGCTCAAGGACAAGATGGGCAACGACTTCTACGCGGTGCTCTTCCTGGCGATGCTTTCGGCGGTGGCCATCGGGCTGGTGCTGATCATCGGGCACGATGCGCGCACGGAGCAGGCGCCTTCTGCGGGGCAGGCCTGAGGGCCCCGGGTAATCGCCATTCCCGCCATTCCATGTATTCCGGAAACCGCGATCCGCGGTTTCTCGCAATCAATATGCAACAAGTGTCATCTGAATGTTGATCAGAACGTTCTATAGAGGCGCTCGTTGAACGACGCAATTCCTCGATCGATGTCTTTGCTCAGAAAGAACGCCATGAAGACCAAGCAACTCATCCTCTCCAGCGTCCTCGCCTTCGCCGGTCTCGCCATGCTGGCTCCCAGCATCGCCTCGGCGGCTCCGCGCCACCACCACAAGCACAAGGTGTGCAAGTGGGATGCGCGCCATCACCACCGCGTCTGCCACTGGGTGCGCTGATCCAGGGTGCGCTGATCGGGCCCGGGGCCGACAGGCACGCCGGTCCGCGGACCGCAGGAAGAAAACGAGAAAGCCCGCGTCAGCGGGCTTTTTTCGTTCATGGGCCACGCCCGGCTCAGTACAGCGTGGCGCGCTGCCGGGCAGGCAGCTCCCGGTCGTATGTCTCGCCGTCGAAGGCCGACTCGGTCAGCGCCGACAGGATGGCACCGGGCCTCGGCACCTCGGGCTTCGCGTCCGCCGGCAGCGGCGCCCACAGCTTCGAGCGCTGGATCGCCCGGGCGCACTGGAAGAACACCGTCTCCACCGCGATGCTGATCACGCACTTCGGCGGCTTGCCTTCCATGGCGAAGCGCTCCAGCAGCGCCGGGTCGACCGAGATCTGCGCCCGGCCGTTGACCCGCAGCGTCTCGCCCACGCCAGGGATCAGGAAAAGCAGCGCCACGCGCGGGTCGGCCACGATGTTGCGCAGGCTGTCGATGCGGTTGTTGCCGCGCCGCTCGGGCATCAGCAGCGTCTTCTCGTCCTGCACCGCGACGAAGCCCGGCGGATCGCCGCGCGGCGAGGCGTCCAGCCCGCCCGGGCCGATGGTGGCGAGCACCGCGAAGGGCGACGCGGCGATCAGCGCCTGGTAGCTCGGGTGCAGGTACGGCACCTCCTTCTTGAGGGATGCCTCGCCGGGCAGGCCGAAAAGGGCTTCGAGCTGGGCGATGGTTTCGATGGCGTGGGAGGTCGTCATGTGCTTTCCTGCTGGATGCTGGTCGATTGTGGCGAGGCGCCCCAGCCGCAGGCCAGCGCGGCCAGTGCGAGCAGCAAGGCGGCCACGCCGTAGATCCATGGTGGCGACGCGACCGGCAGCAGCAGCCCCGCAATGAGCGGCCCTGTTCCCGCGCCGATGTCGCGCCACACCGAGCGCGCCGCCAGTGCCTGCACGCGCTCGGGCCCCGGCGTGCGGCGGGCGACGATCGGCGGCAGCAGCGGCAGCTGCAGGGCTCGCAGCACCACGATCAGCGCCGCGCAGCTCCACAGCCATCCGAAGCCGAAGCCCACGAGCGCGATGGCGGTAATGAGCGAGAGGCTCACCAGCAGGCGCTCGGCGCCGAAGTGCTCGGCCATGCGGCCGCCGACCGGGCTCAGCAGGATCTCCGCGAGGTAGCGCAGTGCCATCAGCACGCCGGCGACGATCACCGCGCCGCCGGGCAGCAGGTCCTTGCCGAGATAGGAAAGGCCGACGATGAAAAGCCCGTCGAGCGCCAGCCCTTCCATGAACGACCAGCTGTCCAGGCTGTTGGGCAGCTTGAAGCGCCTGGCCGGCCTGGTCAACGGATGCGGCGCCGCGGGCAGCCGCCGCGTGACGAAGCACGACAGCAGCGAGAACACCGCAAGGATCGCAAAGATCGTGCGCGGCCCCGTCCAGTGCGCCAGCAGTGCGCCCAACGGCAGCGCGAGCACCGGCCCCATCGCGATGAAGGCGCGCGAACGACCGTTGCGCCGCGCCGCGCCCACGGGGTCGGCAGTGGCCAACGCCTGAGTAGACAGGTTCAGCGCCGCGAAGCACAGCCCCCACATCAGCCGCAGCGGCAGCAGCGCCCAGAAGCCCGAGAGCGTGGCGTAGCCCAGCCCGCATGCGGCCGCCGCCACCACGGCGATGGTGCAGGTCAGCCGGTCGCCGTTGCGGGCATAGAAGCGGGCTACGAAGCCGTAGCCGGCGATCCGCACCAGCCGGTTGGCCGCGAGCAGCATGCCGGCCTCTGCGAGCGTCACGCCGAACTGGCTCGCGTACATCGGCAGCAGCAGGTAGAGCACCACGTCGGCCGGCAGCGAGAGGCCCAGGGCCATCGCCGCGTGGCGGGAGTTCAGGTCGGTGGGGGATGTTGGAGAAGCGGGTGCGGTGCGTGACATCGAGCCTCGATGGTGCGCCGCCACATGCCCTGGCGACAAACGACATTAACGTCCCTCATGCGTGAGAAAATCGCACGCATGCCGCTTCGTGAGCCTCCCTTGAACGCCGTGCGCGCCTTCGCCGCCGCGGCGCGCCACCTCAGCTTCACGCGCGCGGCGCTCGAGCTGCACGTCACGCACAGCGCCGTGAGCCGGCAGATCAAGAGCCTGGAGGAGGTCCTCGGCGTCGCGCTGTTCGAGCGGCGCGTGCGCCAGGTCGCACTCACCGCCGAGGGCCAGCAGTTCTTCGCCGAGGTGCAGCCCGCGCTCGCACAGATCAACGCCGCAGCGCGGTCGCTGCAGTCGCAGGGGCCGGCGCACGCGGTGCGCATCAACGTGCGGCCATCCTTCGCGGTCCGCTGGCTCATTCCGCGCCTGCCCTCCTTCGTCGAGCGCTTTCCGGAGATCGAGCCGCAGGTCGTCACCAGCACCGTCATGCCAGAGGAAGCCGTCGGCAGCTTCGACATCGCGGTGCGCCGCGGCCTCGAAGGATGGCCTTCGTCGGTGGAGGTGCGGCCCTTTCTCGAGGACGAGGTGCTGGTGGTCGGCGCGCCCGCTCTTTTCAGGATGCACCCCCTGCCCGACCTGCGCGCGCTGGCCTCGCACGTGCTGCTGTCGGCCCGCACCCGCAAGGACGACTGGGACGACTGGAAGAAGCAGGTCGGCGCGCCGCGTGCCCGGCCGGCGGGGCGGCTGCAGTTCGACCACTTGCACTTCGTGCTGCAGGCCGCGGTCGACGGACTGGGCATCGCGCTCGCGCCGACCTCGCTGGTGTCGCACGACCTCGCCTCGGGCCGCCTGCAGTCGCCGCTGCCCGAACTGCGCATGACACTGGAGCGCTACTACTACGGGCTGGCGCCGGACGCCGCGCCGGAGGCCTCGTACGTGGTCGAGTGGTTCGAGCAGATGCAGGCCCGGGGCGCCTAGGCGGCTTCGCTGGCCAGCGAGCGGATCACCTCCGCCACGCTCACGCGGCCCTTGCGCACGCTCGCATCGTCGCCCTCGAAGCGGATCCATCCTTCGTTGAAGCCGTCGAGCATCTGGATGCGCGGCACCGGGTCTCGCATGCCTTGCGCGCGGAAGATCGCGCCCCAGTTCTCGCGCGGCACCGCCTCGGCGCGCACCGGGCGTCCCAGCACTTGCGAGAGCGCCTCGGCAATGTCGTGCTGCGTCAGCCGCTGCGGCCCCTCGAGCTCGACGACGCGCGGCAGTTCGCCCTCGTGCAGCAGGAGTTCGGCAGCGAGGCGGCCGATGTCGGCCGTGGCCACCATCGGCACCGCGCGGTCGAGCGGCTGGAGGTAGCTGGACAACACGCCGTGTTCGCGGGCCTGCGCGATGTCCCAGCGCAGGTTCTCCAGGAACCAGGCGGGCCGCAGGAAAGTGATCGCGAAGGGCAGCGTGCGCAGCGCCTCTTCCAACAACGTGCGCTGGCTCAGCAGATTGGGCTGGGCCGCCTGCGCGCCGACGGTCGACAGGCACACCACGCGCCGCGGCCGGGCGGTGTCGAGCGCCTGGCGCAGCGCGGCGTTCTCCGCCCTCACTTCGGGAAAGCCCGGCTCGGGGTCGAAGTTGGGTGGCGGCAGGACGAAGACGCCGGCCACGCCCGAGAAAGCGCGCGTCAACGCCTGGGCGTCGTCCATCTCGGCGATGGCCACCTCGCAGCCGAGTGCAGCCCAGGGGCGGCCCTTGCCTTCGTCGCGGACGACCGCGCGAACCGGCTGCCCTTCGGCCAGCAGGGCGCGCGCGACTGCGCCGCCGACCTGGCCCGTGATTCCGGTGATTGCGTACATGAAAGTTCCTTGTTCCTGACTTGATTCGATGGGGTGACGCATGCGACGGGACGAATCGTAGGAACGGGTCATCTTTGAGTAAAGCGACCGCGCGGCATATCATTCATGACACCCGATCACGAATAGAAATATGCCCCTCGACGGACGCCTCCTCTCCAACGTCAGCGTGCTGGCCGCAGTGGTCGAAGGCGGCAGCTTCGCCAGCGCCGCCAATGCACTGGGCCTGACGCCCTCCGGCGTGAGCCGCGCCATCGCCCGACTCGAAGGCCGCATCGGCATACGGCTGTTCGATCGCACGACCCGCTCGCTGAGTCTCACCGACGAGGGCCGGCAGCTCTACGCCAACATCAATCCGCTGGTGCTCGGCATCGAGGACGCAGTGACGATCGCCGCTGGTGCATCGGGCGCGGTGCGCGGGCGCCTGCGCGTGAATACCGACGCCTTCACCTCGCGCCTGCTCCTGGCGCGGCACCTTCCGCGCTTTCTCGCGCAGTACCCGGAGCTCACGCTGGAGCTGATCGCACGCGACCAGCTGGGCGACCTCGTGGCCGAGGGCTTCGACATCGCGGTGCGCTTCGGCGAGCCGCCTTCGTCGTCGCTCGTGTCCCGCAAGCTGATGGATTCGCGCGTGGTCACAGTGGCGGCGCCGGCTTATATCGCGCGGCACGGCCGCCCTGCGAAGCCGGCCGACCTCGCCGGCCACGCCTGCCTGCAGGTGCGCAACCCCGCCACCGGACAGCCGTACACGTGGGAGTTCCAGCGCGGCCGCAAGCTCGTCGAGGTGCCGACCACGGGGCGGCTGCTGCTCACCGATCCGGGGACCGTGCTGGAGACGGTCCTCTCCGGCATCTGCGTGGCGCAGATCAAGGCGGTGGGCATCCAGCCGCAGCTCGACAGCGGCGAGCTGGTCGACCTGTTTCCTGACTGGCCGGATGAGCGGCTCCCGCTCCATGCGCTCTATCCGTCACGCCACCTGCCGGCGGCGAAGGTGCGTGCCTTCATCGACTTCGTGATGGAGGTGGTGTCGCCGGCATCCAAGCCGATGCCGATGCAAAAGCCGCAGCGCTGACGCTCGCTTGTCCGGAAACGGCCAGCCGACAACGTCTTCCGCCCGCACGATGCGGGCATGACTCCAACTCCCCTGCCCCGTTCCTTCCGCGACCTCGCGTGGTCCAACCTCGCCGCGCAGTCCGCAGAACAGCTGAGCCTTGCGGCCGTGCCGCTGGTCGCGGTGCTGGCGCTCGGCGCCGGCCCCGGCGAGATCGGCTTTCTTGCGGCCGTGCAGACGCTGCCCTTCCTGCTGGTCTCCATGCCCATGGGTCTGCTCGCGGACCGCATGTCGCGCCGGCGGCTGATGGTCTGGGCCGAGGGCCTGCGGGCGGTGTCGCTGATCGTGCTGCTGGCGATGGTGTTCGCGTCGAAGCTCAGCATCGGCTGGCTCGCCGTGCTGGGGTTCCTGGGAGCCGTCGGCACGGTGGGTTTCAGTGTCGCGGCACCTGCGCTGGTGCCGGCACTCGTGCCGCGCGATGCGTTGGCGGCGGCCAACGGCCGACTGGAACTCGCGCGCAGCGCGGCCTTCACCGCCGGGCCTGCACTGGCAGGCGCACTGGTCGCATGGGCCGGCGCATCCGCTGCGTTCGTCCTGGCCGCAGTGCTGTCGGCGACAGCGGTGGCCCTGCTGCTGCGACTGAACGAGGCGCCACGCGAGCCCTCCGCCGGCCGTCATCCGCTGCTGGAAGTGCGCGACGGTGCGCGCTTCGTCTGGCAGCACGAGATGTTGCGTCCCATGCTGATGACCGGTGCGGTCTTCAACATATCCTGGTTCGTGCTGCAGGCCGGCTACGTGCCCTATGCGGTGCGCGTGCTCGGCCTCGGTGCTCAGGCGGTCGGCTTCACGCTGGCGATGTACGGCGCAGGAATGGTCGTCGGTGCGCTGCTCACCCCTCGCGTGGTGGCTCGCCTGCCATTCGGCCGCGCGATACAGGTCGGCCCTTCGGTCGCCGTTCTGGCCGCTGCGGCGATGGCCGCCACGCTCGTCGTGCCGACCGCGACGCTGGCAGCGCTCTCGTTCTTCCTGTTCGGCGCGGGGCCGATGGTCTGGGTCATCACGTCGACCACGCTGCGCCAGAGCGTGACTGCGGCCACGATGCTGGGCCGGGTGTCGGCCGTGTTTCTCACGATCAACGCGGGTGCGCGCCCCATCGGCGCCGCGCTGGGCGGCATGGTCGGCGCGGCATGGGGCGAACCGGCCTGCCTGCTGCTGGCGCTCGCGGGCTTCGGGCTGCAGGCGGCGATCATCTTCGCGTCGCGCATTGCGACGCTGCACCGGCTGCCGGTGCCTGCCATCTAGCAATCTGATGATCCAGCGGTCTAGAAAAGCGACGCCATCCCATTCGGCCGCGCATCCTCGATGTCCAGCATGCGCAGCTTGGTCAGCGCGCCGCCGCCCGCCGAAAAGCCGCCCGGCTTGTTGCCCGCGGCGAGCACGCGATGGCATGGCACCACCGGCGCGAACGGGTTGTGGCCCATCGCCTGCCCGACGGCGCGCGACAGGCCCTTGTCGCCCAGCTCCTCGGCGATCTCGCCATAGGTGCGGGTCTGGCCCGGCGGAATGCGCCGCGCGATCGCATAGATGCGCTGGTGGAACTCGGACACGCCGCTCATGTCGAGCTCGATGTGGCCCAGGTCGTCGCGCACGCCGCGAAGCAGGCCCTGGATGGCCTCGACGGCGCGCTGCGCCATCTCGTTCGGCGGGCCTTCCTGCAGGTCAGGAAAACGCTGGCGCATGCGCGCTCGCGTGGCGGCCTCGCCGTTGTCGGCAGGCAGCTGCACGCCGACCAGCCCTCGCGGGCCCCATGCCAGCGCGCACATGCCGATGGAGGTTTCGAACAAGGCAAAGCCGCTCATTGCGATGCCTCCCGTTGCAGCGAATGCTGGCGCGATGCGAGCACCGCGCCGAGCCACAGGGCCATCGCCGAGGCCACGAGCCCGCGCGCCAGTCCGCCCGGGCCATCGGAGATCCAGCCCGTGACGGTCGGCCCGACGATCTGCCCCAGCGCGAAGATGATGGTGAAGGCGCTGATGCCTTGTGCCCAGCGCGATGGCGGCAGGTTGTGGCGCACCAGCGCGGTGGTCGATGCCACCACCGACAGGAACACCGCGCCGAAGAGCACGCCGGAGATCAGCGCCACCGGCGCCGCCGAACTCAGCACCGGCAGCAACGTCGCCACGCCGAGCAGCCCGTTGAGCAATGCCTGCGGCTGCCCGCCGCGATACCGGTCGAGCAGCCCCGCCCAGAGCCGCGAAGACGCCACGCAGGCGATGCCGAGCAATGCATAGAACAGCGTGACGAAGCCGGCACTGGCACCCTGCTCGCGCAGCAGCGCGATCACGAAGGTCATGTAGCCGATGTAGCCCATGCCGAACAGGGCATAGCCCGCGAGCGCCCAGCCGAAACGGTGCAGCGCGACCGGCGGTGCCGAACCCGGTCCTGCGACAGGTGCCGCCGGCGCGGCCGTCTGCTGCGGCATCGCACGCCCCGCCCATGCCAGCAGGCAGGTGGCCGCCGCGCTTGCCACCGCCAGCGCCCACCACGCCCAGGCCCATCCGTGGGGCACGCCCGCGGCCGCTCGCAGCACCTGCGGCACGAGCAATGCCGACAGCAGGATGCCGAAGCCGGTGCCGCCGTAATAGATGCCCAGCAGCAGGCCGCCTCGCGCCGATCCGGCTTCGCTGAGCCGGGCCGCCAGCAGCCCGCCTGCCACGAACACCCATGCGCTGGCCACGCCCGCCAGCAGGCGCTGCAGCAGCAAGGCCGATGCATCGGTGACGAAGCCGCTGCCCGCCATGAACACGCTGGCGAGCACCGCGCCGAACACCAGCAGCCGCGTCGCGCCGAAGCGCCGCATCAGCGCCGGCGTGCCCAGCGCACCGACGAGATAGCCGACCGCGTTGGCCGTGTTCATGCCGCCTGCCAGCGCGTAGCTCCAGCCCAGGTCGGCGCGCATCGGCGGCAGCAGCAGCGCGTAGGCGAAGCGCGTGATGCCCAGCGACACAGCGGCGCCCATCGAGAGCGCGAAGGCCAGCCGCAGCGTGGGCTGGGCGGAGATGGAGGTTGGAGAGGCGAGCGTCGTCGGCATTGCGGTGGCGGGCGGCAGGCGAGGCCTATTCTGCGGCAGCCGCCGCCGGGCTGCAGGAGCCCGCCCGCTCAACCCGCTTCGGCCACCGGGTCGGCGTGCAGCAGATGCCGCTCCAGCAGCACGGCCACATGCACCGCCTCGCGCTGCGCACCGTCGCCGATCTGGTGGCGGCAGCTGGTGCCGTCCGCCACCACGATGGCGCCGGGCTTCGCGCGGATGGCGGGCAGCAGGCTGGCCTCGGCCATCTTCATCGACACGTCGAAATGGCTGGCCTCGTAGCCGAAGCTGCCGGCCATGCCGCAGCACGAGCTTTCGATGAGCTCGGGCTGTGCGCCCGGGATCAGCTTCAGCACTTCCATCACCGGGCTCACCGCGCCGAAGGCCTTCTGGTGGCAGTGGCCGTGCAGCAGGATGGGCGCTTCGGCGGGCTTCAGGGGCAACTCGAAGCGCCCTTGCTTCAGCTCGCGCGTGATGAACTCCTCGAACAGCAGCGCGTGCCTGGCCACCAGTTCGGCCTTCTCGCCGAAACCCATGACCAGCGCCTCGTCGCGCAGCGTGAGCAGGCACGAAGGCTCCAGCCCGACGATGGGCACGCCGGCGCGCGCCAGCGGCAAGAGCGCGTCGATCAGCGCCTCGGCCTTCTTCTTCGCCTCGTCGACCATGCCGCTGGCCAGGAAGGTGCGGCCGCAGCAGTGGTGGCCGCCGCTCTTCTCCACCGTGTGCAGCACATAGCCCGCCGCCTGCAGCACGCGCGCGGCAGCGAATGCGTTCTCGTTCTCGAAGGTGCCATTGAATGTGTCGACGAAGAGCACCGCCGTCTTGCCGCCGCGCCGCGCGATCGACAGCACCACGTCGCGCTCGACGAACAGGCCAGGCTCGCCGGCCTTGCCGCGCCAGAAGGTGTCGCCGCGCCATTCGGGCAGCGAGCGCTTCGCCGAGAAGCCCAGCAGTTTCTCGCCCAGCCATGCGGCGCCGGGCACGCTGTTGCGCAGGTTCAGCAGCCAGGGAAAGCGGCTGGCCCTGTGGGCGTAGTCGGGCAGGTTCGCCACCAGCCTGTCTTTCAGCGTGTGGCCGTGGCGCTTCTTGTAGTGGTCGAGGAACTCGACCTTCATCTTCGCCATGTCAACGCCGGTCGGGCAGTCGCGCCTGCAGCCCTTGCAGCCCACGCACAGGTCCATGGTCTCGTACATGGCCTCGCTGGTGAAGGCATCGGGGCCCAACTGGCCCGACAGTGCCAGCCGCAGCGTGTTGGCGCGCCCGCGCGTCAGGTGCTGCTCGTCGCGCGTCACGCGATAGCTCGGGCACATGGTGCCGGCGTCGAACTTGCGGCAATGGCCGTTGTTGTTGCACATCTCCACCGCCTTGGCCAGGCCGCCCGTGCTGTCGCCACCGCTGCCGGGCGCGGTGGTCACTTCGGTCACGGGGTCGGCGTTGACGTTCCAGGCCGACCAGTCGAGCACCGGCTTGAGCTCGATGCGCCGGTACGGCTTGGGCGCCGTGGGCGGCGCGAAGCGGAACAGCGCGCCGTCGTCCATGCGCGGCGGGTCGATGATCTTGCCGGGATTGAAAAGATCGATGGGGTCGAGCTTGCGCTTGATCGCGCGGAAGGCCTCGTTGATGGCCGGGCCGAACTGCCATTCGATCCACTCGCCGCGGCACAGGCCGTCGCCGTGCTCGCCGCTGAATGCGCCCTTGTACCTGCGCACCAGCTCGCTCGCCTCCTCGGCGATGGCGCGCATCTTCGCGGCGCCGTCGGTGCGCATGTCGAGGATCGGCCGCACGTGCAGGGTGCCCACCGATGCATGTGCGTACCAGGTGCCGCGGCTGCCGTACTTGGCGAACACTTCGGTCAGCGCGTCGGTGTACTCGGCCAGATGCTCCAGCGGCACGGCGCAGTCCTCGATGAAGCTCACGGGTTTTCCGTCGCCCTTGAGGCTCATCATGATGTTGAGGCCGGCCTTGCGCACTTCCCAGAGGTTCTTCTGCCGCGCCTCGTCGGGCATCTCGACCACGCTGCCGGGCAGGCCGAGGTCGCCCATCAGTTCGACGAGCTGCTTCAGCTGCGCAAGCAGCAAGGCCTTGTCTGCGCCCGAGAACTCCACCAGCAGGATGGCCGCCGGCTTGCCGATCAGCGCCGTCTCCACCGTCGGCTTGAAGGCAGGGTTGGCCAGGCTCAGCTCGATCATCGTGCGGTCGACCAGTTCCACCGCCGTGGGCCCGAGCCTGACGATGTGCTGGGCCGAGTCCATGGCCGCATGGAAGGTCGGGAAGTTGACGATGCCCAGCACCTTGGCGCGCGGCAGCGGCGCGAGCTTGAGCTTCAGACTGCGGGTGTAGGCCAGCGTGCCCTCGGAGCCGATCAGCAGGTGCGCGAGGTTCACGCTGCCGTCGGCCGTGTAGGGCCGCTCGCTCTGGTTGTCGAAGATGTCGAGGTTGTAGCCCGCCACGCGGCGCATGACCTTGGGCCAGTGCTCGGCGATCGCCTCCCGGTGCTGCCGCGCGAGGCTGCGCACGAACTGCGCGATGCCTGCAGCGCGCACGCCCAGCGAGCCGACGGTGCCGAACTCGACCAGCTCGCCGTTCGACAGCCACGCGCTGGCGCCCAGCACGTTGTGCACCATGTTCCCGTAGGCGATGGAGCGCGAGCCGCAGGAGTTGTTGCCCGCCATGCCGCCCAGCGTGGCCTGCGCGCTGGTCGACACGTCCACCGGATACCAGAGCCCGTGCGGCTTGAGTTGCGCGTTCAGGTGGTCGAGCACCAGGCCGGGCTCGACGGTGGCCGTGCCCTCCTCCACGTTCACGTCGAGCACGCGGCGAAAGTGCTTGCTGTTGTCGATGACCAGCGCGGCACCGGTGGTCTGCCCGCACTGGCTCGTGCCGCCCCCGCGCGCGAGCACGGGCACCTTCAGGTCGCGGGCGATGTCGATGGCGGTCGCGATGTCGCGCTCGTTCGTGGGCACGAAGGCGCCGACGGGTGTGATCTGGTAGATCGACGCGTCGGTGGCGTAGCGGCCCCGCGAGGCGTCGTCGAACAGCACCTCGCCCTGAGTCTGCGAGCGCAGGCGGCGCGCGAGCAGCTCGCAGGTGTCGTTGGGCGGAAGAACGGTTCCGGCTGGCTGCATGTGGCTGGCGGGGTCGATGCGCATGGTGATCAGGTCGCTTTGGCAGGCTTGGCCGATCTGGCCGGCTTGGTGGGTGGATAGATCTCGCCTGCGCGCAGCAGCTCCAGCACGGTGTCGCGCTTGCGCAGCACGTGCGACACCAGCACCTTGCGCATGGCCTCGGCGTCGCGCTTCGAGAGCGCGTCGATCATCTGCTCGTGCTCCTCCACCGCGTGCTTCCACTTCGCCTCGTTCTGGTTGGTGCGAAAGCGCAGCGACTGCACGCGGGCGTTGATGGAGCGGTAGGTGTTCGACAGCACCGGGTTCGCCGCAGCCTCGTTGATCGCGGTGTGGATGCGCGCATTGAGCCGGTAGTAGCCCGAGAGATCGCGCCGCGAGAAGCAGGCCAGCATCTCGTAGTGCAGCGCGCGCACCTCGGCGAGTTCCTCGTCGGTGATGCGCCTGGCGGCCAGCTCGCCCGACATGCCCTCGAGCATGGCGAGCACCTCGAAGGTGTCGAGCACGTCGGCCTCGGTGAGCTTCACGGCCACCGCGCCGCGATTGGGCAGCAGATCGACCAGCCCTTCGGCCGCAAGCAACTTGATGGCTTCGCGCAGCGGCGTGCGCGACACGTTCAGCTTCAGGCACAGCTCGCGTTCGTTGAGCTTGGCACCGGGCGCGATGAGCCCTTCGACCAGCATGGTCCGCAGGCGCGCGGCCACCTGATCGTGCAGTGCGAGCCTGGAGATTTCGATGATTTCAGCTGTCATGGTTTTGTCCCCTGAACGCATTTTGAATGCAAAAAATCAGGCATACAACCCTGGCTATTCAGGGTAAACCATCAAACAAGAATGCATTTTGAATGCAAAACTGAATGTGAAAGGAGAGTCCATGCTGCAACTCGACATCCATCCCACCGGCCGCCACTTCCTCCAGATTCCCGGTCCCAGCCCGGTGCCCGACCGCATCCTGCGGGCCATGAGCCTGCCCACCATCGACCACCGCGGGCCCGAGTTCGGCACGCTGGGCCTGAAGGTGCTGGGCGGCATCCGGCAGATCTTCAAGACAAAGCACCCTGTCGCCATCTATCCCGCTTCGGGCACCGGCGCCTGGGAGGCCGCGCTCGCCAACACGATGAGCCCCGGCGATCACGTGCTCATGTACGAGACCGGCCATTTCGCCTCGCTGTGGCAGAAGATGGCCACGCGCCTGGGCCTCTCGACCGAATTCCTCGCCTGGCAGGGCGCCGACGCACAACTGCCCCACGCCCCGAGCTGGCGCCGCGGCGTGCAGGCCGACCTCATCGAGGCCCGCCTGCGCAAGGACACCGAAAGGAAGATCAAGGCCGTGTGCGTGGTGCACAACGAGACCTCCACCGGCGTCACCTCCGACATCGCCTCGGTGCGCAAGGCCATCGACGCGGCGGGCCACCCCGCCCTGCTGATGGTCGACAGCATCTCGGGCCTGGCCAGCGCCGACTACCGCCATGACGAATGGGGCGTGGACGTGTGCGTCAGCGGCTCGCAGAAGGGCCTGATGCTGCCGCCGGGCATCAGCTTCAACGCACTTTCGCCGCGCGCGCTCGAGGTCTCGAAGACCGCGAAGCTGTCCAAGGCCTTCTGGGCCTGGGACGAGATCGTCGAGATGAACAAGGACGGCTACTGGCCCTACACGCCCAACACCAACCTGCTCTACGGCCTCTCGGAATCGCTGGACATGATCCTTGGCGAAGGGCTGGACAACGTGTTCGCGCGCCACCAGCGCTGGGCCGCCGGCGTGCGCGCCACCGTCAACGCCTGGGGCCTGCCGATCCAGTGCGCCGACCCGGCCGTGTACTCGCCCGTGCTCACCGGCGTGATCACGCCCGAGGGCGTGGATGCCGACGCGCTGCGCAGGCTGATCCATCAGCGCTTCGATCTTTCGCTCGGCACCGGCCTGGGCAAGCTCAAGGGCCGCATGTTCCGCATGGGCCATCTGGGCGACAGCAACGACCTGACGCTGGTGGCCATGGTCGCCGGCGTCGAGATGGGCATGAAGCTCGCGGGCATCAAGCTGGCCGGCAGCGGCGTGCAGGCCGCGATGGACCACTTCTCGAGCCACACGGCACCGGCCGCGCTGCAGAAAGCCGCATAGACAACAGGCTCGCAGCGCCATCGGCGCTGCACAGGCACGCGGCGCCACCGGCACTGCACAGGTGTCAAGGCGCGGATGGCGCGCATCGGATTCCCAACCCACGACGGAGACAAGGAAGATGCAGAGACGTTCGTTGATCCAGGCCGCGGGCGCCGCAGCCGCCACGCTAGGCGTGCCCCGGCTCTTCGCGCAGGAATGGCCGACCGGGCCGGTGCGCATCGTGGTCGGTTTCCCGCCCGGCGGCGGCACCGACGCGCTGGCCCGCGTGGTCGCGCAGAAGCTGACCACCATGTGGGGCCAGCAGGTGATCGTCGAGAACAAGGGCGGCGTGGCCGGCGTGCTCGCGGCCGACTACGTGGCGCAGCAGCCCAGCGACGGCAGCACGCTGCTGATGGCCCACATCAACAGCCACGCGCTCGCGCCGAGCCTGCAGCCCAAGCTCCGCTACAACGTGGAGCGCGACTTCGTGCCCATCGTGCTGGTGGGCGTCACGCCCAACCTGCTGATCGCCAACCCCGCGCAGAAGGCGCTGTCGGTGAAGGACATCGTCGCCGCCTGCAAGGCCGCGCCCGGCACGCTGAGCTTCGGCTCGGCCGGCGCGGGCTCGGCGCAGCACCTCGCGCTGGAGATGTTCAAGCTGCAGGGCGGCGTCGATGCACTGCACGTGCCCTACAAGGGCAGCGGCCCACTGCTGGCCGACCTGATGGGCGGGCAGATCCAGTACAGCTTCGAGACCATGACCGCCGCCACGCCGCACGTGAAGAACGGCCGCGTGCTCGCCGTGGCGCAGACGCGCACCAAGCGCGCCAAGGGCCATCCCAACGTGCCGACCATGCAGGAGCAAGGCTTCCAGGGCTTCGAGGCCACCACTTGGTACGGCCTCGCCGGGCCGGGCAAGCTGCCGGCCTCCATCGCGCAGAAGGTGAACCGCGACGTGAACACCGTGCTGGCGATGCCCGACGTGCAGGAGCGGCTCGATACCTACGGCGCGGAGGATGGTGGCGGCTCGCAGGACAAGTTCAGGCAGTTCATCGGCACCGAGATCGCGAAGTGGGCGAAGGTGGTGAAGGACGGGAACGTGCACGTGGAAACCTGAAGAACCTGGCTCACCCCCAGGCTTCGCGCACTTCGTGTCGCTACGCCAACCCCCTTCCGGGGGCAACACCTGAGGCCCGGCAAAGCCGGTTCCTCCGTGTTCCCGGAAGGATCGCCATTACCGGCCAGGTTTTTGCTGAGAAGATCGGGAAGATGACTCCATCCCAGACCGCCCTCACCGACGCACTCGTGGCCGCGCGCCGCGGCAACCGCACCCTCGACGCCACACCGTGGCTCGACACCCTCGAAGAAGCGGCGCAAGCCTATGAAGTGCAGGACGCCGTCGCGGCGGCGCTCGGCTGGTTCGACAGCCAGCCCGTGCCTCGCGCATGGAAGTCCGGCGGCGGCTCGCGCAGCGCGACGCTCACGCATGCGCCGCTGCCGCCTGCAGGCGTGCGGCAGGGCCCGGCCGATTTCAGCGACCTCGTGTTCCACACCCCCGGCATCGAGGCCGAGATCGCCTTGCGGCTCGGCCAGGACGTGACGCCTGCGCAGGCCGCGAAGCTCGATCACGACAGCGCCGCATCACTCATCGACGCCATGGCGGTTTCCGTGGAGATCGTCGATGCGCGCTGGCAGGACCTGCCCTCCACGCCCGCCCTGCTGCGTCTGGCCGACTCGCAGGTGCACGGTGCGCTCGCGATCGGCGAATGGACGCCCTGCGCCGCCATCGACTGGGCCTCGCAGCGCTGCGAGACGAAGATCGGCAATGCCGAAGTGTTGGTGCGCGAAGGCACGCATCCGCTGGCCGATCCGGCGTGGCTGCTGCCGATCTGGCTGCGCCACATCACGCGAAGCGGGCAGACGGCGCCGGCCGGCACCGTCGTCACCACCGGCTCGTGGGTCGGCGTGCTGCCCTGCCGGCGCGGCGATCAGGTGACGGCCGAGTTCCCCGGCATCGGCGCCGTGCGCTTGATCGTGTAGCGCCCGCCTCCCACGCCCGAGCAGGCGACCAGGAAGTCGAGCACCGCCCGCACACGCGCGGGCAGCGTGCCGGCCTTGCCGATGTAGACCGCGTGGATCGGCTCCACCTCGGCCGGATTGAATTCCTCCATCAGCGGCACCAGCCGGCCCGCGTCGATGTCGTGCTGTATGTGGTACAGCGACAGCCGCGCCACGCCCGCCCCCGCGATCGCCAGCTGGCGCAGTGTTTCACCGTCGCCCGCGCGCACCGGCCCGGCCACCGGCAGCCACTGCATGCGGCCGTCCACGCGCAGCGGCCAGTCGGGCGTGTTGCGGCGATAGCTCCAGCCGAGGCGGTTGTGCGCCTCCAGCTCCTGCGGCGTGCGCGGCGTGCCGTATTTCTCCAGGTAGGCGGGTGCGGCGACGATGGCCTGGCTGGTCTCGCCCAGGCGCCGCGCCACGAGGTCGGACGCCGGCAGTTGGCCCCAGCGGATCGCGATGTCGGCGCGCTCGTCCATCAGGTCGACGATGCGGTCGGTCAGCGCGATGTCGAGCGTGATCTGTGGATGCATCTCCAGCAGGCGCGGCACCAGCGGCACCAGCTTGTGGTGGCCGAAAGAGACGCTGGCGTTGATGCTCACCCGGCCGCGCGGCGCGGCGCCGGCCGCGGCGCAGCGCTCGGCCTCGTCCATGTCGGCCAGCACGCGCAGGCTGCGCTCGTAGAACTCGGTGCCCTCCGGCGTGAGCTGCAGCTTGCGCGTGGAGCGATGCACCAGCTGGATGCCCAGGCGCAGCTCGAGCCGAGCCACCAGCTTGCTCACGGCGGAGGGCGTCATGCCCAGCAGGCGCGAAGCGGACGAGAAGCCGCCCGACTCGACCACCTGCACGAAGGCCTCCATCTCCCCGGAGCGGTTGACGTCGATGCGCGGCATGGTGCCCCTTCAATCTGTGATTTCAACTCACAAGTCTGTGTACCAGCGGCATTCTAGTCATCGATGGCATTCGTCCCCACAGTACGGGGCATCATGCCAATCGCTCTACTTGCCCTCACCGCCGGTGCCTTCGGAATAGGCACCACCGAGTTCGTCATCATGGGCCTGCTGATGCAGGTCTCGACGGACCTCCACGTCTCCATCACGGCCGCCGGCCTGCTGATCTCGGGCTATGCGCTCGGGGTGGCGGTGGGCGCGCCGGTGCTCACCATCGCCACCCGCAAGCTGCCGCGCAAGACGGTGCTGCTCGCGCTGATGGCGATCTTCACGCTCGGCAACCTCGCCTGTGCACTGGCACCCAACTACGAGATGCTGATGGCCGCGCGCGTCATCACCTCGCTGGCGCACGGCACCTTCTTCGGCGTCGGCTCGGTGGTCGCCACCGGCCTGGTGCCCCCGGAGCGACGCGCCTCGGCCATCGCGATCATGTTCACCGGCCTGACCGCAGCCACGCTGCTCGGCGTGCCGGCCGGCGCCTGGCTGGGCCTGCATTTCGGCTGGCGCTCGACCTTCTGGGCCGTGACGCTGATCGGCGTGCTGGCCTTCGCGGTGCTCTCGGTGTTCGTCCCCCGCGTCAAGGACTCGGCCAAGCCCGCGCCGCTGCGCGAGGAACTGGGCGTGCTGGCGCGTCCGCAGGTGCTGCTCGGCCTGGCGATGACGGTGCTCGGCTTCGCCGGCGTGTTCGTGGTCTACACCTACATCCAGCCGCTGCTCACGCAGGTCACGGGTCTCTCTGAATCGGCGGTGTCGCCGATCCTGCTGGTGTTCGGCGGCGGCCTCGCCGTCGGCAACCTGCTCGGCGGCAAGCTGGCAGACCGCGCGCCGATGGCTGCCGTGTTCGGCACGCTGGTGGCGCTGGCGGTGGTGCTCGGCGCGATGCAGTTCACCATCGGCACGCCGTTCACGGCCGTGGTGTTCGTCGGACTGCTCGGGATCGCCTCCTTCGCCACCGTTGCACCGATGCAGCTGCGGGTGCTCGAAAAGGCTTCCGGCTCCGGCCAGAACCTCGCGTCGAGCCTCAACATCGCGGCCTTCAACCTGGGCAACGCGCTCGGCGCCTGGGTCGGCGGCGTGGTGATCGACCATGGTCCTGGGCTGCGCGCGCTGGGCTGGGTGGCCGCGGCGATCACCCTGCTGGGCCTGGCCATCGCACTTTGGAGCCGCGCGCTCGACCGGCGCGAGCCAGGCAATGCGCTGGCCGACTGCGCTTCGGCTCGAGCCTGAGCCTTGCCCTGGCTTCTGATGCGCGGGGCGGGAGCACAATCGCGCGGCCCATGTCCCGCGCTCCTCTCCACATCCGCCCTGCCATCGCCGCCGACGCTCCCGCGCTGGCGGCGTTGTCCATCCAGGTCTGGCTCGACACCTACGCGACCGAAGGCGTCAGCGATCTGATTGCGCGCTACGTGCTGGACGAGTTCACGCCCGCCGCGTTCGCATCGCGGATCAGCGATCCGAGCACCGCAGTGTTCGTCGCCGAGGCCGACGGCCTCTTGGTGGGCTATGCCCGGCTGCGCTTCGGCGCATCGCAGAAGCTCTTCCCTGCCGCCGACACCGAGCTATGCACCCTCTACGTGCAGGCGCCCTTCACCCAAGCCGGCGTGGGTTCCGCCCTCTTGCACGAGGCCCGTGCCGCGGTACGCAGCCGCACGGGAAGCGATGCGCTCTGGCTCACGGTCAACGTCCTGAACCTGCGCGCCTGCGCCTTCTACGGGAAGCACGGTTTCGTGCGCACGGGCACCGCCTGGTTCACGCTGGGCGACGCCCGTCACGAAAACCACGTGCTGGGCATCTGCTGAACGTTCGGGCCTGCCCGCTCAATACTCCAGCCGCGTCGGCAGATCGCTGCGCGAGCCACCGGACTGCATGAAGAACGCGAACCTGTCGCGTCCTGCGGCCTTGGCGTTGTAGAGGGCCACGTCGGCGCGTGCCAGCAGCTCCTCGGCGGTGGCCGACGAGCCGGTCGCGCGGTGGAAGGCGATGCCGATGCTGGTGGTGACGTCGACGCGCTGGCCATCCACCACGAAGGGCGGCGTGTGGACGCGGTCCACGATCTTCTCGGCGACCACGCCAGCCGCGTCCGGCGTGCTCAGCCCTTCCAGCACCAGCACGAACTCGTCGCCGGCCAGCCGCGCGACCATGTCGGTGCCGCGCACGCAGCCCTGCAGCCGCCGTGCGTATTCGGTCAGCACCGCGTCGCCCACTGCATGGCCCATGGTGTCGTTGATGGCCTTGAAGTGGTCGATGTCGAGGAACATCAGCGCCATCGCATGGCCGGTGAGCTGGCTGCGCAGCACCGCGGCGGGCAGGTATTCGTTGAAGGCCAGCCTGTTGGGCAGGCCGGTGAGCGTGTCCAGGCGCGCCAGCTCGATGAGCTTGTGCTCCACCACCTTCAGCGCGGTGATGTCCAGCGCCAGGGAGAAGATGCCGTGCGTCACGCCGTCGGTGCGCACGTCGGGCACGTAGATGACCTGGGTGACGCGCTCGCTCCCGCCGCGCTGCATGCGCGCCTCGAACTCCACGCGCTCGCCGGACAGCGCCCGAGCGAGCATCGGCCGGCGCGACTCGTACACCTCGCGGCCCGACACCTCCTGCACGTGGCGACCGAGCACCTGCGCCGGATCGAGCCCGAGCCACTCGCGGCTGGTGGCGTTGGCGAAGGTGATCTTCTCGTCGCGGTCGATGTAGGTGATGAGCGCCGGCATGTTGTCGGTGATGGCGCGCAGGCGCAGCTCGCTCTCGGCCTGGCGCAGCTCGGCTTCCTTCAGCGCCGTGATGTTGAAGGACATCAGGTAGAAGCCCACCACCTCGCCGCGCAGGTTCTTGTCGGGAATCAGGTTCACCTGGAAGTAGCCCTGGCGGCCGTGCAGCGGCGCGCGCACCGGAAAGCGGACCTTCTTGCCCGAGAACATGACCGGAAGGTACGGTTTGAGCTGGGTGTAGATCGTGCCGCCCAGCGCCGAGTGCAGCGTCGTTCCCTGCAGCGGCGCCTTCTCGCCCAGGCCCGCCATCTGGCGCGCGCGGATGTTCGCGAACAGGCAGTTCTGCTGGCGGTCGAAGTAGCCCACCAGCGCCGGAATGCTGTCGGTCACGTCGCGCAGGCGCGTTTCCTGTTCGCTCAGCGCACGGCGGATGTTGACCTCCTCGGTGATGTCGAAAGTCATCGAGAACACGCCGCTCACCTTGCCCTCGGCATCGAAGTCGGGGATGTAGTGGGCCTTGAAGATGCGGTCGCCGATGCCCAGCGCCGGGTCGCCGGACTTCTCGAGGATCACCGTCTCGCCGGCCAGTGCCCGCATGATGTGCGGCTCCACCAGAGCGAAGTCGGCCGGCCCGCGCACCTCCGGCATCAGGCGGCCGACCAGCGGACCGTTGCCGCTGTGCAGCGCCCGCACGTGCGCGTTGACGAAGGTGTAGCGCAGCGATGCGTCGACGTGCGACACCATCGCCGGAATGCTGTCGGCGATCACGCGGACCTGGGCCTCGCTGTGCGCGAGGCTGCGTTCGATGGCGCGCCGCTGCTCCATCAGCTCGTCGAAGGTGCGCGCCAGGTCGCCGATCTCGTCGGCCGCATAGGTGCGCTCCGCCACCGGCGTGTCGTCGTCGACCCGGGAAGGCGCCTGCTGGGTCGACTGCATGTGGCGGTGCAGTACCGCCAGCGGCGTCAGCTGCCGGCGCACCACCACGAGCGTCAACGCACCGGCGCACAAGGCGAGCGCGAACGCGCCGAACCACGCGCCGCGCTCTATGGCATTGATGCTCGCGAAGGCCTCGCTGCGCGGATACATGGCGCCGACGATCCAGTTCGCCTGCACCATCCGGTCGAAGGCGTAGAGGCTGGGGACGCCGGCTTCGTTGATGCCCTCGCTGGAGCCCTGGAAGCCGGCCATCGCCCGCAGGATCTGCGCGTCGCCGCCGCTGCCGTTGGCCTGGACCTGGTTCAGGATGCGCGAGACGTTCGGATGGTCGACCATGATGCCGTCCACCGTGGTCACGAACAGGTAGCCGGTCTTGCCGAACTTCACGTCGGCAAGCGTGCCCAGCACGCTGCGATCCTTCAGGTTGATGGCGCCTGAGATCACGAAGCGCACCTGCCCGGTACCGTCGAATACCGGCTCGGTGATGGCCACCTGCGCCAGTCCGTTGAGCCGGTTGCGGTACGGCTCGGACACCAGGCCGGCCCTGGAGGCGACCGTCTGCTGGAAGTACGGCCGGTCCTTGACGTTCACCTTGCCGATCGCCTGCGCACCGTTGAGGTTGGCCACCAGGTTGCCGTCCATGTCGAGGAAGGCGACGTTGTCGAAGGCCTGGCGCAGCGCGGCATGCTTCTCGACGAAGGCCTGCAGCGCCGCGGTGCCCTGGAAGTCCTGCGCCTCCACGCTGCCGCTGAAGGTCTGCAGAAGGATGCGGCGGCTGCCGAATTTCTGGTCGATCGCATCGGCGATGGCGTCCACCCGGGCGAACTCCTCGGCCGCGATCGAGGCGCGCATGCTGCTCTTGACCAGATGGAGCGCGAAGGTGGCGATCGCGAAGGTGGCCAACAGGACCACCGCCGCCACGCCCAGACTCAGGCGTGTGTGCAATCCGAACCGGAATTTCGAGGGACCTGTTTGATTCATTGAACTTGCTCGGGGCCGGTACGTTGCCGGCGGCGGGTTTCCCGCCCTCCGAGTATCGGTGGGTTCGGGTTGCCGCGGAAGATGCAGGATTTACGCCGTGCAGACGCGGGCGGATTCAGCGCCCCGCGGGACGCGCCTCGCTCCCGGCAGCGAGACTGCGTCGTACCACCCGACCCGCCGGAGGAGCCCGAGCCCTCCAATCCGGCGCCGCCGATTTCTACAGCGCCTCTCCCGATGCGCTCAGGGCGACGGTCGCCTTCGAAGCTGCCATCGGCATCGAAGCTTCGGCGGGCTCGAGCAGCGCGTCGACCAGTGCGTCCACACGCCGCTCCGCGCGCCGGATCGACTGCGCGAGCTGCTCGCCGCCGAACTCGTCGGACTCCACCGCCGCCTCGTGCACCTCCGTGATGCCGATGTAGCCGAGCGCGCTGCGCACGCTGCTCTCGGTGTGGTTGAGGTGAGCGATGCGCCCGCCCGGGTCGTAGCCGTGATCGCCGCGCGCACCCAGCAGCACCGCGCGCTTGCCCGCGTCCGCCAGCATCGGCCAGTACGGCACCGCGTCGCGCGAGCGGTCGAAACCGAAGGTCCGGCCCACGCGCACGATGTTGTCGATCCAGGCCTTGAACTGTGCCGGCGCGCTGAAGTTGTACATGGGCAGGCCGACCACGATCAGGTCGGCCGCGAGCAGTTGGTCGACCAGCCTGTCGCTCTCGGCGAGCACCTCGGCCATCCACGGTTCGCGCGCGGCGGGGCGCGTGAAGGCGGCGTGGATCCAGCGCCCGTCGACGGGTGCCGGCGGCTGCTGGCCGACGTCGAGGTAGTCGACGCGGTCGGCGGGCCGCGCCTTCCGCCAGCGCTCGACGAAACGCGCGGAGAGCCGGCGGGTGTGGGAGCCGTGCAGGTCGGTGTCGGAGCGGCCCGGCCGGGCGCTGGCGTCGATGTGGAGGATATTGATGGTCGCGTTCTTCATGGATGAGTTTCCTTCTTTCGTATCGCGCTGCCAGAATGGGGCGCTGGCTTCGAATCTAGGATTCAAAGGCCGGCTTCACAAACGATCATTTCTCCACACATGAACGAGATTGGCTCATCTGTACGCACGTCGCGCAGGCTGCCCCCGCTGCTCGCGCTGCGAGCCTTCGAGGCGGCGGCGGCCCACCTGAGCTTCCAGCGGGCGGCGCAGGAGCTTTCGGTGACGCCGTCGGCCATCAGCCACCAGGTGCGCGCGCTCGAGGAGTCGCTCGGCCAGCCGCTTTTTCGCAGGCTCACTCGACAACTCGCGCTGACGCCAGCGGGGCAGCGGCTCTTCGACGACCTGCGCACCGGCTTCGACCTGCTGGAAGCCGGCGTCGACAAGCTGCGCCGCCCACCCGCCTCGCAAGCCGTGACCCTGAGCACCAACACCGCCTTCGCCGCGCGCTGGGTGCTGCCGCGCATCGAGGCATTCCGCAAGGCCTGCCCCGGCGTCGAACTGCGGCTGCATGCGAGCGACACCCTGGTCGACCTGGCGCGCGGCGAGGCCGACATCGCCGTGCGCTCGGGCAACGGCAACTGGCCCGGCCTGGTGTCGCGCGAGCTGATGCGCGAGCGCTACGCGCCGCTGTGCAGCCCGATGCTGGGCCTGAACGACGCGGCGGACCTGCCGAAGCACCGGCTGATCCACTGCGACTGGCAGCCGCAGGCGCTCGCGCCCGCCGTATGGCCGCGATGGTTCCGCGAAGCCGGCATCGCGCCGCCGAGGGGGCGAGCGATGAAGGCATCGGGCCTGTCGTTCTCCGACGAGACACACGCCATGCTGGCCGCGCTCGCCGGCCATGGCGTGGCCCTGTTGAGCCTCACGCTGTCGGCCGAGGAACTCCGCAGCGGCGCGCTCGTGCAGCCCTTCGGGCCCGCGCTGGACACCGGCAGCTACTTCCTCGCCGTCGCCAATGGCAGGGAGGACGAGCCGGGGGTACGCGCCGTGTGGGAGTGGATCGCGTCGCAGGCTTCGGCAGGCTGAAAATTCATCCGACGATCGGACTTGCGGCTTGTTACCGGTTTCGCTGAGACTCCGGCAACAACAACCGAGCGAGGAGTCCCCATGAAGAGGTTTGCCGACGTGCCCGTTGCCATCGCGACAGGCGCGCTTCTTGTAATGGTTTTAACCTCATGCGGAGGTGGGGGCGGAGGCGGCGGTGGCGGCGCAGTGGGAGGAATAGGCATTGGCCTGGGCACGGGTGGGACCACGCCTCCCACCACCGCGCCACCGGCTGCGAACACCCCCGAACTCCCGGCGCGCGACGCCCTCATCGCCCGCGCCAGGAGCTACGAACTCGACACGCCATACGTGCCGCCGCCGGGCGATCCGCTCGAGCACAACACCTCGGGGTTCGCCAAGACGATGTGCTCGGCAGCCTTCATCACCGGGCTCGATCCCGTCGTCGCAGCCGAGAGCGTGGGCTATTTCACTGGCCCCTACGCCCAACGCAAGAAGGTCGGCGCTCCGGTCGTCGACCGCACGAAAAAAGAAGTCCGCATCACCATCCCCAGCGGCCCCACGTTGACGGCCCGCTACTACGGTTCGCAAGGCTGCATCACGCTGCCGCCGGGCAGGGACGACGTCTTCTTCGCCCCGGTGACGGTCAATAGCGCCCTGCCCGATCCTGCGACGCAGGCGTGGCCCATGGGCGACGTCATGCCGGGCGGCATCCCACCCGGCATCGACACCGCCAAGGTGAGCCAGGCAGTCGACGCGGCCTTCGAACTGCCCGAGGCCTACACCGCCGCTTTCGTGGTCACGCACAAGGGCCGCATCGTCGGCGAGCGCTACATGAAAGGCATCACGCCGAGCACACCGCTGGAATCGTGGTCGATGGGCAAGAGCGTGACGGCGACCATGCTCGGCGTGCTCATGAAGCAGGGCGAATACCAGCTCGACCAGCGCGCGCCCATTCCGGAATGGCAAGGGGCGGACGACAAGCGCAAGGAGATCAGGATCTCCGACATCCTGCACATGTCGAGCGGCCTTCGCATCAAGGCGCCGGACGATCCGGACTTCAACCCCAACGGCACCTATCCCGACCACGTCTACTTCTATACGGGCCGCATCAACATCTTCAACTATGCGGCCACGCGGCCACAGCAATGGCCGCCGAACACCATCGGCCGCTACCGCAACACCGATCCGGTACTGGCGAACTACCTGATCAGGCTGGCCGTGGAGAAACGCGGCGAGGAGTACCTGTCGTTCCCGCAGAGAAACCTGTTCGACAAGATCGGCATCCGCACGATGACGCTGGAGACCGACCCGTACGGCAACTTCATGGGACAGGGCTACGACTTCATGTCGGCCCGCGACTGGGCGCGGCTGGCCAACCTCTACCTGCAGGACGGCGTGTGGAACGGCGAGCGCATCCTGCCCGAAGGCTTCGTCAAGTTCGTCAGCACGCTCGCACCGGCCTGGGCCGCCGACAAGCGGCCGATCTACGGCGGCTTCTTCTGGCTCAACGGCACGAGCACGTGGCCCGTGCCGACCACGGCCTACTACATGCTCGGTGCCGGCGGGCAGGTGGTGCTGATCGTTCCGTCCCACGACCTCGTGGTGGTGCGGATGGGCTTCGACAAGGGCGAAAGCTCGTCGGTCACGAGCCTTCGCAAGGCGCTGACGCTGCTCATGCAGGCGGTGCCCGCGTCGTCGTAGTTCGTGGAAATGAAGAAAAGCCTCCCGAAGGAGGCATGCCTTGCGAAGCACCGCCCGGCGCCGGCTCAGCGCGTCTTGCTCAGCAGGGTCTGCACCAGATAGCCGTCGCGATAGACGGCCTCGATCGTCCCATTGACGTGGTCGGAGGGATGCGCCGTCACGAACTTCTCCTCGGTCACGCGGTAGACCACCATGGTGCAGGACGAGTGCCTGCTCAGCGTGCGGGCCACGCCCGTGGCCTGCCTGAGGGTGGGATACGTCTCCATGGGATCGCGAACTGTTTTGCCGGATGTGGTTCCAAATGTTAACCCGTAGGTACTCAACATCTCTAAGGGTATCTTCCGAGCGCCAACAGTGCGGACTCTCCTCAAGCCACTGCCATCTGCCGCCTGAATGACAGGGAAATGCGCACGCCGCACTCACTACACTGCCCTGCGATGAACCACCCCGCCCCATCGCATCCCTCGCCAACCGCCTTCTTCCGAAGCGGCGAAATGCTGCGCAGCCGCGGCGTGAGCGACGTGGTGCTGACCGGCACGGTGGACGTTCCCATGCCTCCCACTCGCCTGCTCGCCGACTGGGAACGCGAGATCTCCTCGCAGCTCGCATTGGAGCCCGGAGACGTGGAGCCCCTGCCCCTCGCGCGGGCCCGTGCGCGCTGGCCGGACTATCGGCTGTGCGTCCAGGCTGCGTCCGACTGGGCGCAGGCGCAGGGCCTGCCCGGGGTGCTCGCTTCCAGCGACGTCGCCCTGATGGCCTGCCGCGGTGCGAAGTACCACCACGACGGCATGCAGTACGGCTTCGCGGCGTTCTGCAATCTCTTCATGAGCGAGGACAAGGGGCTGGACCTGCACTTTCCCGCCGCAGGCTGGCGCATTCCGCTCAGGCGTGGGACCACGGCGATCTTCGACACCGGCCAGCCTCACGCGGTGATCCGGCGCGGCAGCAGCGGCTTCGATGCAGCCGACTTCGCGCATGGCAGCGACTGCAACCTGGTCTTCCTGACCTGGGAGCTCCCCATCGAGGACGCCTCCGTGGCGAAAGCACTGCGGATCGAGTTCGACGTCGCCGCAGCGAACGCTGCACATCCTGACGAGGAGTCGCTCATGCTGGGCGGCAAGCCCGCCGTCGTGAACCCGGCTTCCGGCCAGTGGATGCGCAATGGCTGACCGATTTCGCTCAGCGCTCCTGTGAACGAGCCGCAACGCCGGCGGCAAGCTCCGCCAGGCATTCCCTGACCGCCTGAAGCGGCGTCTTCTCATGGCAGCGTGCAGCGGCCTCGCGCGCGACGGCTTCGCTCAGGCGCCGCTCCTGCGCCGCCTCCACCTGCAGTTCGACGATCCATTTCATGAGCACCGCCAGCACGATCAGCAGCCCCATCGCCGCGCCGATCAAGGTCAGGCGCCAGTTGCCGATGCGAAGGACGGGGGCCGCGGCAGGCTTGCCGGCCATGCCTTCTTCATGCGCGGACATCTAGCGCGGCAGGCCCGGGAAGACCCACATGCTCAGGCCGAGGATCAGCCCGATCCCGAGGGACACGATGGCGGCCGTGGTCAACACCGATGCCGCCACGATGTTCTGGACGAACAGAGCCATCATCACGAACCCCACCGCGGCGACGAAGCACATCACGACCGGCAGCAGCGCCCTGAGCGCCGCGCCGCGCCCGGGCACCAAGGGTGGTTCGTCCGGGCTGCCTTCTCGCAGGAACGGGGTTCGCATGAATGTCCTCCTCTTCGCGATATCTCGCGTGTATGCATGGGTCCGCTGAAGAAGGCCGGCTGCTTCGGGGCAACCTTTTCTGACCTTCCTCAAAGAAAGTGACTGAAGGTTAAGGAAAGGATCCGGCCGGGCTAAGGGATTACTGCGCGAACCTTGCGGATGAGAAGAGGCGCGGCGAACAAAGCTCGACGGCCTGCGCAATAGTTAACAACCGGTGAACAGCAAGGCGCCGCCTGATCCTCGCGCGGACTCTAGGAGCGCGAGCCGGCAGCCACCAGTGCCGAAAGTCACTGCAGGCGGAGTCAGGCGCTGTCGCCGGGCGGCTGCAGCGCCCTCACCCAGTCGAAAACCGCCGCCACGGCCGGCTCGTCGCGCCGCTCCTTCGGGCAGACGAGATGGAACGGCAAGCCCGGCAGTTGCGGACCGAAGGGCTGGACGAGATTGCCCGCGCGCAGTTCGTCGGCGATCAACGCAAGGCTCATCAGGGCGACGCCCTGTCCCTGCAGCGCTGCCGACACGGTGTGCGTCTCGTCGGAGAACACCGGGCCGGCCGACACGTCGAGACCCGGCACCTGCGCCTCCTGCTGCCACGCGGTCCACGTGCCCGGCTGGGTCTTGCTGCCCGGCACCTCGAAGTGCAGCAGCGTATGCCGCACCAGTTCGCCGGGGCGGCGCAGCTTGAGCACGGGGCTGCACGCCGGCGCGAAGACGTTGTCGAACAGCTTCTGCGACACCATGCCGGGCCACGCCCCGCGCCCATAGCGGATCGCGATGTCGGCAGTTATGCCGTCGAGCGGCACAGCGTCGTGCGACGCATGGATGCGCAGGTCGAGCCGCGGATGCAGCGCGCGCAGCGTGCTCACGCGCGGCAGCAGCCATCGCGCCGCGACAGCCGGCGTGGTCGACAGCGTGATGGCGGTCCGCTCGGGCGGCGCACGCAGCCGCGCGACCGCATTCGCCATGGCATTGAACGATTCGCCGAGCACCGCCTGCAGCTCCCGGCCCTGCGGCGTGAGCACCAGTTGCCTCGGCTGCCGGATGAAGAGCGCCACGCCAAGCGAATCCTCGAGCTGGCGCACCTGGTGGCTGATGGCCGTGGGCGTCACCGACAGCTCATTGGCCGCGAGCTTGGCGCTGCAGTGCCGCGCGGCGGCCTCGAAGGCGCGCAGCGCCGCCAGCGGAGGGAGTTGGCGAAGTTGGCCATGGATGGGCAAATGGATGAATCTATTTTTCAGCAGCGCAAAGAAATCGTCGTTTGTCGCCGCATGAGTGCATCGGTAGATTTCACTTCATGCCAGGCAGACAGCTGAATTCTCTTCATCCAAACCTTCATGTCAAAGAGGACCGTTCCATGACCACACTGCTCCACATCGACGCCAGCGCCCGCCCCGGCCGCTCGGGCACGCACGTCCACGGCTCGCATTCGCGCCGCCTCAGCCATCACTTCGTCACGACCTGGCGCGCAGCGCGGCCCGATGACGAAGTGATCTACCGCGACGTCGGCGCCACGCCGCCCGGCCACGTCACCGGCGAATGGATCGCTTCCGGCTACACGCCGGCCGGGCAGCGCGAGCCGTGGATGCACGCGGTGCTCGCCGAAAGCGACGCGCTGATCGCCGAGGTCCGCCGCACCGACGTGCTGGTGATCGGCGTGCCCATGTACAACTTCGGAATGCCCGCACCGCTGAAGTCATGGATAGACAACATCGTGCGCATCGGCTCCACCTTCGACTTCGACCCCTCCCGCGACAACCCGTACGTGCCGCTGCTGGCCGAGCGCCATCGCCGCACGGTGCTGCTCACCTCGTGCGGCAGCAGCGGCTACGGGCAGGGCGGCTTCCAGGCGCAGATGGACCTGCTCACACCGGGCGTCACGAACCCGCTGGCGCTGCTGGGATTGAACGAAGTCCACAGCGTCGCGATCGAGCACGCGGAGGACCACGGCGATCTGCTGGAGCGCTCCATCTCGAATGCGCTCGCGCGCGTGGAGGCACTGGTCGCCGAACTGCAGGCCGCGTGATCGCCGGCCTGCCCTTCATCAACTTTTCCGGCCCTTCGTTCAGGCCGAACGCAGTTGCTCGCGCAGCTTCTGGCCGATCTCGGGCCGCTCCAGGAAAGGGTCGGCCGGATTGGTGATGGAGACGATGTTCTCCATGCGGCTGCGCACGTTGCCCAGCGCCTTCGGATGGCTGAATACATAGAACTGGTTGTCGCTGATGGCCTCGAACACCTTGGCGGCCACTTCGGCGGCGGTGATCTTGCCGCTGCTCACCGCCTTGTTGCTCATCGCCTGGCCGATCAGCTGGCTCTTGGTGAGCTCGCTTTCCTTCGGTGCATTCGGGCGGTTGCGCTCGCTGCTGGTGATGCCCGTGGGCACGAAGTACGGGCACAGCAGGCTCGCACCGATCTGGTCGGTGACGAGGTTCAGGTCCTGGTACATCGTCTCGGTGAGGCTCACCACCGCGGCCTTCGCGGCGTTGTAGATGCCCATGTTGGGCGGCGTGAGCAGGCCGGCCATGCTGGCGGTGTTGGTCACGTGGCCGCGGTAGGACGGGTCCTTCGCGGCAGCTTCCAGCATCATCGGCACGAACAGGCGCACGCCGTGGATCACGCCCCAAAGGTCCACGCCCAGCACCCACTCCCAGTCGGCGACCGTGTTCTCCCATACCAGCCCGCCGGCACCCACGCCCGCGTTGTTGAACACGAAGTGCGGCGCGCCGAAGCGCTCCTTCACGGCAGCGGCCAACGCCTCCATCTGCGCGGCGTCCGACACGTCGACCTTGCGCGCCAGCACCTGAACGCCGGCCGCGTCCATCTCCGCCGCAGCCTGGTCGAGTGCGTCCTGCTGCACGTCGACCAGCACGAGGTTCATGCCGCGCGCGGCGCCGATGCGCGCGCATTCCAGGCCGAAGCCCGAACCCGCGCCGGTGAGAACTGCGGTCTTGCCCTTGAAGTCCTGAATCATTGGGTGCTTTCCTTTGGTTGTCTCTGCGCCGTCTATTGGACCGCTTCGCGCAGAGATCGACTGTCGTTCGCGTGACCCGAATCAGCCTTCCGCCTTTTTCAGCACATACCCGATGCGGGGAAAGTGCACATGCACCGTGCCCACTTGCTCGCTGCTGCGCTCCAGCGTGTAGTGCGTGCGTGTGGCGGCGACCAGCGTGCCGGGCGTCTCTTCGAGGCCGAAACTCTCGGCGCGGATGGTGACGGCGCTCCCCAGCGGGATGCCGTGGTCGTCCTGGAAGGTGCTGTCGGTCAGCAGCGAGTGCGGCGTGGAGGCCTTGGCGACCGCGATGGCTTCTGCGCTCGTGAACTTCTCGGGCACGTCGTGGCCGATGGCGGCCATGCGGTCCATCCAGTCGATCACCGCGGGCGTGAGGTCGAGGATGGTGCGGACCGACTCGATGCGCCGCGTGTACCACAGCGGGTGGTAGGCCGAGAAGTCGGCGATGCTGGGCACCTCGCCGAGCAGGTAGGGCTTCTCGTCGAGCATGTCGGAGAGCCGGCGCAGATACGACTTGTAGGCGCTGGTGGCATCGGCCGGGCGCAGGCGGGTCATGTTGCCGGCGCTCATCTTGCCGCGGTCCTCGCCGAAGGCCTTGGCCGCTTCCGGCGGGGCCTTGGCGAACACCTCGGCCGCGCCCCTGGGCTGGAGGTTCCATGCCATGGCGGCCCAGAAGAGCGTGGTGTCGGCCCATTGCGCAAGGATGCGCGACATGCCCTTCTCGGGCTCGGGGTAGAGCGTGGGCGTGGGCTGCAGGTGCTCCAGCACGTCGGCGATGAGCGCGCTGTCGCAGTAGATGTCGGCGCCGATCTGCAGGAACGGCGTCTTGCGGTAGCCGCCGGTGAGCACCTCCACGTCGGGCTTGGGCATGATCGGCGGGATGAAGACCGACTTCCACGGCAGCTTCTTGGCGCCGAGGATCAGGCGCACCTTCTCCGAGAACGGCGAGGTGAGGTAGTGATGGAGGATCAGGTCGGCCATGTTCGTGGGCTTTCTAGCGTTGTGATGTTGGTGCGCTTCAGCGGGGCTGGGCGCGCTGGATGATCGAATCGAAATCGGTGCCTGCGGCCAGGGTGCCGAAGGCATGGCCCCAGTCGCCGGCAAGGCGCGATGCGCAGAAGGCGTGCGCCACTGCAGGCGGGGCAGTCTGCACGAGCAGCGCGGCCTGCACGGCCAGTGCGACATCCTGCGCGAGGCGGCGGGCCTCGGCCTCGGAAGCCATCGCCTCGATGCGCGCCGGCAGTGCGTCGGCGAGTCGGTCGAGCGCGGCATGCTGCCCCCTCGCGGGCGCCAGCTCCTTCTCGAGCGCGGCCACCGCATCGCCCTTGCGCAGCCCGCGCAACAGATCGAGCGCCATGATGTTGCCCGCGCCCTCCCAGATGGAGTTGAGCGGCATCTCGCGGTAGATGCGGGCCATGATGCCTTCGCCACCCTCCTCCACGTAGCCATTGCCGCCGAGGCACTCCATGGCTTCCTGAGCGAAGGCGCTGCCGCGCTTGCAGATCCAGAACTTGGCGACCGGTGTGAGCAGCCGGGCCATCAGGCGTTCGTGCTCCTCGGACTGGTGGTCGAAGGCCCGCGCGAGGCGGATGGCAAGCGCGGTTGCAGCCTCGCTCTCCAGCGCAAGGTCGGCCAGCACGTTCTTCATCAGCGGCTGGTCGATCAGCGGCTTGCCGAAGGCCATGCGCTGGCTGGCGTGGTTGAGCGCGATCGCCAGTGCCTGGCGCATCAACCCGCTGGTGCCCAGCGCGCAGTCGAGCCGCGTCATCGTGCCCATCTCGAGGATCTGCGGAATGCCGCGGCCCTCATCGCCCACGAGCCACGCGGTTGCGCCCTGGAACTCGACCTCGGAGCTCGCGTTGGCCTTGTTGCCCAGCTTGTCCTTCAGCCGCTGGATGCGGATCGCGTTGCGCGAGCCATCCGGCAGCACGCGCGGCAGGAAGAAGCACGAAAGCCCGGCGGGCGCCTGCGCGAGCACCAGGAAGGCATCGCACATCGGTGCCGAGAAGAACCACTTGTGGCCGGTGATGGCGTAGCGCTCGCCCCAGGCATCGTTGCCGCCTTCGCGAACTGCCTGGGATGTGTTGGCCCGCACGTCGGAGCCGCCCTGCTTCTCGGTCATGCCCATGCCCATGGTCACGCCGGGCTTGTCGCCGAAGGGCTTGAGCGCCGGGTCGTACCAGAGGCTGCCGAGCTTCGGCGCCCAGTCGGCATGCACCGCCGCGTTGCCGCGCAGCGCGGGCGTGACGGCGTAGGTCATGGAGACGGGGCAAAGGATCGACGGCTCCAGCTCGGTAAAGAGCATGAAGCCGGCCGCGCGCAGCACGTGCGGCGAGGCGGAGGTGCCGGTCCACGGCGTGCCATGCAGGCCTGCGCCCACGGCGGCGCCCATCAGTGCGTGGTAGCTGGGGTGGAACTCCACCTCATCGATGCGCCGCCCGAAGCGATCGTGCGTGTGAAGCTCGGGCGTGTGGACATTGGCGAGCCGCGCATGCGCCTGCATGCCGGCCGAGCCGAGGGTGGCGCCCAGTTCGTGCAGCTGCGTGGTCTGCAGCGCGGGCGCGTTGAACTTCAGTGCATCGCGCAGCGGCCGGTTGGTGTCGAAGAGGTTGTAGTCGACCAGCGGCTCGGGCTGGTTGAAGACCTCGTGCGTCGAGTCCATTCGAATACCTCCGTGCTCTGCACCGCGGTGCTCGCTTGCTTGGGGCGGCCCGGCGCGGCGCGCATGACCGGCCTCCTTGCCTTGCGTTCAGCTCATCGGCGCATCAATCAGACGAGCTTGACCAGTTGCTTGCCGAAGTTGCGGCCCTTGAGCAGGCCCAGGAAGGCCTCGGGAGCCGACTCGATGCCCTGCGCGATCGACTCGCGCGGCTTGAGCTTGCCGGTGGCCACCAGCGTGCCCAGTTCGGTCAGCGCCTCCGGCCACACTTCCATGTGCTCGCTGACGATGAAGCCTTCGATCTTCATGCGGTTGATGAGGATCAGCGCCGGGTTGGCCAGGGGCAGCGGCTGGCCGTCGTAGCCCGCGATCATTCCGCACAGCGCCACGCGGGCGAAGGCGTTGGCGCGCAGCAGCACCGCGTCGAAGATGTAGCCGCCGACGTTCTCGAAGTAGCCGTCGATGCCGTTCGGGCAGGCTTCCTTGAGCGCGGCGCTCATCGACTTGACGTCGGGGTGCTGGCGGTAGTCGATGCAGGCGTCGAAGCCCAGTTCGTCGGTCACGTACTTGCACTTCTCGGCGCCGCCGGCAATGCCCACCACGCGGCAGCCGCGCGCCTTGGCCAGCGCGCCGAAGGCGCTGCCCACCGCGCCGCTGGCGGCGGTGATGACCACGGTCTCACCGGCCTTGGGCGCGATGATCTTCACCAGCCCGTACCAGGCGGTCACGCCCGGCATGCCGACCGCACCGAGGTAATGCGACAGCGGCACGTGCGTGGTGTCGACCTTCTTCAGCGCGCCGGGCTGCGAGGCATCGACCACGCTGTATTCCTGCCAGCCGCCGAAGCCGACCACCTTGTCGCCCACAGCGTACTTGGGGTGCTTGCTCTCGACCACTTCGCCGACGGTGCCGCCCTGCATGGTCTGGCCCAGCGGCTGCGGCTGCGCATAGCTCTTCGAGTCGTTCATGCGGCCGCGCATGTAGGGGTCCAGGCTCAGGTAGTGGTGGCGCACCAGGACCTGGTTGTCCTTGAGCGCGGGGGTTTCGGCGGTGACGAGCTTGAAGTTGCTGGCGACGGCTTCGCCTTCGGGGCGGTTGTCGAGATGGATCTGCTGGTTGGTGGGCATGGAAGACTCCAGGGAAATTCGGTCGATCTGCTGTTCGTTCAGGTCGTCAAGTCAGCTCAGTCGGTGGACGGCGGACGCATCTCGTTGGCGCTAGCCGGCCCCGTCGGCAGCCGGCGCTTCACGTACTTGAAGGTGCCGGTGGCATGGGCGCACACGCGCTCCTGCTCGTCGTAGATTCTGGCCTCGGTGAAAGCCAGCGTCGCCGTCCTGTGAATGAGCGTGCCGCGCGCATGCAGCGGGCCCACGGAGGGTTGCATGAAGCTCGTCTTCATCTCGATGGTGACCACGCCCGTCTCGGGCGCGATGCTGCGCGCGGCAGCGGCCATGGTGATGTCGAGCAAGGTCATGCAGGCACCGCCATGCGTCACGTCGAAGGTGTTCAGGTGCTCGGGCTTGGCGGTGTAGAGGATCTCGGATTCGCCGTTCTCGAACTTCGTGAGTTCGAAGCCCAGGTGGCGCGCGAACGGGATGCGGCTCGTGTACGAGCGGAAATTGATGTCTTCGTCTTGAGTGGTCATTTCAGTCTGCCAATGGCCGACACGATGGCACGGCCCCTTCGCGGGCTCCAGCGGAAGCGGCTTCGCCAGGCCGCAGGGTGCGCCCCCTCGAGAGGGTGTCCGAGCCACACGAAGTGTGCGAGGCTGGGAGTGGTCATTTCAAGCTGCGCCGAGCACGACGCTGACACCGCCATCCACCGCCAGCCACTGGCCGGTGACGTGCTTGCCGGCATCGCTCGCGAACAGCAGCGTCAGGCCCTTCAGGTCTTCCTCGTCGCCCAGGCGGCCCAGCGGCGCCTGCGCGGCCATCTTCTCCTCGCCCAGCGACTTGATGAGGCCGGCGGCCATCTTCGTCATGAAGAAGCCGGGGCAGATCGCGTTCACGTTGATGTTGTACTTGCCCCATTCGGCTGCCAGCGTGCGGGTGAAGCCGATGACTGCGGTCTTGGAGGTGTTGTAGGCCAGCGTCTGCATCTCGGGCGGGTTGCCGTTGAGGCCGGCGATGGAGGCAATGTTGATGATGCGCCCCGACTTCTTCGGGATCATGTAGCCGTTGGCGATCTGCTGCGACAGGATGAAGTAGCCCCGCACGTTGAGGTTCATCACCTTGTCCCAGGCCTCGACCGGGTGGTTCTCGGCCGGCGCGCCCCAGCTGGCGCCCGCGTTGTTCACGAGGATGTCGACCGCGCCCATGCGCTGCAGCGTCTCGTCGGCCAGGCGGCGGGTGTCTTCCTCCTTCGAGCAGTCGGCGGCGATCCAGCGCGCGTCGATGCCGGCGGCCTGCAGTTCGGCGGCGGCCTGCTCCAGGTCGTCGGCCTTGCGCGAACTCAGCATGATCTTCGCGCCCGCCTCGCCCAGTGCATGGGCCATCTGCAGCCCCAGGCCGCGCGAGCCGCCGGTGACGAGGGCGGTCTTGCCGGTGAGGTCGAAGAGTTTCTGGACGGTGCGTGCGGTCATGGGTTGTCTCCGGGGTTCGGGTAGTGGTTCAGATCGTGTAGTCCATGCACTGGCGGGCTTCGCGCACGGCGCCGATGAACGGCTTCAGCGCCACGTGCTGCGGGTGGTCGGCGTAGGCAGCCAGCGCGGCGGCATCGGTGAATTCCGAGTACAGGACCAGGTCGTAGGTGGCTTCCAGTCCGGGCTGGGCGATGGCCACCTCGAAGCGCAGCGTGCCGGGCGAGAGCTTCGCGCAGGCATCGAGCAGCGCCTTGGCCTTGAGCAGGTTGGTCGCTTTGTCGGCGCCCTCGGCGTGCTCCTTGAACTTCCACATCACGATGTGCTTGAGCATGGCGGGCCTCCTTACTTGCTCGAAGGCGTATTGGACAGGCGGGAGCGCACGTAGATCAGCACGAAGCCGACCAGCGCCACGACGCCGCCGGGCACGGCGATGGACCAGCCCAGCGCCGCATCGGTGCGGCCGGTGGCGATGCCGAGGATCACGCCGAAGAGGCCGCCGTAGATCAGGATCCAGATCCATTTCTCGAGCCGGGCGTGCGGCTTCGGCGGCTTGGCGGCGACGGGGGTGTTGGGGTTGGTGTTCGGCGAATCGGTCGTGGCCATCAAAAGGCGTCCTCGGGCAAAGCTGTACAGGTCGGGTCGCGGGTTTCGACCACGTTGAGCCATGCGCCGATTTTCGGCAGCTCGTAGTGGAAGAAATAGTCCGTGGCGCCGATCTTGCCAGCTGTTACCGCCCTCGCCTTTTCTCCATCGTTTTCCAGGGCCCTTTGGGCCACGTCCAGCCAGATCCAGGCCAGCACGGTGTGGCCGAAGGCCTGCATGTACGGCACCGCGTTGGCCAGCGCCTGGGCCGGATCGCCCGTGGACCAGGCGGCCTCGGTGGCGCTGCCGATGCGCTGCAGCGCGGCTCCCAGCGCCTTGGCATGGGCCGCCAGCGCCGGCACCTTGGCGGCGCGGCCGATGGTGGCGGTCATGCGCCCGGCCAGCAGCTGCAGGCCGCGGCCCTTTTCCATCAGTACCTTGCGGCCCAGCAGGTCGGCCGCCTGGATGCCGTGGGTGCCCTCGTGGATCATATTCAGGCGGTTGTCGCGCCAGTACTGCTCCACCGGGAAATCGCGCGTGTAGCCGTAGCCGCCGTGCACCTGGATGGCCAGCGAATTCGCCTCCAGGCACCACTCGCTGGGCCAGCTCTTGGCGATGGGCGTGAGCACCTCCAGCAGCAGCCGCGCGTCGTCGGCGGCCTGGGCGTCGCCGGTCTTCTGCTCGTCGACCAGCCGGGCGCAGTACAGCTCCAGCGCCAGGGCGCCCTCGCAGTACGCCTTCTGGGCCAGCAGCATGCGGCGCACGTCGGCGTGCTCGATGATGCGCACCTGAGGCGCCGCCGAATCCTTGGCCACGGCCGCACCGGCGGCATCGGGCTTCTTCACCAGCCGGCCCTGGGGGCGGCTCTTCGCATACTCGAGCGAGGCGTGGTAGCCCGCCATGCCGAGCATGGTGGCGGCCGTTCCGACGCCGATGCGCGCCTCGTTCATCATGTGGAACATGCAGTGCAGGCCCTTGCCGGGCGCACCGACCAGATAGCCCACCGCGCCAGCCTTGCCGTCGACCGGGTACCTGCCCTCGCCGAAGTTCAGCAGCGTGTTGGTGGTGCCGCGCCAGCCCAGCTTGTGGTTGAGGCCCGCGAGCGCCACGTCGTTGCGCTGGCCGGTGAGCCGGCCCTCGGTGTCGACCATGCGCTTGGGCACGATGAACAGCGAAATGCCGCGCGTGCCCGGCACCAGCTTGCCGTTCTCGTCGGGAATCTTGGCCAGCACGATGTGCACGATGTTCTCGGTCAGCTCGTGGTCGCCTGCCGAGATCCACATCTTGTTGCCCGTGAGCCGGTAGCGCGGACCCAGCGGGTCGCTCTGGAAGTCATCGCCGTCGGGCACCGCGCGGGTGGCCACGTCGCTCAGCGAGGAGCCGGCCTGCGGCTCCGACAGGCACATGGTGCCGGCCCAGCGGCCGGAGAACTCGTTCTTGGCGAAGACCTCCTTCTGCATCTCGGTGCCGTGCACCATCAGCAGGTTGGCGTTGCCGCTGGTGAGCATGTTCGAGCCGATGCTCACCGAGGCCATCGCGAAGAAGCTGTTGGCCGCCGCCTGCAGCGTGTAGGGCAGCTGCATGCCGCCGATGTCGTAGTCCTGCGCCGCGCTCATCATTCCCGACTCGACGAAGGCCTTGTGCGCATCGTGCGTGGCCTGCGGCAGCACGACCTTCTCGCCGTCGAAGTGCGGCTCCTGCGTGTCGACGATACGGTTGAACGGCGCGTACTTCTCGCGCGCGATGCGCTCGCAGGTGTCGAGCACGGCATCGAAGGTCTCGCGCGAATGATCGGCGAAGCGCTCGCGCTGGTTGAGGGCTTCGGCGTCGAGCCAGTCGTAGAGCAGGAAGTCGAGGGTGGAACGAAGGCTCATGGTCGAATTTCCGTGGGAGTCATGAGACCGCGGCGTTCCTTCTCAGGAACACCGCGGAACCGGCTTCGCCGGGCCGCCGGTGTTGCCCCCGGAAGGGGGTCGGCGAAGGCGACGCGCAGTGCGCCGCGGACTGGGGGAGAGTCAGAGAATTTCGAACACGCCCGCGGCGCCCATGCCGCCGCCGATGCACATCGTGACCACGACCTTCTTCGCGCCGCGGCGCTTGCCTTCGATGAGCGCGTGGCCCGTCAGGCGCTGGCCACTCACGCCGTAGGGGTGGCCCACGGCGATGGCGCCGCCGTTCACGTTCAGGCGGTCGCCCGGGATGCCCAGCTTGTCGCGGCAGTAGATCACCTGCACGGCGAAGGCCTCGTTCAGCTCCCACAGGTCGATGTCGTTGACCGTCAGGCCCAGGCGCTTGAGCACCTTGGGCACCGCGAAGACGGGGCCGATGCCCATCTCGTCGGGCTCGCAGCCTGCCACTGCGAAGCCGAGGAAGCGGCCCATGGGCTTCAGGCCCTTCTGCTCGGCGTACTTCTCGTCGACCACCACGCAGGCGCCGGCGCCGTCGGAGAACTGGCTGGCGTTGCCGGCCGAGATCAGGCCGCCGGGCAGCGCCGAGCGGATGCCGCTGATGCCTTCCTTGGTGGTGCCGGGGCGGATGCCTTCGTCGTTCTCGACGGTGACTTCCTTGGTGCGCAGGCCCAGCACGGGGTCGGCCACGCCGGCCAGCACGGTGATGGGCGCGATCTCGTCCTTGAACTTGCCGGCTTCCAGCGCGGCGGTGGCGCGCTGCTGGCTGGCGGCGCCGTATTCATCCATGGCGTCGCGGCCGATGTTGTAGCGCTTGGCGACCTGCTCGGCCGTCTGCAGCATGTTCCAGTAGATCTCGGGCTTGTTCTTCACCAGCCAGGGGTCGGCCAGCATGTGCTTGTTGGCTTCGTTCTGCACGCAAGAGATGCTCTCGACGCCGCCGGCCACGTAGACCTCGCCCTCGCCCGCGACGATGCGCTGGGCGGCGGTGGCGATGGTCTGCAGGCCCGAGGAGCAGAAGCGGTTGATGGTCATGCCCGAGGTGGTGATCGGCAGGCCGGCGCGCAGCGCGATCTGGCGCGCGATGTTGGAGCCGGTGGCGCCTTCGGGCGTTGCGCAGCCCATGATGACGTCGTCGACCGATGCGGGGTCGATGCCGGCGCGCTGCACCGCGTGCTGCACCGCGTGGCCGCCCAGCGTGGCGCCGTGCGTCATGTTGAAGGCACCCTTCCAGCTCTTCGCGAGCGGCGTACGGGCAGTGGAAACGATGACGGCGCTGGTCATGGTGAGGTCCTTTGGCTTTGAAGCAGTTGGAAGGGAAAAGAGAGGCTGCAGTGGTTGTCGTCATTGCGCCGGAGCAGCGTTGGCGTTGCTCAGGAGCTGGCGGTAGAAGCCGATCATCTCGCCGTAGTTCGAGATGGCCAGGCGTTCGTTGTTGCCGTGGAAGCGCGCCAGGTCTTCGTTCTTCATGCGAAACGGCGAGAAGCGGAAGACGGCGTCGCTCACGATGCTGAAATGGCGCGAGTCGGTGGCAGCGGTCATGAGGCCCGGGGCCACCACCGCATCGGGAAAGCTCTGGCGCACGGCCTGTTCGATCGCGCGGTAGCCGGTGCTGTCGGTCGACGACACGGGCGACGGCTCGGAGTTGCCCGGGTAGGCCTTGATCTTGATGTCGTCGTTGCCCAGCGCCTTGCGCAGGTGCGCCTCGGTGCTGGCGATGGTGTCGCCCGGCAGGATGCGGAAGTTGACGGCGGCCTCGGCGCGGCCGGGCAGCACGTTGTCCTTGTTGCCCGCACGAACGATGGTCAGCGCGGTGGTGGTGCGCAGCATGGCATTGCTGCTCGGGCTCTTCTCGAGGATGCCGCGCACCAGCGGCTCGGTGAGCCACAGGTTGGAGAGCATCACGCGGTTGACGCCGCTCATCTCGGGCGCGAGCGCGCCGAACATCTGGCCCGCCACGCCCTTGATGCCGCCGGGCATCGGGTTCGCCTCGAGCCGTGCCAGCGCCGCGCTCATGCTGCCGATGGCGCTGTGCTGCGGCGGCATCGACGAATGGCCGGGCGCGGTGTCGAGCGAGAGGAAGAAGGTGGCGTAGCCCTTCTCCGCCAGGCCGATGAGCGCAGCCGGCTGCTTCAGGCCGGGCATCACGCCGTCGAGCACCAGCAGGCCCTCGTCGAGCACCCAGTCCAGGCGCACGTTGCGCGACTTGAGCAGTTCGGCGATGGGCAGCGCGCCGCGCAGGCCGCTCACCTCCTCGTCGTCGCCCATCACGAGGTAGACCGTCTGCCTCGGCTTGAAGCCGCTGCCGATAAGCAACTCGATGGCTTCCATCTGCGCGAACAGGTTGCTCTTGTTGTCGAGCGTACCGCGGCCCCAGATGAAGCCGTCCTTGATCTCGCCGGAGAAGGGATCGACCGTCCAGGCCTTCTCGGTGCCAGGCGCGATGGGCACCATGTCCTGGTGCGCCATCAGCGCGACGGGCTTGGCCTGCGGGTCGGTGCCGGTCCAGGTGTAGAGCAGCGCCTTGTTGCCCACCACTTCCTTCTTCAGGGTGGCGTGCACCTTCGGGAACTGCTGCTCCAGGTAGGCGTGCAGCTTGTCGAACTCGGCTGCGTTGGCAGCCGGGTCGTCCAGCCCCGACACCGTGCGGAACGTGATCGCCGTGGACAGCCGCCGTGCGGCCGCCTGCAGGTCGATGTCCAGCTTGGGCGCGGGCGCCACCGCCAGCTGGCGCGACGGCGTGGTCCAGGTCTTTACCGCCAGGGCGGCTGCCAGCAGCACTACTGCCAGCAGCAGCCCGAGGAAGATGCGTTTCAACATTGGCGGTCTTGGTCCCGGCCCAGGTTACGCGTCGGCCATCAGCCGAAGGACTTGCCTTCGGCCACCAGCTTCTGGATCAGCGGTGCGGGCTGCCAGAACTCGGCGTCGTCGCGCGGGTTCTTCGCGAAGCGCTTCATCGTCTCGGCCACGTTGTACAGGCCGACCTGCGACGCGTAGTGCATCGGGCCACCGCGATAGATCGGGAAGCCGTAGCCGGTGAGGTACACCATGTCGATGTCGCCCGACTTCGAGGCGATGCCGTCTTCCAGGATGTGAGCGCCCTCGTTGACCAGTGCGTACACCAGGCGCTGCACGATCTCCTCGTCGGAGATCTTGCGCGGCGTGATGCCCAGTTCCTTGCGATGGTCCTCGATCATCTTGTTGACCAGTTCCGACGGGATGGCGTCGCGCTTGCCGGCCTGGTAGTCGTACCACCCTGCCCCGGTCTTCTGGCCGAAGCGGCCCAGTTCGCAGAGCTTGTCTGCCGTGCGGCTGTACTTCATGTCGGCGCGCTCCACGGCGCGGCGCTTGCGGATCGCCCAGCCGATGTCGTTGCCGGCCAGGTCGCCCATGCGGAACGGGCCCATGGCGAAGCCGAACTTCTCGATGGCCTTGTCCACCTGCTGCGGCGTCGCGCCTTCGTCCAGCAGGAAGCCGGCCTGGCGGCTGTACTGCTCGATCATGCGGTTGCCGATGAAGCCGTCGCACACGCCCGAGACCACGGCCGTCTTCTTGATCTTCTTCCCGATGGCCATGACGGTGGCCAGCACGTCCTTCGCGGTGGCCTTGCCGCGCACCACTTCCAGCAGCTTCATCACGTTGGCGGGGCTGAAGAAGTGCATGCCGACCACGTCCTGCGGACGCTCGGTGAACGAGGCGATCTTGTCGACGTCCAGCGTCGAGGTGTTCGATGCCAGGATCGCGCCCTTCTTGGCGACGCGGTCGAGTTCCTTGAACACCTTCTCCTTCACGCCGATTTCCTCGAACACGGCCTCGATGATGAGGTCGGCGTCCTTCAGGTCGTCGTAGCTCAGCGTGGTGCTCAAGAGCGCCATGCGCTGCTCGTACTTGTCCTGCTTGAGCTTGCCCTTCTTTACCTGGGCTTCGTAGTTCTTCTTGATGGTGGCGATGCCGCGGTCGAGCGCCTCCTGCTTCATCTCGAGGATGGTCACGGGGATGCCCGCATTCAGGAAGTTCATCGAGATGCCGCCGCCCATGGTGCCGGCGCCGATCACGCCGACCGACTTGATCTCGCGCTTGGGGGTGTCTTCCGGTACGTCGGGGATCTTGCTTGCGGCGCGCTCGGCCATGAACAGGTGGCGCAGCGCCAGCGATTCGGGCGTGAACATCAGCGAGGTGAAGATGCGGCGTTCTTCGGCCATGCCCGCGTCGAACTTCAGCTTGGTGGCGGCCTGCACGGCATCGACGCACTGCAGCGGCGCGGGGTAGTTCTTCGACATGCCGCCGACCATGTTCTTCGCGAACTGGAAGTAGGCATCGCCCTGCGGGTGCTTGCACGGCAGGTTGCGCACCAGCGGCAGCTCCTCGCCCGTCTTGCCGGCCACGCTCTTGGCGAAGGCCACGGCCTCGTCGAGCACCGATTCGGCCGATGCGGCCAGCTTGTCGAACAGCTTCTGGCCGGGCACCGATGCGAGCAGCTCGCTCTTGACCGGCTCGCCGCTGACGATCATGTTCAGGGCCGTCTCGACGCCCAGAACGCGCGGCAGGCGCTGCGTGCCGCCTGCGCCGGGAATCAGGCCCAGCTTGACTTCAGGCAGCGCGACGTTGGTGCCGGGAGCGGCCACGCGGTAATGGCAGCCCAGGGCCAGTTCGAGGCCGCCGCCCATGCACACCGAGTGGATGGCAGCGACGATGGGCTTGGGAGAGGCTTCCAGCGCGAGGATCACGCTCAGCAGGTTGGGCTCCTGCAGCGCCTTGGGCGTGCCGAACTCCTTGATGTCCGCGCCGCCCGAGAACGCCTTGCCGGCGCCGGTGATGACGATGGCCTTGACGGCGTCATCGGCGTTGGCCTTCGACAGGCCGTCGGTGATGCCGATGCGCGTCGAGAAACCGAGACCGTTGACCGGAGGGTTGGTCAGTGTGATCACGGCGATATCGCCGAGCACTTTGTATTCAGCCGTCATGCTGCGTTCCTTGGTGTGTGAAGAAAAAGAAGAAAAAGCACGAGTGTTCTTTTTCGGGGGATTCTAGGCGTTTCGCGCGGCCCAACAATGGCACGCAGTCGCTGTAGAGACAAGGGCCGGGGATGCGGTGAACGGATACCGGACGCAGAAGACGCGGAGGTTTCGCGAAGGACGCAAAGGAAAGTCAGAAAAAATGATCTGCCTTCTCTTTCGCGCCCTTCGCGTGATCTTCGCGCCCTCTGCGTCCTCTTCGCTCGCAAACCCGCAATCGGAGGCCTAGACCTCCAGCCATTCCTTGCGGATGGTGGCGTCGGCGCGCAGGCCGGCGGGGGTGCCGTCGAAGACGATGCTGCCGTGGCCCATGACGAGCGCTCGGTCGGAGATTTCCATCGCGATGGTGAGCTTCTGCTCGATCAGCAGCACCGAGATGCCCTTGTCCTTGAGGGTGCGCAAGTACTGCCCCACCAGCTCGACGATCTTCGGCGCAAGGCCCTCCGTGGGCTCGTCGATGATGATCAGGTCGGGGTCGCCCATCAGCGTGCGGCACAGCGTGAGCATCTGCTGCTCGCCGCCCGAGAGCACGCCGGCCTCGGTGTGCTGGCGCTCCTTCAGGCGCGGGAACATGGCGTACATGTCGTCGAAGGACCAGCGGCTGCCCTTGCCCGAACCCTTCTGCCCCAGCAGCAGGTTCTGGTGCACCGTGAGCTTGGGGAAGATGTCGCGGTTCTCCGGCACGTAGCCGATGCCGAAGTGCGCGATCTCGTAGGCCTTGCGGCGCAGGATGTCCTGCCCCTTCCAGTGCAGGCCGCCTTCCGCGTGCACCAGGCCCATGATCGCCTTGGCGGTGGTCGAGCGGCCCGAGCCGTTGCGGCCCAGCAGCGCGACGATCTCGCCCGGGCTCACCTCGAAGGAAACGCCATGCAGCACATGGCTCTTGCCGTAGTAGGCGTGGATGTCTTGGAGCTTCAGCATTTCAGTGTCCCGCTCCCTGCGCGTCGGCAACGGAAGAGCCCAGGTAGGCCTCCTGCACGCGCGCGTTGGCGCGAACGGCGGCGGGCGTGTCGAAGGCGATGACCTCGCCGTAGACCACCACCGCGATCTTGTCGGCAAGCCCGAAGACCACGCCCATGTCGTGCTCCACCGTCAGGAGCGTCTTGCCGACGGTGACGTGCTTGATGAGCGAGATGAAGTGCGAGGTCTCGGTCTTGCTCATGCCGGCCGTGGGCTCGTCCAGCAGGATCACGCTGGCGCCGCCCGCAATCGTCACGCCGATCTCCAGCGCGCGCTGCTCGGCGTAGGTGAGGTTCATCGCGTGCACGTCGCGCTTCTTCTCCAGGCCGATCTGACGGATGAGCTCTTCCGTGCGCTCGTTGGCATCGTCCAGGTTCGAGAGGAAGCGCAGGAAGGTGTACTTGTAGCCGAGGCTCCACAGCACGCCGCAGCGCAGGTTCTCGAAGACGCTGAGCTTCGGGAAGATGTTGGTGATCTGAAAGCTGCGCGACAGCCCCATGCGGTTGATCTCGTACGGCTTCATGCCGTCGATGCGCGTGCCGTTGAGCAGCACCTCGCCGCTGGTCGGCGCGAGCCGGCCGCTGATGAGGTTGAAGAGCGTCGACTTGCCCGCGCCGTTCGGACCGATGATGGCCACGCGCTCGCCGGCCGTCACGGCCAGGTCCACGCCGCGGATGATGTCGGTCTTGCCGAAGCTCTTGCGCAGGTTCCTGAGTTCGAGTGAATAAGTGGTCATGCCGTCTCCCGCCGCTTGATCTCGGCTTCGATTTCCTCCTGCGCATGCCCCCAGGCCTTGGTGAAGCGTCTGCGCACCACCTCGAACACGCCCAGGCCCACCGCGAACAGCGCAATTGCGACGATCCAGCTCGTGGCCGAGGAGGTGTCGAGCTGCAGCCCCGCGAACGGCACCATCGGGCCGAGCGCCGCGTTGAGCTGCATGTGATAGATCATCTCGACGATGGCCGCCGCGCCCGCGAGCATGATGGCCGCGCCGACCAGCAGCCCGACGTACAGCAGGTAGAAGCGCTTGATCTTGCCGAACAGCGCCACGCGCACGTTCATCATGATCAGGCTGGCCACGCCGCCGGGCGCGAACATCACCATCAGCAGGAACACCAGGCCCACATAAAGCAGCCAGGCCTTGCTGAGCTCGGACAGCAGCACCAGTGCGAACACCAGCAGCGCCGCGCCGATGATCGGCCCGAAGAAGAAGGTCGCGCCGCCGAGGAAGGTGAACAGCAGGTAGCTGCCCGAGCGCAGCCCGTTGAGGCTGTCGGCCGCGTTCACGATCTCGAAGTTGATGGCCGCCAGTCCGCCGCCGATGCCCGCGAAGAAGCCGGCGATGATGAAGGCGTAGTAGCGCACGCGCTGCGTGTTGTAGCCGATGAACTCCACGCGCTCCGGGTTGTCGCGCACCGCGTTCAGCATGCGACCGAGCGGCGTGCCGGTGAAGGCGAACATCAGCCCGGTGCAGATGAAGCAGTAGACGGCGATCAGGTAGTACACCTGCTTCTGCGGACCGAAGTTGAGCCCGAAGAAGGAGGCGCCGTACACCCGGTTGGTGGTGATGCCGCCCTCGCCGCCGAAGAAGCTGGGGAACATCAGCGCCATCGCCGCCACCAGTTCGCCCAGGCCCAGCGTGATCATCGCGAAGGTGGTGCCTGACTTCTTGGTCGACACATAGCCGAAGAGCGCGGCGAAGAACATGCCGCCCAGGCCGCCGACGATGGGAATGAGCACCAGCGGAACCGGCAGCTTGCCGGCGCTGGCCAGGTTCATCGCATGGATCGCGATGAACGAGCCCATGCCCACGTACACCGCATGCCCGAAGCTGAGCATGCCGCCCTGCCCCAGCAGCATGTTGTAGCTCAGGCAGATGATGATGAGATAGCCGATCTGCGACAGCATGGTCAGCGCCAGGCTGCTGGTGAAGACCATCGGCGCCACGATCAGCAGCAGCGCGAAGAAGCTCCAGATCAGGATGCGGCCGATGTTCAGCGGCTTGAACCGGTAGTACTGGACGGGGTTGTTTGTCGTGGTTGCGGTATTCATCGCGTCAGTCCTCCCGGGTTCCGAGAAGACCCTTGGGCCTGAAGATGAGGATCAGCACCAGGAAGAGGTACGGAAGGATCGGCGCGACCTGCGAAATCGTCAGTTTGAGCAGCTCGTAGCCGAAGGTCTGGTCGGTCACCGCCACGCCGAAGGCCTGCAGTCCGGTGGCCAGCGACTGGTCCATGGCCACTGCGAAGGTCTGCACCACGCCGATGATCAGCGAGGCCAGGAAGGCGCCCGCCAGCGAGCCCATGCCGCCGACCACCACCACCACGAAGATGATGGAGCCGACCGACGCAGCCATCGCCGGCTCGGTGACGTAGGTGTTGCCGCCGACCACGCCGGCCAGTCCCGCAAGCGCGGCGCCGCCGCCGAAGACCAGCATGAAGACGCGCGGCACGTTGTGGCCCAGCGCCTCGACCATCTCGGGGTGCTTGAGCGCCGCCTGGATCACCAGGCCGATGCGCGTGCGCGTGAGCAGCAGCCACACCGACACCAGCATCAGCACCGCCACCAGCATGATGAAGGAGCGCGACTTGGGGAACTGCGTGCCGTAGAGCGTGAAGAGCGGCCCCTGCAGCGCCGACGGCAGGCCGTACGGCACCGTGGAGCGGCCCCACACCAGCTGCACGACTTCGAGGATCAGGTACGAAAGGCCGAAGGTCACTAGCAGCTCGGGCACGTGGCCGAACTTGTGGACGCGGCGCAGGCAGTAGCGCTCGAAGGCGGCGCCCAGCGCGAACACCAGCAGCGGCGCGATGAAGAGCGCCGGCCAGAAGCCGAGGATGCCCGACAGCGTGTAGGCGAAGTAGGCACCCAGCATGTAGAAGCTCGCGTGCGCGAAGTTGAGCACGCCCATCATGCTGAAGATCAGCGTGAGTCCGGAGCTCAGCATGAACAGCAGCAAGCCGTAGCTCACGCCGTTGAGCAGCGAGATGACGAAGAATTCGACGTTCATCGGTCTTTCGTGTCAGTTGAAAAAGAAAGAGGCCCGAGTGTTGAAGTCGGGCCTCGACCAACAAGCAGGCTGCCGGGCTCAGTCCCTCGCCGTGCGTTGCACGGCACAGGCTGCATGAGCGACACGCAGCGCGCGCAGCCTGGGAGCGAACGTCATCCCGGACGCTTCATCTGGCACGAGGTGGGCGTGCTCGCCACGTACGCGTCGTAGTACTTCACCGGCACCAGCGTGTAGCCGGTGTTCTCGGGGCTGTACGGATACTTGGCGCTGGCCTTCTCCCACTTGGCGATGTACAGGCCCTGCTGTGCCTGGTGGTCGGTCTTGCGCAGCTCGATCTCGCCGTTGAAGCTCTTGAACTTCATGCCTTCCATCGCGGCCGCCACCTTCACCGGGTCGGTCGACTTGGTCTTCACGAAGGCTTCGGTGAGGGCCTGGAACACCGTGTAGATGTCGGTGGTGTAGAGGTCGTCGTTGAACTTCTTCTTGAAGTCGTCGGCGTACTTCTGCATGTCGCCGCCCATGTTGTAGTGGGCGTAGCCGACCTGGTAGACCTTGCCGTCCGAAGCCGCACCCATGGCCGTCGGCGTGCCGGTGGTCACCGCGTAGTAGGTGTAGAACTTGACGTTCAGGCCCGAGTCGTTGGCGGCCTTGATCAGCAGCGCCAGGTCGGAGCCCCAGTTGCCGGTGATGACGGTGTCGGCACCCGATGCCTTGATCTTCGCGATGTAGGGCGAGAAGTCGCGCACCTGCGCGAGCGGATGCAGGTCGTCGCCGACGATCTGCACGTCGGGGCGCTTGGTCTTGAGGTTGTCCTTCGCGAACTTCGAGACCTGCTGGCCGTGCGCGTAGTTCTGGTTCAGCAGGTAGACCTTCTTGATCTCCGGCTGGTCCTTCATGTAGGTGGTCAGCGCCTCCATCTTCATCGACGTGTCGGCGTCGAAGCGGTACTGCCAGTAGCTGCACTTGCTGTTGGTCAGGTCGGGGTCGACGGCCGCGTAGTTCAGGTACAGCGCTTCCTTGCCGGGGTTGCGCGCGTTGTTCTTCTCGAGCGCGTCGATGATGGCCAGGGCCGGGCCGGAGCCGTTGCCCTGCACGATGTAGCGCGCGCCCTGGTCGAGGGCCGAGCGCAGCGCGCTGGTGGTCTCCTGCGGGCTGAGCTTGTTGTCGATGCCGATGATCTCGAACTTCACGCCCGCCGCATTCTTTTTGTTGAACTCCTCGGCGAAGAACTGGAAGGTCTTGAGCTGGTTCGTCCCGACCGCGGCCATCAGGCCCGACAGCGGGTCGAGCCATGCGATCTTGACGGTTTCACCCTTCTGGGCAAAGGCACCGGTGGCGGTGGCAGCGATGACGGCTGCGGCGGCGATTTTCAGAGCGAAGTTCAATCTATATCTCCTGGTCAAACCGATTCAAAACGCCGCACGAGAGTACAAGCGTTTGCAGCCCCTCCCCTCAGGGAATGCCCGTAAGAGGGGCGCCGCAAAGGCCCGTTTCTATCGCGCATGCGACACCGCGTTTCTCCAATTTGCTACCCGCCGGTAGGCACCTGCTACCGCCGGGTAGGAAACGCGTTCACAAAGCGCCTAGGGACGCTTCATCTGGCACGACGTGGGCGTGCTCGCCACGTACGATTCGAAGTACTTCACGGGAACGTTGGTGTAGCCGGTGTTCTCCGCGTCGTAGGGGTACTTTGCGCTCGCCTTCTCCCACCGCGCGATGTAGAGGCCCTGCTGCAACTGGTGGTCGGACTTGCGCATCTCGACCTCGCCGTTGAAGCTCTTGATCTTCATGCCTTCCAGTGCGGCAGCCACCTTCACCGGGTCGGTCGACCTGGTCTTGACGAAGGCCGCATCGAGCAGCGCGAACACGTGGTAGATCGACGACTGCGTGAGGTCGTCGTTCATGCGCTTCTTGTAGCCTGCGAGCAGCTGCTGGATCTCGCCGCCCATGTTGTAGTGGGCGTAGGCGACGGTGTAGACCTTGCCCGCGGAGGTCGCGCCCATGGCGGTGGGCGTGCCGGCGCCTGGCGCGTAGTAGGTGAGGAACTTGACGTCCAGGCCGGAGTCGTTCGCCGCCTTGATGAGCAGCGACAGGTCGGAGCCCCAGTTGCCGGTGATGACGGTGTCGGCGCCCGATGCCTTGATCTTCGCGATGTAGGGCGAGAAGTCGCGCACCTGCGCGAGCGGATGGAGGTCGTCGCCCACGATCTGGATGTCGGGGCGCTTCACCTTCAGGTCTTCCTTGGCGTACTTCGACACCTGCACGCCGTGCGCATAGTTCTGCCCGAGGATGTAGACCTTCTTGATGTCGGGCTGGTCCTTCATCCAGGTGGTCAGCGCCTCCATCTTCATCGAGGTGTCGGCGTCGAGCCGGAAGTGCCAGTAGCTGCACTTGCTGTTGGTCAGGTCGGGGTCGACGGCCGCGTAGTTCATGTACAGCAGCTCCTTGCCCGGGTTGCGCGCGTTGTTCTTCTCGATCGCGTCGATGATCGCGAGCGCGGGGCCCGAGCCGTTGCCCTGCATGATGTAGCGCGCACCCTGGTCCTGCGCGGAACGCAGCGCCGCGGTGGTCTCCTGCGGGCTGAGCTTGTTGTCCAGCGCGATGATCTCGAACTTCACGCCCGACTGGTTCTTCTTGTTGAACTCTTCGGCGAGGAACTGCGTGGTCTTCAGCTGGTTGGTGCCCACCGCAGCCATCAGGCCCGAAAGCGGGTCGAGCCAGGCGATCTTGACTGTCTCGCCCTTCTGCGCGAACGCGGCGGCAGCACTCGCCAACATTGCACAGGCAGCTACGGACTTGATGGCAACTTGCATGAAGAGTCTCCAATGTGAAAGGCGGAACGCCAGCGTACAAGCGGCCCTTTTTCCGCCGCACAGGGATTGCCCGCAAGCAAGGCCGCCGGGGCCGCCTTGCTATCGCGTATGCGACAGCGCGGCGCCCGCGGCAGCCCCGGCGGTCAAGCCGTGGGCAGCTTGTAGTCCTTGAGCAGCTCCCGCAGCTTCGTCTTGAGGATCTTTCCGGTGGCGCCCAGCGGGATGGCGTCGACGAACACCACGTCGTCCGGGATCTGCCACTTGGCGGTCTTGCCCTCGTAGAACTTCAGCAGCTCCTCGCGCGTGACCTCCGCATTGGGCTTCTTCGCGACGGCGATGATCGGCCGCTCGTCCCACTTCGGATGGAACACGCCGATGCACGCGGCCATGGCCACGGCCGGGTGCGCGACGGCGATGTTCTCGATGTCGATGGAGCTGATCCATTCGCCGCCGGACTTGATCACGTCCTTGCTGCGGTCGGTGATCTGCAGGTAGCCCTCGGCGTCGATGGTGGCCACGTCGCCGGTGGGGAACCAGCCGCGGTTGCGTTCGTCGGGAATGAGCGGATCGCCACCCTCGCCCTTGAAGTACTCCTTGACGATCCACGGACCCTTGACCAGCAGGTCGCCATAGGCCTTGCCGTCCCAGGGCAGTTCCTTGCCGTCGCCGTCGACGATCTTCATGTCGACGCCGAAGATGGCGCGGCCCTGCTTCATGCGGATCTGCAGCTGCGCATCGGGCGGCAGCGACAGGTGCTTGTTCTTGAGCGTGCACAGTGTGCCCAGCGGGCTCATCTCGGTCATGCCCCAGGCGTGCAGCACTTCCACCCCGTAGAGCTCCTGGAACGCCTTGATCATGGCCGGCGGGCATGCCGAGCCGCCGATCACCGTGCGATTGAGCCTGCTGAACTTCAGGCCGCCGGCCTGCATGTGGCCCAGCAGCATCTGCCACACGGTGGGCACGCCGGCTGCGAAGGTCACGCCCTCCGACTCGATCAGCTCGTACACCGACTTGCCGTCGAGCGCCGCGCCCGGAAACACCAGCTTGCAGCCGACCAGCGCGGCCGAGTACGGGATGCCCCATGCGTTGACGTGGAACATGGGCACCACCGGCAGCACCGAGTCGCGCGCCGACAGGCGCATCACGTCGGGCAGCGCGGCGGCATACGCATGCAGCATGGTCGAGCGATGGCTGTAGAGCGCGGCCTTGGGGTTGCCCGTGGTGCCGCTCGTGTAGCACATGCTGGAGGCGGAGTTCTCGTCGAAGGTGGGCCACTCGTACTCGGTGGACTGCGTGCCCATCCAGGTCTCGTAGCTCACGAGGTTGGGCACGCCGCTGTCGGCGGGGAGCCTGTCGGCATCACACAGTGCAACCCATTTCCGGATCGTGGGACAGCGCGCGTGCACCGCCTGCACCAGCGGCAGGAACGTGAGGTCGAAGCACAGGATCTGGTCTTCGGCATGGTTGGCGATCCACGCGATCTGGTCGGGGTGCAGGCGCGGATTGATGGTGTGCAGCACGCGGCCGCTGCCGCTCACGCCGTAGTACAGCTCCAGGTGGCGATAGCCGTTCCAGGCCAGGGTGGCGATGCGGTCGCTGAACAGCAGCTGCTCGCCGTCCAGCGCGTTGGCCACCTGCCTGGCGCGCGATGCGATGTCGCGCCACGTGCAGCGGTGGATATCGCCTTCGACACGGCGCGAGACGATCTCGCCGTCGCCGTTGTGGCGCTCGGCGAACTCGATCAGCGACGAGATCAGAAGCGGTTGGTCTTGCATCAAACCCAGCATCTACGGACTCCTATGTGAAATGACTTCTTCAAAGCTCGGGAACAACGCATTCACGCAAGCTTCGGCCATTTGCACAATGACACAAACCCGCACTGCACGATTGAACGAAGCGGCTCAAGTGGGAGCCCTCGGACCGGTGCCCGCCGGCACCGTCACCACGTTGGTGCGGCACGGCTGGCGCAGCGTCTTGCCGCAGTCCGGCAGCGCGGCGGCATGCGGGTACGGCACGTAGCCCAGCACGATGCTCGACGCATTGGCGGCCTGATGCCACAGCGTGTTGGTCGAAGGCGTCTTGTCGTTGCCGAACAGCCAGAAGCCGGTCTGCGAAGGCGAGTCCACCGTCACGCGGATGCTGGAGCCGGCGCGGAAGACATGGGCGAACTTCTGGATCTCGATGCGCACCAGGTTGGGCTGCCCCGACAGCAGCGCCGCTTCCTTCGGCTGCGTGAAGTCGCCGAAGGGACGCAGCTCGGTGGAGCGGCTGTCGTCGAGCGCGCGCTTGGAGGCGCGCAGCCAGCCGCGCTGCACGAACATTTCCTTGCCATCAGGCCGCACTTCCGACACCGTGACCTGCAGGTCGGTGTTGTCGGCGGTGGCGCTCAGATACAGGTCGGCCGAGCCTTCCCCGTAGAAGCTCAGGTCCTCGGGCAAGGCGGCGGTGGTGAAGGTGAGCTGGCCGTCCTTCTCCGCATCGGCCACGGCCTGCCAGCCTTCGGCGGCCGGGTTGTTCACCACCGGGCTCTTCGCCGGATACCTGTAGTCGGACGAGGCCGCGCCAGCAGTCGGCTTCGCATCGCCGAGCACACCTCCCGGCTGCATCCACAGGCGCAGCGGCTTGACCTTAACCGGCAGGCGGTCGAACTCGGCCACGGCCGTCTGCTTCAGCTTCGCGGCGCCGTTCACCGCCTTCTGGTCGGTCTGCTGCATCTCCTGCAGCAGGCGAACGTGCGGCTCCTTCTCGAAGCCATTGTCCTCGCCCTTCACGAAATGGGCGAGGAAGCGCTTCAGCGTGCCGTCGATGTAGTCGGAGGTGACGTTGGTGTGGTGGTCGCCGTTGGAGCTGATGAGCCACATCTTCCCGGGCTCCATGGTGTCCTCGTAGTAGCCCGAGCGCGGGCCGATCTGCTCGTCCTGCCACGACTGGGTGCCGAGCGCGGGAATGTTGATCTTGCCGGTCTCGTAGAACGCGCTGCGCTTCACGTAGAGGCCGTCGGCATACGGGTTCTCGAGCCACTTGGTCAGGTCGAGATCGGGCCGCTTGATCTTCTCGATGTTATCGGCCACGGTCTTCGCGCATTCGGTGTCGCCGTCGAGCTTGGCGGCGAGGGCCGCGGCGCGGTTCCAGGTGGCCGGGAAGCCGCCCCACCACTGCGAGGGGAAGCCGATGTTCTTGATGCCGCCCGGGTAGCCCACGTCGCGGTACGGGTCCGTCACGTTCTTGCTGGGTGTGATCGCCAGCAGGCCCTTGGGCCGGTGTGCCGCCACCCACAGCTGGTTGTAGCCGGAGTACGAGTAGCCGACCATGCCGATCCTTCCGTTCGACCACGGCTGCTTGCCGGCCCATTCGAGGGCGAAGGCGCCGGCCGCGCCGGTGGAGGCGTCGAACACCTGGTCTTCGCCCGTCGAGCAGCCGGTGCCCGGCACGTTGAGGCCCATCACAGCGTAGCCCTCGGTCACCCAGAGCTGGCCGATGTTCGGGGCCGAACCCGAGCTGTAGCCGTCGTACTCGACCAGCAGCGGAAAGCTGCCCTTGCCTCCGTTGGGCAGCAGCAGCGAGTAGCGCATCCTGTTGCCGTCCGGCAGCGTGATGTAGCCCCACTTGCGGACCACCCCGGTCTCGGGCGTGGCCGGCGGTTGCGCTGGCGGTGTTTCGGCGGCGGGCGGGAAGAAGGCGAACCCGCTGCCCGACGAACCGCTGCCGCCGCAGGCCGCAAGGGCCGCCACGGTGGCAAGCAGCGACGCGGCAACGCGCCATCGGAGGGGGGGTGTGGAAATCCTCATGTTGTTGTCTCCGTTATCGTTTTGGTGGATGGCATGCGTTGCCCAGGCGCGTCTCGGGGCAAGACGGCGATCCCCTGATCAGGGCGCCGCGGTGATCTTCGTGGCCGTGGGTGTGGCGTCGAGCAGCAGCTGCGAGGGCCACGGCGCCCAGGTTGCACCAAGTTCGGGCGTGTTCGGATCGCCCTTTCGCATGAAGGCGCCCACGCTGGCCATGACCGCGTTCGACAGCGCCAGCCTCCCCTTCTCGTTGGCCTTGCCGCGTATCACGTTCGACAGCACCGAGGGGCCGAAATTGCCGAACACGAAAGGCAGGTCGAAGGCGTGCGCCGCGCCGTACACGTCGTTCCAGGGCGCGGCCTGCTGGGCCCAGTCGAGTCGGTAGTGCCAGATGTTCGACTGGCGCGTCTTCATCGTGTCGAGCAGGTTGTCGCGGTTGGCCTCGAACAGCCCTTTGGTGATGAGGGCTGTCGCCGCGTCGTAGCCGGTGCCGGGCTTGTCTACCGGAAGGTAGAACGGGTCGATGATGTCTTCCACCTTGAGCGTGGGCGCCGCATCGGGGTTGAAGTTGAACATCATCGAGAAGCGCTGGGCATCGGAGACGATCCAGCCCGACTTCGGGAAGCCGATGGTGCCCAGCAGCGACGCGAACAGCTTGCCCTCGTCGCGCGTGTTGCCCGAGAGCATCGGCACCTTCACGTACTGGTCGGCGGCGATGGCGCCGATGGGGTCGGTCGGGATCACCGTGCCGTCGGGAATGGGGCCGACCGCGCCGAGGCCGGCCGCGACCACGGTGGTGAGCATCTTGCCGCCGTCCTGCGCGCGCAGGTAGTCGGCGATCTGCGCCGGCGTGCGACCGGCGATGTAGGCCTTGGCGGCCGTCGCGTCGGCGACGGTGCCGTCGGCGACGAGCAGCTTCTCCAGGATGGCCTCGCCCTGCGCCAGCGAGACCGAGGCGGGCGACAGCGAAGGCAGCGTGCCCGCCGGCAGGTCGCTCGCCAGCGAGATGCCGCCGCTCATCTCGAAGGCCTTGTGGAAGAGGCCCTTGGCCATCGGCGAGGTCATCACCGACAGCAGGTTGGTGGCGCCGGCCGATTCGCCCGAGAGCGTGACGTTGCCCGGGTCGCCGCCGAAGCTGGCCGCGTTGTCGCGGATGAAGCGCAGCGCCGCCATGTTGTCCAGCAGCGCGAAGTTGCCCGAGTCGTCGCCTTCCGTCCCGCCCGGACGCAGCTGCGGCACGTTCAGGAAGCCCAGGATGCCCAGGCGGTAGCTGGCGGTGATGACCACCGCATTGGCGGCCTTGGCCAGCGCGGCACCGTCGTACAGCGGGTCCGCCGTATAGCCCGAGATGTTGCTGCCGCCATGGATGAAGAGCAGCACCGGCAGGTTCTTCTCTTCCGTGGCCGGGCGCCAGATGTTGACGAACAGGCAGTCCTCGCTGCCCGAGGGCTTGCCCAGCATGGTGCCGATGGTCTCGTCGTAGGTGTTGTTGGCGCCGGGACTGAAGATGCGGCCGATCTGCAGGCAGGCATTGCCGAACTTGCTGGCCTGGCGGATGCCGGTCCAGGGCTCGGGCGCCGCGGGCGCGCGCCAGCGCAGCGTACCGACCGGCGGCTTGGCGAAGGGAATGCCCTTCCAGAACCAGGTGCCGGTCCTGGCGCTGTCGTCCACGCCCTCGACCTTGCCGGCGGTGGTCTGTCGGACCATGGGGCCGTCGGCCGCGGGCGGCGCCGGGGCGGGAGCCGGTGCGGGCGGCGGCGCGCTGGGCAGGAAGACGAAGCCCGACGAATCGGAACCGCCGCCTCCACAGGCCGAAAGCGCCGCAAGGGCGGCCGCTGCCATCGCCAAGGCAGCAGCCCTGGCCGTGGCCGTCTTTCCTGCTGCTGCCGGGCCCTTCGGCGCTCGGGCGTTTGCCTCTGTCTCCATGTTTCTTGTCTCCACACCGGGTTAATCGGAATTCCTGGCTTGACGCGCGGCGCCCATACTCCGGGACCGCCGAACACGTAAAAAAATTCTAGGAACCGGCACGGTTTTCATCGCTATCGCAACAAAGCCAAACGAATGACTTCAGGAGCCTCCACGCCGCTGCGCCAGCGCAGCCCCCAACGCCGGGCGGGCTGCATGCCGCAGCCGGAGCTGCGCACCAGCTCGGCCGCATGGCTCGAGGGCGTCCTGTCGATGTTCGAGGCCGAGGGGCTGGACGTGCCCTCGCTGCTACGCGAAGCCGGCTTCGACCCCGACTCGCTGCATCGGCAGAACGCCCGCATCCCGGTCGACGAGATCTCCGTGCTCTGGCAGTTCGCGGTGGCCCGCGCCGGCCGTCCCACGCTGGGCCTGCACCGCGACCTGGCCTCCACGCACAGCAAGCTGGGCACGGTCGGGCATGCGATGTCGTGCAGCTCCAGCCTCGAAGCGGCGCTCGTGCGGCTCACGCGCTACATGCCGGTGATCTCGGACGCGACCGCGTTCTCGCTGCAGCCCGATCCGCGCGGCTGCTGGATGGTGATGCGGCACACCGGCGGCAGCCTGCCCATTCCGCGCCAGCGCGTCGAGTACGCGCTGCTGACCGTGCTCATGCAGTGCCAGTGGCTCACCCGGCGCGACCTGCAGCCGCTGGCCATGGAGTTCGTCTACCCGCCCCCGGCCGACGACCGCCTGCACCGCGAGGCCTTCGGCTGCGAGGTGCGATTCAACGCCGAGGCCAACCGCCTGCTGCTGTCGGCCGCCGACCTTGCCACGACCCTTCCCACCTTCCACGAAACGCTCGGGGAGATGCAGGAGCACCTGCTCGAGGAGCAGCTCGACCTTTTGGGCCAGACCACCACCAGCACGCTGGTGTGCGCCGAGATCGCACGCCGGCTGCAGCACGGCGAGCCGCGCCGGCAGGACGTGGCCTCGGGACTCGGCCTGGCCGAGCGCACGCTGCAGCGGCGGCTGCAGGAGGAATCGGTGTCCTTCCAGGCGCTGCTCGACCGCACCCGCCGCGAACTGGCGAAGCAATACCTGGCCGAAGACCGCCACACGCTGACCGACGTGGCCGACATGCTGGGCTTCGTCGACAGCAGCAACTTCTTCCGGGCCTGCAAGCGCTGGTTCGGCGTGCCGCCGGCGCAGTACCGGGCCCGCATCTGGGACACGCCGGCCGCCCTCGCGGCCTGACCCTCCACGCCCCTCGATGGCCCGCCCGGCCAGGGGTTACGCGCCGTGCCGGACAATCCGGGCATGAGCTTGCTTGCTGAAGACACCGAGGCCGCGGACCTGGGCTTGCGCTGGAAACCGGGGTTTGCCGCCCTGGGACCGGCCTTTTTCACCGAACTGCGCCCCACGCCCCTGCCCGGTCCCTACTGGGTGGGCCGCAGCGAAGCCGTCGCCCGCGAACTCGGGCTGCCGACCGACTGGCACGAATCGAAGGCCACGCTGGCGGCGCTGACCGGCAGCATGCCGGTGGCCGGCGCCCGCCCCATCGCCACCGTCTACAGCGGCCACCAGTTCGGCGTGTGGGCCGGACAGCTCGGCGACGGGCGCGCCATCATGCTCGGCGAGACCGAGGGCGGCCTCGAGGTGCAGCTCAAAGGTGCGGGGCGCACGCCCTACTCGCGCGGCGGCGACGGCCGCGCGGTGCTGCGCTCCAGCATCCGCGAATTCCTCTGCAGCGAGGCCATGCACGGCCTGGGCATTCCGACCACCCGCGCGCTGTGCGTGACCGGCTCCGATGCCCCCGTCTACCGTGAGGAGATCGAAAGCGCCGCGGTGGTCACCCGCGTGGCGCCCAGCTTCGTGCGCTTCGGCCACTTCGAGCATTTCGCGGCCAACCAGCGCGACGAGGAACTGCGCGCCCTGGCCGACTACGTGATCGACCGCTACTACCCGGCCTGCCGCACCACCGACCGCTTCGGCGGCAACGCCTATGCAGCCTTCCTCGAGGCCGTGAGCGAGCGCACCGCAGCCCTGCTCGCCCAGTGGCAGTCCGTGGGCTTCTGCCACGGGGTGATGAACACCGACAACATGAGCATCCTCGGGCTCACCATCGACTACGGGCCGTTCCAGTTCCTCGACGGCTTCGACCCGCGCCACATATGCAACCACAGCGACACCCAGGGTCGCTACGCCTTCAACCAGCAGCCCAACGTGGCCTACTGGAACCTCTTCTGCCTGGCGCAGGCACTGCTGCCGCTGATCGGCGACCAGGAGGTCGCGGTGGCTGCGCTGGAGTCGTACAAGACGGTGTTCCCGAACGAATTCGAGGGCCGCATGCGCGCCAAGCTGGGCCTGACGGAAGCTGCCGAAGGCGACCGGCCGCTGATCGAAGGCGTGCTCAAGCTGCTGGCCGCGGGCAAGGTCGACTACACGATCTTCTGGCGCCGGCTTTCCGGCTACATGGCCGACGGCAACGTGGAGCCGGTGCGCGACCTGTTCCTGGACCGTGCGGGCTTCGACGCCTGGCTGCTATCGTTTTCGCAGCGCCATGCCGGCACCGACAGGGCGCTGGCCGCCGAACTGATGCGTCGCTCCAACCCCAAGTTCGTGCTGCGGAACCACCTGGGACAGCAGGCCATCGAAGCGAGTCAGCAAAAGGACCACTCGGGTGTGGCAACCTTGCTGGCTCTGCTGCAGACCCCATTTGAAGAACATCCCGGCGCCGACGCGTATGCCGGGTTCCCGCCCGACTGGGCTTCCACGATCGAAATCAGCTGCTCATCATGACCACTCCCGTACAGAAAACCGACGCCGAATGGAAAGCCCTGCTCGCTGAGAAAGGCGCCGAACCCGCGGCCTTCGAGGTGACCCGCCACGCGGCCACCGAACGCCCCTTCACCGGCAAGTACGAGGCGCACTGGGAAGACGGCACCTACCACTGCATCTGCTGCGGCGCCAAGCTGTTCGAGTCGAGCACCAAGTTCGACGCCGGCTGCGGCTGGCCCAGCTTCTCGCAGGAGGCGGTGCCGGGCGCCATCCGCAACGTCATCGACCGCTCGCACGGCATGGTTCGCACCGAGAACGTCTGCGCCAACTGCGGCGCCCACCTGGGCCACGTCTTCCCTGACGGCCCGACCGAAACCGGCCTGCGCTACTGCATGAACTCGGCGTCGCTCGACTTCCAGAAGAAATAAGAGAAAAGCGGCCCGCTCGATGAAACTGATCCTCGACTTCTTCCCGATCCTGCTCTTCTTCATTGCCTACAAGATGGGCAACATCTACACCGCCACCGGCGTGCTCATGGCCGCCACGGTGGTGCAGATGGCGATCATCTACGCCACCGAGCGCAAGCTGCAGGCGATGCAGAAGGCCACGCTGGTGCTGATCCTGCTGTTCGGCACGCTCACGCTGGCGCTGCACGACGATCGCTTCATCAAGTGGAAGCCGACGGTGCTCTACGGTGCGATGGCGCTGGCGCTCGCGGTGGCGCTCTGGGCACTCAAGAAGAACTTCCTGAAGATGCTGCTGGGCTCGCAGTTGGAGCTGCCCGACCGCATCTGGGGCCGGCTCAACGTGGCGTGGATCGGCTATTGCGTCTTCATGGCCGTCATCAACGGCTACGTGGCGGCGTACTTCACCACCGAGGCCTGGGTCAACTTCAAGCTCTGGGGCTACGTGTTCCCCATCGTCTTCCTGGTGGCGCAGGGCCTGTACATCGCGCCGCACCTGAAGAACGAAGAAGACAAGCCCGCGGCATGACGAGCACGACCGCCCCCCTTCCCACCACAGCCGGACTCGAGGCGGCGCTGCGCAAGGCGCTCGCGCCCACGGCCCTCGAAGTGATCGACGAAAGCGCGGCCCACGCGGGCCATGCGGGTGCCAACGCCGAGGGCCGGGGCACCCATTTCCGGGTGCGCATCGCCTCCCCCCTGTTCGAGGGGAAGCCCCGCGTGGCGCGGCATCGGCTTGTGTATGATGCCCTCCAGGTTTTTATCGCACAGGGTCTGCACGCCATCGCCATCGAGGTGCTCTGAGTCAGTCGTCCAACGGACCGAACGCCGCGCTTGCACCGGCCGCTGCTCCTCTTCCCCTCCAATTCCTGCTTTCTTCCCCGCGCCTTTTCCTACACGCGCATTTCCCTCCCAGCTCGATATTCATTCCATGAAAAAACACATCATGCAGGCCGTCGCGGCCGCAGCGCTGCTCGGTGCCATCCCCATGGCGGCCCTGGCGCAGAACGCAGCCATCGTGAACGGCAAGCCGGTGCCCAAGGCCCGCATGGACGTCCTGGCCCAGCAGCTGGCAGCCGCCGGCCGCCCGGTGACGCCCGAGATGCAAGGCCAGCTGCGCGAGGAGATCGTGGCTCGCGAAGTGTTCATGCAGGAAGCCCAGAAGCAGGGCCTCGACGCCACCGAGGACTACAAGAACCAGCTCGAACTCGCCCGCCAGGCCATCCTGATCCGCGCGCTGTTCGAGAACTACCGCAAGACCAACCCGGTCTCGGACGCCGACGTGAAGGCCGAGTACGACAAATTCGTCGCTGCCAACGGCGGCAAGGAATACAAGGCGCGCCACATCCTCGTCGAGACCGAAGACCAGGCCAAGAAGATCATGGCCGACCTGAAGAAGGGCGCCAAGTTCGAGGACATCGCCAAGAAGCAGAGCAAGGACCCGGGTTCGGGCGCCAATGGCGGCGACCTCGACTGGGCCAACCCCGCGAGCTTCGTGCCCGAGTTCTCGGAAGCCATGATCAAGCTCAAGAAGGGCGAGACCACCCCCGCCCCGATCAAGACCCAGTTCGGCTGGCACATCATCCGCGTCGACGACATCCGCCAGGCTCAGTTGCCGAAGCTGGAAGAAGTCAAGCCGCAGATCACGCAGCAGCTGCAGCAGCAGCGCCTGCAGAAGTACCAGGAAGACCTGCGCGCGAAAGCCAAGGTCGAGTAATCGACCCCGAGCAAGAAAAAAGCGGCCTCAGGGCCGCTTTTTTCATGGGCGCTCAGATCGCCCAGGTGCCGAAGTTGTCGCCCGGGCCGTCGAGTGCCCCGAACACCTGCCAGGCCGTGCCGGCATCCGCGCCCTGCACCGCCCGGCCCAGCGCATCGAGCGTGCGATGGATCTTCTTCGATGCGCCGAAGTGCGCGGCATTGAGCGCCTCGAGTTGCGGCAGCAGCGTGCGCAGGATCTCGATGCGTGCCGACGAAGCCGCCGCCTCGTCCGCGCGCCACGCGAGCAACTGCTTGCGGATCAAGTCCTCGATCCGCGCCGCTTCCAGCACATGCCGGCTTCGCGGGTGACCGAGGTCGAGCATCAGTCTCAGCCCACCCAGCGGCGCGCATTGCGCCAGATCTGCATCCAGGGGCTCAGCTCGCTCTTGTCGCCCGAGGTCCAGCTCATCTGGATGTTGCGGAACACGCGCTCGGGGTGCGGCATCACGGCGGTGAAGCGGCCGTCGGGCGTGGTCACCGAGGTCAGGCCGCCGGCGCTGCCGTTGGGGTTGAACGGGTACTGCTCGGTCGCCTTGCCGTGGTTGTCGACGAAGCGCATCGCCGCGATGGCCTTGTCGGCGTCGCCGCGGTACTTGAAGTTGGCGTAGCCCTCGCCGTGCGCCACCGCGATCGGCAGACGGCTGCCGGCCATGCCCGCGAAGAAGATGCTGGGCGATTCGAGCACCTCGACCATCGACAGGCGTGCCTCGAAGCGCTCGCTCTGGTTGGTGGTGAAGCGCGGCCAGGCTTCGGCGCCCGGGATGATGTCGGCCAGCTCGGCGAACATCTGGCAGCCGTTGCACACGCCCAGGCCGAAGGTGTCGGCGCGGCCGAAGAAGGTCTTGAACTGCTCGGCCAGCTTCGGGTTGAAGGTGATGCTGCGCGCCCAGCCGATGCCGGCGCCCAGTGTGTCGCCGTAGCTGAAGCCGCCGCAGGCGACCACGCCCTTGAAGCTGGCAAGGTCCGCCCTGCCCGACTGCAGGTCGGTCATGTGGACGTCGAAGGCCTCGAAGCCGGCCTCGGTGAAGGCGTAGGCCATCTCGACGTGCGAGTTGACGCCCTGCTCTCGCAGGATCGCGACCTTCGGCCGCGACTGCAGGAGGGCCGGGGCAACCGGCGCGGCAGCCTGCTGCGCGTTCGGCAGGAAAACGTGCATGCCCGGATCGGCCGGGTCGCCAGCCGCCGCGTGTTCGGCATCGGCGCAGGCCGGGTTGTCGCGCTCGCGGGCGATCTTCCAGCTGACCGAGTCCCAGACCTGCTGCAGGTCGTGCAGGCTGGCGCTGAACACGGACTTGGCATCGCGCCAGACTTCGACCTTGCCCTTGCCCGCGTCCATCGGCGAGCTGGCGGGGCGCGTCTTGCCGACGAAATGGCTGTGGGTGCTCAGGCCGTGGGCGCGCAGCACCTGCATGACGTCGTTGCGCTCGGCGGTGCGTACCTGCAGCACCATGCCCAGTTCCTCATTGAACAGCGCCTTGAGCGTGAGCTCCTCGCGGCGCGCGCTGACCTGCTGCGCCCAGTTCTTGGCGTCGCCGGTCTCCATGCGGCTGTCGGAGATGCCGTCGCCCTCCGTGACGAGCATGTCGACGTTCAGCGCCACGCCGACGTGGCCGGCAAAGGCCATCTCGCAGGCGGTAGCGAACAGGCCGCCGTCGCTGCGGTCGTGCATCGCGAGGATCTTGCCGTCGGCGCGCAGCGCGTTCACGGCATTGACCAGCGCGACGAGCTGCGCCGGATCGTCGAGGTCGGGCACCGTGTCGCCGCTCTGGTCGAGCGTCTGCGCAAGGATGCTCCCGGCCATGCGGTGCTTGCCCTGGCCCAGGTCGATCAGCACCAGCGTGGTGTCGGGCTCCTCGGCATCGAGCTGCGGGGTGAGCGTGCCGCGCACGTCGGGCAGCGTGGCGAAGGCGCTGACGATCAGGCTCACGGGCGACGTGACCTTCTTCGCTTCGGCGCCGTCCTTCCACTGGGTGCGCATCGACAGCGAATCCTTGCCGACCGGAATCGACACGCCCAGCGCCGGGCACAGTTCCATGCCGACGGCCTTCACGGTCTCATACAGCGCGGCGTCCTCGCCGGGCTCGCCGCAGGCGGCCATCCAGTTGGCCGAGAGCTTCACGCGCGAGAGTTCGATGGGCGCTGCCAGCAGGTTGGTGATGGCCTCCGCCACCGCCATGCGGCCCGAGGCCGGCGCGTCGAGCGCGGCCAGCGGCGTGCGCTCGCCCATGCTCATGGCCTCGCCGGCAAAACCCTTGTAGTCGGCCAGCGTCACGGCGCAGTCGGCCACCGGCACCTGCCATGGGCCGACCATCTGGTCGCGATGGCTCAGGCCGCCCACGGTGCGGTCGCCGATCGTCACGAGGAAGCGCTTGGAAGCCACGGTCGGATGCGAGAGCACGTCGATGGCCGCCTTCTGCAGGTCGACACCGGTGAGGTCGAGCGGCTTGAAGCTGCGCGCCACGGTCTTGACGTCGCGGTGCATCTTCGGCGGCTTGCCGAGCAGCACGTCCATCGGCATGTCGACGGGCTGCACCTCGGCGCCTTCGTCGGCCACCAGCAGCTGGCGCTCCTCGGTGGCCACGCCGACCACCGAGAACGGACAGCGCTCGCGCTCGCAGAAGGCCTTGAACTGTTCGAGCGAATCGGGCGCGATGGCCAGCACGTAGCGCTCCTGGCTTTCGTTGCACCAGATTTCCTTCGGCGCCATGCCCGACTCCTCGAGAGGCACCGAGCGCAGGTCGAAGCGCGCGCCGCGGCCGGCGTCGTTGGTGAGTTCGGGGAAGGCGTTGCTCAGTCCGCCCGCGCCCACGTCGTGGATCGCGAGGATGGGGTTGGCCGCGCCCTGCTGCCAGCAGTGGTTGATGACCTCCTGCGCGCGGCGCTCGATCTCGGGGTTGCCGCGCTGCACCGAGTCGAAGTCGAGCTCGGCCGCGTTGGCGCCGGTGGCCATCGAGCTGGCGGCGCTGCCGCCCATGCCGATGCGCATGCCGGGGCCGCCGAGCTGGATCAGCAGCGAGCCGGCAGGGAACTGGATCTTCTTGGTCTGCGCCGCATCGATGCTGCCGAGGCCACCCGCGATCATGATGGGCTTGTGGTAGCCGCGCTGGACGGTGTCGACGTCGCTGGCCACGGCCTGCTCATACTCGCGGAAGTAGCCCAGCAGGTTGGGGCGGCCGAATTCGTTGTTGAACGCGGCGCCGCCCAGCGGGCCCTCGGTCATGATCTGCAGAGGGCTGGCGATGTGCTCGGGCTTGCCGTAGCTGCCCTCTTCAGGCCAGAGCTTCGACACGGTGAAGCCGGTGAGGCCCGCCTTGGGCTTCGAGCCGCGGCCGGTGGCGCCCTCGTCGCGGATCTCGCCGCCCGCGCCGGTCGAGGCACCGGGAAACGGCGAGATGGCCGTGGGATGGTTGTGCGTCTCGACCTTCATCAGCACATGGCTCAGGGCGCTATCTTTTTGATAGCTCTGCGAGCCCTGGGCGGGCACGAAGCGCTCGATGGTCGTGCCCTCCATGATCGAGGCGTTGTCCGCGTAGGCCACCACGGTGTGCTGCGGGTTCAGCTTCTCGGTGTTGCGGATCATCGAGAACAGGCTCTGCGGCTGGGCCTGGCCGTCGATGGTGAAGTTGGCGTTGAAGATCTTGTGGCGGCAGTGCTCGCTGTTGGCCTGCGCGAACATCATGAGCTCGACGTCGCTGGGGTTGCGGCCCAGGCGGGTGAAGGCGTCGACGAGGTAGTCGATCTCGTCCTCGGCCAGGGCCAGGCCAAAACCGGTGTTGGCCGCCACCAGCGCGGCGCGGCCCCCACCCTGCACGTCGACCTGCGCCATCGGCTGGGCCGGCAGTTCGCTGAAGAGGCTGGCGGCCTGCTCGACGGTGGCCAGCACCGATTCGGTCATGCGGTCGTGCAGCGGGCCGGCCACGGCGGCCAGCGCGTCGCCTTCGAGCACGGGCGCCTTGCCGATCAGGGGTGCCTTGAGCTTCAGGTGGTATTGGGTGACGCGCTCCACGCGCCGCAGGGCCAGCCCGCAGTTGTGAGCGATGTCGGTGGCCTTGGAGGCCCAGGGCGACACGGTGCCCAGGCGCGGCGTGACCACGACGCTGGCGCCAGCCTTGGCCGGGGCCTCGAAGGGGTCGCCGTAGGTGAGCAGCGCGGCGAAGCGCTCGCGGTCCGCCGCGCCGAGCGCCGCATCGGTCACCACGAGGTGCACGAAACGGGCCGAAATGCCCTCGATGCGCGGTTCGATGGCCTGCAGCTTCGGCAGCAGCTGCCGCGCGCGGAAGTCGCTGAGCGCGCTGCCGCCCTCGAACATGGTTACGACAGGAAGGGCTTTAGGTGCGGGCTGCGTCACGGTCGATGGGGCCTCGGGGGCCGCGTTGGGAATCAAGGAATCGAGGCGGATGGCCGCTGACTGGGGTCATCCGCGTTAACCCGGAATTTTAGCTTGCCGAATGGGATAATTCGGCCATGAGCATTAACTACAAAGACGCTGCAGGCATCGAAGCCATGCGGGTCGCCTGCCGCCTGGCCTCCGAGGTGCTGGACTACCTCACCCCCTTCATCAAGCCCGGCATCACGACCAACGAAATCGACCGGCTCGCCGCCGAGTACATGGTCAAGCAGGGCACCACCTCGGCCACGGTGGGCTACATGGGCGCGAGCAGCGTCCCGTTCCCGAAGTCGCTGTGCACCTCGGTGAACCATGTGGTGTGCCACGGCATTCCGAACGACAAGCCCCTGAAGAAGGGCGACATCATGAACGTCGACGTGACCGTCATCAAGGACGGCTGGTTCGGCGACAACAGCCGCATGTACGTGATCGGCGACGCGTCGATCGCCGCCAAGCGCCTGTGCCAGATCACCTTCGAGGCGATGTGGCACGGCATCCTGCAGGTGCGCCCCGGCGCGCACCTGGGCGACGTGGGCCATGCGATCCAGAAGTTCGCCGAAGGCCACGGGTTCTCGGTGGTGCGCGAGTTCTGCGGCCACGGCGTGGGCCAGCGCTTCCATGAAGAACCCCAGGTGCTGCACTACGGCCGCCCGGGCACCATGGAAGAGCTCAAGCCCGGCATGATCTTCACCATCGAGCCGATGATCAACGCCGGCAAGCGCGACGTGAAGGAAGACTTCAAGGGCGGCCAGTACGACGGCTGGACCATCGTCACGCGCGACCATTCGCTGTCGGCCCAGTGGGAGCACACCGTGCTCGTCACCGAGACCGGCTACGAGGTGCTGACCCTGTCGGCCGGCAGCCCGCCGCTGCCCTCCTTCGTCACCGCCACCAAGACCTGACGCGGCAGCGCCGCGTTCCATCGCCTTTCCGCCCGTGATCGAAGCAGCCAACATCGACGTGGCGACGCTGCGCGAAGCCTATCGCGCCAAGAAGCTCGCCCTGTTCGACACCCTGCGCTTCGCGCGCGCTCCCACCCGCAGCGTCCACACGGTGCTGCGCCAGCTCTCGGCGCTGGCCGACGAAACCCTGTGCACCCTGTGGCGCGAGGCCGGCTTCGGCGAATCGCTCACGCTGGCGGCCGTGGGCGGCTTCGGGCGCGGCGAGCTCTTCCCCTATTCCGACGTCGACGTGCTGCTGCTGCTGCCGCCCGAGGGCGAGGCCGGCAGCATCGAGCCGGCCCGCATCGAGGCCTTCATCGGCCAGTGTTGGGACGCCGGACTGGAGATCGGCTCCAGCGTGCGCACGGTCGAAGAATGCCTGGCGGAGGCCGAGAAGGACGTCACCGTCCAGACCTCGCTGCTCGAGGCACGCCTGATCGCCGGCAACAAGAAGCTGTTCACGGCTTTCCGCCGCCGCTTCTCGCGCGCCATCGACCCTCAGGCCTTCTTCGTGGCCAAGTCGCAGGAGATGCGGCACCGCCACCAGAAGTTCGACAACACGCCCTATGCGCTGGAACCCAACTGCAAGGAGTCGCCCGGCGGCCTGCGCGACCTGCAGACCATCCTCTGGATGACCAAGGCCGCGGGTTACGGCAGCCGCTGGGACGACCTGGCCAAGAACGGCCTGGCCACCTCCTTCGAGGCCCAGCAGATCAAGCGCAACGAGGCGCTGCTCTCGCTGATCCGCGCCCGGCTGCACGTGATCGCCAACCGGCGCGAGGACCGGCTGGTGTTCGACCTGCAGACCGCCGTGGCCGCGACCTTCGGCTACGAAAGCGAATCGCAGCGCAAGTCGAGCGAGGCGCTGATGCGGCGCTACTACTGGGCCGCCAAGGCGGTGTCGCAGCTCAACCAGATCCTGCTGCTCAACATTTCCGAGCGGCTGCAGCCCAGCGACGAGCAGCCCACGCCGATCAACGAGCGCTTCTACGAGCGCGCCGGGCTGATCGAGATCGCGAGCGACGACCTGTACGAGCGCGAGCCTCACGCGGTGCTCGAGACCTTCCTGCTCTACCAGAAGACCATCGGCGTGAAGGGCCTGTCGGCGCGCACGCTGCGCGCTCTCTACAACGCTCGCCACGTGATGGACAGCAAGTTCCGCAACGACCCGGTCAACCACGAGACCTTCATGCGGATCATCCAGCAGCCCTACGGCATCACGCATGCCTTCAGGCTGATGAACCAGACCTCGGTGCTCGGGCGCTACCTGCGCGTGTTCCGCAGCATCGTCGGGCAGATGCAGCACGACCTGTTCCACGTCTACACGGTGGACCAGCACATCCTGATGGTGCTGCGCAACGTGCGTCGCTTCTTCATCGCCGAGCACGCGCACGAGTACCCGTTCTGCTCGCAGCTCGCGGCCGGCTGGGACAAGCCCTGGATCCTGTACGTGGCCGCCCTCTTCCACGACATCGCCAAGGGCCGCGGCGGCGACCACTCCACGCTGGGCGCGCGCGACGTGCAGCGCTTCTGCAAGCAGCACGGCATCGCCCGGGAAGACGCCAAGCTCATCGAATTCCTCGTGGCCGAGCACCTGGTGATGAGCCAGGTCGCGCAGAAGCAGGACCTGAGCGATCCGGAGGTGATCGGCGCCTTCGCCAGGCGCGTGGGCAACGAGCGCTACCTGACCGCGCTCTACCTGCTGACGGTGGCCGACATCCGCGGCACCTCGCCGCGCGTGTGGAACGCCTGGAAGGGCAAGCTGCTGGAAGACCTGTACCGCTACACCCTGCGCGCACTGGGCGGCCGCATGCCCGACCCCGACGCGGAGGTCGAGGCCCGCAAGCGCGAGGCCCTGGTGCAGCTCGCCCTGCACGCCCAGCGCTTCGAGGCGCACAAGGCCCTGTGGGACACGCTCGACGTGGGCTACTTCATGCGCCACGATGCCGGCGAGATCGCCTGGCATGCCAAGCAGCTCTCGCGCTTCGTGCCGCCGCCCGACGTGCCGGTCGACCCGAAGGCGCCACCGGTGGTCCGGGCGCGCCTGTCTCCCGTGGGCGAAGGCCTGCAGGTGGCGGTGTACACGCCCGACCAGCCCGACCTCTTCGCGCGCATCTGCGGCTATTTCGACCAGGCTTCCTTCAGCATCCTGGACGCCAAGGTGCACACCACGAGCAACGGCTACGCGCTCGACACCTTCCAGGTGGTGACCACCTTCCTGCCCGACCATTACCGCGATCTGATCAGCATGGTCGAGGCGGGCCTGGCGCAGACGCTGACCGAAGCGGGCGCGCTGCCTGCGCCCAGCATGGGCCGGGTGTCGCGGCGGGTGCGCAGCTTTCCGATCAAGCCGCGCATCAGCCTGCTGCCGGACGACAAGGCCCAGCGCTGGCTGCTCAGCATCTCCGCCAGCGACCGCGCCGGCCTCCTGTATTCGGTGGCCCGGGTGCTGGCGCGCCATCACCTGAACCTGCAACTCGCCAAGGTCACTACCCTGGGCGAGCGGGTGGAAGACACCTTCCTTATCAGCGGCCCGGAGCTCCAGGGACAGAAGACCCAGCTGGCCATCGAAACCGAATTGATGGAAGCACTGGCCTCCTGACACCCCGGGAACCCTCAGAATGTCGGCCATGGAATTTCTGATCGAACAACTATCCGAAACCGTCTCCTCGGCCACGACGCTGGAAGACCTGGCGCGCCCGATGCTCGAAATGCTGGAGGCGGCAACCGGCCTGGAATCGGCCTATCTCGCCATCATCGAGCCCGACAAGGCCCGCCAGCACATCCTCTTCGCCCACAACGCGGGCGAGATCGCCATTCCCGAAGGGGACTACCTGCCCTGGGGCGACACGCTGTGCCGCCACGCCCTCGAGGAAAACCGCATCTACGCCGACGACGCGGGCGGCTGCTGGGGCGATGCCGATGCCGCACGCGAACTGGGCATCAGGAGCTGCGCCGCCGCGCCGGTCCGGGTCGACGGCGGCCTCCATGGCGCGCTGTGCGTCGCCGGTGCCGGGCAGACGCCCCTGCCTGCCGTGGCGCAGCCGGTGCTGCGCCTGTTCGCCAGCCTGATCGGCCAGCAGGTCGAGCGCGAACGGATGATCGCCAAGCTCGACAAGGCCGGGATCGAGCTGCTGACCCATGCCGCGACCGACGCCCTCACCGGCCTGCCGAACCGCCGGGCGCTCGTCGATGCCCTGCAGCGCATGCTCGCCCAGGGCGCGCGCAGCGCCCAGAGCGTGCTGGTCGGCTTCATCGACATGGACGACTTCAAGAAGATCAACGACACGCACGGCCAGGAAGTCGGCGACGAGTTCCTCGCCGCCATGGCCAGGCAGCTGTCGGGCTCCGTGCGCGCGAGCGACATGCTGGCGCGCTTCGGTTCCGACGAGTTCGTGGTGATCGGCCTGGGTCCGGGCCTGGGCGAATCGCCGCGCACCGGCGCGATGGCGCTGGGCGATCGGCTGGCCGAGAACACCAAGGGCGAACTGCGGCTCAGGAACATGACGATCGACTACGCGGGCGCCAGCGTCGGGGTGGTGGCGGTCGATCCGCGAACCACCTCCGCGGAGGAAGCCCTGCGGCAGGCAGATGCCGCCATGGACGCGGTCAAGCGCACCCGCCGCCTGATGTTCCAGCAGGCCGGCGAAGCCATCTCGGGCTGATCCCACGCGGGCCGTCGAGCCCTCTCTTTAGCCCGCGAGCCCTGCGCCGGCAGCGCTCGCTCTTTCTTCCGGCTCCCCCGCAGGGGATCGACTGCCCTCCCCCCCAAAAAAACGAATCCATTTGCGCCTTTGCTCCGTACAGGCGCGAAGCGGATCGCTTGGCCTGCACGTCCGCGCTGCGGACTCGTCCCCGAATTCAGACAGTTGGGTCTCCCAAACCCAGTCCTTTCGTACTAATTAGTTCACATTCATTGTCAATGGTTAACTGATCCAAGAGAATGCCTCGGCATGGAAACTGGCTCGTCGTTGATTGACTATTACGAAAAGAAATCCTGCAGCGCGCAATGGCTGGAATTCAATCGCGGCATGGCCGCCGAACTGAGCGCCGGATTGCCCCCTGAGGATCTGAAGCAGCTTTTCTTTCGCATCGGCCAGCGTCTTGCGCATGCCCTGCCGATTCCCCCGTGCCGCACGCTGGGCGAGTTGCAGGACGAGTTCAACGCCCGCTGGGACGGCATCGACTGGGGCTTCGCCGTGCTGAACGAAGAGGCCGATGGCGTCGCCATCTCCCACGCCTGCAGCCCGGTCGCGGCCGCCTTCGGGCCGGAATCGACGGGCTGGAGCGTCGGCTTCTTCGAGGGCGCCTACCAGACCTGGTTCGAGGCGCAGCACATGCCCGCGAACCTGCGCGTGCACGCCTTGACCGAAGTCCATGCGGGTCCGCGCGTCGATCTGCGGCTGGCGAGGGTAGACCCATGAGCTCGGAGGAACACATGCCCGAGGACATCGCCGGCCTCTTTGGCAAGTTCGGCGGCAACGGCAACGGCTACCGGGAGTTCGCCCCGCCGGACGCAGAGGCGCCGCGCGCGTGGCCCTTGCTGACCGGCGAGAAGATCGCCCATCCGCCGACGGTCGCTGCGCCCGCGCCTGCCCCGGCATCCGTTCCGGTCGGCGCCGCGATGACGGCGCACGCACCGGTTCATGCACCAGTCCACGCACCCGTACACGCCCCCGCCGCGGCCCCCGTTCATGCACCGGCTGCCTCGGTGCCGCCGCTGCAGGTCTTCGCGCCGCCGCCCGCGGCCATGTACGCGCCCGAGCCGCCCCTGACCCCGGTCGCGCCGGTGATGCCGGCGGCCGCCGCCATCGGCTCCTCCGGCCCGGGCGCTGCGCCGACGCCCCTGGAGCAGCTCTTCGCACGCCTGGCCGCGCCGCAGGTGCCCGCGGCACCGCCGGGTCCCATGTCACGCTGGCGAAGGCCGACGTGACGATGGTTGTCATCCCCGTCATCTCTTCCAAGGGCGGCGTAGGCAAGACGACGATTGCCGCCAATCTATGCACCGCGCTCGTCCAGCGCGGCCGGCGGGTGCTGGCCATCGATCTCGATCCCCAGAACGCGCTGCGCTTCCACATCGCCAACGAGCCGCAGGCCTGCGACAGCGGCCTGGTCGAGGCCGCCACCGGCCTGATGCCGTGGGCGCGTGTGATCCGACCCGCGCACGGCGGCGTGATGCTGCTGCCCTTCGGCGACGTCGACGACGAGCGCCAGATCGCGTTCGAGCAGCAGCTGGCCCGCGCCCCCGGCTGGCTGGGTGACACGCTGGAGCGCTTCGGCCTGCCCCCTGACACGCTGGTGGTGCTCGACACCCCGCCCGGCCCATCGGTCTACCTGCAGCAGGCATTGCGCGCGGCCAGCTTCGGCGTGGTCACGGTGCTGGCCGATGCAGGCTCCTTCGCAACGCTGCCCATCGTCGAGCGCATGCTCGACAAGTACGCCCGCCCGCGCACGGACTACCTCGGCACCGGCTACGTGGTGAACCAGATCGACCCCGGCAAGCGGCTCAACCACGACGTCTTCGAGCTGCTGCGCCAGCGGCTGCGCCCCGAGCTGCTGGGCATGCTGCACCTGGACCAGGCTGTGCCCGAGGCGCTGGCCTCGGCCGCGCCCGTGCAGCGCTACGCGCCCATGAGCCAGGCGACGCAGGACATCGACGCCTGCGCCGAGCGCCTGCTCGAACGCATCGACACCGTCCGACAGGCGGCGTCCTTCCCGAACCTGCGGACCACGTAGACGAACCGATGAAACACGCCCAGTCCGCCCTGCCGCCCCAGCCCGAACCCCGCCCGGCGCCGGCGATCCTTCGGCTGCTGCCGGTGCGCATCCTCGGCTGGATCGCGGCTCTCACGATGCTGCCGGCGCTGATCATCGCGCCGATGACCTTCGAGCAGCAGATCGTGCTGTCGGTGGGCATCTTCGTGGCGGCGCTGGTCACCAACCGCTTCCGCGGCCGCTTCGCCAGCCTGGTTTTGATCTTCCTTTCGGTGGTCGTGTCCTCGCGCTACACCTACTGGCGGGTGACCGAGACCATGTTCATGGACAACCCGCTCGACTTCGTGCTGGGCGTGGGCCTGCTGATGGCCGAGCTCTACGCCTTCGTGGTGCTGCTGCTGGGCTACGTTCAGACCGCCTGGCCGCTGGAGCGCAAGCCGGTGCCGCTGCCGCAGGACCCGGCCGAGTGGCCCACCGTCGACCTGTTCATCCCGACCTACAACGAGTCGCTGTCGGTGGTGCGCCAGACCGTGCTGGCCGCGCAGTTGATCGACTGGCCACGCGACAAGCTCAAGATCTTCGTGCTCGACGACGGCCGCCGCGAGGAATTCCGCGTGTTCTGCGAGCAGGTCGGCGTGACCCACGTCATCCGCGACAACAACCGCCACGCCAAGGCCGGCAACATCAACGCCGCGCTGAAGAACACCACGGGCGAGTTCGTCGCGATCTTCGACTGCGACCACATCCCCACGCGCTCGTTCATGCAGATCGCCATGGGCTGGTTCGGGCGCGACCCCAAGCTGGGCATGGTCCAGCTGCCCCACTACTTCTTCTCGGCCGACCCCTTCGAGCGCAACCTCGACACCTTCGGCACGGTGCCCAACGAGGGCGAGCTCTTCTACGGCCTGATCCAGGACGGCAACGACCTCTGGAACGCCACCTTCTTCTGCGGCTCCTGCGCCGTGCTGCGGCGGACCATCGTGGAAGAAGTGGGCGGCATCGCGGTCGAGACCGTCACCGAAGACGCCCACACCGCGCTGAAGATGCATCGCCTGGGCTACAACACCGCCTACCTCGCGCTGCCGCAGGCCGCGGGCCTGGCGACCGAGAGCCTCTCGGGCCACGTGGGCCAGCGCATCCGCTGGGCGCGCGGCATGGCGCAGATCTTCCGCATCGACAACCCGCTGTTCGGCCGCGGCCTGCACTGGGCGCAGCGCCTGTGCTACGTGAACGCGATGCTGCACTTCCTGTACGGGCTGCCGCGGCTCATCTACCTGACGGCGCCACTGGCCTACCTGTACTTCGGCGCGAGCGTGATCCACGCCTCGGCCTCGATGATCTTCGCCTTCGCGCTGCCGCACATCCTGCACGCCAACCTGACCAACAGCCGCATCCAGGGGCGCTTCCGCTACCTGCTGTGGAACGAGGTCTACGAGGCGGTGCTGGCCTGGTACATCTTCCGTCCGACCCTGGTGGCGCTCATCAACCCCAAGCTGGGCAGCTTCAACGTGACGGCCAAGGGCGGCCTGATCCAGCAGGAGTATTTCGACAGCAGCATCGCCAAGGCCAGCCTAGTGCTGCTCGCGCTGAATTTCGTGGGCGTTTGCCTGGGCGTGTGGCGCCTGACCTGGGTGGATTCGCAGCACATCGCCACCGTGTGGCTGAACCTGGCCTGGACGGTCTACAACCTGATGATCCTGGGCGCCTGCGTGGCCGCGGCCAACGAGTCGCGCCAGCTGCGCGGCTCGCACCGCGTGGAGCTGAACCTGCCAGCCACGCTGTATTTCCCCGACGGCCGCTCCCTGCGCTGCAACACCTTCGACTTCTCCAGCGGCGGCCTGGGCCTCGAATTGCCGCAGGACATGAAGCTCGACCTAGAAACGCCGGTCGAGGTGGCGCTCTACCGCAACGACCAGGAGTCGCGCTTCGCCTCCAGCGTGCGCTTCAGCAACGGCAAGCGCCTGGGCCTTCGCTTCGCGCCGATGAGCTTCGCGCAGGAGCGTGCGCTGGTCCAGTGCACCACCGCCCGCGCCGACATCTGGGCCGCGCGCTGGGGCAACCACCCGCGGGTGCCGATCCACCGCGTGCTCGGCCACATCATCAGCATCAGCGGCACCGGCTTCAGAGACATGTTCAGCCACTACTACCGTGCGGCCGCCTCGCGGCTGCGTCCCGTCAAAGCGAAGGAATCCACGTGACGACCCACGTGACGCCCCACCAGCGCGCGCATCGCCGCGCCGAGCATCCAGTCAGCGCGGCTTCGTCCTCGTTCGTCTCCCGCGCCGTGGCGCTGGCCGTGGCCCTGGTGGCCACCGGCACCGCCTTCGGCCAGACCCGCACCGCCGAACCGCAGGCTCCGGCTGCCGTTCCTGCGGCCCCGGTCGCCGCCGCTGCCCCGCAGGCGGTGGCGGCAGCCGCGCCCACCGGCGGCGCCGTGCGCGAGTTCAACCTCACGCAGCTGGGCATCGACTACGCGGTGCAGCTGCGCGGCATCAGCGGCACGGTCGGCATTCCGTTCAACGTGCGCGCCGACGAGCTGGTGACCGCCGCCTCCTTCAGGCTGAACTACGCCTACTCGCCCTCGCTGATCCCGGAGCTCTCGCACCTGAAGGTCACGGTGAACGACGTGCTGGTGGCCACGCTGCCGGTGCCCACCGCTGGCGCGGGCCGTCCGCAGACGGCCGACATCCCGATCGACCGGCGCCTGATCACCGAATTCAACCGCATCAACGTCGAGCTCATCGGCCACTACACCCGCGAGTGCGAGGACCCGGCGCACACCAGCCTGTGGGCGCGCGTCGACGCCTCCAGCACGCTGAAGCTGACGGTGGCGCCGCTGAAACTGGTCAACGACCTCGCGGCCCTGCCGCAGCCCTTCTTCGACCGCCGCGACGTCCGCCGGGCGCGCATTCCCTTTGTCTTCGGTACGGCCGCCTCGGGCCCGGTGCTGGAGGCGGCGGGCGTGGTCTCGTCGTGGTTCGGCGCGCTGGCCGACTACCGGGGCGCGACCTTCCCGGTGTCGGGCGCCGACCTGCCCACGGGCCACGCGGTGGTGTTCGTCACGCCCGATTCGAGCATTCCGGGCCTCACGCTGCCGGCCATCCGCGGGCCGGGCATCGCGATCGTCGACAACCCGCGCGACCCCAACGGCAAGCTGCTGCTGGTGATGGGCAGCACGCCCGCCGACCTGCGCACCGCCGCAGCCGCGCTGGCGCTCAATGCCAAGGCCTTCGCGGGCGCCACGGCCTCGATCACCGCCTTCCAGGAGCCGCCCACGCGCAAGCCCTATGACGCGCCGCGCTGGGTGCCGAGCGACCGGCCGCTGCAGCTGGGCGAGCTGGCCACGGCGGCCGACCTCTCGGTGACGGGCTACAACCCCGACGTGGTCCGAGTGAACCTGCAGCTGCCGCCCGACCTCTTCACCTGGCGCAGCCGCGGCATTCCGCTCGACCTGCAATACCGCTACACGCCGCGCGTGCGGCCCGACCAGTCGACGCTCAACGTCAACGTCAACGAGAACTTCGTGGGCGGCCTGCCGCTGCGCTCTGCCAACCCGGCCGGCGACCGCTGGTGGAACCCGCTGGCGGTGAAGCTGATGCCCGACGGCACGCTGGCCGAGCGCAAGGAAGTGATCCTGCCGCCGCTGGCCATGGGTCCGCGCAGCCAGCTGCGGCTGCACTACTACTTCGAGCCGGTGGGCGGGCGCTGCGTGCCGCAGCTGGACAACGTGCGCGGCGCCATCGACCCGACCTCGAAGATCGACGTGTCGGGCTTCCCGCATTTCATCGCGATGCCGGAACTGGCCGCGTACGCCAACGGCGGCTTCCCGTTCTCGCGCATGGCCGACCTGTCCGACACCGCCGTCATCCTGCCCGACCAGCCCAGCAGCAGCGACACCGAGATGTTCCTCGGCCTGCTCGGCCAGATCGGCCGCTCCACCGGCTACCCCGCGCTGCGCGTGAAGGTGGGCCGCTCGGCCGAAGCGCAGCAGTGGGCCGACAAGGACCTGCTGGTGATCGGCAACCTGCAGAACCAGCCCCTGTTCACCCAGTGGGCCGACAGGATGCCGCTCAAGCGCAACGGCAACGCGCCCGAGTTCAAGCTCACCAGCTGGATCGACAGCGCCATCGACTTCGTGATCGGCGCGCGCACCCGCGAAGACCTGCCGGGCTCGATGCAGATCTCGGTGAGCGCCGACGGCCGCGACGGGGTGCTGGCCGGCTTCGAGTCGCCGCTTCGCAGCGGCCGCAGCGTGGTCGCCGCCATCGCCAACGGCGACTCGAAGGACGCTCTGCTCAACGCGCTGATGACGCCCGACCTGCTCAAGAGCGTGCAGGGCAGCATGACCATCGTGCGCGACACGCAGGTCAACAGCGTGCTGGGCCAGGACACCTACTATGTCGGGAGGCTGCCCCCCATCGCCTGGGTGCAGTGGAATCTCTCGCGCAGCCCGCTGATGCTGGCCGGGCTGGTGATCGTGCTGGCGCTGCTGGGCGCGGCCGTGTCGTACGCGGGCCTGCAGCTGCGCGCGCGCCGCCGGCTGTCGGTGAAGGCAAAGGGTAAGTAAGGAATACATGCAACGTTCGAAAACAGTGCCCCTGCCGCAACGGCCTTCGAGCCGGCGCGCCCTGCTGGGCGCAGCGGGGCTTGTGCTGGCCCTGCCCAGGCTGGCCGCTGCCGCGCCGGCCGCCTCGCCCCCCGCGACGCCCGCCCCGGCTTCGCCCTCGCCGGCACCCGCACCTGCCTGCCACCCGGCCACCGACTGGGCCGCCTTCGCCGCGCGCCACATCCAGCCCGACGGGCGGGTGATCGACTTCAACACGCCGCAGCAGCAGTCGACTTCCGAGGGCCAGTCCTACGGCCTGTTCTTCTCGCTGATCCACAACGACCGCGCCACCTTCTCGCGCGTGCTGGCGTGGACCGAGGCCAATCTGGCGGGCGGCAGCCTCGCCAAGCAGCTGCCGGCCTGGCAATGGGGCCGCAAGCCCGCCGGCGGCTGGGGCGTGCTCGACGCCAACGCCGCATCCGACGCCGACCTGTGGATCGCCTATGCGCTGATGGAAGCCGGCCGCCTCTGGAACGACGCCGGCTACCGCTCGCTCGGCCGCGAGGTGCTCGCACAGGCGGTGCGCGAGGAGATCATCAACGTGCCCGGCCTCGGGCGCATGCTGCTGCCCTGGCCCAAGTCGGTGGCGAGCGGGCCGCTGTGGCGCCTCAACCCGAGCTACATGCCTCTGCAGCTGCTGCGCTACTTCCAGCAGGCCGACGCGGCCGGCCCGTGGGGCGAGGTCATCGACAACACGCTGCGCATGTTCGGCGCCGTCACGCCAAAGGGCTTCGCGCCCGACTGGTGCGCCTGGTCGCAGGATTCGCGCAGCTTCGTCGCCGATCCGCAGAAGGGCGCCATCGGCAGCTACGACGCCATCCGCGTCTACCTCTGGGCGGGCATGCTTTCGGAGAAGGACCCGGCGCGCAAGATGCTGCTGCTGAACCTGCGCGGCCCGCGCCAGGCGCTGGCCGAGAACCACACGGTGCCCGAATACGTCGACACCGTCACCGGCCAGATCCGCGGCATGGCGCCGCTGGGCTTCTCGGGCGCGATGCTGCCCTACCTCAAGGCGCTGGACGCCACCGATGCATTGGCCGACCAGGTCGCCCGCGTGCCCGGCGGCCGCGTGGCGCCTCCCGCCGCCAACGCAACCACGCCGCCACCGACGCCCTTGCCGTACTACGAGCAGTGCCTGTTGCTTTTCGGACAGGCGTGGCTCGACGGCCGTTATGAATTCGGCCGCCACGGCCAGCTGCAAACCTCATGGAGAACGCTATGCCGTCCCAATCGACCGGCGCAATGACCGGCATGAAGACCGGCCTGATGCCGCAGCGCTCGCGCGGCCTCGCCGCCGGCCCGCGTGCTTTCGTGCCGTCGCGCCAATCGCGGCAATGGACGGCCTGCCTCGGCATGCTCGTGGCCCTGTACGCCGCCAACCCCGCCCATGCGCAGGCCGATGCCGCCAGCGCGGCGCTGATCGAGCAAGGCAACTACTGGCAGGCCCAGGGCCGCGCCGACCTGGCCGAGGAAAGCTGGAAGAAGCTGCTGAGCGTGCAGCCCCAGTCGACCGACGCGATGTACGGCATGGCGCAGGTCGAGCTCTCGCGCGGCAATTCCGACGCCGCGCGCACCTGGATCACCCGCCTGCGTACCGCGAACCCGAACGACAGCCGCCTCGCACGCCTGCAGCAGCAGGCGCAGCAGCCCGCCGGTGCGCAGAGCACGCTGCAGCGCGCCCGCGCCGCGGCTCGCGCCGGCCGCGCCGCCGAGGCAGTGGAGCTCTACCGCAGCCAGTTCGACAACCGCCCGCCGCCCGAGGCGCTGGCGCTGGAGTACTACCAGGTGCTGGCCAGCACGCCCCAGGGCGCCGATGAAGGCCGCCGCGGCCTCGAGCAGCTGGTGAAGGACCATCCGGAGAACGCCAACTACAAGCTCGCGCTGGCGCAGCAGAAGACCTACAGCGAATCGACCCGCCGCGCGGGCATCCGCGAGCTGGTCGAGCTGACCAAGCAGCCGGCCGTGGCCAATGCCGCGCGCGCCGCATGGCGCCAGGCGCTCATCTGGCTCGACGCGCGCCAGCCCGACGTTGCGCTCTACCAGGAATACCTGAGCACCAATCAGGCCGACGCTGCCGTGGCCGCTCGGCTCGAGAGCCTCACCAGCGCCAAGGCCGCTGCCGCGAACTCGCCCGGCGTGCCGGTGGGCGAAGGCTTCAAGGCGCTGGACCGCGGCGACGCGAGCACTGCCGAGCAGCGCTTCCAGCAGGCGCTGCGCACGAAGGCCGACGACACCGAGGCGTTGGGCGGACTGGGCCTGGTGCGCCTGCGCCAGGAGCGCTTCGCCGAGGCGCAGGAACTGCTGGAGCGCGCGGTGCGCGCTGGCGGCAGCAAGTGGAACTCGGCGCTGCAGAGCGCCAACTACTGGGTGCTGGTCGGACAGGCCCGCGCCGCCCAGGGCAAGAACGACCTGCGCGGCGCGCAGTCGCTCTACGAGCGCGCCGTGCGCATCGATCCGCGCGAGCCGGTGGGCCAGAACGCGCTGGCCGACCTGCGCGCGGCCGCGGGCGACTTCGCTCAGGCCGAGCAGGGCTACAAGCGCGTGCTCGAAAGCCATCCGCAGAACACGCAGGCGCTGCGCGGGCTGATCTCGGTCTACGGCCAGACCGGCCGCCCCGACGAGGCCGTGGCCCTGTCGCGCCGTCTCACGCCCGAGCAGGCCACCCAGCTGGGCGGGCTGCGCGACATCCAGGTCGAGCAGGCGCGCAACCGTGCCCGCCAGCAGGCCGATGCCGGCGACGCGGCCGGCGCGCAGCGCACGCTCGAAGACGCGATGCTCGCCGCTCCAGACAGCCCCTGGGTGCGGCTGGACCTCGCGAATCTCTACCGCAAGCGCGGCATGGTGTCCGAGGCGCGCGGCGTGATGGAGGGCCTGCTGATGTCGCAGCCCGACATGCCCGACGCGCTCTATGCGAGCGCCCTGCTCGCCTCCGAGACCGGCGACGCGGCAGCGGGCATCCAGTACCTCGAACGCATTCCCGCGGGTTCGCGCACGCGCGACATGGCCGCGCTGCAGCGCCGCCTCTGGGCACAGCAGCAGGCAGCACGCGCGCAGGCGCTGGCCCGCCAGGGCCAGGTGGACGCCGCGCGCGGTGTGCTCGCACAGGCCGAGTCGGCGCTCAGCAGCGACATGCCGGCCGAGCTCTGGGGCCAGCTCGCGGGCGCCTATGCCGAGATCGGCGACGCACCGCGCGCCCTGGCCATGAGCCGCCAGCTGCTGGCGCGCTCGCCCACGCCGAGCACGGGCGACCGGCTGCTCTACGCCTCGGTGCTGCTCAAGACGAAGCAGGACATCGAGCTGTCGGCCGTGCTGCGCCAGCTGGCCGCCACCAACATGACGGCCAGCCAGCGCGCCGACTTCGACAACCTGCGCGTGGCCTTCGCGCTGCGCCAGACCGATTCGCTGCGCGAGGCAGGCAACCTCGAAGCGGCCTACAACGCGATGGCGCCGGTGCTTGCCGAGCGCCCGGACGATCCGCAGGCGCTGGCTGCACTGGCGCGGCTGTACTCGGCGGCGCGCGACGAAGGCCAGGCGCTCGCGCTCTACCAGCGCGTGCTCCAGCGCAACCCGACCGATCTCGACACCCTGCTCGCCGCCGCTGCCAGCGCCAGCGCGCAGCGCGACCACAGCTCGGCCGAGAACTACGTGATGGCCGCGCTCAAGCAGGCCCCCGACCAGTCGCGCGTGCTCGCGGCGGCCGGGCGCGTCTACCGCAACGCCGGCGAGAGCCGCAAGGCCGAGCAGTACCTGCGCGCGGCGGTCGAGGCCGAGCGGCAGGTGGCATCGGGCGGCTTCGCCCCCGGCGGCATGGCCGCATCGCCGCTGCCGCAGGCCAACCCCTTCGCGGGCATGACGGGCGGCGCGCCCGGTGCGGCGGTGCCGGCCGGCTATCCGCCGGCCAACGGCAATCCATTCGCACAGGCGCGGATGCAACCGGCTTCGTACCAGGCGCCTGCGGCAGCGGCTGGATACCCGGTGGCGCAGGCCTATCCCGCCTACCCTGCCAACGCCGCCTATCCGGCAGCAGCGGCGCCGAATGCCTACCCGCCCGGCGCACTGCCCTGGAACTCGGGCGCTCCGGCGTCGAACGCCAAGGGCCGTTCCACGACGGCCAAGTCGTCGTCGACCCGCACCGCGCGCAATGCCGCCGCGAACCCGAACAACGTGCCGCAGGCCTCGGCCTACATCGCGCAGCCGATGCAGCAGCCCTTGCCGCAGTATCCAGTGCCCGGCACGCAGCAGGTCGCGCCGGTCTACATTCCGCCGGCACAGCAGGGCGGCTATCCGGCGCCGGGCTACCCGCAGGCCAACGCCGCCTATGCACAGGCCAACACGCCGCGTGCGGAATCCGGCTGGAACGCGCCGCTGCGCACCGCACCCGCGCCCCGTTCGGTGGAAGCCGAGCTGCAGGAGCTCGAATCACAGCGCGCCATCAGCCTCACGGCTGGCACGGTGTACCGAAACCGCGCCGGCGAGGCGGGCCTGAGCCGGCTCTCCGACTTCCAGCTGCCGATACAGGCGCGCTTCCCGGTGGGCGAAGGCAAGATCGTCGTGGGCGTGACGCCCACGGTGCTCGATGCCGGCACGCCCGCGAGCGACTACGGCACCGGCAGCCGCTTCGGCGGCGGCCCCAGCGCCGCGCTGAACTCGCTGAGCACCGGCGCCAGCCCCGGCCAGCAGAACGCGGCCGGCGTCGGACTCAACGTGGGCTACGAGGGCAAGAACATCGATGCCGGCATCGGCACCACGCCGCTGGGCTTTCCCACCACCAACGTCGTCGGCAACGTGACCTTCAAGGGCAGCATCGGCGACTCGTGGAACTACAAGGCCGACATCTCCCGCCGCGCCGTGACCGACAGCGTGCTGTCCTTCGCCGGCGCGAAGGACGAGCGCACCAACGAGCGCTGGGGCGGCGTGGTCGCCACCGGCGTGCGCGGCGACATCGGCTACGACGACGGCACCTACGGCGTGTACAGCTACCTCGCGGCGCACGGCATCACCGGCAGGAACGTGCAGAGCAATTCGCGCGTGGAAACCGGCGGCGGCGCCTATCTGCACCTGCTGAACAGCCCGAGTTCCAAGCTCACGCTGGGCATGAACATCGGCCTGATGGGCTACCAGAAGAACCTGAGCTACTACACCTTCGGGCAAGGCGGCTACTTCAGCCCGCAGAGCTTCGTGAGCGTGGCGTTCCCGGTCGACTGGACCGGGCGCAGCGACCGGCTCTCGTGGCGGCTGAACGCCTCGCTGGGCGTGCAGTCGTTCACCCAGAAGACCTCGCCCTACTTCCCCACGGACCCGTCGCGCAATTCGGCTGCATCCAACGCGGCCTACCAGGCGCTGGCCCTGGGGCTGAACAGCTCCAACTTCAACAACACCTACGCGAGCAGTTCGAAGACCGGCCTGGCCTACAACCTCGCCGCGGTGCTGGAGTACCAGCTCGCTCCGAAGATGTTCCTGGGCGGAGCCCTGGGCTTCAACAACGCGCAGAACTACCGGCAGTTCACAGGCAGCGTCTACCTGCGCTACGTGTTCGGCGGCTCCAGCAGCATCGGCGTGCCCGGCGCCGGCTCGGGCACCACGCTGAACCCGATGACTTCGCCCTACACGCCGCTGCTCTGATCGGGGAGGCCCGCGCCGGGCCTCCCGTCGCGGCCCCACAGCGGCGCGCGCTCATACTGCGCGACCCAGGGCCCGACCTCCTTGGCCGCCATCGGCTTCGCGATGCCATAGCCCTGGCCCAGCGTGCAGCCCATGGCCAGCAGCGCCTCGCCCTGCTTCACCGTCTCGACGCCCTCGGCCACCGCCGTGAGCCCCAGGGCGTGGAGCAGCGCGATGATGCCCTGCACGATGGCGCGGTCCTGGCTGTTGTCGACCATGCCGCGCACGAAGGACTGGTCGATCTTCACCGTCGACACCGGCAGCTGGCGCAGGTAGGTCAGCGACGAATAGCCGGTGCCGAAGTCGTCGATGGTCACGCCCACGCCCAGCAGCTTGCAAGCCTCGACGAACAAGGCGACGTTCGCGAACTGGCTGATCGCGGTGGTCTCGAGGATCTCGAGCTCGAGCATGCCCTCGCCCTGCTTGGGAAACTGGGCCAGGTGGCGCGCCAGCCGCTCGACGAAGTCCCAGCGCATCATGTGGCGCGGCGCCACGTTCACGCTCACCGAGATCTGCAGGCCCTCGAGGCGCCACTGATGCGCCTGCCACAGCGCGGTGGCGATGGCCCAGTCGCCGACCTGCTCGACCAGGGCATCGTCCTCGATGAGCGGCACGAACTGCGCCGGGGGCATCAGCCCGCGCTCGGGGTGCATCCAGCGGATCAGTGCCTCGACCCCGACCACCACGCCGCGCGACATGTCGACCTTGGGCTGGTAGACGAGGAAGAACTCGCCTTGCAGCAGCCCCTCCTGGATGCGCTGGCGCTCGCGCACCACCTGCTCGTCGGCGCGTGCCTGCGGGGCGTCGAAATAGTGCACCTTCCCGTCGGCCGCGCGCTTGGCGAAGAAGGCAGCGTGCTGCGCCTGGCGCAGCGCGGTCTCGGGCGGCGGGCCGTTGCTGTCGAGCAGCATGGCGCCGATGCTCGCGTCGATGCTGGCGGTCTGGCCGCGCCATTCCCAGGGTTCGGCGAGCGCCGTCTGTATGCGCTCGAGCACCTGCGCGCATTGCGAGGTGCCGAGGCCCGCGAAGAGCGCCGCGAACTCGTCGCCGCCCACGCGCGCCATCACGCTCTCACGCGGCAGCTCGGCCTTGATGCGGCGGGCCACCTCTTCCAGAGCTGCGTTGCCCGCGACCATGCCCAGGCGCGTATTCAGTTCGGCGAAGCGGTCGACATCGACGTAGCACACCGCCGCCAGCCGCTTGCCGGCGCGCGCCCAGTCGGCCATCAGCGGACGAAGGATCTCGTCCGGCGGAAGGCGGGCCGATCCGTCGTAGTAGGACGGCAGTGAAACGGTGGGTTGCTGGTTCGACAAAAGACTGGGACTCCGGAAGTCGCGGGCTATTGTTCTCCCAATTCGTACCGATCCACCCGTTGCGGCGAAGATTTGTTACTGGCACGTGTGCGCACCACAACACCTTCGTATACAACGCGGTGTCGGCCAGTACGCCGCCCTATCCGCAGTACGCGCCGACCACGCGGCCGGTGGGCTCGACCTGCACGTTGAGCCGCATCATGTCCTGCGCCGGATCGGCCGGTTCCGTCGCGAGAACGGTGCGCGCCATCCTCGCGCCCGCGCGCTGGCGCATTTCCTCCAGCAGCTGCTGCGTGATGCGAAGCCCCAGCCCGAATCGCACCGACGCCGCCTGGCAGGTGTCGGGCGGGGTGACGAAGCTCGGCGGCTCGGGCACCTCCGAAGTCAGGGGGCGGTCGGCCGGAGGCGACTGGCAGGCGGCCAAGCCCATGCAGAGAGCCCAGGTACCCAGGACCGCCGCGGACCGGCGTCGACCGTTCGTGATGTGCATCTTTCGTGCTCCTTCCTCGCGTTCAAAGTTCCTCGAGAGCTTATTCCGCTGCCGGGCGCCCCTGCGTCAAAGGTTAAGCCAGCGAGCCGCGAACCATCAACTAAATCACGCGGCCGCGATCCGGCATCGCATTCGGGCGCTATGCTGAAAGCAACGCACGCAGTACCCGGCCGAGCCCTCTCGGCCCCATCCCCATGACACAGCCTCCTGCCACGGTTTTCCTGATCGACGTCGACAACACGCTGCTCGACAACGACCGCTTCATCGCCGACCTCCACGCACGCCTCGACGAGGCCTTCGGCGCCGAAAGCGCGAGCCGCTACTGGGTCGGCTTCGAGCAGCTTCGCGACTCCCTGGGCTACGTCGACTACCTCGGCGCGCTGCAGCTCTTTCGCACCAGCGAAAGCCGCGAAGGCATGAGCGATGCGCGGCTGCTGCGGATCTCGGAGTTCGTCATCGACTACCCCTTCGCCGACAGGCTCTATCCCGGCGTGCACGAGACGCTGAAGCACCTGCGCCGCCACGGTCCCACGGTGGTCCTCTCGGACGGCGACGTGGTGCTGCAGCCGCGCAAGGTGCAGCGCTCGGGCCTGTGGGAGGCCACGGAGGGCCGCGTGCTGATCTACGTGCACAAGGAAGAGATGCTCGACGTCGTCGAGCACCACCATCCCGCGCGGCACTACGTGATGATCGACGACAAGCTGCGCATCCTCTCGGCCATGAAAGCCATCTGGGGACCGCGTCTTACAACGGTCTTCGTGCGGCAGGGCCACTATGCGCTCGACACCGCGGCCAACGCAGCCTACGCACCCGCCGACATCACCGTCGAGCGCATCTCGGATCTCATCAACTTCGACTTCCCATCGACATGAGCCAAGCAAGCAATCCCCTGGCGGGCAAGCCCGCACCCATCGAACTGCTGGTCGACGTGCCGCGCCTGGTCTCGGCCTACTACACAGGCCGGCCCGACCCAGCGGTGCCCGCGCAGCGCGTGGCATTCGGCACCTCGGGGCACCGGGGCTCCTCCTTCGACGATGCCTTCAACGAATGGCATGTGCTGGCGATCAGCCAGGCCATCTGCGACTACCGCAGGCAGAAGGGCATCGACGGGCCGCTCTTCCTTGGCATCGACACGCACGCCCTTTCGACGCCGGCCTTCGGCAGCGCGGTCGAGGTGCTGGCAGCCAACGGCGTGGAGCTGATGATCTCGAAGGACGACGAGTACACGCCCACGCCGGCCGTGTCGCACGCGATCCTGGTCTACAACCGCGGCCGCACCACGGGGCTGGCCGACGGCATCGTCATCACGCCCTCGCACAACCCGCCCGAGAGCGGCGGCTTCAAGTACAACCCGCCCAACGGCGGCCCGGCCGGCACCGACATCACTTCGACCGTCGAGGCAGCCGCCAACAAAATGCTGGCGAACGGCCTCGAAGGCGTGAAGCGCATGCCGCTCGCGCAGGCGCTGCGCGCTTCGACCACGCACCGCCACGACTACCTGAACACCTACGTCCAGGACTTGGCCCAGGTGCTCGACATGGATGCCATCCGCGACGTGAACATCGACCTGGGGGTCGACCCGCTCGGTGGCGCCGGCGTGCGCTACTGGCCGGCCATCGCCGAGCGCTACAAGCTCAAGCGCCTGAACGTGCTCAGCCGCGAGGTCGACCCGACCTTCCGCTTCATGTCGCTCGACTGGGATGGCCGCATCCGCATGGACCCGTCGTCGCCAGATGCGATGCACAAGCTGATCGAGCTGAAGGACCGCTTCGGCATCGCCTTCGCCTGCGACACCGACCACGACCGCCACGGCGTCGTCGCCGGCAGCACCGGCCTGATGCAGCCGAACAGCTACCTCGCGGTAATGATCGACTACCTCTACACGCACCGGCCGAACTGGCCCGCGCAGGCGGCCATCGGCAAGACAGTGGTGAGCAGCCAGATGATCGACCGCGTCGCCAGCCGGCTCGGACGCAGGCTGCACGAGGTGCCGGTGGGCTTCAAGTGGTTCGTCGACGGGCTGGTCGATGCCTCGCTGGCCTTCGGTGGCGAGGAAAGCGCAGGCGCGACCTTCCTGCGCAAGGACGGCTCGGTGTGGACCACCGACAAGGACGGCATGGTGCCCGCCCTGCTCTCCGCCGAGATCGCCGCGCGCACCGGACGCGACCCGGGCGAGCGCTATGCCGAGCTGACGCAGGCGCTGGGCAGGCCGGTCTCGAACCGGGTGGACGCGCCGGCGACGGTCGAGCAGAAGAAGCGGCTGTCGAGCCTGTCGCCGCGGCAGATCCGGTCGACCGAGCTGGCGGGCGACAGGATCGTCGAGGTGCTGAGCCATGCGCCGGGCAATGGCGCGGCCATCGGCGGCGTGAAGGTTGTCACCGCGAATGGCTGGTTCGCCGCGCGCCCCTCGGGCACGGAGAACATCTACAAGATCTACGGCGAGAGCTTCAAGGGCGAGGAGCATCTCGCGCAAATCCTCGAAGAAGCGCAGCACGTTGTTGACGGCGCGCTCGCAGGGAACTGAAGCCGCATGCGGACGCTGGTGCTGCGGCTGAACCCGGGCGACGACCTGCGTGCGTCGCTCGACTCGGCCCTGGCTGCGAGCGGCAGTGAAGCGGCATTCATCGTCTCGGGCATCGGCAGCCTGAACGGGGCGAGCATCCGTTTCGCGGGGGCGCCGACGCCGGCTCGCATCGAGGGCGAGCTGGAGATCCTCACGCTGGCGGGCAGCCTGTCGCCGGACGGATCGCACCTGCACATCAGCGTGTCGGACGCCGAGGGCCGCGTCTTCGGCGGGCACGCGGCGCCGGGCTGCGTCGTGCGGACCACGGCCGAGATCCTCGTCGCCGTGCTGCCGGAGTGGCAGTTCGCGCGAACGCACGATCCGCTCACCGGCTATGCCGAGCTGAGCCCGCGCCTGAAGCCCTGAAGCCCTGAAGCTCAGCCTTCCAGCGACTCCACACGCAGCGTCGTGACCGGCCCCGCCACCTCGGCGCGCGCCTGCAGCGCATGCACGGCCAGGTCGAGCGCGCCCTGCTCCACCGGGCCGGTCAGCACCAGCACCTGAGGTCCCACTCCGGGCCGTTCGGCCGCCAGCGCGACCTGGCGCACCGGCACTTTCCGCTCGGCGAGCCCGGCGGCGATCGCCTGGATCTGATCGAGCGCATGCACCGGCACGCGCAGGTAGTGCGAGGTGTGGACGGCTGCGCGCGGCAGCACGGCCAGCGCATTGGTCGCATGCGCATGGACGCCGAGGTGCGGCACATGCTGCGCGGCATGGACGCCGTCGAGCCGGGCCACGTCGACAAGGTCGGCGATCACGGCAGAAGCGGTCTGTTCCGAGCCGGCGCCCGCGCCGTAGTACATCGTGAGTCCGGCCGCGTCGCTCTTCACCATGACGGCATTCATCGAACCGTTGACGTGCGCCATCAGGTGCGCGGCAGGCACGAGCACAGGCTGCACGCGCAGTTCGACCCCGGCCGCCTGCCGGCGCGCGACCCCCAGCAGCTTGATGCGGTAGCCCAACTGCTCGGCGCAGGCCACATCCACGCCCTGCAGCGCGGTGATGCCCTCGACCTGCGCGTCTGCGAAGCGAAGCGGCATGCCGAAGGCGTTGGCGGCCAGCAGGGTCAGCTTGTGGGCCGCGTCGATGCCCTCGATGTCGAAGCTGGGGTCGGCCTCGGCATAGCCCAGCGCCTGGGCCTGCGCGAGTGCGGCGGCGAAGTCCAGGCCCTCGTCGCGCATCTTGCTCAGGATGAAGTTGGTGGTGCCGTTGATGATGCCGGCCACCCATTCGATGCGGTTGGCGGCGAGGCCTTCGCGCAGCGCCTTGATGATCGGGATGCTGACGGCCACCGCGCCTTCATAGGCCACGATCACGCCCTTCTCGCGCGCAGCCGCGAAGATTTCGGCGCCGTGTACCGCCAGCAGCGCCTTGTTGGCCGTGACCACGTGCTTGCCGTGCGCAATGGCGGCCAGCACCCAGTCGCGCGCAGGTCCGGTGCCGCCGGCCACTTCCACCACCACGTCGACGTCGGGATGCGTGGCGACATGCATCGCGTCGGCCGTCAGCGCGACGCTGTCTCCCACGATGCCGGCCGCGCGCTCCAGGTTGCGCGCGGCGACCATCACCAGTTCGATGGACCGGCCGGCCCGCGCCGCGATGTCGGCACGGTTGCGCGCCAGCACGCGGAAAGTGCCCGAGCCGACGGTGCCGATGCCGATCATCCCGACGCGCAGGGTACGGATGGCCGCCTGGCGGTGATGCAAGGGCTCTAGGGATTCAACGGGATCGCGGTACATGGACAACTCCTGACGAAAAAACAAAACCCAGCTGCCAGAGCTGGGTTCATTCGTTCGGGGGAGAGAGCGATACACCAGGTGGCTGCCGGAACGGCCACCTGCGCGTGCTCAGGTGGCCGCGGTGGTAATGGTGGTAATCATTCGAGCAACGACCATCGCCTGCGCGGAGGCAGGCGGCATCATGCGGCCCATGGGGGCTGCGAAGGATGCGAAGGGGAAGCGTTGGCTCGACATGAAGCCTCGGAGTGTACAGGACCCGGGCGGCGTCCCGGTCAGGGTGCGGCCGACAGCCGCTTTTCGAGCCATACGCTGTAGCGCGAGAGCCCGAAGCACAGCACCCAGTAGACCGCGGCCACGAAGAGGTAGCCCTCGAGGTAGAAAGGCCGCCAGGTCGGGTCGCCGCCCAGCGCCAGCCCCAGCGCGCCCGTCAGCTCGAAGAGGCCGACCACGGTGACCAGCGAGGTGTCCTTCAGCGTGCCGACCACGTTGTTGGTCAGCGCGGGCACGACGAGGCGCAGCGCCTGCGGCAGCACGATGTCGCGCTGCACCGGCCAGCGGCCGAAGCCCAGCGCCATCGCCACTTCGGTCTGACCGCGCGGCACGGCCTGCAGGCCGCCCCGGATGATCTCCGCGAGATAGGCGGCCACGAAGAGCGCGAGGCCCGCGAGCACGCGCACCAGCACATCGGGCTGCCATCCGGCCGGCCACAGCAGCGGCAGCAGGAACGAGGCCATGAACAGCACCGAGATCAGCGGCACGCCGCGCACCAGTTCGATGTAGCTCGCGCACAGGGTGCGCACCACCGGCCAGCCGGAGCGCCGCCCCAGGGCCAGCAGCAGTGCCAGCGGAAAGGCCAGCGCCAGCCCCACCACCGCGAGCCCGATGGTCAGCGGCAGGCCGCCCCATCGCCCGGTGGGCACATGGCTCAGGCCCAGTACGCCGCCACGCATCAGCAGCACGAAGAGCAGCAGCGCAACGACCCACAGCGGCACCAGCCACCAGCGCCAACTGCGCGGCCAGGCGCTGAGCATGGTCACTGCCGACAACACGACCACCGCGACGGCGGGACGCCACTGCTCCTCGTACGGAAAGCGCCCGAAGAGCATCGGCCGCCACTTCTCGGCCACCACGCCCCAGCAGGCGCCATGCTGCACGGCCCGGCAGGCCTCGGCGTCAGGCCGGAACACCGCGTGCACGATGCCCCATTCGACGACGTGGAAGCCGATCCACGCGAAGAGCGCCAGCAGCAGCAGCGTCGCCAGCACGCGCATCGGCGAACCCCAGAGCTCGCTTCGCCATGCGATCGACCCTTGCGCGGCGTTCCTCATCGCCAGCCCCGCAATGCGACGCGCGCGTTGTAGCGGTTCATGCCGAAGGAGATCAGCAGCGACAGCAGCAGGTAGACCGCCATGATGATCGCGATGCACTCGAAGGCGCGGCCGTTCGTACCGATCGTGGTGTTGGCCACCGACACCAGTTCCGGATAGCCCACGGCCACCGCCAGCGACGAGTTCTTGGTGAGGCTCAGCAACTGGTTGGTGAGCGACGGCACGATCACCCGAAGCGCTTGCGGCAGCACCACGATGCGCAGCTGCTGCACCGGCGAGAGCCCCAGCGCCTGCCCGGCCAGCACCTGCCCCTGCGGTACGGAAAGAATGCCCGCGCGCACGATCTCGGCCACGAAGGCGGCCGAATACAGGCTCAGGCCGGCGACGATGGTCACGTACTCGGGACTGAGCGCCGCGCCGCCGCTCACGCCGAAATCACCGCGCTCGGGAAGCTCGAAATGCAGGCCGCCCTCGCCCATCATCGGCCACGGCACGCTGAGGCCGCCCTTGCTCAGCCACACACCCGGCAGGAGCCGCACCGGCTCCGTCGGATCGGGCAACAGGTTTGCCATCGCGAAAGCCAGCATCAGCAGCTGGACCAGCAGCGGCACGTTGCGCACCAGCTCGACATAAGCGGTGCAGATGCCGCGCAGCAGCACATGCGGCGCGAGCCGGCCGATGCCGATCAGCGTGCCCAGCACGACAGAGAAGATGGCTGCGGGCACTGCCGCGCGCACCGTATTGATCAGGCCCGCAAGGAAGGCGCGCCAGAACGGCTGGCTGGCATCGAAGTCGAGCCAGCCTTCGCTGATCGAGAAGCCGGCAGGCTCGGTGAGAAAGTCGAAGCCCGAACGCACGCCACGTGCGCGCAGCACCTCGAGCGCATGGTGAACCACCCAGACCGCTCCGGCCACCACGGCCAGCACCAGCAGGGCCTGGACGGCCCATGCCAGCCAGACCCCGCGCGATGACGAAGGAGCAGCGCTTTTACGGATAGTCATTGCGTGGTGGAGAAGCGGTCCAATGCCAGGAACACCGCGGAACCGGCCGCGCCGGGCCGCTGGTGTTGCGCCCGGCGACGGGATTGGCGAAGCGACACGAAGTGCGCGAAGCCTGGAGAGCTCTTATCTCACCGGGGGGGCATAGATCAGGCCGCCCTTGCTCCACAGGTTGTTGGAGCCGCGCGGCAGCTTCAGGACCGACTTCGGTCCGACGTTGCGCTCGAAGATCTCGCCGTAGTTGCCCACGGCCTTGATGGCGCGGAAGGACCAGTCCTTGTCCAGGCCCAGCAGCTTGCCGAGGTCTTCACCGGAACCGAGCAGGCGCTGCTGCGCCGGGTCCTTGCTGCTGGCCTTGAGCTCGTCCGCGTTGGCCTGCGTGATGCCGAATTCCTCGGCCTCGATGAGCGCGTTGGGCACCCACTTGGCGATGGCGAACCACTCGTCGTCGCCGCGGCGCACCAGCGGCGCCAGCGGCTCCTTGGAGATCAGTTCGGGCAGGATCACGTAGTCGTCGGGATTGGTCGCTTCCTTGTTGCGCAGGCCGGCCAGCGCCGAGGCGTCCGTCGTGAAGGCCTGGCAGCGGCCCGAGAAGAAGGCCTTGAACGAGGCCTCGAAGCTCTCGAACACCACCGTCTTCACGGGAATGCCCTGCGCACGGAAGTAGTCCGACACGTTCTTCTCGTTGGTCGTGCCCGACTGGGTGCAGATGGTCGCGTTCTTGAGCTGCTTGGCGCTCGTCACCTTGAGCTTCTTGGGCACCAGGAAGCCCTGGCCGTCGTAGTAGGTGATGGTGGTGAAGTTAAAGCCCAGCGAGGCGTCGCGGGTGAGCGTCCAGGTGGTGTTGCGCGCGAGGATGTCGATCTCGCCGGCCTGCAGGGCCGAGAAGCGCTGTTGCGAGTTGAGCGGGACGAAGTCGACCTTCTTGCCGTCGCCGAGCACGGCAGCCGCGATGGCGCGGCAGGTGTCGACGTCCAGGCCCGACCAGTTGCCCTGCGTGTCGGGTGCCGAGAAGCCGGCAACGCCGTTGGTCACGCCGCACTTGACGGTGCCGCGCTGCTTGACTGCATCGAGCGTCTTGCCGGCGAAGGCCGGGGCGGCAAAGGCCAGGGCTGCGAGGCAGGCGCCCGCGAGCAGCGCCGGCCGGAATGGTTTGTTCATCATTGGTGTTCTCCTCAACAACGGTAAGCAAAAGGCAGTGTACGGGCCGACGGCTGACTCTGCCAAAGAACTCCGGGTTGAATGCATATGCGCCTCGACGGGCTGGCTGGAAGCGCCGCAGGGTCACTACCATACGGCCCTTCACCAACCACTCAATGGGAATCCACACAATGGTCAAATCCGACGACACCGGCAAGTTCATCCTGCGCGTTTCTCTCGGCGTGCTGATCCTCCTGCATGGCATCGCCAAGCTGCAAGGCGGCGTCGGCTTCATCTCGGGCATGCTGGCCCAGCACGGGCTGCCGGGCGCATTGGCCTATCTTGTCTATATCGGGGAGGTGGTGGCGCCGGTGCTGCTGATCGTCGGCCTCTACACGCGGCCCGCCGCCTGGATCGTTGCCATCAACATGGTGGTGGCGATCGCGCTGGTCCACACGAAGGAACTGGGCGCACTGGGCAAGCAAGGCGGATGGGCGCTGGAACTGCAGGGCATGTTCCTGGCCGCAGCGCTCGGCCTCGCCTTCATGGGCGGCGGCCGCTTCGCGCTGAGCAGCAAGTACAACTGAGCCGGCGGGCTCAATCGTCGTCGGCAGCATCGAGGCCCGGAAACAGGACCTCGGTGTAGCCGAATCGCGAGAAATCGCGAACCCGCATCGGGTAGAGCTTGCCCAGCAGGTGATCGACCTCATGCTGCACCACGCGCGCATGAAAACCGGTGGCGACCCGATCGATGGGTTCACCGTAGGGGTCGAAGCCCGTATAGCGGATGCTGGCGAAGCGTGGCACCACGCCGCGCAGGCCCGGTACCGAGAGACACCCTTCCCAGCCCTCTTCCTCTTCATCGCCCAAGGGTGTGATGACAGGGTTCAGCAGCACGGTGCGCGGCACCGGTGGCGCATCGGGATAGCGCGGATTCACGACATCGGTGCCGAAGATCACGAGCTGCTGGTCGACGCCGATCTGCGGCGCGGCAAGACCGGCTCCATTGACCGCATGCATGGTCTCGAACATGTCTCGCACCAGCATGTGCAGTTCGTCGGTATCGAATGCGGCCACCGGCTGTGCGATGCGCAGCAGCCGGGGGTCGCCCATTTTCAGGATTTCGCGGATGGCCATGGCGGGATTATCGCGATGGCTCCGAACTCCGCCCCCGGAGGGGATCAGGGAGGGGTCTGGTTCTTCGAGTCGGGCGAAGTCCAGAGTCGCGCGTTGCCGCGAGGCGGGGTCGGGATAGAGCCCGGGCCGCCACCCGCGATGGGCGGACGAGGCGGCACCACCACAGGCGGAGCCACTGGGCGGCCACCACCGCCCCAGGCAGGCGGGCGGACCGGATAGGCCGGCCGGTCGTAGTAAGGCCTGTCGTAATAGCGCGGACGCCGCTCGTAGTAGCCGCCGCCGTTGATGTAGACCGGCGCCGGCACCACCACGGGCGCGGGCTCGCTGTAGTAAGGCCCCGACGAATAGCCCCCGCCGTAGTAGGGATCGGCTGGAACGCCGACGCAGCCGGTCAGCAACGCGACGCCACCGATGGCGGCACAGGCACCGAGAACTCGAATTTTGGTCATGAGGGACTCTCCTTGTGGCCTTCAATTAGCTTTCAACGTCAGGTTGTAGACCCTGTTGACTGCGCTGCGATGAAGCAGCGTAACGGCCGGTAAAGAGGCCGGTCGGCGTCCCTGCCGCCCGACGACTCAAGCCGCCGGAACGCCGTTGGCAAGAATCTCCAGCATACGCGCCTCGTCGATGATCTCCACACCGGCCTCGCGCGCCTTCTCGAGCTTGCTCCCGGCCTCTTCGCCCGCCACCAGGTAGTGGGTCTTCTTGCTGACCGAACCGGACACCTTGGCGCCCGCCGCCTCCAATTTATCCTTTGCTTCGTCGCGGCTCAGCGTAGGAAGGGTGCCGGTGATGACGAAGGTCAGCCCCGCCAGCGGCTTCGGCGCCCGGGCGGCCGGCTCGCCCTCTTCCCAGGTCAGGCCGCAGGCACGCAGCTGCTCGACCACCTCGCGGTTATGCGGCTGGTCGAAGAAGGTGCGCAGGCTCTGCGCCACCACCGGGCCGACATCGTTGACCTCGAGCAGCTGCTCCTCGGTCGCGTCCATGATCGAGTCCAGCTTGCCGAAGTGCTTGGCCAGGTCCTTTGCGGTGCTCTCGCCCACATGCCGGATGCCCAGCCCGAACAGGAAGCGCGGCAGCGTGGTCTTCTTCGAGGCCTCCAGCGCATCGACGAGGTTCTTCGCCGACTTCTCCGCCATGCGGTCCAGGCCTGCCAGCGTGGCGAAGCCCAGTTTGTAGAGATCGGGCAAGGTCCGGATCAGGTTCGAATCTACGAGCTGCTCGACCAGCTTGTCGCCGAGCCCGTCGACATCCACCGCGCGACGCGCCGCGAAATGCAGGATGGCCTCCTTGCGCTGCGCCGCGCAGAACAGCCCTCCCGTGCAGCGATAGTCGACCTCGCCCTCCTCGCGAACCGCCTCCGAGCCGCAGACCGGGCACTTGCGCGGCATCGTGAAGACCGGGCCGCGCTGATCGTCGGGCTTGGCCAGGCTCTCCGGCGCCACGCCGACCACTTCGGGAATCACGTCTCCGGCGCGGCGCACGATCACCGTGTCGCCCACGCGCACGTCCTTGCGGCGCGCCTCGTCCTCGTTGTGCAGCGTGGCGTTCGTCACCGTCACCCCGCCGACGAACACCGGCGCAAGCTTGGCCACAGGCGTGAGCTTGCCGGTGCGCCCGACCTGGATCTCGATGCCGACCACCTCGGTCAGCTGCTCCTGGGCGGGGTACTTGTGGGCCACGGCCCAGCGCGGCTCGCGCGAGACGAAGCCCAGCTGCCGCTGCAGCTCGATGCTGTCGACCTTGTAGACCACGCCATCGATGTCGTAGGGCAAGGCATCTCGCTGGCGGCCGATGTTCTCGTGGAACGCTATGAGTTCGATAGCGCCTGTGGCACGGGCCGTCTGCGTGGCGACCGGGAAACCCCATTCGTGGAACTGCTGCAGCCAGTCGAACTGCGTGGGCCAGTCGGGCCCGCCTTCGGCGGCGGGCGTCACCTCGCCCAACCCGTAGGCAAAGAAGCTCAGCGGCCGCGCCGCGGCGATCGCGGGATCGAGCTGGCGCACGGCGCCGGCCGCCGCGTTGCGCGGATTGACGAACACCTTCTCGTTCTTCTGCCCGTCCGCGATCTTCTGGCGCTGGCGCTCGTTGAGCGCGTCGAAGTCCGCGCGCTTCATATAGACCTCGCCGCGCACCTCGACCACCGGCGGCGCCTTGCCCTTGAGGCGCAGCGGGATCTCGCGCACCGTGCGGATGTTCTGCGTGACGTCCTCGCCCACCTCGCCGTCGCCGCGCGTGGCCGCCTGCACCAGCACGCCGTTCTCGTAGCGCAGGTTCATGGCAAGGCCGTCGAACTTCAGTTCGCAGACGTAGCCGACCTGCGGGCCGTCCTCGGCGAGGCCCAGTTCGCGGCGCACGCGCGCATCGAAGGCGCTCGCGCCGCCGGGCGTGATGTCGGTCTCGGTACGGATCGACAGCATCGGCACCTTGTGGCGCACCTTGACGAAGCCTTCGAGCACCTTGCCGCCGACGCGCTGGGTCGGCGAGTCGGGCGTGCGCAGATCGGGAAACTCGGCCTCGATGGCCTGCAGGCGCTGGAAGAGCTTGTCGTACTCCGCATCCGGCAGCTCCGGCGCGTCGAGCACGTAGTAGAGATGGGCGTGCCGGTGGAGCTGTTCGCTCAGTGCGGCGGCTTCGCGTGCCGCTTCGTCGCGCGTCGTCATGGTGTCTCCCGAGGAGGAATCGAAATCAGCTGAAGAGTCGCCGCGCCAGAGGGGAACCCGCGGCAAGGTCGCGCCCGTCGAGCGTGTCGTAGAGCTGTTCGAGATCGGCGCCGATGACGTCCATGGTCTCGTCGCGCAGCAGTTGGCCGTCGCTGTCGGTGACCACGCCGTCCATCTCGCGAGCCAGGGTGGCGGCGGCTTCGCGCATGCGGCGGAAAGGTTCCTCGGCACGGTCGACCTGCGGCACGTCCAGGCTCAGGCTGAGTTCGCGGATGGCCGACTGGGCCGGGTCGTCGGCCAGCGCAGCCTGCGTGTCGAAGGCCAGGCCGAGGATCGGCGGCAGGCCGGCTTCGCTGGCCGGCAGCACCATGCGCCCCGGGATGATGCCCGCTACGAAGCCCAGCCGCGCGGCGTTCTGCTGCACGTAGCCCGGGCTCCAGGCCGCATGCAGCGCACGCAGGACGAAGCCCAGCTGCGCATCGTGTGCGCTGGCGAACTGGTCGAGCTCGCGGGCCCGCGCCACCTCGTCGAGCATCTCGGGAAACTCCGGGGCTCCGTTGACTGCATCGGCAAAGGCCTGGGCCTTGACCACGAACTCGGAGTACTCGATCTCGTTGAGCGCGCCCGTGCGGTTGGCCAGCTGCACGCCGACCTGGAAGGCGCTGTAGCGCTGGCCGGCCACGGGCGGCTCCCATTGCCCGGTGTGTTCGTTCAGGCCTTCGATGGCCACCGGCTTGCTGCCCGCACGGCGCGTGGGCGGCATCGCGGCGAGAGCGGCATCGCCCGAGGCCAGGCCATCCAGCGAGATCGGCGCGATCACGTCGATCAGCGGATCGAGTCCGCCCCGGCGCTCGACCGGGGGCACGGCGGCGCTGCTGGGCGCGGGAAGATCGGGGTCGAACAGCGGCTCGTGCCGGTCGGAGCCCTGCACCTTGTTCGGATCGTCGTTCAGCACCGGCTCTACGCCGTCGCCGCCCGCGGCCAGCGCACGCTCGGCTTCATCGAGCGCGACGTCGACCGCATCGGGTTGCCGCGGCGCATTGCGGCGCGACATCATGGCCTCGTAGCCGATGACGGCCGCGAGAACGAGGCCGCCGAAGATTGCCAGGGCGAGTGTGAGATTGCTCATGGATCGTTGCCGCCCCGCTTATGCGGCTTCGACCATGGACACAGCCGACTCCATGTCGACCGCCACGATGCGCGAGACGCCCTGCTCCTGCATCGTCACGCCGATCAGCTGCTCGGCCATTTCCATGGCGATCTTGTTGTGGCTGATGAAGAGGAACTGGGTTTCGCGGCTCATGGCGGAGACGAGTTTGGCATAGCGCTCGGTGTTGGCGTCGTCCAGCGGCGCGTCCACTTCGTCGAGCAAACAGAAAGGCGCCGGGTTCAGCTGGAAGATGGCGAACACGAGCGCGATGGCCGTGAGCGCCTTCTCGCCGCCCGATAGCAGGTGGATGGTCTGGTTCTTCTTTCCGGGAGGCTGCGCCATCACCTGCACGCCGGAGTCGAGAATTTCGTCGCCGGTCATCATGAGCTTGGCGTTGCCGCCGCCGAAGAGCTCCGGGAACATGCGGCTGAAGTGCTCGTTGACGATCTTGAAGGTGCCGCCAAGCAGGTCGCGCGTCTCGGCGTCGATCTTGCGGATGGCGTCTTCCAGCGTGCCGATGGCTTCGTTCAGGTCGGCCGACTGCGCGTCGAGGAAGGTCTTGCGCTCGCTGGCAATGGCGAGTTCGTCCAGGGCTGCCAGGTTCACCGCGCCGAGCGCCGCCACCTCGCGGTTGAGGCGGTCGATCTCGCCTTGCAGGCCGGTGAGCCGCACCTTGTCGGTCTCGATCGACTTCTCGATCGCCTCGAGGTCGGCGCCGGCGTCGTCCAGCAGCTGCTGGTACTGCTCGACGCCCAGGCGCGCTGCCTGCTCCTTGAGCTGGAACTCGGTGATGCGCTGGCGCAGCGGGTCGAGCTCGCGCTCGAGCTGCAGGCGTCGCTCGTCGCTCGCGCGCAGCTTGAGCGTGAGGTCGTCGTACTGGCTGCGCGCCGCGCCCAGCGCAGTCTCGCGTTCGAGCTTGAGCGCTAGCGCATCCTGCAGGCCGGCCTGCGCGGCCGCATCGGACAGGCGGCCCAGTTCCGCGCGGGCGCGCTCGTCCTCGTCGGTCAGCGCCACGGTCTGCTGCGCGGCGGTCTCGATGGAGCGGTTGAGTTCGGCGCGGCGGGCTTCGAGCGTGCGCTGCGAGAAAGTGGCTTCCTGCGCCTGGCGTTCGAGACTGCGGTGCTGCTCGCGGCTTGCGGCCAGCGCACGGTTGGCCTCGATCACGCGTTCGTCGAGCTCGGCGTGGCGCTCCTGGGCATCGGCCAGCTGCATGTCGAGTTCCTCGAAGCGGCCCTCGGCGGCGATGCGCCGTTCCTGCAGTTCCTCGAGTTGTGCGTCGACTTCGCCGATGTCGGCGGCCAGCTGCTGGCTGCGGGCACGGGTCTGCTCGGCCAGCTGCGTCATGCGCAGCGTCTCGACCTGCAGTTCGTGCGCGCGCGACTGGGTTTCGGCCGCTTCGCGCCGGGCGGTGACGAGGCGCGAGGCAGCATCGGCATAGGCGGCTTCGGCACGGACCAGCGCGGTGCGCGCTTCCTCGGTGATGAGCGTCTGGGCGCGCAGCTGGCGCTCCAGGTTTTCCATTTCCTGCTGGCGCGCCAGCAGGCCAGCCTGCTCGGAATCGGGTGCGTAGAAGTTGACGCTGTGCGCTGAGACGGCATGGCCGCTCTGCACGTAGATGACCTCGCCCGGCTGCAGCGAGCCACGCTGGGCCAGCGCCTCCTCGAAGCTCGCGGCGGTGTAGCAGCCGTGCAGCCAGTCGCTCAGCAGCGCCTGCTGACCGGCATCGTTCAGGCGCAGCAGGCTCGACAGGCGCGGCAGCGTTGCCGAACCCTCGGGCACGCCTGCGGCCGGCGGGCTGTAGAAGGCCAGCTTGGCAGGCGGCGCATCGTTGCCGAAGGCGCGGACCATCTCCAGCCGGCTGACCTCGAGCGCGCCCAGGCGCTCGCGCAGCGCGGCCTCGAGCGCGTTCTCCCAGCCCTGCTCGATGTGGATGCGGCTCCACAGGCCCTGCAGGCCTTCGAGGCCGTGCTTGGCGAGCCAGGGGGCCAGCTTGCCGTCGGTCTTGACCTTTTCCTGCAGGGCGCGCAGCGCCTCCAGGCGGGCCGAGAACTCGGCATGGCGGGCGCCCTCGGTGTTGACGGCCTGCTGCTTCGTGCGGCGGTCGTCGTCGAGCTGCGGCACGGCTTCGAGCAGTTCCTGCAGGCGCGCATCGGATTCGCTCGCCGCCTCCTGCGCCATGGCGTACTGCTCCTGCATGTCGAGCAGGCGCGCTTCGTCGGGCGCGGCCAGGGCGTTCTGGTCCGCGCGCAGGCGTTCGCTGCGCTGCATCAGCTGGCGGCTCTGCTCCTCGATGTTGCGCTGGTCGGCGGCCAGCACCTGGATCTGCTGCTGCACCTGCGACACGGTCGTGCGCTGGGTGTTGGCCTCGTCCTGTGCGCGCTGCACGGCCTCTTCGAGCTCGGGCATGCGCGCGTCGTGCTCCTCGAGCTGGGCGGCCAGCATGATGGCCTGCTCCTCGGCATCGACGCCGGCGCCGGCCAGGGTCTCGATCTCGGCTTCGGCCTCCTCGCGGCGGCGGCCCCACTGGCCCATCTGTTCGCGCAGCTGGACGAGGCGCTGCTCGACGCGCTGGCGGCCCTCGACCACGAAGCGGATCTCGCCCTCGAGCCGGCCCACTTCGGCGCTGGCCTCGTAGAGCTTGCCCTGTGCCTGGTTGACCAGGTCACCGGCACCGTAGTGGGCCTGCCGCACGGTCTCGAGCTCGGCCTCGACGTGGCGCAGGTCGGCCATACGCGATTCGAGGTCGTTGATGGCGCGCTCCGAATCGGCCTTGATCTTCGCCTGGTCGGCATTGCTCTCGCTGCGCTTAAGGAACCACAGCTGGTGCTGCTTCTTCGTGGCGTCGCCCTGCAGCGCGTTGTAGCGCGCGGCCACCTCGGCCTGTTTCTCGAGCTTCTCGAGGTTGGCGTTGAGTTCGCGAAGGATGTCCTCGACGCGCGTGAGGTTCTCGCGCGTGTCGCCCAGGCGGTTCTCGGTCTCGCGGCGGCGCTCCTTGTACTTGGAGACGCCAGCGGCTTCTTCGAGGAAGAGGCGCAGCTCCTCGGGCTTGGATTCGATGATCCGGCTGATCGTGCCCTGGCCGATGATGGCGTAGGCGCGGGGGCCGAGGCCGGTGCCCAGGAACACGTCCTGGACGTCACGGCGGCGCACCGGCTGGTTGTTGATGTAGTAGCTGCTGGTGCCGTCGCGGGTGAGCACGCGCCGCACCGCGATTTCGCCGAACTGGTTCCATTGGCCGCCGGCACGGTGGTCGGCGTTGTCGAACACCAGTTCCACGCTCGAACGGCTGGCCTGCTTTCGGGTGGTCGTGCCGTTGAAGATCACGTCCTGCATCGACTCGCCGCGAAGCTCCGAGGCGCGCGATTCGCCGAGCACCCAGCGCACCGCATCCATGATGTTCGACTTGCCGCAACCGTTGGGCCCGACAACGCCCACCAGTTGGCCCGGCAGCATGAAGTTGGTGGGTTCGGCGAACGACTTGAAGCCCGATAGCTTGATGGAATTAAGACGCACGACTTGTCGGCCCGCCTTGGCAGTAGCGCCAAGGTATTGATTTGTAAGGAAAATTGCACGGGCCCGCAGCTTGCAGCAGGCCGCCGCCCCAGCCTTGGATGATAACGTCAGGGCATGCACGATTCCCCGGTTTCACCCCTTGCCGCGCGCCGGGCCCGCCGCACGGCGCGCAGGGCAGGCTCGCTCGCCGTCCTGCTCGCCTCCCTGCTCGGCATTGCAGGCTGTTCGTCGGTGCGCGACACCCAGCGCGCCGAACCCTACAGCAACCAGGAGTGGCTGCAGTCCGGCGCCAACCGCATCGCCAACCTTTCGCTGCGCGACAACCTGCAGTCGATACGCCGGGTGCAGAGCACGCTCTACAAGCGCAACCCGCGCGAATGGCGAAAGTCGGCCGCCAGCATGGAGGAAGCCACCCAGCGCGCCTGGGACGCGGTGCTCAAGGGCCCGCCGCTGCCCGAGCTCAAGGGCGCCAGCGGCATCGACGCCATCCGCATGGCCTTCGACACCACCCCACAGGGCTACCAGGGCGATCGCGTGGCCGCGCTGGTCTACGGCTGGGCCACCATGCTCAAGCAGGCCAACGGCGACACCTGGGACCAGACCATGCTCGACGGCATCAACGCCGAGAACAGCTTCCGGGCCGCGCGCAACTTCGAGATCTCGCTGTGGCTCATCTCCTCCAAGACCGGCCCCGACGGCCAGCCCCTGCTGCTGGCCACCGAGATCAGCGACCGCGGCCGCAACCTTGTGGCCGATCGCGAACTCTCCAAGGTGGTGGCGCGCCTCGACCTGCTGGCCGCGCAGGCCGACGAGAAATACCGTCGGGCGGCGCTCGACTTCGGCCAGAACTGGGTGATGGGGGTGGTCATGCCCCTGTTCACGCTCGTGCCCAAGTGAGCCCACCGGGCGCGCCTCTTGCTGCAAGCCGTTACGCGATCGCAACTGGCGACGAATCGAAGGAGAAAGCCGGCCCCTAGAATGGCCCGGCCCTCCCCTCCTCAACCCATTCGAGGCAGCAGCAATTCATGAGCTCCATCAATTTCATCGGCGGCGAAAAAGGCGGCGTAGGCAAGTCGGTCACCGCTCGGGTGCTGGCCCAGTACTTCATCGATCACAGCCGGCCCTTCACCGGCTTCGACACCGACCGCTCGCACAGCTCCTTCACCCGCTTCTACGAAGGCTTCGCCTCTCCGGTGGTGGTCGACAGCTTCGAGGGCCTCGACACCGTGGTCAACGGCTTCGAGACGAACCCGCAGCAGAGCGTGATCGTCGACCTCGCGGCACAGACGCTGGCGCCGCTGGCACGCTGGATCAAGGAATCCGACCTCTTCGACGTGTTCGCCGAGATCGGCGTCACCGTCAACTTCTGGCATGTGCTGGACGACGGCAAGGACTCGACCGACCTGCTCGGCACGCTGATCGACACCTTCGGCAACCGTCCCAACTACATCGTGGTGCAGAACTACGGACGCGGCAGCGACTTCGGCATGCTGCTCGCATCGCAGTCGCTGTCGAAGGCCACGGCCAACGGCGCCCGCGTGATCGCCCTTCCCCGCCTGCACGACGCGAGCATGCGCAAGATCGACGCGCAGAACACCAGCTTCTGGAAAGCCGTGAACGACCGCGAGGGACCGCATGCGCTGGGCCTGCTGGAGCGCCAGCGCGTCAAGTCGTGGCTCGCGACGGCCTACGCAGCCTTCGACACCTTGCCTCTGTAAGTGCCTCGCCGGGCCTTCAGATCATCCCGCCGTTGATCGAGATCACCTGCCCCGTGATGTAGCCGGCCTCCTCGCTCGCGAGGAACGAGGCCAGCGCCGCCACTTCCTGCGGCGTTCCGGCGCGCTTGACCGGCACCATCTGGTTGATGGCGGCGGGGTCGAAAACCGCATCCGCCATCGGCGACGCGATGATCCCCGGTGCGATGGCGTTCACGGTCACGCCGCGCGAGGCCACTTCGAGCGACAGCGCCTTGGTCGCGCTGTTGAGAGCGCCCTTGGCGGCCGCGTAGTTGACCTGACCCCGGTTGCCGGCAATGGCGGCCACCGACGAGATGTTCAGGATTCGGCCCCAGCGCGTGCGCATCATCGGCAGCAGCAGCGGCTGCGTGACGCGGAAGAAGCCGTTGAGCGACACGTCGATCACCTTGTGCCACTGTTCGGCGCGCATGCCGGGCAGCACGGCGTCGTCGTGCACACCCGCGTTGTTGACCAGGATCTGCACCGCCCCTCCTTCGAGGATGCGAGCGCATGCGGCAGCGCAAGCCTCGTCGCTGCTCAGGTCGAACACATGGCATTCGGCCTTGCCGCCCGCGGCCGTGATCGTTGCCGCCAGCTGCTCGACCGCCTCGGGCCGCGAGTTGGCATGCAGCAGCACGGTGGCGCCGTCGCGCGCCAGGCGCTGTGCCATGGCTGCGCCGAGCGCGCCGCTGGCGCCGGTGATCAGGGCGCGTTTTCCTTCGAGACTCATGGCGACGACGTGCTTTCTTTCTTATGCTGCCGCGGCGAGCGGCGTATTCAGGACCACCACGGCGCGGCCTTCGGCCAGCATGCGGCCGTCCTCGGCCTGCACCGTGAATTCATAGAGGATCTGCCGGTCGTCGCCCGAGAGGCGCCGGGCCGCGATCTGCAGGGCGCCGGCCACGTCGTCCAGCCGCGCCACCGCAAGCTTCACGTTGCGCGCACTCGCGAGAAAGCCGGCCGACGGCGCGCTGCCCTCTTCCGCCAGCAGGCCGCCGTGCAGGGCCATCGCCTGCGCTGCGTATTCGATCGCGTTCGGCGCCAGCAGGCCGCTTTCGGTGCGAAGCGGGTTGTCGGCCTGCGAATGAGTGGTGGTGGTGCAACGGATCGATTCGGCGTCCCAGCCTTCGAGCCGCTCCAGCAGGCACATGCTGCCGCCGTGCGGAATGCGCAGGGCGATGCCCGCGCGATCGAGCGTCTGCGGCGCGGTCAAGCAGCCGGCTCCAGGTCGGCCACCAGCAGAACATTGGCGAAGGGAGTGCCCTCGCTCATCGGAATGCTCTGCACGCGGAAGCCCAGGCGGTCGAGCACCGCCGTCCACTCGGCCAGAGGACGGCCCCAGGTCGGCGAGACCTTGTGGCCGCGGATGCGGGTGACGGTGCGGTCCACCCACTGGCTGATGGCGAAGCCGCGGCGGCTGGAGGCGTCGCCCACGCGCAGCAGCAGCCGCGCGTGCGGGTTGCCGCCGCGGCGCAGCGCATCGCGCACGCGCAGCAGCACACCTTCCTGCGCCTCGAGGTTCACGTAGTGCAGCACGTCGAGGATCACGACGAGATCGCAGTCGGGCAGATCGGCCCTGCACATGTCGGCACAGACCAGCCGGGGTGCCGGCTCCAGGTGGCCGATGGAAGCCTCGGCGCGCGCCACGTCCTTGGGCATGAGCTCGATGCCGGTGTAGTCGGCGCCGTGCGGCGTGGCCGCCCACGACGACGGCCAGCGGCCCTGCTTCTGCATCGCACTCATCGAGGCCAGCAGGCTCGCGAACAGGCCTTGTCCGCAGCCGATGTCGACCACGCGCTGGTGCTGCTCGCCGAACAGACGACGCTCGAGCAGCCCGCGGAACACCGGGTCGCGCCCGAGCTTGCCGCGCGCGAAATGCCAGGCGAAGTTGCCGCCCTTCTTGTACGGGACGGTGGCGGCCTCGTGCAGTTCGCGCCAGGCGGCCTCGGTGGAAAGTGAAGGCGACATCGCCGCGTTCATGGCTTCAGCCCTTCCGGCAGGGTCACGGAGCGCAGTCCATCGGCGCGCAGGCGTTCGAGCAACAAGGGCAATACCTCCAGCAAAACAGGTTGTCCCGCAGCGGTGCGCGCGGCGTTGCCGTCGTGCAGCAACAGGATGTCGCGCGCCTGCAGGTTTCGGCTCAGGCGCGCCATCACCTTGGCGGCGTCGCCCTCGCGGGTGTCGAAGCCGCGCCGCGTCCAGCTCACGAGCGAAAGGCCCAGGCGGTGCAGCACGGGTTCGAGGAAAGGGTTGCGCAGGCCGGCCGGCGCGCGGAAGCAGGTCGGGCGTTGGCCGGTCACGTCGGCGAGGATGTCCTGCGCCCGCGCGATCTCGGCCGCGAAACCGCGCGGCCCGAGGAACGAGAAGTTGTGCCGGTGCCGCGCCGTGTGGTTCTGGATGCTGTGGCCGCGCGCGACGATCTCCCGGGCCAGCGCGGGCTGCGCGAGCACCCGCTCGGCGATGCAGAAGAAGGTGGCGCGCTGGCCATGCGCGTCGAGCAGGTCGAGCACGCGCGGCGTGACTTCGGGCTCGGGGCCGTCGTCGATGGTGATGGCGACTTCGCGCCGCGCCGCCGCCGCCTCTGGCAGCCGGGTGACGTTGGGCCCCAGCAGGCTGCTGCGCGGCGTGAGTCCGGCGCCGGTGATCAGCGCGTGGTTCAGCACGATCGCGCCGACGGCCCAGGGCAAGGCGCCCGGCACCAGCACGCCCGCGCCGATGGCGGCCGCATGCCATGCCGCGCTGGCACGGATGGCCGGCGGCCAGGGCCAGGATTCGTTGGTGGACGCGGAAGCGGAAGACATGGAACCGGATTTTCCCCCGATCAGCCGCGCCCGGGCCGCGATGGCCCCACGCTGCGCGCGAACGCCGCCGACAGCAGCAGCGCCAGCAGCGCACCCGGCGCGACCACGCGGCCGATCGACGACAGCGCCGGAATGTCCGAGATCGCGATCAGCCCGAAGGACACCACCGTCGTCAGGTTGGCCAGCATCAGCGAGGCCAGCGTGTCCTCGTCGGCCGTGCCGGTGGTGCGCAACTGGTCGAAGAAGAGCGCGTAGTTCGAGCCCACCGCCACGATCAGCAGCAGGCCGACCAGGTGAAGGATGCCGAGCGCCGCCTGCAGCACGGCCATGCCGCCCAGCGTGAGCACCACCGCGAAGAGCAGCGGCTGGCAAACAGCCAGCAGCCGGCGCCACGAGCGCAGGTAGATGCCCAGCAGCACCACCACCGCCAGTGCGCCGAGCAGCACCTGCACGAAGGCCTCGTGCAGGTAGCGCTGGTACAGGCTCGCGAGCTCTCGCCCGACGTCGACCACCTGCACCTCGGGCAGGCCCGACAGCGCGGCCTCGAGCCGGGCCTGGTCGAACTTCGCACCGGGGTGCAGCACCAGCAGCGTGCCCCAGCCGCCGCCGGGGCGCTGGTACATCAGCGTATTCAGGACCGCGCCCAGCGGCCCGTCGGCCAGCTCGGCGCGCTGTATCGGCGACAGCTTGCGCGCGGCCTCCACGTCGGCCACGAAGGGCTCCAGTCGCGACGCCGGCAGCGGCAGCCCCTTCGTGGCCTCCGCGAGGTTGGAGCGCAGGGTCTGCGCGTCCGGCAGGCCGGCAAGGCGTGCCGACTGGACCTCCAGGCTCGGCAGCACGCGGGTGACGGTCTCGTAGCCGACCAGATCGCCGCTGTCGACCAGCGCGTCGAGCTTCGCGGCGGCCGCCTCGGTGTGGCGCAGCGCGGCCTGCTCGTCGTCGCCGAAGGCCACCACCAGCACGCCGCCGTCGCTCGCGCCGATGTCGTTGCGCAGCATCTCGTCGAGCTGCTGGGAGGCCTTGGGAACCGGGCTCATGGCGCCGAGATCGGCGCGCCACAGGTGGCCGCCCTGCCACAGCACCAGCGCCAGCGCGGCCACGCCGAGCGCAGCCAGCGGCCAGCGCAGGCGCGGCAGGCCGCGCACCAGCGCCCCGGCAAGCTGCGCCATGTAGCGGCGCATGCCCATGCCCGTGGCGCCATCGGGTGCCAGCACGGGCAGCACGTAGCGCGTGGCCAGCGCGGCCGAGACGAGGCCCGCGATGGAGAAAACGCCCAGCTGCGCCAGCCCCGGAAAGCCGGAGAACACGAGCGCCGCGAAGCCGCACACCGAGGTCAGAAGCCCCAGCCGCACGGTCGGCCAGTTCTGGTCGAGCCAGCGACGCCAGCCGGTACCGGGAACCGCGCCCGCGCCGACCTGGCGCGCCTGGATCAGGTAATAGATGGCGTAGTCGACCGTCTCCCCGATCAGCGTGCTGCCGAAGCCCAGCGTCAGCCCGTGCACCGAGCCGAACACCAGGCTTACGCTCGCGGTGCCGATCACCACGCCGGTCGCCACCGGCAGGAAGGCGATGACCAGCGCGCGCGGCGACGCGAAGGCCAGCAGCAGCAGCCCGCCCATCACGATGCCGCCCACCACCGCGAGGTGGATGGCTTCGGTCTTGATCTTGTCGCGGCTCATCACCGAGAACACCGGCGGACCGCTCAGCAGGAGCTTCGGGGCCTCGGCGCCCATGGCACGCGTCGCGGCCTCATAGGCGGAATGCACACGGGCGATGGCCACGGCCTGAGCGTCGAGGTCGCTGCCGGCGGCGCGCGTGGTGGCGATCATCAGTGCGCGCGGCGCGGTGCGCGACATCCACACCCCGTCCTCGCTGCGCGGCGAACTTGCGGGCACCAGTTCCATGGCGATGCGCTGCGTCTCGCCGGTCGGGTCGCGGTCGAGCAGCGGCTTGATCGCGTTGCCGGCCGGCGTACCGAGCATCGACAAGGTCTCGGTGATGGCGTCGCGCAGGCCCTCGGGAGTGAAGTGCCCCGGATTCACACCGGGCGAAAGCTGATACCGGTGGTCGAATACCCAGGTTCCGGTGTCGCTCCAGTCGCTGACGTCACCGTTCTGGACCAGCTCGAAGAGCTTGCTCTCGCGCATCTCCTTCGCGACCGCGCGGGACACCGAAGCCCGCTGCGCCGCGCTGCCGCCCTCGAAACCCATCATCAGCGTGCGCGAGGCGACACCGCTTTGCAGCTGCTCGATCAGCACGCGCTGGCGCATGTCGGGGCTCTTGGGAAGGAAGGCCGAAAGATCGGCGCCGATCTGCGTGCGCGCGATCACCACCACGCCGCACAGCAGCACCAACAGCCATGCCAGCAGCACGGCCGCCCTCCGCCCCCTGCCCGGCGGTCCGCCCGCCTGCTGCAGCTGCCCCGGCTGCGTCACGGCGCGGTGCGTCCGGGCGCGCCGGCTGGCGCGGATGCGGGCCCTGGGGCGGCGGCGCCCGGCGTGATGTTCATGACCGAGCGGTCGCCGCCGACGAATTCCATTTCGAGGCCCAGCACGTCGCTCGCACGGCCGCTGATGCGCATGCTGCGCACCTGCGCGGCGAGGCGGCTGTCCAGCGGCGTGAGGTCGAGCGTCCACTTGGCGGCCGAGCCGGACACGGTGCTGCGGAAGTAGCGCTGCAGCGTGGCGCCGTCACCCGTCAGCGTACCGCGCATGGCTTCGACCAGGCCGAGCAGCTCGGGCATGCTGTCGAGCGCCAGCGTCCGGTTGCGCCCGCCGCGCGAGAGCGTGAGCGTGTTGCCTTCGACCGCCATGGTCTCGACGCGCGGCGACAAGGTGCGGCGCACCAGCTTGTCGGGCGCGTCGAAGCTCAGCGTGCCGCTGGCATCGAGCGGGCCTTCGAGGCCGTGCACGAAGCGCTGTTCCGTGAAGCGGGCCTCGCCGCTTTTCTGCCGGGCCAGCAGCGTCATCAGCTCGGGCAGGTCGAATGCCGCCCATGCAGGCACGGCGCAGAAGGCCAGCGCGAGCACCATTGCCCTGCAAAGCCGGTCAAGCCGCATCTTCGAGCCAGAAATCATGGAAATTGAACCAGTTGTAGGGGTACGCACGGCACATAGCCTCCAGGCGCGCGACGTAGGCCTCGACAGCCGCGCGGATGCGCTGCTCGCGCTCCGCGGGGCTGGACGACCGCTCGCCGAAGTCGGCCAGCGGATCGAACCGGACGTCGTAGCGCGCGCCTCCGCCGTAGAGACCCGCCATGAAGAACACCTTGCGGCGCAGCAGTGCTGCAAGGCGGAAGGGACCGTCGTTGAAGACGGCGGGCTGCCCGAGGAACGGCAGCACGATATTGTTGCCGCGCTGGTGCGCGGGCTGGTCCTCGCCGCCGGGCAGCGTGCGGTCGGCCAGCATGCCGCCCATGCCGCCGCCGTCGAGCCAGTCGCGAAGCTCCAGCATCGAATGCGGCCGGCCCAGGGCGATGACGTGCGGGCGCAGCTCAGGCACCGCGATGGCGTTGAGGATGCCGGTGATGCGCCGCGCGTTGTCGGGATACATCAGCATCGCCAGGCGCAAATGGCGCTGGTGCGTCTGCTGCTTGCAGGCGCCCAGCGCCTCGAAGCTGCCGACATGGGCGCCGAGCAGGAAGGCACCGCGGCCGTTGGCCAGCTCGACGTCGAGCGGCTCGTTGCCGGAGATCTTCACGTCGAAGAGATCCATGCGCCCGCGCAGGAAGTAGACGCGGTCGAGCACCGTCGACGCGAAAGCGTGCAGCAGGCGGAAGCCGTCGAGCCACCCGGCCTTGGGCCCGATGGCACGGAACAGATAGCGCTTGATGTGCCGGCGCGGCGCAGGCGCGAAGAGCAGGAAGTACAGGGCGATGGGCGGCAGCAGCAGCCGCGTGACGTGCCGCCCGAACACCAGCGCCATCATCACGATGAAGCGCAGCGCGAGCATGTTGCTGCGCTCGGGCGCGCGCGCCCAGTCGCCGCTCTCGCCGCGTTCCCCACGCTCGGCCCTGGCCTCCGCATGACCGTTGCGTGCCGCCTCGTCGACGGCGCGCGTCTCGACGTCGGTGTGTTTCATCGGCCGGACTCTGGCACGCCGGTCCAGCGGCCGGTGACAGCCACCACGCCGTCGCAGCGAACGTCGAATCGCACGCCGCGCGAGGCTCCGGTCTCGGGATTCAGCTCGATCGACAGCACGGCGCCGGGGCGCACGGGCGCGAGGAACTTGGCGGCCGCCAGCGTCGGATGCTCGCCCAGCCGCGCGACCAGCGCCGGCACGCGGCGGATGGCCTCCATCACCTCGGCCAGCACGAGCGCGCCCGGCAGCAGCGGCTGGCCCGGGAAGTGCCCGGCGAACACGGGGTGGTCGTCTGGCACCGCATGCGCCATCTGGACTGGCGTGTCGTCCTCGGCCAGCTGCGCCAGCGCGAATTCGCGCAGCGCCCGCACGGTGAGCTTGCCCGTGCCTTCGCGCGGGAAGGACTTCACCTGCACCACGCGGCGCGGCACGAAGACCGGCTCCAGCCGCTGGCGCAGCGCGGCGATGATCTGCCCCGCCGACAGCGTGGGCGCGACCACGAAGGCCACCGGCCGCACCACGCCGTCGGCCACCTCGTCGGGCAGCCAGAAGGCGCCGTCGTCCACGCCCGGAATGCTGTTGAGGTGGAAGTTCAGGTGCGCCAGCGAGCTGCGTCGGCCGGCCACATGGATCAGGTCGTTGGCACGGCCGAAAAGGCGGAAGCGGCGGTCGTCCAGCAGCTCGAGCACGTCGGCCATGGGCGTGGGCTCGGGCATGAAGTCGCCGCTGAAGACGAAGCGCTCGGGGCCGCCGTCGGCCGAGGGCTCGGCGTGCACGCGGATCTCGCCGAAGGTCTCCCAGATCTCGTTGTCGGTGGTGCGGCGCGTGGCGACCTGGCCCGACTCGGTGCTGCCGTAGATCTCGAGCAGCACACTGCCCATCGCCTGCTCGGCCTGTAGCGCGAGCTGCGGCGACAGCGGCGCGGTGGCCGACAGGATCAGGTCGACCGGCGGCAGCTCGATGCCCGAGAGCAGCAGCGTCTTGAGGTGGAAAGGCGTGGTCACCAGCGCGCGCGGACGCGGCACCGAGGCCAGCGTCTTCGCGACGTCGGCCGGGAAGAACGGCCGGCCGCTCTCGAAGATCGCGCCGCCCAGCATGGCCAGCAGCACCGAAGACTCCAGCCCGTAGCTGTGCTGCACAGGCACGGTGGCGACCAGCGTCAGTCCCTCCAGGCTCGGGCGTTCCAGCACCCGGCACAGGCGCTTGACCGCCACGGCCACGTCGCCCACCAGCGTGCGCCAGGTCTTCGCGTGCGGCTGGGGGACGCCGGTGGAGCCCGAGGTCAGCAGGCTGGCGGCGTGCATGCCCGCGTCGATGCGCGGCACGTCCACGGGGGCATCTCCCGCGGGACCGGCCAGTCCTTCGAGCAGCAGCCGCTCGATGCCCGGCGTCTGGATGTGCGAGGCGTCGGTGTGCGCGAAAAGCGGCGAACCGCGGGATTCGAGCAGCCGCGCGATGGTGTCGGGCCGCGCATCGGGCGGCAGCATGCTCGCGCGGCCGCGCACCAGCGCCGTACCGAGGCTCACCGCGAAGGCATAACGGTCGCCGCAGAGATTGACGGCGTCGCCCTCGGGCGGAAGCGTGGGAGCGAAGCGGGCCACGTCGGCCAGGAACTGGCGCGCGCTCACGGGAACGCCCGCGCGCCATGCGAGAGGGGCGTCGAGGTCGCGGTTCGCGAGCAGTGGCAGGAAGCGGGTGTCGTCTGTCGTCACGCGGGCGGGGCCTGTGTCATTGGCCGCCGGGGCTGGTGTCAACCGACGACGTGCCATAGAACGCGCGCACCGCGTCCACGAGGCGCGTGCGTTCGAATTCGGGATGCAGCCGGTAGCGCACCAGGTGTTCGCCCACGAAGAGGAGCGTCACCATGACGGGCGACAGCACGTTGGCGAACAGCGACCAGTCGGAGAACGGCCGCGTCAGGTAGATGACGATAGAGGCCGTCACCATCACCGCGAAGAAGCCGGTCCAAATGCGGGTGAGCTGCGTGGTGTAGGCCAGCATGTGGCCGCGCAGCGGATGCACGCGCTGCGCGAACTGCGTGATCAGGGGCAGGCCCTTGCCGCGCAGCGTGGAGCCGAACCAGCCGCACAGCGCGCCGTTGATGGCCACGTGCTGCATCACGTACAGCCGGTTGGGGTCGCCCGCCTCACCCAGGAAGACGAGCGCGAAGCCTGCGATGCCGACCGCCACCGCGATGGCGACGCCCCAGCGGCCGAACCAGCTGCCGGCCAGGCCTATCGCGGCGAGCCAGAGCGGGCCGAGCAGCACCACCACTGCCCACGGCTGAGTCGCGTGGAACAGCGTCATCCAGTGGGAGAGGCCGGCATATGCGACCCCGGCCACCAGCAGGAGCGCTATTCGCCATCGGGACATGGGATCAGGTGGCGACGCGGTGCTCGGCCACGTGAGCCGCGAGCGTGCGCAGCGACTGGAAGATCTGCTGGTTGCGTTCGTCGTCGGAACGCAGCTGGAAGCCGTAGCGGCGCGAGACTTCGAGCGCGACTTCCAGGATGTCGATCGAGTCGAGACCGAGACCTTCGCCGTACAGCGGTTCGGTCGGCACGATGTCCTCGGGAGCCACTTCGAGGTTGAGCGCGTTCACGAGCAGCACGGCCAGCTCTTTTTCGATCGGCGACTGTTCGGAGGCATCGCCGTTGGCGGGAATGGGGGGCTGGGCAGTCGATGACAAAAAAACCTCCTAAAACTTATTCCTGAACCACCGTGCGGGCCGTGGATTATAGGAGTGCCGTCCAGGGCCGGACGCGGAGCCTGCCGCGGCGCAGTACGTACTCTTTCTGCTTATTTCACCTTGTTGCACGGCATGTGCGGACCGCGGGGCGAATCGGCACCCGGACCAGGCCGTGCCGGAGGGGAGAACGAGCGCAGATTCACCCTAGACTACCCGCTTCGATACGACCCGGAGCGCCCCATGGCCGACCCCCTTCTGATCGCACGGCACGACACGATCGAGTGCAACCTCCTGCCCGGCCTGGCCAACCGCCACGGCCTCATCACCGGCGCCACCGGCACCGGCAAGACCGTCACGCTGCAGACCATCGCGCAGAAGCTCTCCTCGATCGGCGTGCCGGTGTTCATGGCCGACGTCAAGGGCGACCTGACCGGCATCAGCCAGAAGGGCAATATCGGCGACAAGCTGGCCGCCACCCTGAAGGAACGTGGCATCGATCTGCCCGAGCCCGCGGCCTGCCCCGTCACGCTGTGGGACGTCTTCGGCGAACAGGGCCATCCGGTGCGCGCCACCATCTCCGACATGGGCCCCCTGCTGCTGGGCCGCATGCTCGACGTGAACGAAACCCAGGCCGGCGTGCTGAACCTGGTGTTCAAGATCGCCGACGACAACGGCCTGCTGCTGCTCGATCTGAAGGACCTGCGCGCGATGCTGCAGTACGTGGGCGAGAACTCCAGCCAGTTCACCACGCAGTACGGGAACATCAGCGCCGCCAGCGTGGGTGCGATCCAGCGTGGACTGCTGCAGATCGAGACCCAAGGTGGCGACAAGTTCTTCGGCGAGCCCATGCTCAACATCGCCGACTTCATGCAGACCGTGGGCGGCAAGGGCGTGGTGAACGTGCTCGCGGCCGACAAGCTCATGAACTCGCCGCGCCTGTACGCCACCTTCCTGCTGTGGATGCTGTCGGAGCTCTTCGAGCAGCTGCCCGAAGTCGGCGACCCCGAGCAACCCAAGCTGGCCTTCTTCTTCGACGAGGCCCACCTGCTGTTCAACGAGGCGCCCAAGGCGCTGGTGGAGCGCATCGAGCTGGTCGTGCGGCTGGTGCGCTCCAAGGGCGTCGGCGTGTACTTCGTCACCCAGAACCCGCTGGATATTCCCGACACGGTGCTGGCCCAGCTCGGCAACCGCGTGCAGCACGCGCTGCGGGCCTTCACCCCGCGCGACCAGAAGGCCGTGAAGGCGGCCGCCAGCACCATGCGCCAGAAGCCCGGGCTGGACATCGAGACCGCCATCACCGAACTCGCGGTCGGCGAGGCGCTGGTGAGCCTGCTCGACGAGAAGGGCCGCCCGAGCGTGACCGAGCGCGTGTTCGTGCTGCCGCCGGCCAGCCAGCTCCGCCCGATCACGCCAGAGCAGCGCAAGGCGCTGATCGCCGGCTCGCTGGTCGCCGGCGTCTACGAGAAGTCGGTCGACCGCGAATCGGCCTACGAGAAGCTCAAGGGCCGCGCCGAAAGCGCGCCCGGCGCACCTGCCCCCGCTGCACCGGGCTCCGCCAAGGGCACGGAGGAATCGTCGGGCTCCGGCATGGGCAGCATGCTCAACGACATGCTCTTCGGCACCACCGGTCCGCGCGGCGCCAAGCACGATGGCCTGGTGCAGACCATGGCCAAGTCGGCGGTGCGGACCATGGGCACCTCGGTGGGCAAGGAGATCCTGCGCGGCGTGCTCGGCGGGATCTTCGGCGGCAAGAAGCGCTGAAGCTCCAGGGGCCTCGCCTGCCTACCTACCAGCGCAGCAACCGAGGCCCGAGCAGCGCCCCGGCCAGCACCGGCACCGCGATCCCGCTCACGTACCAGACGGCGAGGAAGGGAGCGGTCAGCTCCATGCAGTGCAGCGCATAGACCGAGGCCCCCACGCCGCCGGCCAGCGCACCGGCCGCCGCGCCCGCCAGCGCGGGCCGCGTGGGCGCCATGCCCTTGAGCGCGACGAGCGCAGCCGCGAACACCGGGAGCGCCATCAGCCCGATGCTCACCGCGCAGATGCGCCACGACTGCCCCATCAGCGCGGGCATGCGCGCCTCGCCCGGCATCGTGAACCAGGCGATCGCCGCCAGCATCCAGACTCCGAGCACCGGCAGCACGGCGCCCATCCACACATTCCGGGGCTTCACGCCCGGCCGCGCCAGCCGTTCCGCCGCCACGAAGCCGGCCGCGGCGATGCACAGCGGAAACAGCACCTTGACCCAGAACATCGGCCAGAACATGGCCTGCACGATGTCGTGCCGCACGCCGTAACCGGTGAACAGGATCACGAACGAGAACGGCAGCCCCACCAGCAACGCCAGCCACATGCGCGAGCTGGCGCGACGCCGGCGAAGCGGCACGGCCACGTCGCCGGTGGCCAGCATCGAGACCAGGTCGTCGGTCTTCATGCCGCGGCTCCCCAGCCGTTGCCGAAGCGGGCGGCCAGCGCCTTCAGCCCGCGGTGGATGCCGACCTTCACGGCCGACTCCGACATGCCGGTCAGGCTCGCGGTCTCGGCCACCGAGCGGCCCTCGATCTTGACGTGCACGATGGGCAGGCGCTGCCGCTCGGGCAGCGTCTCGAGCAGGCCGCCCAGGTCGCGCTTCGCGTCGCTGGCCTCCTCGGCGGATTCGGCGAAAACGGCGAGCTCGTCGTCCAGCGGTTCATGCAGGTCTTCACGGGCCGACTTGGCGCGCAGCAGGTCGATCATCTTGTAGCGCGCGATGGCATGCACCCAGGCCGTCAGCGGCTGGTCGCTCTGGTAGGTGTGGCGCTGGTTGTGCATGGCGAGCAGGCATTCCTGGACGAGGTCTTCCACTTCATCGGGCCAGCCGAAAAGGCGCTTGCCCAGAAAGGCGCGCAGGTGCGCGGCGAGCTGCTGCAGGAAGTCGCGGTAGGCCTTCGCGTCGCCGTCGAGGCCGCGGAGGAACAGGCCGCGCAGCGCCGCTTCCACGTCGCCGGGATTCTTCCTGCTGCCTACAGTGTTTCGTTCCATCGGGCTGGCTGGTTACAGCCTTGTCGAAAAAGTTCCGACGCATTGTGCCGGGCCCGAGGGCGCCGGCATGGCTTCAGGGCTGCTTCAGGCACTGCTGGATGATCGGGCCGGTCCGCGTCCTGATCTTCTCCAGGTCCTGCAGGTCGGCCACGGGGGTGTCCTTCATGAGGCCGTCGGCCGCGCAGGTGCACAGCTTCTTCAGCTCTTCCTGCGACTTGTTCCCGTGCTCGCCCGCGCTCTTGACGCAGCTGCCGACGAAGCTCTCCCTGAAGCTGGTCCTGAAGGCGGAGTCGAAGCCCTCGGAGAAACCCTCCCTGGCCTTGTCGCAGGCGCTCAGGCCGAGCAGACCCAGGGCGAGAAATGCACAGGCAAGCACACGCATCGTTCTTTCCTCCATCGCGTCCGGTCCATCCGTCCGTTCCCACGCATTGTTCCCCATCGGCACGGCCATGCCCGCAGGACACCGGGTGCGCCCGTGGCGCGTTGCTTGCAAGCCGCACGCGTGATCGGTACATTGCATTTTTTGAGGGCCACCAATGTCTGCTGACAGCACAACGATCCCTTCCGCTCCCGGCGGTGCCACCGGCGCCGCACCCCTCCCCCCGCTCCATCCCTCGCCGTCGACCGGCCACATCCGGCTGACCTCGCACGCCGGCGGCTTCAGCGCCCTGCCCATCCGATGGGGCGCCGCCACCGCGGCCGAACGCGGACCGGTGGTCGGCACCACCACCAAGCGTGCCCACCGCAACGTGATCGGCACCCACAGCGGCTCCTACAGCGTCTACCGCGCGCTCGCGGTGGCGGCCGGCGCGCTCAAGCGCGAGCACAAGGCCGACCTCACCAACACCGCGCCCACCGACGCGATCGGGCCCTATCCTCAATGGAGCGAGCCGGGTCGCATCGTCTCGCTCGACCCGTGGGGCGCGCAAGTGGCGGAGGTGTTCGCCACCGAGATGGCGGCGGGCTACGACATCCGCCCGACCATCGCGATCACCAAGGCCCACGTGATCCTGCCCGAGGTGATCGAGGCGCTTCAGAAAGGCCGCCTCAAGGCCGACGGCAGGTTCCTCACCGCCGGCGGCGCCGCGATGGTGACCAAGGCCGCGATCGAACCCGTGTGGTACCTGCCCGAGGTGGCGCGCAGATTCGGCTGCTCCGAGACCGACCTGCGCCGCACGCTCTTCGAGGAAACCGGCGGCATGTACCCCGAGCTGGTCACGCGCTCCGACCTCGAAGTGTTCCTGCCGCCCATCGGCGGGCAGACGCTCTACATCTTCGGCAACCCGCGCGACCTGGCCAACCCCGAGGTCGAGCTCACCGCGCGCATCCACGACGAGTGCAACGGCTCGGACGTGTTCGGCTCCGACATCTGCACCTGCCGCCCCTATCTCACGCACGCCATCGAGGAATGCATCCAGGGCGCGCAGCGCGGCGGCGTCGGACTGATCGCCTATTCGCGCAAGGAAGGCCGCGCACTGGGCGAGGTGACCAAGTTCCTGGTCTACAACGCACGCAAGCGCCAGGTGGGCGGCGACACGGCCGACCAGTACTTCGCGCGCACCGAGTGCGTGGCCGGCGTGCAGGACATGCGTTTCCAGGAGCTAATGCCCGACGTATTCCATTGGCTCGGCATCAGGAAGATCCATCGGCTCGTGTCGATGAGCAACCTGAAATTCGACGCGATCACCAGCTCGGGCATCGAGATCGGCGAACGCGTGAACATCCCCGATGAATTGATCCCCGCGGACGCCCGCGTCGAGATGGACGCCAAGATGGCGGCCGGCTACTTCACGCCGGGCCCGGTGCCGGACGCGGAGGAACTGAAGAAGGCCAAGGGCCGAGGACTCAGCGAATGAACAGCAACACTCCCGTCAACCCCACCCGGAACGGCGACGACCCGAACCTGCCCGTTGACGGCTCGGGCAGCCTGCCGCCCGGCGGCGCGGGCGAAGTCGACCCCTCCATCGAATTCACCGCCGACACCGCACACCCGGCAGGCGCGGCCACGCTGCTGCGCACCACCGCGGCCATCCGCGAGCGCGCCAACGCCCTGCTCTCTCGCGCACGGCGCGGCGAGTCGCAGTGGTTTCGCATCGGCGGCGACGACGCGCTCGAAGACGCGGCGCGCACCGTGGCCGAGGTCACGCGCGAGCGCTACCCGTGGGACACCATCCCGTACCACAGCCGCTGGCGCCATTTCGAGGCCGGCGGCGTGAACCGGGTCGAGGAGCTCGACAAGCTGCTCGGCAAGGTCGACGCACGCCAGCGCGCCCGCGCCCACATCGACCTGGTGCTGGTGAGCGTGCTGCTCGACGCCGGCGCCGGAGCCGGCTGGCACTACACCGAATCGGCCACGGGCCAGCGCTTCACGCGCTCGGAGGGGCTGGGCGTGGGGAGCTTCCATGCGTTCACCAGCGGGCTTTTCTCGTCCAATCCCGACCGCCCCTGCCAGGTCGACGCGGCCGGCCTGCGCGGCCTGGTCGCCGACCGCCTCGGCGACGCCTTCCAGGTGAGCGAAGTCAATCCGCTGGTCGGCCTCGCCGGCCGCGCCACGCTGCTGCGCCGGCTCGGCGAGGCCATGAGCGAGCAGCCCGAGACCTTCGGCGACGACGGCCGGCCCGGCGGGCTGTTCGACGCGCTCGTCGGCCCGTACGGCCCGGCCGCGCCGCCCACCGCCGAGGTCACGGCGCACCAGATCCTGTCGTTGCTGCTGGAGACGCTCTCGCGCATCTGGCCGGCGGCCAACGCGGTCGACAGCATCGCCGCCGACGGAAGCGACAGCCCCGGCGGCATCGGCTCGGGCGACCCCGCGCTGGCGCTCGGCGACTGCTGGCGCCACAGCGCCGTGCGCGGCCCCGGCCTCACCAACGGCTGGATGCCCTTCCACAAGCTCTCGCAGTGGCTCACCTACTCGCTGCTCGAACCCTTCGAATGGGCCGGCGTGAAGGTGCGCCAGCTCGACGCGCTCACCGCACTGCCCGAATACCGCAACGGCGGCCTGCTGATCGACAGTGGCGTGATCGTGCCGAAGGACCCGGCCTTCCTCACCCGCCAGTGGAAGGTGAGCGACGAATTCATCGTCGAATGGCGCGCGCTCACGGTGGCGCTGCTCGACGAGATCGCGCCGCGCGTGCGCAAGGTGCTCGACCGCACCGAGGAGGAGCTTCCGCTGGCCTGCGTGCTCGAAGGCGGCACTTGGGCGGCGGGCCGCGCCCTGGCACAGCGCCTGCGCGACGGCGCTCCGCCTCTGCTGATCGAGAGCGACGGCACCGTCTTTTAGACTCCAGGGTTCCCCTGTCTTCCAGCAACGCCACAAAAAATTCCGATGAGCAGCAACGTCCACCTCCTCGACCACCCCCTCATCCAGCACAAGCTCACGCTGATGCGCCGCAAGGACGCCTCCACCAACAGCTTCCGCCGGCTCCTCAACGAAATCAGCATGCTGATGGCCTATGAGGTCACGCGTGACATGCCGATGCAGGACATCGAGGTGGAAACCCCGCTGGAGACCATGCAGGCCAAGGTCATCGACGGCAAGAAGCTGGTGCTGGTGTCCATCCTGCGGGCCGGCACCGGCATCCTGGACGGCATGCTCACCGTGGTGCCCGGCGCGCGCGTGGGCCACATCGGCCTGTACCGCGACCCCAAGACGCTGACGGCCGTCGAGTACTACTTCAAGATGCCCGGCGAGATGGAGAACCGCGACGTGATCGTGGTCGACCCGATGCTGGCCACCGGCAACTCGGCCGTCGCGGCGGTGGAGCGGCTGAAGGAACTCAACCCCAAGTCGATCAAGTTCGTCTGCCTGCTGACCTGCCCCGAGGGTGTCTCGACCATGCAGAAGGCGCACCCTGACGTGGCGATCTACACCGCGGCGATCGACCGGGAGCTCAACAGCCACGGGTACATCCTTCCGGGCCTGGGCGACGCGGGCGACCGGATCTTCGGGACGAAGTGAGGCTCGCCCCCCCAGGCTGCGCGCACTTCGTGTCGCTTCGCCCACCCCCCTACCGGGGGGCAACACCTGAGGCCCGGCAGAGCCGGTTCCTCGGCGTTTCTGGAATGAGGCACGGGCGGTTTTTGGGGCCGTGCCCTCGTCGGGCACGAGGATTGCAGCGCTAGTTCTTTCATCACCAATCGAATCGAGGAGAAGTACCGTGACCGCACGTCGTCAATTGATCATCCGTTCCGTCGCCATTGCCGCAGCGCTCGCTGCGGTGGGCGCCCCGGGCCTTGCGCTCGCTCAGGCCAAGCTGAAGGTGGCGGCGGTCTACACCGTGCCGTTCGAGCAGCAATGGGTGGGCCGCATCCACAAGGCACTCAAGGCGGCCGAGGCGCGCGGGGAGATCGAGTACAAGGCCACCGAGAACGTGAGCAACGCCGACTACGAGCGCGTGATGCGCGAGTACGCCACGGCAGGCAACCAGCTGATCCTGGGCGAGGTGTTCGGGGTGGAGGCGGCGGCGCGCAAGGTGGCGAAGGACTTTCCGAAGGTGGCCTTCCTGATGGGCTCCTCGCTCAAGCCCCAGGCGCCCAACTTCAGCGTGTTCGACAACTACATCCAGGAGCCCGCCTACCTCAGCGGCATGGTGGCCGGCGGCATGACGAAGAGCAACCGCATCGGCATGGTCGGCGGTTTTCCGATTCCCGAGGTCAACCGGCTGATGAACGCCTTCATGGCCGGCGCGAAGGAAACGAATCCGAAGGTGGAGTTCAGCGTGAGCTTCATCAACAGCTGGTTCGATCCGCCGAAGGCCAAGGAAGCGGCCTTCGCCATGATCGACAAGGGCGCCGACGTGATGTACGCGGAGCGCTTCGGCGTTTCCGATGCCGCCAAGGAAAAGGGCAAGCTCGCCATCGGCAACGTGATCGACACCCAGAGCCAGTACCCCGACACGGTGGTGGCCTCGGCCCTGTGGAACTTCGAGCCTGCGGCCGACCGCGCGATCAAGCTCGTGAAGGAAGGCAAGTTCGCCGCCGAGGACTACGGCATCTACGCGCAGATGAAGTACAAGGGCTCCGAGCTCGCGCCGCTGGGCACCTTCGAGAAGAAGGTCCCGGCCGACATCGTCGCGAAGGTGAAGGCCAAGCAGGCCGACATTCTCTCGGGCAAGTTCACCGTGAAGGTCGACGACTCCCAGCCCAAGTCGACGGCACGATGAAACACACCCCCAGGCCCCGCGCACCTCGTGCCGCCACGCCCACCCTCTTGCAGGGGGCAACACCTGCGGCCCGGCAGAGCCGGTTCCGCGGTGTTCCCCGAATGGCCGGGAATGTTCTTGCTGCCGCAGTAATCGGGCTCTCGCTGACCGGCTGCGTAGGTGTCTACAAGGGCGGCGCCGTCGCCATCAACAGCAGCACGCGGCTCGACGACACGCCGCGCATCGCGGTGCTGTCGGCCTTCGAGCCCGAGCTGAAGCTGCTGCTCACGCGGCTGCAGGGTCCGGTGAAGCACAGCGTCAATGGCGTGGAATTCACCACCGGCACGCTCGAAGGCAAGCCGGTCGTGCTGTTCCTCTCCGGCATCAGCATGACCAACGCGACGATGAACACGCAGCTGGCGCTCAACCGCTTCCGCGTGACCAACATCGTCTTCAGCGGCATCGCAGGCGGCGTGAACCCGTCGCTGCACGTGGGCGACGTCACCGTGCCGGCGCAGTGGGGCCAGTACCTCGAAGTGCTGATGGCGCGCGAGACCTCTCCCGGCAAGTACACCGCCCCGCCCTTCATCACCGACGCGACGCTGCCCAACTTCGGCATGATGTTCCCGCGCCCGGTCGAGGTGCGTTCGGCGGCGCGGCCGGAGATCCACCGCAAGTTCTGGTTCGAGGCCGACCCGAAGATGCTCGAGGTGGCCCGCAGCATCCGCAACGTCGATCTGGCCAACTGCAGCGCCGGCAAGTGCCTGCCGCGCAAGCCGCAGCTGGTGGTGGGCGGCAACGGCGTCTCGGGCCAGGCCTTCATGGACAACAAGGCCTACCGCGAATACACCTACAAGACCTTCCAGGCCAACGTGCTCGACATGGAGACCGCGGCCGTGGGCATGGTCGCCTACAGCAACGGCGTGCCCTTCATCGCCTTCCGCTCGCTCAGCGACCTCGCGGGCGGCGGCGACGGCGAGAACGAAATGGGCACCTTCATGGGCATCGCGGCGGACAACTCCGCCAAGGTCATGCTGGCCTTCCTGGCCGCCTGGAAGTGACGGCGGCGCCCGCCGGCTTCATCCGACTCGTTCTGCTTCCGGGCATGGACGGCACCGGCGAGCTCTTCGAGCCCCTGGCCCAGGCCATGGAACGGCGAGACGCCATCGACGTCGTGCGCTACCCCGGCACCGAGCCGCTGGGCTATGACGAGCTCGAACGGCTGGTGCGCGCGCAGTTGCCGGCCGGCCAGCCCTTCGTTTTGCTGGGCGAATCCTTCTCGGGACCGCTGGCCATCTCCATCGCGGCGTCTCCCCCGCCGGGGCTGCGCGGCCTGATCCTGTGCTGCAGCTTTGCCCGCCGTCCTGCACCGGGGCTGGCGCTGCTGCGCGGCGGCCTGCTCGAGCTGTCGATGAAGTTCCTGCACTCCGGCCCGATGCGCGGACCGATGCGGCGCATGCTGCTGGGCCGCTTCGCCACGCCGCGCCTCGCGGCCCTGCTGCAGGGTTCGCTGCGGCAGGTGTCGACCGCCGTCATGACGCGCCGCATGAAGGAAGTGCAGCGCGTGAACGTGATCGACAAGCTTGCGCAGGTGCGCGTGCCCGCGATGTACCTTCAGGCCATGGAGGACCGCATCGTTCCCGACCAGGCCGCCCGTACCATCCAGCGTGCGCTGTCGGGTCTTCGCATCGTCCGGCTGGAAGGTCCGCACGGATTGCTGCAGGCCGCGCCCATCGCCGCCGCCAATGCCATCGACAACTTTTGCCGCGAGCTCGGCAGTTCCGAGCCCGCCATCCCATGAACCCTCTTGTGCTCCGGCTCGGCGGCATCACCAAGCGCTTCGGCGCGCTGGTGGCCAATGACGCCATTTCCCTGGACCTGCACGCAGGCGAGGTGCTCGCGCTGCTCGGCGAGAACGGCGCCGGAAAGTCGACGCTGATGTCGATCCTGTTCGGCCACTATGTCGCCGACGAAGGCAGCATCGAAGTCTTCGGCTCGCCTCTGCCGCCGGGCAACCCCAAGGCGGCGCTCGCCGCGGGCGTCGGCATGGTGCACCAGCACTTCACGCTGGCCGACAACCTCAGCGTGCTCGACAACGTGATGATGGGCACCGAGCCGCTGTGGCGCCCGGTGTCGCGACGCGCCGCCGCGCGCGAGCGGCTGCTCGATGTGGCGCGGCGCTTCGGCCTGCCGGTGCAGCCCGATGCGCTCGTCGGCAGCCTCTCGGTCGGAGAACGCCAGCGCGTGGAGATCCTGAAGGCGCTGTACCGCGGCGCGCGCATTCTCATCCTCGACGAGCCGACCGCCGTGCTCACGCCGCAGGAGAGCGAGGCGCTCTTCGCCACGCTCTCGCAGATGGTGGCGCAGGGGCTGTCGGTGATCTTCATCAGCCACAAGCTCGACGAGGTGCTGCGCGTGTCGCACCGCATCGCCGTGCTGCGCGGCGGCAAGCTGGTGGCCGAGGCCCGCACGGCCGACACCACGCAGGCGCAGCTCGCGCTCTGGATGGTCGGGCATGCGGTGGAGGCGCCGAAGCGCCGGCCCGCGAAGTCGGTGGGCGATGCCGTCTGCGTGCTCGACCACGTGAGCACCGCGGCCTCCGCCAAGGGCGACGGGCGCGACCGGCTGCGCGAGGTGTCGCTGACGCTGCGCGCGGGCGAGATCACCGCCATCGCCGGTGTCTCGGGCAACGGGCAGGTCGCGCTGGCCGAGCTGCTGTGCGGCACGCGCCGCGCGACCTCCGGCACGGCCCAGCTCATGGGCCGCGCGCTGCCGCCCTCGCCGGCCCGGCTGGTGCAGCGCGGCGTCGCGCGCATTCCGGAGGACCGGCACGCGGTCGGCGTGGTCGGCGACCTGCCGGTGTGGGAGAACGCGGTGTCGGAGCGGCTGCGAAGCCCCGTGTTCTCGCGCTGGTCGTGGATCGTGAAGCGCGCCGCCGCCAGACTCCATGCGCGGCGCATCGAAAAGGCGTTCGACGTTCGCGGAGCCGGCTTGATGGCGCCGGCTCGCTCGCTCTCGGGCGGGAACATGCAGAAACTGATTCTTGGACGCGCCCTGCTGGCGCCCGAACAACCCGAACCCGACTCCAGCCAGGACAAGGCCGACAGGAAGCACCCCAACCGAGCCCCGCGCCTGATCGTCGCGCACCAGCCCACCTGGGGCCTGGACATCGGCGCCGTCGCCTATGTGCAGCAGCAGCTGATCGCCGCCCGCGACGCGGGGGCAGCCGTGCTGGTGATTTCCGACGACCTCGACGAAGTGCTCGCGCTGGGCGACCGCGTGGCCGTGATGCACGGCGGCCGCCTGGGCGAAGCGCGACCTGCCGCGGCATGGACGCGCGAGGCCATCGGGCTGGCCATGGCCGGCGCGACGTCGGCATCCCACGCCAAGGGAGCTTCGTCATGATGCGGCTCGAACGACGCCACGAGACCTCGCGCATGGCGCTGGTGCTCGCCCCCATCGGCGCGATCGTCTTCACGATGGCGATCAGCGCGCTGCTGGTGCTCTGGGCCGGCGCGCCGATCGGCCGCACCTATGCGCTGCTGCTGCAAGGCGGCTTCGGATCGGTGTTCGCGTGGAGCGAGACGCTCACGCGGGCGATCCCGCTGATCCTCACCGGGCTGGCTGCCACCGTCGCCTTCAAGGCGCGGCTCTTCAACATCGGTGCGGAAGGCCAGCTCTACGCCGGCGCGCTGGCTGCCGTGGCAGTGGGCGGCATGCATGGCGGAACCGGCTTCGAGCTGTCGCCGTGGCTGCTCTTCCCGCTGATGATGCTGGCAGCCGCCATCGCTGGCGCGCTGATGCTGCTGGGTCCGGCGCTCATGAAGAACCGCCTGGGCGTGGACGAGGTCGTCACCACGCTGCTGATCAACTTCATCGTGCTGCTGGGCGTGTCTGCGCTGCTCGACGGGCCGATGAAGGACCCGACGGCCATGGGCTGGCCGCAGAGCGTGTCGCTGCAGTCCGACCTCGAACTGGGCAAGCTCGTCGCGCAGACGCGGGTTCATACCGGCTTGCTCTGGGCGGTGTCGCTGGCGGTGATGGTGTGGGCGATCTTCAAGTACACGGTGCTGGGCTTCGACATCCGCGCCGTGGGCGCGAACGCGCGCGCCGCCGCCTTCGCGGGCGTGCCGGTGACGCGCACAGTGGTGATGGTGGCGCTGCTCTCGGGCGCGCTCGCCGGGCTGGCGGGCGCCATCGAGGTGGCGGGCCGCACCAGCTACGTCACGCTCGACATGTCGCCGGGCTATGGCTACACCGGCATCGTGATCGCGATGCTGGCGGGGCTGCATCCGCTGGGCGTGATCGCCGCCGCGGTGTTCGTGGCCGGCGTGCTCGTGGGCGCCGACACCATGAGCCGTGCGGTGGGCGTGCCGACCTACATCGCCGACGTGATCGTCGCGGCCTCGCTGATCGCGGTGCTGGTGGCGACGCTGCTCACGCAGTACCGGGTGAGGATGACGAAATGACGGCAGCCTTCGCATCTTCTGCCTTGCTCCTTCCCCCGCTGGGGGAAGGCTGGGATGGGGGCATCGGAGTCCCCATCGAGCGCCGCTTGCCCCCACCCCAGCCCTCCCCCGGAAGGCGAGGGAGAAATACGCAATGACCGACCTCCTGGACATTCTTTCCAACGCCGCCTTCTGGGTCGCGGTGCTGCGCATCGCCACGCCGCTCATCCTGGGCACGCTTGGCGTGCTGCTGTGCGAGCGCGCGGGCGTGCTCAATCTCGGCATCGAGGGGATCATGGTCGCAGGCGCCTTCACCGGCTGGCTCGCGGTCTATGCCGGTGCGCCGCTGTGGGTGGGCGTGGGGGTGGCCGCGCTCGCGGGCATGGTGTTCGGGCTGCTGCATGCCTTCCTGACCGTCGGGCTGGCGCTTTCGCAGCACGTTTCAGGGCTGGGCATCACCCTGCTGGCGACCGCGCTGAGCTACTTCGGCTATCGCGTGAGCTTTCCGAAGGTGAACACGCCGCCCACTATCACGCCCTTCGCACCGATGGACTGGCTGCCCATTCCCATCCTGGGTGCGCAGACCGCACTCACCCTGTTCGCGCTGCTGCTGGTGCCGGCGGTGGGCTGGGTGCTGTACCGCACGCCGCTGGGCCTCGCGCTGCGCATGGCCGGCGAGAACCCGCAGGCCGCCGAGAGCCAGGGCGTGTCGGTCGCGGCCACGCGCACCGGCGCCATCGTCGCGGGCTCGGCGCTGATGGGCATGGCGGGCTCCTTTCTCACGCTGTCGGCCTTCAACGCCTTCTTCTTCAACATGGTGAACGGACGCGGCTGGATCTGCGTGGCGCTGGTGGTGTTCGCCTCGTGGCGGCCGGGCAAGGCCCTGCTGGGCGCGCTGCTGTTCGCCTTCTTTGATGCGCTTCAGCTGCGGCTGCAACAATCGGGCGACGCCGTGCTGCCCTACCAGATCTACCTGATGCTGCCCTACCTGCTGTCGATCCTGGCGCTGGTGCTGGTGGCGCGCAAGGCGAGCTACCCGCAGGCGTTGATGAAACCGTACCGCAAGGGGGAACGCTGATGACCACGAGGACCGCCGCCGCACGAGGCGCCCTGCTCGCGGCGCTGCTGGCTCTGCTGACCATGGGCAGCAACGGCGCTCGCGCACTCGGCATGAACTACGGCTACGAGGCCTTCAGCACGGCCGACGCCGTGACCTGGGTGCAGATGTGCGGCACCTGGGGCAAGGACCACCAGGGCACCTACCGCGTGGTGCACGCCGAGCAGTACGCCCAGTCGTTCCTCTACGTGCAGTGGATGAGCCGCGACGCCAACGGCAGCCTGCGTGCGGAGCACACGGTCGCCATCGCCGAACTCGACAACGACCATGCGGAGATTTCGCTGTCCGACCTCACCTGCCGCGCCACGCCGCGCGGCATCGTCGTCACCGCCAAGGCCGACTCGGGACACGACGAGAAGCTGCGCCGCGTGACCATCGAGGTCGGGCCTGCGCCGGGGCAATACCGGTACCGGGCGCAGAACTCGCGCTGAAGCGGCCGAGGCGGACAGCCGAATGGATACGGTGCTGCACCTGGACACGGCAAGCGGGCGGCTGTCGGCGGCCGGGATCATCGTCGACATCGACACCCTTGCGGACGACCTGCCCGCCCACTTCACGAAAAGAGCCGAAACCGCCCATGTCGAGGGACAGCTCGTGGATTGCGTATTCGCCCGGGCAGCGGCAACCTCGGGCGACATGACGGTGCAGCTCCAGCTGCGTTTCGAGAAAGAACTGCTCGTGAGCTGCTTCCTCACGCTCACGACCCCCGCCCTTCGCAAGCTGGAAGACCCCGACTTCTACGGCAGCGTCGACCAGCGCCATCGCTTCCACGAGCGCTGGCTGGCCACCATGGGCGTTGCCCGCAACCCGGCCGGATTCCAATGGGGCAGCATCGGCGTCGCCCGCGACCGCAGCGACTACGTGTACATCTACCTCCACAACCTGAACAACTGCTGGGCCCATCGGCACCAGCCCTCGCCGCAGTGAGCGGGACAATCCCGCTGACCGATCGACCACAGAACACGCAAAGGCCGCCACGATGCTCGACCTCCTCATCACCAACGCCACCCTCCCCGACGGCCGCACCGGCATGTCGGTCGCCGTGCAGGACGGGTGCATCGCCGAAGTCACGCCCGGGCTCGATGCGCCGGCGCACGACAAGCTCGACGCCCAGGGCCTGCTTCTCTCGCCCCACTTCGTCGACCCGCATTTCCACATGGACGCCACGCTGAGCTACGGCCTGCCGCGCGTCAACCAGAGCGGCACGCTGCTCGAAGGCATCACGCTGTGGGGCGAGCTGAAGCCCCTGCTGACGGCCGACGCGCTCATCGAGCGCGCGCTGGCCTATTGCGACTGGGCGGTGGCCAAGGGGCTGCTGGCGGTGCGCTCGCATGTGGACACGAGCGACCCGAGCCTGCTGGCGGTCGATGCGCTGCTGGAGGTCCGGCGCAAGGTGGCGCCGTATCTCGATCTTCAGTTGGTCGCCTTTCCGCAGGACGGCGTGCTGCGCTCGCCCGGCGGCGTCGAGAACCTCGAGCGCGCCCTCGACAAGGGCGTGGACGTGGTCGGCGGCATCCCGCACTTCGAGCGCACCATGGCGGATGGCGCCGCCAGCGTGAAGCTGCTGTGCGAGATCGCGGCCGACCGGGGCAAGCTGGTCGACATGCACTGCGACGAGTCGGACGACCCGCTCTCGCGCCACATCGAGACGCTGGCCTTCGAGACGCAGCGCCTGGCGCTGCAGGGCCGCGTGACGGGCTCGCACTGCACCTCGATGCACTCGATGGACAACTACTACGTGAGCAAGCTGCTGCCGCTGATCGCCGAAAGCGGCGTGTCGGTGGTCTCCAACCCGCTCATCAACATCACGCTGCAGGGCCGCCACGACACCTACCCCAAGCGCCGCGGCATGACGCGCGTGCCGGAGCTCATGGCCGCCGGCGTGAACGTCGCCTTCGGCCACGACTGCGTGATGGACCCCTGGTACGGCATGGGCTCGGGCGACATGCTCGAAGTGGCGCACATGGGCCTGCACGTGGCGCAGATGACCAGCCAGGAAGGCATCCGCCAGTGCTTCGAGGCGGTGACGACCAATGCCGCGCGCGTGATGCACCTGGAGAACTACGGCCTCGAGGCCGGCTGCGACGCCAGCTTCGTGCTGCTGCAGGCGCGCGACCCGGTCGAGGCGATCCGCCTGCGCGCCGCACGGCTCAAGGTGTTCCGCAAGGGCCGCCTGCTGGCCGAAACGCCGGCTGCCACGGCCAGCCTGCACCTTCCCGGCCGTGGCGAATCGACGAGCTGGATGGTGCCGAAGCCCCAGGACTGAATGCGAAGGCTACGTGCCGCCCGGCGCGATCTGCATCGGCAGACGCAGCCGTGCATGCAGGCCGGCACCGGGCGGCGTCTCGAGTTCGAGCCGTCCGCCGTGCGCCTGCGCGATGCGCTGCACGATCGCCAGCCCCAGCCCCGCGCCGGCCACGCCGCCGCGCTCCGCACGACCGCGGCGAAAAGCCTGCCTGAGCGCGTCGGCCTCGCCGGGTTCGATGCCATCGCCGCCGTCGATGACCTCGACGACGATCTCGTCGCCATCCACGCGGGTCGACAGAATGACCGGAGGTCTGCCATGCCGCCAGGCGTTCTCGATCAGGTTGCCGATGGCGCGCCGCATGGCCTGCGGACGCAAGGCGACAGTGGGCACGTCGCCCAGTTGCAGGACCAGGGGGCGGCCATGGTCGGCACCGGCGGCAGCCAGCGAGCACACCATGTCGTCCAGCGACGTCGCCGCCGGCTTCTCGTCCCCCTCGCCTCTCGCGAAATCGAGGAACTGGCCCACGATGGTGTCCATTTCCTCCACGCTGCGGGTCATGCTGCTCACGAGTTCGGGCTCCATGCGCTCGCGCAGTATTTCAACTCCCAGGCGTAGCTTGGTGAGCGGTGTGCGAAGGTCGTGGGAGATGCCGGCCAGCATCAAGGCGCGCTCACGCTCGGTCTGGCGAAGGCTGCTGACCAGTTGATTGAAGCTGCGACTCACGGTTGCCACTTCGGTGGGGCCGTCTTCGGGCAACGGCACGGGCTCATGACCGCCAGCCAGGGTCTGCGCGGCCTGCACCACGCGCACCAGCGGCCTGTTGAGCCGGCGCTGGAACCACAGCGCTCCTGCCAGGGCGAGCAGCGCGCTGCTTATCGACACCGCCACCAGCGCCCCCGTGAACTCGCGCGCCGGCAGCACACCGGGCATCACGATCCAGTGCTCGCTGCCGTCGACCATCAGCCGCAGCGCGAGGCCGCCGTCTTCCTCGCGGCGCCAGACGGCATCGACACCTAGGCTGGCGATGCGCGCCGACACCGAGCGCACGAAGCTGCGCTCCAGCGGCGTGAGCATCGGGCGCAGTCCTTCGCCTGCCCGCCTTGCGCGATCGGCCCGGCCAGCGAGCGCCTGGCGATTGAAGCCATCGACGAAGGCCGGCCGCTGCGCGGGCGGCAGCGCCAGCAGGCCCGAGCGGATCGCGTCGACGTTGCGCGCCACGCTTTCAGCGATCTGGTCCAGGCGGGGCTTGAGCACCATCTCGCGAAGCAGCAGCGCGCCGCCAAGCTGGCCCAGCACGATCAGCACGACGATCAGCAGCGCGTTACGCCCGAACAGGCTGCGGGGAAAGAGCCTCATGGCACGAACAGGTAGCCCACGCCCCAGACGGTGCGGATGTGGCGCGGCTGGGCGGAGTCAGCCTCGATCAGCTTGCGCAGCCGCATCACCTGCACGTCGATGCTGCGGTCGGTCGCTTCATGGTCGCGGCCATGGGCCAGTTCGATCAGGCGCTCGCGGCCCAGGGGTCGGTTGGCGTTGAGCGCCAGCGCCTGCAGCAGGGCGAATTCGCCGGTGGTCAGCGGAATGTTCTCCTTCGATCCGTCCGATTCGCGTTCGAGGCGCCGCTCTCCGACGTGCAGCGTGAACACGCCGAAGCGCACGCTTTCCTGCGAGGAGGCGGGTCCGCCATGCGCACCCAGCATGCGCTGGCGGCGCACCAGCGCCTGAATGCGCGCCAGCAGTTCGCGCGGGTTGAAAGGCTTGGGCAGATAGTCGTCGGCGCCCATCTCGAGGCCGACGATACGGTCGACCGGGTCGCCGCGCGCGGTGAGCATCAGGATGGGAATGGTCTCGCCCTGGGCACGCAGCCGGCGGCACACGGCCAGCCCGTCCTCGCCCGGCATCATGACGTCCAGCACCAGTACGTCGAAGCGCTCGCGCGCCAGCAGCTTGTCGAGCGGCAAGGCGCTCTCGACGGTGCGCACGGCATAGCCCTGGTCGCCAAGGTAGCGCTGCAGCAACGCGCGCAGGTCGGCTTCGTCGTCGGCAATCAGGATGCGGGCCAGCGCTTCGGTCATGCGGCGGATCGTAACGGCGGTCGCCCTGCCCGGTCGCGCGGGAAATCATGACAAACGATGACAAGGTCCGCAGGAGCGCTCACGGATTGTCATGAACGGACCTGGCCGCGCCATGGATGGCTCACATCTCGCGGCCACAGTCAGCGCAACGGCCCCGCGCGGTGTGGAGCCGGCACCGCAAGGAGTCCCGAACATGAAGCGCGTTCTTTCCCTGTCCACCTTCGCCGTGCTGGCCGGCGCCATGCTGGCATCCGGCTCGCCCGCCGATGCGGATGCGGCCAGCCGGCATGTGGTGCGGCCCAACTCGGCGGGCGGCACCACCGCCACCAACATGCGAGCGGTACGCGGGCCCTACGGAGGCTACGCCGCACGCACAGGCTCGACTTCCGTCAACCCCGACGGCTCGGCCAGCCACCGCAGCGGCTTTGCAGCAGCCGGCGCACGCGGCAGCGTGGAAAGCAGTGGCAGCGCGAGCCGCGACGCATCGGGCAACGTGACCCAGAGCCGCAGCACCACGGCCACCAGCGCCGTCACCGGCAACAGCGTGCAGAGCAGCACCAGCTACAGCAGCGGCAGCGGCCTGACGCACAGCGCCACCTGCTACAGCGCGGCCGGCGCGGTCATCCCCTGCCGTTGATGCCGGAGAGAAAAGCCATGAAGACATGCCACGTCCTCCTTCTGGCACTCGCGACGGCATCGTTCGCCGCCTGCGCCCAGACACCCGATGCAGGCCGCGCCGCGCAGATGCGCACCGAGCTGCACAAGCGTTTCGGCGCCGCAGACATCGACGCCGACGGGCGCCTCACCCGTGACGAAGCCCGCGGCAGGATGCCTTGGGTCTACCGCAATTTCGACGCCATCGACAGAGCCCGGGCGGGCAGCGTGACGATGGAGCAGATAGAGGCCTACGCCATGACCCAGCAACCCCGCGCACGGCAAAAATAGCACCATGGCCTTCGATTTGATCCGTGATTCGATGGGTCCCGCCATCGGCATCTGGCTGACCGGCCTGCTCGTCTTCGTGCTCGCGGCGGCCACGCTGGAAGGCCTGGTCCAGAGCTTCGTGCGGCGCCAGTCCTACGACTGGCGCGCCTATGGCGCCTCGCTCGCCGACGCGGTGGGCCGGCGAGCGGTCGACGCGCTGGGCCTGTCGATTGCCGCGCCGGTGCTGGCCTGGGCGCATGCGCACCGGGTCGACACCATTTCGCTGTCGACGCCGGCGGCCTTCGCACTGCTATTCGTGGGGCAGGAGTTCTGCTACTACTGGTATCACCGCGCGGCGCACCGGGTGCGCTGGTTCTGGGCCACGCACGCGGTGCACCACTCGCCCAACGAACTCACGCTGGCCGCCGCACTGCGCCTGGGCTGGACAGGCAAGCTCACCGGCACCGCGCTGTTCTTCGCGCCGCTCGTGTGGCTGGGCTTTCCGCCGCTGGCGGTGGTGGCAACCCTCGCCGCCAACCTGCTCTACCAGTTCTGGCTGCACGCACCGTGGATGCCTCGCCTGGGGCCGCTCGAATGGGTGCTGAACACGCCAGCGCACCACAAGGTGCACCATGCGTCGAACCCGGAATACCTCGACCGCAACTACGGCGGCGTGCTGATCGTGTTCGACAGGATGTTCGGCACCTTCGCACAGGAAAGAGGCGACGTGCAGCTGCGCTATGGGCTGACCACGCCGCTGCTCACGCACAACCCGCTGCGCATCGCATTCCACGAATGGGCGAACCTGGGCCGCGACCTCTGGCGAGCCAAGGGGTGGCGCGCGAAAATCTCTGCCCTTTTCGGTCCCCCGGGAGCCCTGTCATGACTCGTTTGTTGCGGATCTGCGCAGCCTGGCTGTGCATGACGGCTTTCTTGCCCGCGACGGCGCAGCCGTCCGGTTCGCCTGTCGCACAGCCGGACGTGCGCCTGCTGGCCAACCAGCCCTACGGCCCCGATCCGCGCCAGCGCATGGATGTCTACCTGCCGCCGAAGATGCAGCAAGGTGCCCCGATGCTCGTGATGGTCCACGGCGGTGCCTGGATGTTCGGCGACAAGGCGGCCGCATCGGTGGTCGACCGGAAGGTCGAGCACTGGGTGCGCGAGCAGGGTTTCATCCTGGTCTCGGTGAGCTATCGCTTCGTGCCGCAGGTCGACGTGATGCAGCAGGCGCAGGACGTCGCACGTGCCGTCGCCACTGCGCAGGCGAACGCGCCTTCGTGGGGCGGTGATGCCGGCCGCATCGTGCTCATGGGCCACTCGGCCGGCGCGCATCTCGCGGCGCTGGTCAGCGCATCGCCTTCCATTGCCCGCCAGCAAGGCGCCCGCCCCTGGCTCGGCACCGTGGCACTCGACAGTGCGGCGCTCGATACGGCCGAACTGATGCAGCGCCGGCACATGCCCTTCTACGACCGCGTGTTCGGCGGCGATCCGGCCTTCTGGCGCAGCGTGTCGCCCACCGACGCACTGGCTTCCGGCGCGCCGCCGATGCTGCTGGTGTGCTCGACCCAGCGCCGCGATGGCTCCTGCGCTCAGGCGAGGCAGTTCGCGGCGCGCATCGCGGCGACAGGCGGCCGTGCCGAGGTGGCGCCGGAAGATCTCTCGCACGCGCAGATCAACGCCGAGCTGGGGCTGCCGGGCGCCTACACCACCACAGTGGATGCCTTCGTCCGCTCGCTGCTCAAGGCATCGGGCCGAAGCTAGGCGAGCTCCTGCGCCAGCGCCGTCAGCGCCTCGCCGACCGGGCGCTCGACCTTCAGCGAGAGAAGCGGATCGGCCCGGGTGCGCCCCAGGTTCACTGCCGCCACCGGCTTGCCCGCCGCGGCCGCCGCCTGCACGAAGCGGAAGCCCGAATAGACCATCAGCGACGAACCGGCCACGAGCACCGCATCGGCCTCCTCCAGCGCGGCGAAGGCGGCGGTGACGCGCTCCTTCGGCACGCTTTCGCCGAAGAACACCACGTCGGGCTTGAGCAGGCCGCCGCAGTGCGGACAGGCCGGTACGTCGAAGTCGGAGAAATCACGGCCGTCGAGATCGGCGTCGCCGTCGGGCGCGGCGCGGGCTTCCAGCTCGGCCCAGCGCGGATTGCGTCGCCGCAGTTCGAGCTGCAGCTCTGCGCGCGGCGTGCGCCGCTCGCAGCCCATGCAGCGCACGGTGTCGATGCGCCCGTGCAGGTCGATGGCACCGCGGCTGCCGGCAGCCTCGTGCAGGCCGTCGACGTTCTGCGTGAGCAGCAGGCCGACGCGGCCCGCCTCGCCCAGCCGCGCCAGCGCGTGGTGCGCGGCACCCGGGCGGGCACCCGCCATCGTCGGCCAGCCGATCAGGCTGCGCGCCCAGTAGCGCTTGCGCGTGGATTCCTCACCCATGAAGGCCTGGTAGGTGACCGGCGACGGACGTTTCCATTCGCCATCGACGTCGCGGTAGTCGGGAATGCCCGATTCGGTGCTGCAGCCCGCGCCGGTGAGCACGAAGAGCTTGCGGTGGCGCGTGGCGAAGTCGGCGAGCCCGGCATAGGCAGCAGGGTTGGCGGCGAGGTTGGCGGACATGCGGCAAGCATAAGTCGGCGGCCCGATTCCTGCTAAAGCCCTGGCTCTTGCCCGTCGCCGGAGAACGCCATGAACCACCACTCAAGCCCCCATCGCCCTACGCGGCGCGCTGCGATGCAGATCCTTGCCGCAGGCCTCGCCGGCGCAGCCCTGCCCGCCTTCGCCCAATGGCCCGACCGGGCCATCAAGATCATCGTGACCTTCCCGCCCGGCGGCTCCAGCGACGTGCTTGCCCGCGTGATGGCGGAACAGCTCGCGAAGAAGCTGGGGCAGCCCGTGGTGGTCGACAACAAGCCCGGCGCGGGCGGCACCATCGGCGGCGCGCTGGTGGCGTCCTCACCGGCCGACGGCTACACGCTGATGCTGTCGAACACCACGCCGATCGCGCTCGGCCCATTCACGCTCGACAAGCTGCCCTACGACCCCGTCACGGGCTTCACCCATGTCGCCTACCTCGGGGCGGCGCCGCTGGTGATCATGGCGAGCAAGGGCTCCGGCCTCAAGACCTTCGCCGACTTCGAGGCGCTGGCGCGCAAGGAAGGCCACATCGACTTCGGCTCGGGCGGGCCCGGGTCCATCGGGCACGTCCACGGCGAGCTGCTGAAGAAGATCACCGGGATCAACATGGTGCACGTGCCCTATCGCGGCGGTGCGCCGATGAGCACCGACCTCATCGCCAACACCATCCCGGTGGGCATCGACGTCATCACCTCGTACGTTCCCTTCTTCAAGAGCGGCCAGCTGGTGCCGCTGGCCGTGACGGGCACGCAGCGTTCGCCGCTGATGCCGGAGGTGCCGACGATGGTCGAGCTGCGTCAGCCGAAGCTGGTGCTGGAGAACTTCTTCGGCCTCTCGGGGCCGGCCAAGCTGCCGCCGGACGTGGTGGCGCGCCTCAATGCCGCATGCAACGAAGTGCTGGCCATGCCCGATATCCAGAAGAAGCTGACCGAGCTGGGCATCGTCGCGAAACCGGAGTCGGTGGCCGTGTTCAACGGCTTCGTGAAAGAGCAGGTCGAAGTGCTCGGGCCGACGGTCAAGGGCGCCGGCATCAAGCTGTAGCCTCGCGGCCGCCCGGGCGGCCCACAGAACCCTTCAGAAGCGGACGCAGACGGCCTGCCTCTCCTGCAGCACCGCCTCCTGTGCGAATCGCTGGCGGTAGCTGCCGACGATGGTTGCGATGGCCGCGTCGTCCTTCTCGCTGCGGGCGTGCAGCAGCACCACCAGCTTGGAGCGCTCGCGCACGACCTCGCCGGACATGCCGCGCCACTGGCCCGCCGCGTCGATCACCGTGAGCCCCTGGGGAAAGGCCGGCGTCACCGCGCTGTCCAGGAAGGCGGTCCATTCGGCATCGGAGACCTGGCCACCCGAGGGAATGGCACGGCCAAAGTACAGCGTGTCGCGCTCGAAGGCCTCGAAGCCGCTTGCGCAGGCGTTCGCGCCAACAGGCGCGGGCGGCAGGCTCCCGCACCCGGCGAGCGCGATCGCCGCCGCGGCGGCCGCCAGCGCGGCACGGCCAGGAGAAAGGATGGTTGCCGTCGTCGTTGTCATGCAAACACCTCGGTGCGTCGACCTCACTCAGCCCGGCAGCAGGACCAGCGGCGCCGGCTGGCCCTCGCCCGGCGGCTGGCCGCGGTCGAGCAGCCTCCAGCCGGGATTCCAGCGCGAAAGGCGGTTCTCGGCAACGGCTTCCTCCAGCATCGACTGGGCAGCGTCCGGGTGCTGCCAGTCGAGCGCCAGCGTGCGCAGGTCCCAGTCCCACCAGGGGCAGGCAAGGATGCGCTCCACCAGCGCATCCGGAAAACGCCGGCGGATGACCCGCGCGGGCACGCCGCCCACCACGGTGAACGGCTCCACATCGTGCGTCACCACGGCGCCCGCGCCGATCACCGCGCCGTCGCCGATGGTGATGCCGCTCTTGAGGCTCACGCGCGAGCCGATCCACACGTCGTTGCCGATGGTCACCGGCGAGTGCGAAGCGAACTGCCCGACGGACTGGTGCCGGTAGGGCTCCGGAAAATTCGGCGCGTAGGCCAGCATGTGCGTGGTGAACCAGCCGGCCGGATGATCGGACAGGGTCTGCACGCCGTCGCCGATCGAGCAATAGCGCCCCATGCGAACGTCGACGAGCAGCACGCCGGGCGAGATGCTCGAATAGGCGCCGATGGAGCAGCTGGCATGCAGCTGCGCCGAATGCCAGATGCGCACCGGCGTCTCGAAGCGCAACGGCGTCGGCAGCAGGCAGCCTTCGGAGAGGAAGAGCCCGTAGCTTTCGAGCCCCTTCGACAGTTCCGCGTTGATCGTCAGGCTCATGGGCTGGGCGCTCCGCTGTGTCGTTGCGTCGATCAGGCCTCGGGCGCGATGGCCTCGGCGTATTCGTAGAGCGCGCCGAGGATCTCCTCCCCGCGCTCGTCGGCGTTCTCGGAGAGCGCGTCGACCTCGCTGAACAGCATCTCGATGGTGCGTGCGCCGCCCTCGCCCTTGAAGAGCCTGGCGACGCGCAGCGCTTCCCAGCGCTCGGTCTCGTCCTCGTTCAGCAGTTCGGGCCAGTTGCGGGCGCGGTAGCGGAAGAGGAGTTCTTCGAGCCGTCCGTCGTCGAAGCCGGTGCGGTCCTTGGCCAGTTCCTCGGGCGAGAGGCCGCGCAACTGGTTCAGGCGTCGCCGGTCGGCATTGCCGACGAAGCCGCCGTACAGGTCCTCGTCGACGTCGGGCGTGGCCTCCTTGGGGCGGGCATATACCTGCGACCAGATCGCGCCCATGTCGGGCAGGTCGCGCGCGATGGCCGCGTGGCGCATCGCCGCCTCCAGGTCGACGCCCCAGCGCTCGGCCATGGGCGCCGCGAGCGTGCGCAGGTTGCCGACGACCATCGGCGACTTGTTGAGGTGCACGCCCTTGACCGGCAGGCGCACCACACCCTCGGGCAGGTCCGCGGTGCGGGTGAAGAGGCGCAGCCGCAGCGTCTCGACGTCGATGTCGCGAAGTTCGCTCGGGTCGTGGGCCAGGTCCCAGGCCAGCAGCTCGTTCTTGTTGGTGGGATGGCTCGCCAGCGGCCACATCACGGCGAGGCAGCCGCGCTCGACCGGGAACATGCCCGAGACATGCAGGAAGGGCTTCGCGGTCTCGCGCGTCGCGGGCAGGCCGAGTTCGGTGGCGACGCGGTCCTTCCTGTGCAGGCCAAAGGCGAAGTCGAACAGCTTGGGCTGCTTGCTGCGGATGAGGCGGGCCAGCGCGATGGTGGCGCGCACGTCGGACAAGGCATCGTGTGCCGACTCGTGCAGCAGGCCGTTGGCACGCGCCAGGTCTTCGAGCTTGAAGCTGGGCTTGCCGTCTTCCTTCTTCGGCCACTCGATGCCGTCGGGGCGCAGCGCATAGGTGAGGCGCACCACGTCGAGCAGGTCCCAGCGGCCGCATTCGTTCTGCCATTCGCGGGCGTACGGATCGATCAGGTTGCGCCAGAAGAGGAAGCGCGTGACCTCGTCGTCGAAGCGGATGGTGTTGTAGCCCACGCCGATGGTGCCGGGCTGCGAGAAGGCGCGCTCGATCTGCGCGGCGAACTCATGCTCGGGAACGCCACGCTCCAGGCACAGCTGCGGCGTGATGCCGGTGATCAGGCAGGCTTCGGGGCTGGGCAGGTAGTCCGGCGCGGGCTTGCAGTAGATCATCAGCGGCTCGCCGACCTCGTTGAGCTCCGCGTCGGTGCGCACGGCCGCGAACTGCGACGGACGGTCGCGGCGCGGCACCGCGCCGAAGGTTTCGTAGTCGTGCCAGAGAAAAGTGTGGTTCATTCAGAGCAGGGGTGAAAACAGGCGCGCGATGGCGTCGCCGAGGCGGCGCCAGAAACCCTGGCGCCGGTTGGCGCGCACCGCGCCGGAACTGTGCAGGTCGGTCTCGAACTGCGCCGCCAGCGGACGCGTCAGCTCGGGGCCGTAAACCACCGCGCTGACCTCGAAGTTGAGGCGGAAGCTGCGGTTGTCGAAGTTGGCGGTGCCGATCATCGCGCAATGATCGTCCACCACCAGGGTCTTGGAATGCAGCATGCGCGCCTTGTACTCCCATACCTTCACGCCGGCAGCGATCAGCTCGTCGAAGTACGACCGCGCGGCGGCGCTCACGACGGCCGAGTCGCTGCGGCGCGGCACCAGCAGGCGCACGTCGACGCCGCGCAGCGCAGCGCTCGTGAGCGCCATCAGCGCCGGCTCGCCGGGCACGAAGTACGGCGTGGTGAGCCAGGCGCGGTGCGTGGCCGAATGGATGGCCTCGACGTGCATGCGATGTATGGCTTCCATCGGGCTGTCGGGGCCGCTCGTGACGATCTGCACCGGGATGTGGCCGGCCTCCAGCTGCGGCAGCATGTCGTTGAGCGCGTCGTCCATGCCGCGCGGGTCTTCGCCGGTGGCGTAGGTCCAGTCTTCAAGGAAGGTGGTCTGCAGCCAGCGCACGGCACTGCCCTCGATGCGCAGGTGCACGTCGTGGTAGGCGTCGGGGTTGGTGCGCTTGTCTTCCTCGTCGGTGATGTTCACGCCGCCGGTGAAGCCGACACGGCCGTCGCACACCACGATCTTGCGGTGGGTGCGGTAGTTGGTCACCGGGCGCAGTCGCCGGCCGATCTTGGTGTCATGGAAGAGCGCCACCTTGATGCCGGCCTCCAGCATCGGCGCCATGAACTTGCGGCCTATGCGCTTGGAACCCAGCGCATCGATCAGCAGGCGCACCGTGACGCCCTCTCTCGCACGCTCGATGAGCAGGTCGCGCAGCGCGGTGCCGATGCGGTCGGGCTCGAAGATGTAGTACTCGAGGTGGATGTGGTCCTGCGCGGCGCGAACGGCTTCGAAGATCGCATCGAAGGTGCGTGCGCCGCCCGAGAGCAGCTCGACGTCGAGCGCGCTCGACACCGGCAGCCCGCAGGTCGCGGTGCCGAGCTTGGCCATCTGCTGCAGCGCGGGCGGCGCGTTCTGAGCCGCGTCGCGCAGCCTTGCCAGGTCGGCCTGCGAGGAGGCGCTGGCGCGGCTGCGCAGGCGCTTCAGGCGCTGCTTCTTCAGCCGCTGCGGCCCGAGGAAGTAATAGACGACGAACCCCGCGAACGGCAGCAGCGCCAGTGAGAGTATCCAGCTCATCGTCGACACCGGCGCGCGCTTCTGCATCACGATCCAGACCGACAGCACCGCGATGTAGCCGCTCCACGCGAGGGAGAGGCCGGTTTTCCATTCGTTGCTGAGTTCGGGGAGGATCAAGGCGGGAAGGCGGCTGGGACGGCGATTCGATATGGTCGGGCCCAAAGAAAAAGGCCGGTAGCGATGCTACCGGCCTTTGGCTTCATTTCAGGAACCGCAAGCGATCAGCCTGCCGCTGCTTCCTCGGCTTCAGGCTTCGACTTGCCTTCCTTCTTCGGAAGCGGCTGGATGTCCAGCAGCACTTCGTCCTTGTCGTCGAGATCGACTTCGAGGCGGCCACCGTCGGTGAGGCGTCCGAACAGCAGCTCGTCGGCCAGTGCACGACGGATCGTGTCCTGGATCAGACGCTGCATCGGCCGTGCGCCCATCAGCGGATCGAAGCCCTTCTTCGCCAGGTGCTTGCGCAGCTTGTCGCTGAAGGTGACTTCCACCTTCTTCTCGCTGAGCTGGGTTTCCAGCTGCAGCAGGAACTTGTCGACCACGCGCAGGATGACCTGTTCGTCGAGCGCCTTGAAGTTGACGATGGCGTCCAGCCGGTTGCGGAACTCGGGCGAGAACAAGCGCTTGATGTCGCCCATCTCGTCGCCGGCCTGCCTCGGGTTGGTGAAGCCGATGGTCGCCTTGTTCATGGTCTCGGCACCCGCGTTCGTCGTCATGATGATGATGACGTTGCGGAAGTCGGCCTTGCGCCCGTTGTTGTCAGTCAGCGTGCCATGGTCCATGACCTGCAGCAGCACGTTGAAGATGTCCGGATGCGCCTTCTCGATCTCGTCGAGCAGCAGCACCGCGTGCGGCTTCTTCGTGATGGCTTCGGTCAGCAGACCGCCCTGGTCGAACCCGACATAGCCCGGAGGCGCGCCGATCAGGCGGCTCACCGCGTGCCGTTCCATGTATTCCGACATGTCGAAGCGGATCAGCTCGATGCCCATGATGTAGGCGAGCTGCTTCGCGGCTTCGGTCTTGCCGACACCGGTGGGACCGGAGAACAGGAACGAGCCGATCGGCTTGTCGCCCTTGCCCAGGCCCGAGCGAGCCATCTTGACCGCCGAGGCGAGCACTTCGAGCGCCTTGTCCTGGCCGAACACCACGCTCTTGAGGTCGCGCTCGATGGTCTGCAGCTTGCTGCGGTCGTCATTGCTGACGTTGGCAGGGGGAATGCGCGCGATCTTCGCGACGATTTCCTCGACTTCGCTCTTGCTGATGGTCTTCTTGCGCTTGCTCGGCGGCAGGATGCGCTGGGCGGCGCCGGCCTCGTCGATGACGTCGATCGCCTTGTCGGGCAGGTGACGGTCATTGATGTACTTGGCGCTGAGCTCGGCCGCAGCCTGCAGGGCCGCCACGGCATACTTCACGCCATGGTGCTCCTCGAAGCGCGACTTCAGCCCCTTCAGGATGTCGACGGTCTCCTGCACCGACGGCTCGACCACGTCGACCTTCTGGAAACGACGCGACAGGGCCGCGTCCTTTTCGAAGATGCCGCGGTACTCCGTGAAGGTGGTCGCGCCGATGCACTTGAGCTGGCCGCTGGAAAGCGCCGGCTTGAGCAGGTTCGACGCATCGAGCGTGCCGCCCGAGGCTGCGCCCGCACCGATCAGGGTGTGGATCTCGTCGATGAAGAGGATGGCATTCGGCTTGTCCTTGAGCGACTTGAGCACGCCCTTCAGGCGCTGCTCGAAATCACCGCGGTACTTGGTGCCGGCCAGCAGCGCGCCCATGTCGAGCGAGAACACGTTCGACTCGGCCAGGATCTCCGGCACGTCGCCTTGCGTGATGCGCCATGCGAGGCCCTCGGCGATCGCGGTCTTGCCCACGCCGGCCTCACCGACCAGCAGCGGGTTGTTCTTGCGCCGACGGCACAGGATCTGGATGACGCGCTCGACCTCGTACTCGCGGCCGATCAGCGGATCGATCTTGCCGTCCTTGGCCATCTGGTTGAGGTTCTGGGTGAACTGCTCGAGCGGCGAAGCCTTCTCGTTGCGCTCGCCGCCGCCCTCCTCGCCTTCACCCGAGGGAGCTTCGCCGCTGCCCTTGACGGCTTCCGGCGGATCGCTCTTCTTGATGCCGTGGGCGATGAAGTTCACCACGTCGAGGCGGGTGACGCCCTGCTGGTGCAGGTAGTACACAGCGTGCGAATCCTTCTCACCGAAGATCGCGACCAGCACGTTGGCGCCGGTGACTTCCTTCTTGCCATTGCCGGTGGATTGCACATGCATGATGGCGCGCTGGATCACGCGCTGGAAACCCAGGGTGGGCTGGGTGTCGACATCGTCGGTACCCGCCACCTGGGGCGTGTTGTCCTTGATGAAGTTGGTGAGCGACGCCCGCAGGTCGTCGACGTTGGCCGAGCAGGCGCGCAGAACTTCCGCGGCGCTCGGGTTGTCCAGCAAAGCGAGCAGCAGATGCTCCACGGTGATGAACTCGTGGCGCTGCTGCCGGGCCTCGACGAAGGCCATGTGCAAGCTGACTTCCAGTTCCTGGGCAATCATGTGATTTCCTTTTGCCTTGCTGTAAATAAGTTCTCAGATGGGTTGGAGCTTGCGCAATTCAACTGGTTCATGCAACAGGTTCGCTGATGCATTGGAGCGGATGCCCCGCCTGCTGGGCGGCCTCCATGACCTGATTGACCTTGGTGGCCGCCATATCGCGGGAATAAACCCCACAGACGCCCCGGCCATCGAGGTGGATCTTGAGCATGATCTGGGTAGCGGTTTCGCGATCCTTGCTGAAATATTCCTGCAGCACGACGATCACGAACTCCATCGGCGTGTAGTCGTCGTTGAGCATCACCACCTGGTACATCTGCGGCGGCGCGGTTCTTTGCGGCCGGCGCTCGATGACCACCGAATCTCCGTCGTCCCCGGCCGGTTTCTGCGCCGGCGGAGTGCCTGGAGTCTTTGGAATTCTCGTTGCCATGAAAATCATTCTATAGAGCGTGCAAGCGCCGTGCCGAGCAAAAAAACGTGGTGGCGCCTATCCGACAATTCAAGGGGTTTGCGGCGCTTGCGACAGTATTCCCCCAAGGCGGCGCCGCGAAGAGTTTTAGGCAAAAAATCCGGCGAAACCCCGATTGAAGACGCAATAAAAAGCCCTTGAATTCCTTCCGGAAGTTCAAGGGCCCGCCGTGTATGGCCACGACGCCCGCGGCGCCGGGACGCGCAGCAACTACATGTTGTCGATCATCACCTGGCCGAAGCCCGAGCAGCTCACCTGTGTCGCACCCTCCATCAGGCGGGCGAAGTCATAGGTGACCTTCTTGCTGGCGATGGACTTCTCCATCGAGCTGATGATCAGGTCGGCGGCTTCCTTCCAGCCCATGTGGCGCAGCATCATTTCGGCCGAGAGGATCTCGGAACCGGGGTTCACGTAGTCCTTGCCGGCGTACTTGGGGGCCGTGCCATGGGTGGCCTCGAACATCGCGACGGTGTCGCTCATGTTCGCACCCGGGGCGATGCCGATGCCGCCGACCTGGGCCGCCAGGGCGTCGGACACGTAGTCGCCATTGAGGTTGAGCGTGGCGATCACGCTGTATTCGGCGGGACGCAGCAGGATCTGTTGCAGGAAGGCATCGGCGATGCTGTCCTTGACGGTGATTTCCTTGCCCGTCTTCGGGTTCTTGAACTTCATCCACGGGCCGCCGTCGATCAGTTCCGCACCGAACTCCTTCGCGGCCAGGCCGTAGCCCCAGTCGCGGAAGCTGCCTTCGGTGAACTTCATGATGTTGCCCTTGTGCACCAGGGTGACGCTGGGCTTGTCGTTGTCGATGGCGTATTGCAGAGCCTTGCGCACGAGGCGCTCCGTACCTTCGCGCGACACCGGCTTGACACCAAGGCCCGAGGTCTCGGGGAAGCGGATCTTCTTGACCCCCATCTCCTCCTGCAGGAACTTGATGAGCTTCTTCGCCTTCTCGCTTTCGGCCTCGAACTCGATGCCGGCATAGATGTCCTCCGAGTTCTCGCGGAAGATCACCATGTTGGTCTTGTGCGGCTCGCGCACCGGGCTGGGAACGCCTTCGAAATACTGGATGGGGCGCAGGCATACGTAGAGGTCGAGCTCTTGGCGCAGCGCCACGTTCAGCGACCGGATGCCGCCGCCGACCGGCGTGGTCAGCGGGCCCTTGATGGAAACCACGTAGTCGCGCACGGCTTGCAGCGTTTCCTCGGGGAGCCAGACATCGGGGCCATAGACCTTGGTCGACTTCTCGCCGGCGTAGACCTCCATCCAGTGGATCTTCTTCTTGCCGCCGTAGGCCTTGGCCACCGCGGCATCCACCACCTTCAGCATCACCGGAGTGATATCGAGTCCGGTGCCGTCACCCTCGATGAAAGGAATGATCGGTTGGTCAGGCACATTGAGAGAGTTGTCGGCGTTGACCGTGATCTTCTGGCCTTCGGTCGGGACTTTGATGTGCTGATAACTGGTCATGAAGGGAGGCGGCTCCGGGATTGACGTACTTTTGACAACTGTCAGCGAATTCAGACACGGCGCGCATTCCGCTGTACAGCCGGCGAACAAATCGCTGTACATTTTAGACGCAACCCATCAGCAAGCGTTTGTCAACCGACGGCCCGACGGCGTCGTTAGTGGCTGACCTTCTGCTCGCCGGGAGGCGTTTCCAACCAATTCTCGATAGAGGAATCATCAATGAGCAAAATTCTCGCAGTCATGATCGCCGGCCTGTTCGCCGCTGGCGCTTACGCCCAGAACCCGGCCGGCACGACGCCCGAGCAAGGCAACGCCACCAACAGCAAGTCGCAGCAACGCGCCGAAGCCAAGAAGGCTGCCAAGCCCGCTGGCCAGGTCAAGGCTCCGGCCGGCGACGAAGCCAAGACCCCCGAAGGCGGCGCCATCGGTGCCGACAAGGCTGCAGCCTCCGGCGAGAAGCGCGCTGAAACCCGCGACCAGCGTCGTCGCAACAAGGACGGCAGCATCAAGCGCAAGTCGACCCAAGGCGGCACCCCGAAGTAATTCGGCCTGCCCCGCAAAAGAAGCGCTCTTCGGAGCGCTTTTTTTTCGCTTGAAGTGTCCACGTTGGTGTCAACCGCGCGCAGTGGCCTCCGTTGAATGTCTACCTTCCGCAGGGAGGGCAATCCAGATCAACGAATTTCAAAGGATATGTTCATGAACAAGCTGCTCGCAGCCCTGGTCGCCGGTCTCTTCGCAGTCGGCGCTTTCGCTCAACAAGCCGAACCCGCTCCGGTTGCTCCCGCTCCCGCCAAGGCTGCCAAGCACGCTTCGGCCAAGAAGCACGCAGCCAAGAAGCACAAGGTTCGCCACGTGGCCAAGGCCCACACGGCCGCTGCCAAGAAGGTGTAAGCTTCCACGCTCACCGGCAATGCCCGCATCAGCGGGCATTTTTATTGGCATTTTTAAATCGAGGCCGGGCCCTGGCCCCGCCCTGAAAGAGTCGTCCGATGCTCAAGCGTCTCGCCGTACTGCTTCCCCTGCTCCTCGCATCCGCATCGTTCATGGTGCCGGCCCATGCCCAGCAGCAACCCCAGACCGATCTGCCGCGTACGCAACTGTCGATCGGGCTCTACAAGATCGACGCGCAGGTCGCGCAGACTCCGCTGCAACGTGAAATCGGACTGATGTTCCGCAAGGAAATGCCGCAGGCCGAGGGCATGATCTTCGTGTTCGAGCAGCCTGCGACGCAATGCTTCTGGATGCGCAACACGATCCTGCCGCTGACCGCCGCGTTCGTGGCAGACGACGGCCGCATCGTGAATCTGGCGGACATGCAGCCCATGACCGAGAACACGCATTGCTCGCAGGAGCCGGTGCGCTACGTGCTCGAAATGAACCAGGGATGGTTCGCCAAGAAGAACATCAAGAAGGGCGCGAAGATCGGCGGGGAGCTGTTCGCGGCCGGCAAACGATGAGTGTCTGCCGTCCATAGCCAACAAAAAGCCGACCCAAGGTCGGCTTTTTCGTTTTCGGCAGAACGGGGGGATCAGCCGAAGTTCTTGGCGGCGAAGTCCCAGTTGACCAGCTTGGCCAGGAAGGTCTCGACGAACTTCGGGCGCAGGTTGCGGTAGTCGATGTAGTAGGCGTGCTCCCAGACGTCCACCGTCAGCAGCGCGGTGTCGGCGGTGGTCAGCGGCGTGCCGGCTGCGCCCGTGTTCACGATGTCCACCGAACCGTCGGCCTTCTTCACCAGCCAGGTCCAGCCCGAGCCGAAGTTGCCCACGGCCGACTTCACGAAGGCTTCCTTGAAGGCGT